>Ga0102851_10000629_pt1 | contig 18425 bp, 16 predicted proteins | sample Mud3Dept3metaG_FD_79558 | JGI IMG/M metagenome (GOLD analysis project Ga0102851, IMG submission 79558) | Freshwater wetland microbial communities from Ohio, USA, analyzing the effect of biotic and abiotic controls - Mud 3 Core 4 Depth 3... | ecosystem: Environmental > Aquatic > Freshwater >... | reverse complement strand
TGGTACGACGGCTCGCTCACGCGCGAGGAGGCGGTGCGCATCTCGACGCAGGGAGTGAGCGCGCTGCTGCAGGCGTTTACACGGCCGGCCGCGCGGTAACCCCGAGTGAGCCGGAGGGAAGGTCCGCGCGGTCGCTCAAGAAGGGCAGGACATGCTGCTGCGCTCTTCCACGACTCCCGCGGCTTCTTTACTTTCGAGAACGGGCGGCCAGCAGCGCGACGATTCCCAGGCCCAACAAGGCGGAGGTGGAAGGTTCGGGGACGGGGGCGCCCTCCAGCGTGAGAGCGGTCAGCGCAAAGTCGACGAACAGTCCGATCTTGTAGGTGTCGAATCCCTTCAGCAACGCCGTACTGCCCAGGTAGTTCGCCGACTCGTCGTAGGAAAACGAGTTGCCATAATTCCCGCTGGCATCGAAGTAGAGCGGATCGCTGAAGCCATCCTCTCCATTCAGCAAGGGCATGATCTCGATGGCGCCGCCGGTCCCGGACGTGTTGGCGAGCAGCTTGGCCGTGAATGCGGTCAGGTCGAAGACACCGCCGTCGACCCGCGCGAGGGTGATACGCGCCTTGTAGTCCGTCACGCCCGGGGGCGGAACCGTCACAGCCTGCGCTTCCAGTCCGTCCGGCCACGAAACGCGCTCCGCGCGACCGATCGGTTCGGTCATCCCGACGCCACCGGTGAACAACTTGTCGCGCGTGTACGTGAAGAGATACCCGTTGCTGCTGATGGTGTCGGAGGTGACCCCCGACGAAACGCTCTCCGCAACCTGGGAGGGGTCGAAGAAGACGACGGTCGAGGCGTTCGCGGTCGCGAAACCAGCGAGCAGCATGACGAGCGTCAGCGTTCCGGGGAATCGAAGTTGCATGGGCGTCCTCCCGTGTCGCGGTCGGGTCAATCTCCGCTTCGGCATCAACGGGCGGGGAAGTTTACCCACGTTCCGAGTCGTCGCTGTCGCCTGCCTTACGCTGCGCGCGCTTCGCTTCGCGCACGCACGACCCAGCGCGCAACGGAGAGGTGCAGCCCGCGTGCAGGAGTGACGCGCGGCGGCCTGGCAGCGCTTGCGAGGGCATCGTCGCGCAGCTAGCGGCGCTCCAGGCCTTCGAGCGCGTCGGTGGCGCGCCAGGCCTCGAGGATCCCGATGAACTCGACGGAGCCGCCGCCGTAGAAGCCGTCCTGCGCGCTGCGCTCGCCGAGCTTGCCCTCGTTGTTGTAGTAGCCGGGCGTGCAGTTCTCGAAGAAGTCGCCGACGTTGCGCGCCCTGGCGAGGCATTGGTCGACCCACGCCTGCTCCGCCTCGGGCGTCACCTCGAGCACGTGCCACTGCTCGTCGATCCCCTTGCGGATGATGTACGCCAGGTGCTTCGCCTGCTCGTTCAACATGTGCGGGTAGCTCGCCGTGAAGCCCGCCTGCGGGTTGCTCATGAGGAAGCAGTTCGGGAAGCCGTGCACGTGCATGCCGTGGAGCGTCCGCACGCCGCCCGCCCACTTCTCGCTGAGGCTCGTGCCGTCGCGGCCGTGGAGCTGGAAGCCCGCGCGGCGCGAGTAGTCGGTGCCGACCTCGAAGCCGCTCGCGTAGATCAGGCAGTCGACCTCGTACTCGCGGCCGCCGACGACGACGCCCTTCCCGGTGATGCGCTCGACGCCCTTCCCTTTGGTGTCTACCAGCGTGACGTTCGGCCGGTTGAAGGTCTCGAGGTACTCGTTGTGGAAGCAGGGGCGTTTGCAGAACTGCCGGTAGTAGGGCTTCAGCGCCGCGGCGGTCGCCGGGTCCTCGACGACCGACTCCACGCGCGCGCGGATCTCCTCCATCTTCTCGAAGTCCGCCAGCTCGACCGCGCGGGCAATGCCGGCAGCCGAGAGGTCGCCACTGCGTCCGTCGCGGATGCCGACGAGGAGCTTCCCGATCAGGTCGGTCCAGCCGTCGTGCACCAGGTCCTCGGCCTGGGGGATGCCCGACACCAGGGAGTTGAAGTTGTCCATGCGCTTCTGGTGCCAGCCCGGCTGCTGCGCGGCGGCCCACGCGAGGTCGGTCGTCGGGTTGTTCTTCACGTCGATCGACGACGGCGTACGCTGGAACACGTAGAGCTGGTCGGCCCACTCGCCCAGGTGCGGCACGCACTGCACCGCCGTCGCACCGGTACCGATGATGCCGACGCGCTTCCCGCGCAGGCCCGTGAGACCGCCGTTCGAGTCGCCGCCGGTGTAGCGGTAGTCCCAGCGGCTGGCGTGGAAGGAGTGTCCCGCGAAGTTCTCGATGCCGGGAATGCCCGGCAGCTTCGGCCGGTTCAGCGGGCCGGTCGCGAGGCACACATAGTGCGCCCGGATGCGGTCGCCGTGGTTGGTCGAGAGGATCCAGCGCGACGCAGTATCGTCCCAGCGCAGCTCCTCGACGCGGGTCTGGAACAGCGCGTCGCGATAGAGATCGAAGTGCCTGGCGATGTGCTGGCTGTGCTCGAGGATCTCGGGGCCGTAGGAGTATTTCTCTTTCGGCATGTAGCCGAGCTCTTCGAGCAGCGGCAGATAGGTGTAGGACTCGATGTCGCAGGCGATGCCCGGGTAGCGGTTCCAGTACCAGGTGCCGCCGAAGTCCCCCGCCGGGTCGATCATGCGGATCTCCTCGACGCCCGCCTGGCGCAGCCGCGCGCCCGCCAGCAGACCGCCGAAGCCGCCGCCGATCACCACCACCTCGACCTCGTCCGTGAGCGGAGCGCGCGTGAAGCCCGGCTCCACGTAGGGATCGTCGAGGTAGTGGGCAAAGCGGCCCTTCACCTCGACGTACTGCGCGTTGCCGTCGTCGCGCAGCCGCTTGTCGCGCTCCTCGCGGTAACGGGCGCGCAGTGCGTCCGCGTCGAAGCCGGGCTCGTCCTGCGGCCCGCGCGATTCCGGTGCCGAGGTGGTCATGGGCGTCCGTCCCCCTGGTCGCGCCCGAGCTTGCAGTGCTCGCGCCGATAGTTCAAACACTGCGGCAGGGACCGCCCCGGCGCAGCCTCCACGCGGCTGCTCGGGCTCCGGCCGACCCGCGCTCCTAAACCCTCACCGACGAGAACCCCATGCAGATCGCCCCGATCCCGACCCTCGACGACGCGACCAACCAGATCCGCCTGCTGACCGCAGAGATCGTCGCCGAGCACATCATCCCCAACGAACACTTCCTGATGCGGCGCGGGGACCCGGAGACGGGCAAGCGCTGGGCCGCGCTGATCGCGATGGTGAAGGAGCGCGGTCTGTGGGCGCCGCATCTCCCCGAGGAGTACGGCGGGATGGGCATCGGCTTCCTGAAGCTCGCCTACATGAACGAGATCCTTGCCTGGAGCCCCTACTCGAACCCGATCTTCGGGATCCTCGCGCCCAATTCGGGCAACCAGAAGATCCTCGTCAAATACGGCACCCCCGAGCAGAAGAAGAAGTGGCTCGAGCCGCTCGTGGCCGGCACGATGCAGAGCTGTTTCGCGATGACCGAGCCCGACTCGCCGGGCTCCGACCCGCGCTCGCTGAAGACCCGCGCCGTGCGCGAGGGCAACGAGTGGGTGATCAACGGCCACAAGTGGTTCTCGTCGAACGCCAAGCGCGCCGACTTCGCGATCGTGATGTGCCGCACCGAGGACGCCGGCGACGCCGACGTCAACGGACGCATGACGCAGATCATCGTCCCGACGGACGCGCCCGGCTTCAACTACATCCGCAGCGTTCCGGTGTGGGGCCAGGAGCACGGCCACCACGGCGAGATCATCTTCGAGAACTGCCGGGTTCCCTACGAGAACCGCCTCGGCCGCGAGGGCTCGGGGCACCAGGCCGCCCAGGATCGCCTCGGCGCCGGGCGCGTCTACCACTGCATGAACTGCATCGGTCAGATGTGGCGCGCCTTCGACATGATGGTGCGGCGCGCGCTCGATCGGGAGGTGCACGGAGGCCCGCTCGCGGAGAAGCAGTTCATCCAGGGCTTCATCGCCGACTCCTACATGGACATCCAGGCCTCGCGCCTGATGACGATCCGCTGCGCGGAGCTGATGGAGAACGGCCTCGACGCGCGTACCGACATCTCGGCCATCAAGATCTTCGTGCCGAACGCCATGCACCGCGTGGTGGACCGCGCCATCCAGGTGCACGGGGCGCTCGGCGTCTCGAGCGAGACGCCGCTCGAGGGCATGTACCGCGGCGCGCGAACCCTGCGCCTGGCCGACGGACCCGACGAGGTACACCGAATCCTGATCGCGAAGAACGTGCTCAAGCGCTACCGGAACGGCGAGTCCTGGGACTTCGGAGTCTGAGGCCGCCACGCGGGTGGTCGAGCAATCTCGCGGCGGGCCGCAGCCGGCGCGCTTCACGGAATCCGCGCCGCCGACTCGTTCGAACAACTTGACAGAACCGAAAACTTGACGCCCGGCACCGCGGGTCAGCGAACGCGGATGCCGGTGCCGGCGTGGAGCTCGCCGATCACGGCGGCGCGGTCGAAGCCTTCGGCGTGGAAGACGTCCAGCACCGCGTCGACGGCTGCTGGCGCGCACGCGACCAGCAGGCCGCCGGAGGTCTGCGGGTCGGTCAGCAGCGCTTTTTGCACGTCGGTCGTTTCCTGCAGCGTGACGTCGTTCCCGTAGCCGGACCAATTGCGGCCCGAGGCGCCCGTGACGAAGCCCTGCGCAGCCAGCGACAGCACGCCGGGCAGCATGGGCACGCGCGCCATCTCCAGCGAGGCGGCCAGCCGGCTGCCGCGGCAGATCTCGTTCAGGTGGCCGAGCAGACCGAAGCCGGTCACGTCGGTGAGCGCGTGCACCGCGTCCATTTCGGCCAGCCGTCGGCCCGGCGTGTTCAGCCGGGTCGTGCTGGCGATCATCTCGGCGTAGCCGGCGGCATCCAGCGCGTCCTTCTTCAGCGCCGCCGAGAAGACGCCCACGCCGAGCGGCTTGCCGAGGATCAGCACGTCGCCGGGCACGGCGTCGGAGTTCCTCTTGACCCTGGCCGGATGGACCAGGCCCATCGCCACCAGCCCGTAGATCGGCTCGACCGAGTCGATCGTGTGCCCGCCGGCGATCGGGATGCCCGCGGCCGTGCACACCGACGCCCCGCCCTCGACGATGCGGCGGATCGCCTCCAGCGGCAGCCGGTCGATCGGCATGCCGAGCAGCGCCAGCGCCAGGATCGGCGTGCCGCCCATCGCGTACACGTCGGAGAGCGCGTTGGTGGCGGCGATGCGGCCGAAGTCGAACGGATCATCGACGATCGGCATGAAGAAGTCGGTGGTGGCGATCAGCGCCTGCGTGTCGCTCAGCTTGTACACGGCGGCGTCGTCGGAAGTCTCGAAGCCGATCATCAGTTGCGGCGGGATGAGTCCGTGCGAGCCCTTCAGGATCTCGCCCAGCACGCCGGGGGCGATCTTGCAGCCGCAGCCGCCGCCGTGCGAGAAGGACGTCAACTTGATCGCGGGCGTGTCCGTCCGATCCGTCCGGGCGTTCATCGCGTTCTCCGAGCGCTGCGGCGTTCGGCAGCAGCGCGTGGCGGCCGCCGAGGATCCCCTCAGCGGATGTTCATCTGACGCAGCAGGATCTCGTCGCGAAGCCGTGTCGGCAAGAATCGGTTCAGCGCCAGGAAGAAGCGGCTCTTCGCGTCGACCGTGTTGTGGAGCCTCGGCTTCGGCGCGCGCAGCACGCGCAGGATCTGCTCCGCCGCCGCCGCCGGATCCAGCGCGGTCTGGATCAGCTCCTCGTCGCGGACGATGAAGCGGCGGACGCGCTCGCGGTACGGCGAGCCCTCGGGCGGCAGCGTGTGGATCTTGGCCGCGAAGCGGGTGGAGACCTGCGCCGGCTCGATCAGCGCCACCTGGATCCCGAAGCGCTCGACCTCGTAGCGCAGCGAGAGCACCAGGCCCTCCACCGCGAATTTGCTCGCGGAGTAGATCGACTCGAACGGGAACGGGATCTGTCCTACCAGCGACGAGACGGCCACGAGCTTTCCGGATCGCCGCTCGCGCATGCTCGGGAGGAATGCCTGGAGGATCGCCGCCGTGCCCATCACGTTGATTTCGAGACAGCGGCTGGCCTTCTCGAGGTCGACCTCCTCGAACGGGCCGAAGAACCCGATCCCCACGTTCGAGAGCACCACGTCCGCGCGACCCCAGCCGCGCAGCACCGCGTCGCGAAACGCCAGGATTCCGGGGCGGTCGCAGACGTCGAGGGTCGTCAGCAGACAGTCGCTGCCGCGCGCCGCGAGGTCTGCCCGCAGCGACTCGATGCCCGCGGCGTCGACGTCGAAGCCTGCGACCGCGTCGCCCGCCGCCGCCAGGCGGAGCGCGACCTCGCGACCCATTCCCTGAGCCACCCCGGTGATGATCACGACCTGCATCGAGTGCACCTTCTTGTTGTGTAGGTCACGCGCGGCCGCACGCCCGATGGCGCCGGCCGAGATCACGCATCGATTCCGCGAAATCGGGATGGAGCAGCCGGTAGCCGCTCTTTGCGAGGCGCGTGCCGTCGACGATGTAGTCGCCGCCGAGGTAGCGGACGGCGTCGAGCTCGAGATCCGGAATCCGGCCCGCGCGGCGCGCCGCCCAGCCCTGCGCGCGGGCCGCCAGCGCGATCAGCGGCAGCGGCAGATGGAGGCGCGGCGGCCTGGTGTCGAACGCTGACGCCGCGAGCGTGAGCGCCTCCTCCAGCGTCGGGTGGCTGCCGTCGACCACGTTGAAGGCCCGCCCCAGCGCCTCGTCGCACGCCGCCAGGTGCAGCGCCGCGCCGGCGACGTCCTCGACGCGCACGTTCGAGAGCCGCTGCTTCCCGTCGCCCGGGATCGCCGCGAGCGAGCCGGGGCGCGAGAACGCCTTGCCGGCGCCATCGGTGCAGCCGGGACCGTACACCGTGCAGGGTCGAAGCACGACGGCCCGAAGCCCCTCCGCGATGCGCCGCCAGACGACGTCCTCGCCGTCGCGCTTGCTGCGCCCGTAGTCGTCCTGGGGCTCGCGCGGAGCGTCCTCGACGAACGGCGCTCCGCGGTACGGCCCGTACACGCTGGTCGAACTCACGTGCACGAACACCCGCACCCCGGCCTGCAACGCCAGGCCGCTGAGCCGCTCGGTTCCCTCGACGTTCACGCGTCGCAGCACGGCGTAGGGCGTCGAGAAGTTGCAGATGGCGCCGAGGTGGAAGACGCGCTCCACCGGTCCGGCGAAGAGCGGCGGCAGCGTCCCGGGCTCCGTGAGGTCGGCGCGCGCGATCTCGACGCCGAGCGCCGCGAGCGGCGCGGCGTCCTCCCGCGGCAGCGCCGCCGCCCGCACGCGCGCCCCGGACTCCACGAGGCGCGCGACGAGGTGACCGCCCACGAAGCCCGTGGCGCCGGTGACGAGGCTGATCCCCTCCCCGCTCACGCGGGCGCCGCCGCGTAGAGCGCCTCGATCTCGCTCGCGTAGCGCGCCGCGATCGGCTTGCGCTTGAGCTTCGAGGTCGGCGTGAGGCACGGGCCGCCGGGCTCCCAGGTCTCGGCCACGACGTGGAAGCGCTTGACCTGCTCGACGCGAGCGAGCCGTTGGTTGCCGCGCTCGATCGCCTCCCTCACCTCCCGGACGATCTCCGGATCGTCGTGCGCGCGGCCGGCCGCCACGTCCGGGTCGAGCGCGATCAGCGCCACGACGTACGGGCGGGCGTCGCCGATGGCGACCGCCTGGCCGATCAGCGAGGACGCCCCCTTGATCGCGGACTCGATCGCGATCGGCGACATGTTCTTGCCGGCCGAGTTGATCAGGAGTTCCTTCTTGCGGTCGATGATCCGCAGGTAGCCGTCCGCGTCGACCGTTCCGACATCTCCTGTGTGTAGCCAGCCGTCGGCGTCGATCGTCTCGGCGGTCTTCTCGGGCTCGCCGCGGTAGCCCTTCATGACGACGGGACCGCGCAGCAGGATCTCGCCGTCGGGCGCGAGCCGGAGCTCGATGCCCGGCAGCGGCTTGCCGACCGTGCCCGGTCGGAGCGCGCCCGGCGGGTTGATCGCCGCGTTGGACGAGCACTCGGTGAGGCCCCACATCTCGGCGATCTCGATGCCGATCGCTGCGAAGAAGTCGAGGATGTGCGGCGGCGTCGGCGCGGAGCCCACCGCGAATGCCTCGACCTCGTCGACGCCGAGCGCGGCGCGGATCGGCGCGAAGACCCGCGCGTCCGCCTCGCGCCAGCGGCGCTCGAGTTCGTCGGGCACCGCGCCCGCGCGCCGGGCCCGAACCCGCTCGAGGCCCGTCGCGACCGCTTCCTGCATGACGGCGCGCCGCTGCGGGTCGGCTTCGCCCGCGAGCATTCCGTCGAGCGCGACCTTGAGCTTTTCCCAGATCCGCGGCACGCCGCCCCAGACGGTCGGCCGGACCTGCGCCGTGTACGCGAAGAGCTTCTTGGTATCCGTGAGGCAGTGCACCGTCGAGCCATACACCATCGAGCTGTAGTGCGTACACCAGCGGTCCGCGACGTGCGCGCTCGGCAGGAAGCTGATGCAGCGCCCGCCCGGCGCGATCGGATACACCGCGTCAAAGGCGCGCAGCTGGCTCAGCATGTTGTGGTGCGTGAGCTCGACGCCCTTGGAGGGGCCGGTGGTCCCGGAGCTGTAGATCAGGCAGAGGACGTCGTCGGGCCGGACGGCGCGCCAGGCGGCCTCGAAATCGAAGCCGCGGTCGCCGCGCGCCTCCAGGTCTTCGAGCGAGATCAACCCGTCGCGCGCGGCGCCGTCGACGACGACCACCTGCTCCAACTCGGGCGCGCTCCCGCGCACCGCGAGCAGGCGGCCCAGCAGCTCCTGCTCGGTGACGACGATCCGGCTCCGCGCATTGCGCAGCATGTGCTCCATCTGCTCGGGGGCGGCGGTCGCGTAGATCGACCAGCAGATGGCGCCGAGATGCATCGCAGCGGCGTCGGTCAGGTTGAAGTCCGGCCGGTTGGAGAGCAGAAAGCCGATCGTGTCGCCGCGCTTCACGCCGAGTGCGGCGAGTCCGGCGGCGCGGCGCCGGACGGCCGCCGCGTACTGCGCCCAGCTCCAGCTCGCGTCGGAGCCGTAGGCGCGCAGCGCGGGCTGCGCGGCCCAGCGCGCGGCGGTCCGCTGGAAGGCCTCGCACAGCGTGCGGGCCTGGAGCGCCTCAGGGCGATCGCCAGGCGCGTCGAGCGACGCCGCGCTCACGAGAGGAAGCTCCCGCGGGCGCCCTGAGGGTGCGGCCCGGCGATCGCACCGGTCTGCTCGAGCATCTCGATCGCCTCCTTGGTGCGTCCCAGCGCGGCGAGGATCTCGCGCGTGTGCTCGCCGAGGCCCGGCGCCGGGCCCTTCGCCCGCGGCGGGGTGCGCGACAGCCGGAACGGCGAGGCGAGCTGGCGGATCGCCCGCTCGACGCCGGGCTGCTCGAGCGTCGCGAGGATCCCGCGGTCGCGCGCGAGCGGGGAGGCGAGCGCTTCGTCGAGCTCGAGCACCGGCTCGAGGCAGCAATCGTGTTCACTCGCAAAGGCCTGCCACTGCGCGCGCGTGCGGGTAGCGAAGAGCCGCGCCAGCGCGGCGTGGGCCTCGGAGCCTTCGGCGTCCCACTGGTGTGCGAACAGGTCCTCGCGCTGCACGCCACGGCAGAACGCCTGCCAGAACTTCGGCTCGAGAGCGGCCAGCGCGACGTGTCCGTCCGCGCAGGCGTAGAGGCGATAGCAGACGGCCCGCTCGGTCACGCCGCGCCGGACGGGCTCGCCGTCGCAGAGCTGCTTGGCGACCAGCAGGCCGAGCCAGAGTAGCGACGCGTCGAAGAGTGACACGTCAACGTGTTGACCGACACCGGAGACGTCGCGCTCGCGCAGCGCGGCGAGCACGCCGAACGCCCCGAGCAGCGCGACCCCGATGTCCGCGAACTGCCCGGCCGACGCGGCCGGCGGCCCGCCGGCGGCGCCGGTCAGCGCGCTGAGGCCCGAGAGCGCGAGGTAGTTGATGTCGTGACCGGAGCGCTCGCGCACCGCCGCGCCCTGCCCGTGACCGCTGATCGAGCAGAGGACCAGCCGCCGGTTCGCGGCCGCGAGAACCTCCCAGCCGAGACCGAGCCGGTCGAGCACGCCGGGGCGGAAGGACTCGACGAGCACATCGGCGCCGCGCGCGAGTTCGAGCAGCAGCTCCCTGCCCTGTTCCTGTTTCAGGTCCACGCGGATCGAACGCTTGCCGCGGTTCAGCCACAGGAAGGCGGCCGAGCGCGCGCTGTCGTCCGGACCGTCATACGTGGGTTGCGACCAGCGCAGGTAGTCGCCGGCGCCGGTGTCCTCCACCTTGACGACGTCGGCGCCGAGGTCGGCGAAGAGCTGCGTGAGGAATCCGCCCGGAAGCAGCCGGGTGAGATCGAGGATGCGCAGGCCGTGTAGCGCGCTCATCGCCCGCTCACCCGCCGACCGCGTCGAGATAATGCTGGGCGTCGAGCGCCGCTTCGCAGCCCGACGCCGACGCCGTCACCGCCTGGCGGTAGCGGGCGTCGACGAGGTCGCCACACGCGAAGACGCCGGGGAGGCTCGTCTCGCGGGTGGCGTTCGCGCAGCGCACGTAACCGTCGGCGTCGGTCTCCAGCTGGCCGCGCACGGCCTCCGAAAGCGGCCGATGCCCGACTGCGACGAAGGCACCCTGGACGGCCAGCTCGCGGCGCGCGCCGCCGTCGGCGCGGCGCAGCCGGGCGCGCGCGAGCGCGCCATCGTCGCCGGCCAGGAACGCCTCGACGATCCACGGGGTGAGGATCTGGACGCGTTCGGCCCCGCGCACCCGCTCGAGCAGGATGGGGGAGGCGCGGAACGACTCGCGCCTGTGTACGATGGTGACGCTCCTCGCGTGTCGCGCCAGCCCGAGCGCCTCTTCCATCGCCGAGTCGCCACCGCCGACGACGAGGGTGTCCTTGCCGGCGAAGAGCGGTGCGTCGCATACCGCGCACCACGCGACGCCGCGGTTGCGCAGTTCCTCCTCGCCGGGGATCCCGAGCGTCTTCGGCCGGGCGCCCATCGCGAGGATCACGGTCCTGGCCCGCAGCACGAGGGCGCCGACCCGGAGGCGGTGCTCGCCGCCCGACGCGCGCGACAGCTCGAACGCCTCGACTGCACCGCCGAGGAAGCGCGCGCCGAAGCGCTCCGCCTGGTCGCGCAGATCGCGGGCGAGCTGCGGTCCGAGCACGCCCTTCGGGTAGCCCGGGAAGTTCTCGACGTCGGTCGTCTCCTGGATCAGGCCGCCCGGATGGAGGCCTTCGACGACCAGCGGCGCGAGCTTCGCCCGCGCCGCGTACAACGCTGCGGTGTAGCCGGCGGGGCCGCCGCCGACGACCACGACCTGCTCGACGCGATCGGGGCCGGGCGCGGCCGTGACGTCTCGCGCGCGGATCTCGACGGCGGGCGCGCGGACAGCGATCGGCGCCGCCGGCCGCTGCGCGGGTGTACGAGCCGGAACGGCGATCGGCCGGGTCTGGCTGTAGGTCGGCCCGAAGGTGGGGATCCACGCCGAGTGCTTGCCGGGTCCGCCCGCCACCAGGATGCGGATCTCCTCGGGCGCGCGGGCGATCGGGATCCGGCCGCCCCAGCCCGCCAGCTCGGCGGCCCAGCCGCCCCAGCCGCTGGCCTCTTCGAGCTTCTTCGCGCCGATGCGCTCGACCGGCACGCGCGCGTGCTCGTAGAGCCAGGCCTGCGCGTCCGCGCGGCTGAAGCCGGAGTTGGCGATCACCGCCGCGTGCTCGGGCCCGAGCACGACGAAGTGGTCGCCGCCCCGATACAGGGTGTTGGAGCCTGGGGTCGCCATCGTCTCGGCGATGGTGAAGAGGATCTGTTCGCCGCTGTCCGAGTTGTGGTCGTTGATGTTGTGCGGGCCCTCGACCGCCGCGACGGTCACGGCGCTGTCGGTCGCGTCCATCCCGCACACCGCGACGTGATACGGCTCCCACGGACTGCCCGCGTCGTTCTCGGCGAAGCACCAGGTCCATTTCGCAGGCGTGCCCTGCGTGGCGCGGTCGGTGCTTCCGGGCAGCGCGCCGCCGACGTTCATCATCACCAGGCGCAGCGCGCGGCCGATGCTGCCGTTGGCGCGATTGCCCGGACCGAACGCGCCGGCGCCCGAGTTCATTCCCAGCCGCTCGCCGGCGGGTCCGTGCACGATCGCCATGCACGCGCACGGGTGCGTGGTCGTCTGCATGCCGAAGAGGTTGAACGCGTCCACGAGCATTCCAGCGACGGCGGCCTCGAGCACGGGCATGTAGTCCGGGAGGCAGCCGGCCATGACCGCGTTCGCCGCCAGCATCCGCGTGGTGAGCGGCGCGTTGCGCGGCGCCAGCCGGCCGAGCACCTCGTCGGGGCCGTGCGCCGCCTGCTCGCAGAAGCGCGCTACACGCTCGGCGGTCGGGACCACGACGGGCAGGCCGTCGGTCCAGCCCCAGGCGTGGAGCTGCTCGCGGATGGCGTCCTCATCGCCGTCGAGCGCGACCTCGAGTTGGTCCGGGCCGGGACGGGGCAGGCCGCTCATGCCGGATCTTTCATGCTCAACGCCTGGATCACCGCTTCGACCACCTCGGGTGTGACGCGCTCGCGTGCGACGTCCGGCGGGATCCCGCCGATGGGGTGCGCGACGACCGCCAGCCCGAGATCGCCCACATGGCGCTGTTGGAGCACCTGGCGCGAGAAGCGGTCGAACTGTTCGCTGGCGATGCCGCACACCGCCAGCCCACGCGTCGCCAGCTCGATCATGTCGTGGCAACTCCACGACGCACACGATCCTCAGTCGAACCCGGCGATCACCACCGCGTCGCACTCGCGGCGGATCTCGTCGAGCAGCGACGCCTCGGCGCCGATCGACGGCACCGGCTTCAGGTAGCGCCGCGCGATGATCCCAAAGCGCCGGTGCAGCAGCTCCTCGATGCGCTCCAACACCACCCCGGCGTTCGGCTTGTTGTTGGAGAAGAACCCGACGCGCTTGCCCGAAAGGCCGTCGAGGACGACGCGCACGCCGCCTTCGGGCACCGGGCTGCCGCTGGTCGGGTTGACGATCACGCTGGGGGACACGCTCGCTCCTCGCCCGCACTCGTCGCGGCGGCATGCTGCGCGCGTGCGGCGGGCGCCGATTGATCGTTCGGGGACCGGATACTACGATGTCGAAATATTTTTCGTCAAGCGAGGGAGCGGGCATGGACTTCCAGCTCAGCGAGGAGCAGCGCAGCCTCCAGCAGGCGGTCCGCGCCTTCGCCGACCGGGAGTGCGCGCCGCGGGCAGCCGCGTGGGACCGCGAGGGGCGCATCCCGGAGCCCGCGCTCGAGCGACAGATGATCGAGATGGGGCTCTACGGGCTGACGCTGCCGGAGCCGTACGGCGGCGGCGGCCAGGATCTGCTGACTGCGATCCTCTGCATCGAGCAGCTCGCCCGCGTCTCGCCGCTCGCTGCGGCCGGCCCGTTCGAGAGCAACGTCGGGCCCGTGCGCGTGATCGAGCGCTTCGGCACCCCGGAGCAGAAGCAGAAGTGGCTGCCGCGGGTCTGCCGCGGCGAGACCGAGATCTCGATCGGCATGAGCGAGGCCGAGGCCGGCAGCGCGCTGACGGACCTGCGCACCCGGGCCGAGAAGGTGGACGGCGGCTGGAAGATCGACGGCGTCAAGGCGTGGTGTACCGGCGGAGGACACAGTCGCGCGTACCTGGTCTACTGCCGGATGAGCGCGGACCGCGGGGCGAAGGGCATCGGCGGGATCCTGGTCGAGAAGGACACGCCGGGCTTCCGTTTCGGGGCGCAGGAGCGCTTCATGGGCCTGCGCGGCTTCCCGAGCTGCGACCTCGTCTTCGAGAACTGCGTCGTCCCCGACGAGAACGTGGTGATCCGCCCGGGCGAGTTCGGCCGGCTGATGGAGTGCTTCAACATCGAGCGCTGCGGCAACGCCACGATGGCCCTCGGCATCGCGACCGGCGCGCTCGAACTGGCGACGCAGTACGCGCTGGAACGAAAGACCTTCGGCCGCCCGATCGCGGAGCGCGGCGCGATCCAGCAGATGATCGCCGACATGGCCACGCGCGTGGACGCCGCCCGGCTGCTCGTCTACCGCGCCGCGTCGAACGCGGGACAGGGCGTCGCCGCGATGACGGAGGCCTCGATGGCCAAACTCTTTGCCAACGAGACGGCCAAACAGGTCACGGACCAGGCGATGGAGATCTTCGGCGGCGCCGGCTACAGCACCGAATACCCGATCGAGCGCATGCTGCGCGACAGCCGCGGCTGGCCGATCGCCGGCGGAACGCTCCAGATCCAGCGCCTCACGATCGCCTCGGCCGTGCTCGGCCGCCGCTTCGACCAGCGCCTGGGAGGCTGACCTACTCATGCGGGTGTCTCGGCGCGGATTGCTCCGAGCGGGGCTGCTGGGCTCCGCGGCAGTCTGGGCCGGAGGCGTGCTGGCCTGCGCGCGCTGCCGGAGCGCGCCGCCGTCCACGGCCACGCCGCGCGCGGCGCTCTCAGCGGCGGGCGAGGAGATCCTGCGCGCGGTGATCCCCGTGGCTCTTGGACCGCTGCTGGCCGCAGCCGGACCGGAGCGCGAGCAGGCGCTCGACGCGGGAATGCTCGCGCTCGACGACTACCTCGCGCACCTGTCGCTGCCGCTCCAGGCCGAGGCCGCCCGCGTCTTCGACACACTCGAGCTGCTCCCGGCGCGGCTGCTGCTGCTCGGCACGGCGCAGCGCTGGCGCGACGCGTCGCCCGCGGCGATCGAGCGCTTCCTGCGCTCCGCGCGCGACGGCCGCCTGCTGCTGCTCCGGCGCATGGCCGCCTTCCTCCAGTCCATGACGGTGCTCGCCTGGTTCGACCAGCCCGCCGCCTGGAAGGGCATCGGCTACCCCGGCCCGCCGCTCGGTCCGTGGGCCGGCAAGGGGAACGCGGCGTGATCGAGGGCGAAGTCCACGTCGGGTGCGCGCTCGATCGCGACCTCGTCCTCGAGGGCGACGTCGCGATCATCGGGTCGGGCGCGGGCGGCGCCATCAGCGCCGAGATCCTGGCACGCGCCGGGCTGCGCGTGCTGATCGTCGAGGAAGGCGCATGGCGCGACACGCGCGAGAACGTGGATCTGCGCGAGGCGCCCAGCTTCGCGCGCCTCTATCACGATGGAGGCGCCCGGCCGACGGAGGACGGCGGGATTGCGGTCGTCCAGGGTCGCACGGTGGGCGGCTCGACCACCGTGAACTGGACCAGCAGCTTCCGCACGCCCGAGCCGACCCTTCGCCACTGGCGCGAGGCACACGGTCTCGAGGGACTCGCTCTCGAAGACCTCGCGCCGTGGTTCGAGCGGATCGAGCGGCGCCTGCAGATCGAGCCGTGGCGCACCCCCAACTCCAACAACGCACTGCTCGCGCGCGGCGCCGAGCGGCTCGGCTGGTCCCACGGTGCCATCCGGCGCAACGTGCTCGGCTGCGCGAACCTCGGCTACTGCGGCCTCGGCTGCCCAACCGGCGCCAAGCAGAGCATGGACAGGACGGCGATTCCCGACGCCCTCGCGCACGGCGCCGCGCTCGTCACCCGCGTGCGCGCCGAGCGGCTCGCTCTCGACGGCGACCGCGTCGTCGCCGTCGAGGGCGTCGCTCTCGACGAGCGCGGCGTCCGGCCCACCGGCCGGCGGGTGTGGCTGCGTGCGCCGTGGGTGGTGGTCGCGGCGGCGGCCCTCCAGAGCCCCGCGCTGCTGCTGCGCTCGAAGCTTCCCGACCCGCACGCAAGGCTCGGCAAGCGGACCTTCCTGCAGACCCACAACTACTCGCTCGCATTCCTGCCGGAGCGCGTCGAGCCCTTCTCGGGCGCGCCGCAGTCGGTCTACGCGGACCACTTCACCTGGCGCGACGGCGTCACCGGCCGCGCGGGCTTCAACATCGAGGTCGCGGGCGCGCAGCCCGTCGTGAGCATGAACTTCTGGAAGGGGGTGGGGACGGAGATGGCGGAGTTCGCGCGGCGCCTGCCGAACCTTCACACATTGGTGTCGCAGATTCGCGACGGCTTCCACGAGGACAGCCCGGGCGGCGAGGTCCGCCTGCGCGAGGACGGAAGCGCGCTGCTCGACTACCCCATCGGCGAGTGGCTCTGGGATGGCGTGCGCAGCTCGTATCTGGCGATGGCCGAGTGCCAGTTCGCCGCGGGCGCCGAGAGCGTGCACCCGGCGTGCAGCGATGCCCGGGCCTACCGGAGCTGGCCGGAGGCCCGCGCCGGGATCGGCGCGCTGCGGCTGCGGTCGCCGAACGTCTTCCTGAACTCCACGCATCCGCTCGGCGGCTGCGCGATGGGCGCCGACCCGCGCCGCTCCGTCGTCGACGCGTTCGGCCGCCACCACCACGTCGCCAACCTGCTCGTGATCGACGGCTCCGTCTTCCCGACCAGCCTCGGCGTGAATCCGAGCCTCTCGATCTACGCACTGGCCGCCCGCAACGCGACCGCGCTCGCGGAGCGGATCACCGGCGGGGGCGGCCGTGCAGCAGGAGGTCCGCCGTGAGGCAGGGCGAACCCGACGGCGACGGCGCTCCGGTGAGCGAGGCGGACGCCCTCGGCCTGATGCGTCTCGTGCACCTGATCGAGGCGGCCAACCACGACCGCGCGACCTCGCAGCTCGACCTGCGCCAGCGCCTCGTGATCCAGGGCCTGGGCCTCTGGGGACCGACCCCGATCGTCGCCGTCGGGCAACGCCTCGGCGTGTCGCCGTCGACGATGACCGGTCTCGGCGATCGCCTCGAGCGCGGCGGCTACGTCGAGCGGCGCCGCCACCCGAGCGACCGACGCGCGACGGTGTTGGCGCTGACGCGCAAGGGCAGGCGCGCGTTCGCGGGCGAGAAGGAGTTCTACCGCCGGCTGATCGACCAGGCATTGGCGTCGCTCGGCACGCCCGCCCGGCAGCTCGTCCTGCGCGCGCTCGCCGAACTGCCCCCGAGCGGCGGCGAAGGCGCGCCGTAGCGCGGGCGCGCGTGGCCGTCGCCTGCCGGACGAACGCGTCCGCGCGCGAGCCGCTTCCCTCCCGATGTGCGCCGCGGAGCCCCCGGCCGATCAGCCTGTTACATAGATCGGTGTTTGGCTGCCGTCATCGTGGCGCTCGGCCTCTCCGAGCAGGCGCAGGTGCTCGAGATGCGCATAGGTCTCGCTCTCGGCCATCGAGCCCCAGCTGCGCGGCTGGAACAGGCGCCGGGAGAACTCGCGCACCGTCGCCGGACGGCCGAACTCGCGCGAGATCTCCTTCACGCGCGCGAGCCGCTCCACATGGTGGCGCCGGATCGCCTCGGCCCGTGCGCGCAGATCGGGAAAGGGGTGACCGTGCGCGGGCAGCACGTTGCGAACACCGGCGATCGCAGCCACCTGATCCAGCGACGCGAAGTACGAGGCGAGCGGGTCGCGTGCCGTCGAGAGGCCGGAGATGTGCGGCGTGATGGTCGGCAGGACGTGGTCGCCGGCCAGCAGCGTTCCCGTCGTCGGATCGTGCAGGCAGAAGTGGTCGGACGTGTGGCCGGGGGTGTACAGCACGACCATCTCGCGATCGGCGAGACGCAGCACCGCGCCGTGCTCCACGGGATGGGTGATCTCGGGCAGCCAGCGCCGGCCGAGCCAGCGCATCACGTGAAACTGGACCCGGCGCCGCAGCGCCGGGCGCGGTCGCTCCCCACCCCAGGGCGTGCGACCTGCCCAGGGCACCGCACACGGTGAAGCGGACTCGTCCTGCTCGCTCGCGTGTTGCGCCGCGAGATCGTCGACCGAGACCTCCGGCCGCGGGGCTGCGTCGAACCAGAAGGCCCGGTGCGCGATCACCCTCGCGCCCACTTCGCGCTGGAAGCGCGCGGCGCCGCCGAAGTGGTCCGGGTGCGAGTGGGTGATGAGGACGCTGTGGACGTCCTTCGTGCGCAGGCCCGCCTTCGCGAGCCGATCCTGGATGGCGCGCCAGGCGAGCGGTCCGGGCAGACCCGGGTCGATCACCGCCGCACCCTGCGCGTCGAGCAGCGCGTACATGTTGACGTGCCCGAGCCCGGGCATGCGGATGGGCAGCTCCATCCGCAAGATCCCCGGCGCGACCTCGACCACGTCGGTGCGTGCCGGCTCCTGCTCCTGACGGCGTGCCATGCGCTGCTCGCGAACCCCCGTCCCGCTGCTGCTCTCCCCGCTTCCGCCTCGGGCGCGCGAGAGTACCAGCGGGCGCAGATTTCGCGCGCTCCCGCCGCGAAGCACCCACTCGCATGCGGCGCTCGATTTTCCTACCTGCCCCGGGTGCGGCGCGCGAGTGCTGCGAGCACGACGAACGCTGCGCTGGCGAGCGCCGCCGCTCCCGGCTCGGGCACGAAGCCGAGGATCGTCGCGAAGAGGTCGTCGTTGTCCGCCACGCGATCATAGGCGTCGAGCGTCGTCGGGTAGCTGGTCGATCCGGGACCGCCGGTCTCCGCGTAGCCGGTCAGGAACACCGTCGGCTCGCCGGACGCGACGATCTGTTCGTCGCCCGCCGGTGGCCAGCC
>Ga0102851_10000628_pt1 | contig 18427 bp, 15 predicted proteins | sample Mud3Dept3metaG_FD_79558 | JGI IMG/M metagenome (GOLD analysis project Ga0102851, IMG submission 79558) | Freshwater wetland microbial communities from Ohio, USA, analyzing the effect of biotic and abiotic controls - Mud 3 Core 4 Depth 3... | ecosystem: Environmental > Aquatic > Freshwater >... | reverse complement strand
TTCTTGAATCCAGGAGCGAGCGCATTCCCCGTAGCTTGCTGCGGGGTTAGCGAGCGATTAGAATAAGTTATTACTTCCTTGAGGATCGAAGATTCCCTGTAGCTTGCTACAGGGAGCTTCAATGTAACAGTATTTATTTCGTTTGTATTAATAATAATATAGTATAGAGTAAAAACGACATCGTTCAAAGTTCAGAGTTCAAAGTTAAAAGACTTGCCGATAAATTGTTTTGACTTGCCGGTATGTCCATGGTATAAAGCACCCACAATTGCATACCGGATCCATCCATGCGAAGGGAATCCCGTGACAATCGGGAGCGGACCCGCCGCTGTGATCCCGGCCCTGCACCATTGAGGGTCAAAGCCCCTGTCACGAAGTTGCCACTGTACCGCGCAAGCGGGACGGGAAGGCAGGCAGGGGAGGGAAAGCCAGAAGACCTGCATGGATGTTTCTCGCACGGTCTTCGGCGTTAAGATCCTGTGTGGGTTAAAGCACCTCTTAATCCCCAGTCTTCTCCGGAAGGCTGGGGTTTTTTTATTTTGCAGCGGGAAGGAACCACGGGAGCTGCGCTCACACGGGGCTTCGCCTCACGGATAGAAGCAAAAGGCTGACCCGAGTCTTTCGGGTCCCGTCGTCGGCAAAAACATGAAAAATCTTTTTATCATCATATCCCTTGTTGTCGGCATGTCCTACACCGTATCGGCAGCCGGACCTGCATTGCCCCCGGCCCGCATCGTTTCCCTCTCGCCGTCAACGACGGAGATCCTCTTTGCGCTCGGGGCAGGAGAACGGATCATCGGCGTCACGAACTATTGCGACTATCCCGAGGAGGCGAAGAGGAAGTCGAAGATCGGCGGCATGTCCAATCCCTCGCTCGAAGCCGTGGTTTCGCTCAAGCCCGACCTGGTGGTGATGACAACGGACGGCAATCCCAAGGAGTTCGAGGAACTGCTCCATACCCTGCACATCAGGACGTTCGTATTCACGGCACGGCGGATCGCGGATCTCCCGCAGGGGATCAGGGAATTGGGCGCAGCCCTTCTTGTCCGGGAACGGGCGGAAGCGCTGGCAAAAGAGATGGAACATGCACTCGCGAGATTGGGGTCGGGGGTCAAGGGACATGGGCCAGGGAAAGAGAAAATACTCTACATCATCTGGCCGGAGCCGCTGATCGTGGCCGGACCCGGGACGGCCATGGACGATGCGATCACGCTGTTGGGGCGGAAGAACATCGCCTCGTCGGCTTCATCGGCCTATCCGAAGTATTCTCTTGAAGAGGTGCTTCGCCAGGCGCCCGATGTCATCCTGATCGGCAAGGGTTCCGGCATGGACATGGTGGAGGTCTCGCGCGGCATCCTGAAGCGGATGACGTCCGTGCCCGCGGTCCGGAACAACAACGTTTGTTATCTCAGCGACGGTCTGTACCGGCTCGGGCCGCGGGTCGTCCGGGGGATCGAGGAGTTGGCTGAATGTCTAGACCGAAGATCGCCGCGCTGATCCTCATGCCGTGCTTGCTGTTCCTCTGCTCGCTCTTCCTGGGGCCGAAGGCCATCAATCCCGTGGGCCTGAGCGAGATCGAGCGTGAGATCCTCGTGCAGATACGTTTGCCGCGCGTGCTCGTGGCATTTCTCATGGGCATGGCCCTCGGCGCGTCGGGCGCGGTGCTGCAGGGGGTGCTGCGGAACCCCCTGGCTGATCCCTACATCCTGGGCATATCGAGCGGGGCATCGCTTACGGCTGCGCTCGGCATCATCGGCGGCCTGACCTTCCTGGGCGCCTTCACGGTGCCGGTCCTTGCTTTCATCGGCGCCATCGTCACCGGAAGCATCGTCGGCGCGATGGGATGGAAGCGGGGAGGGCTCTGGCCCGAGCGGCTGCTGCTTGCAGGCGTGGGTCTGAGCTTTCTTTTCTCGGCGCTCCTGATGCTCATGATGAGCATCTCGACGGACGAAGGCCTGCGGCGGGCGATGCTCTGGATCTTCGGCGACCTGTCCATGTCGGAATGGCAGCGCGTGCCCTACGGTCTTTTGTTCGTGATGGCCGGCATGGCGCTTTCCGTGACGCGGGCGAAGGCGCTCAACGCCCTGATCCTGGGCGACGAGTTCGCGCACAGCCTGGGTTTCGCGCCCCAGCGCGAGCGGTCCATCCTCTTTGTCTCGGTCGGGCTCATGACCGCGGCGTCCGTCTCGCTCGGCGGCATGATCGGGTTCATCGGCCTGCTCATGCCCCATATCATGCGGTTCTTCGTCGGCTCGGACAGCAGGATGCTGATCCCGGCGTCCGCGGTCGGCGGCGGTTCGCTCCTCTGCATCGCGGACCTGGTCAGCAGGTCCGTCCTTCCGCCCATGGAGCTTCCGGCAGGCGTGATCACTGCGATCATCGGGGCGCCCTATTTCCTCTATCTCCTCAGGAGGAAACATGTCCTCAGTTTCTAGGCCGAATCTCCTTGAGCTTGCCGGCGTCTCGTATTCCTACGAGAAGGGCAGGCCCTTCATCCATGACCTTTCCTTCACGGTCGGGGAGGGGGATTTCATCGGCCTGCTGGGCGCGAACGGGTCGGGGAAGTCGACGATCATGAAGGTCGCGAGCGGGCTTCTCCGGCCATCGTCCGGCAGCGTCCTGCTCTGGGGCAAGGACCTGGCCGCGACCAGGCACAAGGACCGCGCCAAGCTGATCAGCTATCTTCCCCAGACGCTCGATATCAGCGTGCCCTTCACCATCAGGGAACTCGTGGCCATGGGACTCTACCCGTACGATATCCCTCCGGCGATGAGCGTTGACGAGGCCCTGGAGATGGTCGGCCTGACGGACAAGGCGGATGCGCATCTCACGGACCTCTCGGGCGGCGAGCGGAGAAGGACCTTCATCGCCATGACGCTCCTGCAGGGGGCGGGGCTGCTGATGCTGGACGAACCGCTGGCGAACCTCGATATCAAGTACCAGATCGAGCTGGTCCGGCTGCTCAGGAAGCTGCGCGCGTCGCGGAACATTTCGGTCGTCATGGCGCTGCACGACATCAATATCGCGCTCCAGTTCGAAAAGGTGATGCTTATCAAGGAAGGCAACCTCATCGGCTCCGGCCCGCCCGAAGCAGTGCTTTCGAGGGCCATGCTGAAGCAGGCCTTCGATGTGGACGTGGATATCCGGAGACCGGGCAATGAAGGCGTCTCGATCAGCTACGAGAGCCAGTTCTAGGGAGGCAGGGATGACCTATGGCGCGTCATGGAGCGGCGGCAAGGACAGCTGTCTCGCCAGTTATCTGGCGCTGAAGAAGGGAATGACCCTATCTCATCTCGTCCATTTTGACTGGCCGAACAATCTCCATGGGGTCGATCCTGCCATGATCGGACTCCAGGCCGGGCTTGCGGGTATTCCGCTGGTCCGGAAGCGCGTTGCTGCCGGAGATTTCGAGCGCGAGTTCAGGCAGACCGTGAACGAACTTAAGCAGAGCGGAGTTACCGGCATGGTGTTCGGCGATATTTACCTTGAACCGCACAAGGAGTGGGTCGACAGGACCTGCGCCGAACTGGAGATCACGGCCGAGCAGCCGCTCTGGGGCATGAACACCGAGAGGATCGTGCAGGACTTCTTCTCGCTCGGCTTCGAGACCATCGTGGCGAGCGGCGACCGGAAGCTGATCGGACAAGAGTGGATCGGCAGGAAGATGGACACCGCGTTCATCGAGTACCTCAAGTCGCGGGACCTCGATGTCTGCGGGGAGAGCGGGGAATTCCACACCTTCGTGACAGCAGGACCGCTGTTCAAGGGAAGGATCGAGATCACGCGGTCAGTAGTCGTATCGCGGGACGGGTTCTGGTTCCTGGACGTGCAGGAGTATGACGTTGTGCGGCATGCGCCGGCATTCCCGTAAGTCGAAGCTTGCCGGAAGAGGATCCTATAAAGAGGGCATTGGACAGGCCGACATGATGAGGGACCCTGCGATATTGATAGCGGCGTTCCTACTCGATCTCGCTATCGGCGATCCGCGATGGCTGCCGCACCCGGTCCGGATCATGGGGCGGGGCGTAACCGCCATGGAGAGGTTCCTGCGGAGACGAACGGGGACCGGCAACGAAAGAGCAGCCGGCGTGCTCCTGGTCATGTCCATTGTTGCTCCGGCCATCGCGATCGCCCTTCTGCTGCAGATGTGCCTGGGCCCACGTACCACGAACGTGATGACGGTCCCGGGGACGATCATCCTGGTCTACCTTACCGCGACGACCCTTGCGTTGCGCGGGCTTGTCGACGCAGCGCGCCTCGTGCTCGCTGAGGTGCGGAAGGGGAATATCGAGGCGGCCAGGAAAGAACTCTCCATGGTCGTCGGGCGGGATACCGGGAACCTTTCGGAAGAAGGCGTGCTGCGCGCGACCATCGAGACCCTTGCCGAAAATCTGTCCGACGGTTTCATCGCCCCCTTGTTCTACCTGGTGATTGGCGGATTGCCCCTTGCCATCGGGTACAAGGCAATCAATACCCTTGATTCCATGGTCGGTTATAAGAACGAAAAGTATATCAATTTCGGCCGGGCCGCCGCGAAGCTCGATGATCTCGCAAATTATGTCCCTGCCAGGATAACCGGGCTGTTGCTCGTTGCGGCGGCATTCCTGTCCTCTCTCTTCAGGGGAGCCCCGCGCTCATCATCGCTTGCCGGAAATGCGTTTCGGATCATGCTGCGGGACGGCAGGAACCATACAAGCCCGAACAGCGGTGTCCCCGAGGCGGCGATGGCGGGCGCATTGGGGGTCAGGCTCGGAGGCACCTCGCTCTATGGCGGCAAGCCCGTCGAAAAGCCCTTTATCGGCGACAGCGGCACGGGAGATTACCGGACCGCCGCATCCCGGGCCCTATCGCTCGTGGTCATTGCGGCTTCAACGGCAATGGCCGTCTCCTTGTGCATCATGAGCATAGGGGTGCGGCCATGATCAGGAGAACAGGCCATGGCGGAAACAGATCTGCGTCGTCGCAAAGGACGGGCATCCCTGAAGAAAAGCTGATCGATTTCAGCGCATCGATCAGTCCTCGCGGAGTGCCGGGGCCGGTCCTGCGTATCATGAAAAAGCATGTCAGGGACCTGCCCCATTATCCCGAGCCTTTTTCAGAACAGCTTTCCCGGGCCATCGAAACGCGATACAAGCTCGAACGAGGGTCCGTCATCTGCGGGAACGGAAGCACGGAGCTTATCTATCTTATCCCGAGAGCGCTCAAGCCGGGGAACGTGCTTCTCCCCGCGCCGACCTTCTCCGAATATGAACGGGCCTGCAGGACTGCCGGCTCGTCGAGGATCGTGCATCACGTATTAGAGGCCAAAAATGATTTTGCCCTTTCTCCTGACGCCTACATTCAGGCAATGGCAGGCGTGAGAAAGAAAGGCCGCGGACATGCCGTTCAGTCGCAGGCGCGCGACATGGCGTTCCTGTGCAATCCAAACAACCCGACCGGGCAGGTCCTCGCCAAGAGGGAGGTCATGAGGATCGCCGCCGCCGCAAGGAGGCTCAAGTGCTACCTGGTGGTCGATGAGGCTTTTGCCGACTTTTGCCCGGAAAACTCAGTCATCGACGAAGTGCGGAACAACCCGTTCCTGATCGTTCTCAGGTCCCTGACCAAGTTCTACGCGATCCCGGGACTCCGCCTCGGGTACTGCGTTGCTCCGCTTTCGATCGTGAGTACGATCGGGCGGTATAAGGAACCATGGACGGTGAATACGCTGGCACAGCACGCGGGGGTCGCCGCCCTCGGAGCTGTCTCTTACCAGCAAGCCACACGGAAAACGATTCAACGGGAAAAATTGTTTATCGAGAAGGGCCTTGCCCGTGCAGGGATCGAGTTTATTCCCTCGGCGGCAAATTACTATCTGGTAAGGTCCGGGAACGCCCGGAAGACTGCCGCATGCCTGGAAAAGAAAGGGATTCTCGTGAGGGACTGTTCGAACTTCACCGGCATGGACGCTGCCTATATACGGATCGCCGTGCGATCGAGAAAAGAAAACCGCGTCCTCATGAAAGAACTGGCAGGTGAATGCGGTAAGGAATAAGGAGTTGCTGTGGCAAAAGCACTCATGATACAGGGCACTGGCTCCGGGGTGGGGAAGAGCATTATCGTCGCCGGGCTGTGCAGGATCTTTCGCGATCAGGGCGTGAACGTCGCGCCTTTCAAGGCGCAGAACATGGCCCTGAACTCGTTCATCACGAGAGAGGGCAGCGAGATCGGACGCGCCCAGGCGTACCAGGCGGAGGCGGCGCGCATCGAACCAGGCGTGGACATGAACCCCGTGCTCCTGAAAGCGACCGGTGAAGCGGGCTGCCAGGTGATCCTGAACGGGAAGGTCCATGCGAACATGCGCGCAGACGAGTACTACGCATACAAGGAGCACGCGTGGGCCGCGGTAACGGCCGCCTATGAACGGCTGTCCGGGAAGCATGACCTCATCATCATCGAAGGAGCGGGAAGCCCCGCCGAGATCAACCTTGCCGACGACGAAGTCGTGAACATGAGCGTTGCGCGGCATGCGAATGCGCCGGTGATCCTGGTAGGCGATATCGACAAGGGAGGCGTGTTTGCTTCGCTCTACGGGACCATCGCGCTCCTGGACGGGGACGCGGACTATATCAAGGCGTTCATCATCAACAAGTTCCGCGGCGACCTCGACATCCTCAAACCGGGCCTCACGATGATACAGGAAAGGACGAACCGGCCGGTCCTGGGCGTTATTCCCTATCTCGGAGATCTCGGCCTTCATGAAGAGGACGGGATCCCGCTGGAGCGGCTCTGGTGGCGGGAAAACGGGAAGACCGCGGGACCGAAGATCAAGATCGTGGTGGTCAGGCTCCGATATATCTCGAACTTCACGGACTTCGATCCCTTTCTGTACGAGCGGGATGTCGAACTGGTGTATTCCCTGCGCGAGGCCGACATCGAACATGCCGATCTTGTCGTCATTCCGGGATCCAAGAACACGGTGCAGGACCTCCTGTTTCTGCGTGAAGCGGGCATCGAGGCAAGCATCAAGAGAGCGGCGGAAAAGGGCGTCCCGATCGCCGGCGTGTGCGGCGGCTATCAGATGCTCGGGAGAACGATCCTCGATCCCCACGGCATTGAGAGCCCGCACCTGGAGGTCGACGGGCTCGGCCTGCTTGACGTCGATACCCTGCTTGAGAAAACAAAGGTCACCTCGCAGGTGGAGGCGGTTTCGATTGCGGATTGCGGAGTGCGGAGTGCGGAGTGGAGCGCCGAGAAAATACTGAAAGGCTATGAAATACACATGGGCAGGACGACCGGCGCTGTAGGTCTGTTCAAGCTGCGACGGCTTATTTCTCATTCCGCAATCCGCAATCCGCATTCCGAACTATTTTCTGACGGCTCCGCAAAGGGCGCGGTCTGGGGGACCTACATCCACGGCATTTTCGATAATGACCATTTCCGGCGGGGCCTCATCAACACGCTTCGCCGGAGCCGGGGCCTTGCGTCCATACAGGAGGTCACGGACTTCGCAGAAGCGCGGGATAAGGCTCTCGACACATGGGCTGAGGTCCTGAAGGAGAGCCTGGATATGAGCTTCATACAGGGGCTCCACGGTCAGGGATCTAGAAGGAGGTAATGGAAAATAGATCCGGCACAGTGTTGTATGCGGTAACGGCGTACTGAACAAGCGGGAATGATGAAGCGGAAAGGGGTGCGATCCCCCTGCTGTCGCGCAACTGTGATGGAAACGAAATCCGTGCAAGCCACTGTCCTTGCAAAAGGATGGGAAGGCCGGAAAGTAGGATGTCCTCAGCCAGGAGACCTCTCATTCCCATAACCTCGAATGAAGGAGACAGGTATAGATGAAAAGGATCGTTCTTGCTGTTGCGGTATGGGCAGTCGTGATGCCGGCGGGGGCGCAGGCCAAGGAGGCCAACGTCAGGTTGGATGAGGTCGTTGTTACCGCCACGAAGTCGGAAAAGGAAACAAAGGACGTCACGCAGTCGGTGACGGTCATCACGGCGGAGGAGATCAAACGGTCCGGCGCGGTCAACGTCGCCGGGGCGGTGCAGACGGCCGTCGGTGTCGCCATTACGTCCCAGGGCCCGAAGGGCGCCCTCGAGACGATCGCCCTGCGCGGTGCGCAGTATTCCCAGGTGCTGGTTCTGCTCGACGGCAAGCGCATGAACTCAACGCGCGACTCCGGGGTGGACCTCTCGGCCCTTCCGGTCTCGGTGGACGATATCGAACGGATCGAGATCGTGCGGGGGGCGTCCTCGTCCCTGTACGGCGCTGACGCCATGGGCGGCGTGGTGAACATCATCACAAAAAAACCGGCCAGGCAGGTGTCGAGGATCGGCGGCTCCATCGGCAGCCATGGTTACGACACGATCTCCCTGGGCGCCAGTGACCGGATGGGCGCGTTCGGCTACTCGATGTCCGGCATCCGGGAGACGTCGGACGGTTACCGGACGAACAGCGATCTGGAACAGTGGATCTTTGGCGGAAAAGCAACGTACGATCTTTCCAAGATAGCTGCGCTCGAGTTCACGGCGAACTACATCAGCAAGGAGAACGGCGTGCCCGGGTCCACGCTGTTTCCAAGCCCGCATGCAAGGCAAGGCGAGCGGGACACGGTCTTCGGCGGTTCGTACCAGCAAAAGATCGGAACGAGCTGGGACCTCAGGATCAGCGGATACCGCAACCAGAATGAGCTTACCTACAAGGACCCCGACTTCCTTGTGGACAGCCGCCACAGAGGTGTCACCAGTGGAGGAGAGACGCGTGCTACCTGGCTGGCCAATACCTGGAACCTCTTCACGGTCGGGCTCGAGACGAGGCGTGATTCCTTGACGAGCACTGATTCGGGCGAGCATGCGACCACTACGGAAGGGCTGTATATTCAGGACGAACTGTCCCTTGGAGACGCCTTGATCGTGGTCATCGGCGACCGGTTCGACAAGCATTCGGTCTACGGGAAGAAGTCGAGCCCGCGGATAAGCGCGCGGTATCTGATCGCCGGCTCGGGCACGATCTTCCGCGTTTCAGCCGGGAAAAGCTTCCGCGCTCCAACGTTCAACGACCTGTACTGGAAGGACCCGTCGGCGGAGGGAAATCCGGACCTCAGGCCGGAGTCCGCAAAAGAGTACGAGGCGGGGATAGAACAGCCCTTCGGGAAGGGGAACGTCATCAAATTCACGCAGTTCGAACGCAAGGTTACGGACCTCATCAGATGGGACATCACGGCGTTCCCCATGCGCCCGGAAAACATCGGCAAGGTGGACATCAAGGGGCGGGAAGCGGAGGTAACGTTCCGGTTCTCCGATTCGGTCGTTCTCTCGGCAAACTACGCGTATACGAATCCCGTTGACGAAGTAACGGGCGAGAAGATATATTACACTATCCCGAAAACGCAGATCAAAGGCCGCCTTGCTTTATCCCTCGATACGGATACCTATCTGTCCGTTGAGGGACGTTCGGTCGAGAATTACGTCAAGCCCGGTGAACCGGTATGGCAGTACTCGGTGTTCGACGCCAAGATCGCGGAGAAGATCGGAAAGAAGAAAGGCGCGGGCGGAGAGATCTATTTCGGCATGACGAACATCTTCGACCGCACGTATGAGGTCGCGAGGAACTATCCCATGCCGCCCAAGGAGATCTATGGCGGCGTGATGCTGCCCTTTTAGGAGCGGGAACGTCTGAATGCCGCGATGGTGCTGAAGGTATGAGGAACCGTTCTCTGACATTCCAACGATCGCTTTTTTTCTCTGCCGGGGCCCATGTCCTGATCTTCGGCACTGCGCTCGCGTTCGCGCAATATTCCACCGCGATGTTCGGGGGGGGATTTCGTTCCATCACGGTTTCCCTGGTCGACGAGGGGAAGGCCGGAGCAGGAGGCGGGAGGGGCATTCCCGCTGCGAGGACTCCCGCGCCGGCAAACACGCCCGCGCCCGATCTCCCCGTGAAGGGAGAAGGCCCTGCGTCGACCGCTATGGTAGACCGCGAAGAAGCGGCGTCCGCGACAAACCGGGGAGAGGGCCCTGGCCCGGGAACGGGGGGGGCGGAGCAGATCGCGGGTTCCGGATCCGGACCAGGCAACAGCATCGAAGGCTCCGGCGCCGCATTCTCGCTCGAACAATGGCAGCATCTCCGGGCAGCGATCGAGAAGGCCAAGACCTACCCGCGCATGGCCCGCGAGCGCGGGATCGAGGGGACGGTTGTCATTCGATTCAAAGTGTTGCCGTCCGGGGAGATAGCCACGGTCAGCGTGGTGCAAAGCTCGGGAGCCGCGGTCCTTGACGAGGCCTCCATTCGGGCGATCTACCGGGCCGCGCCCGTGCCCTACGTGAACGGCTGGGTAGAGGTCCCCATAAGTTATGTTTTGAAATAGAAACGCTGAAAACGGAGTGCGGAATGGAAAACAGCAGGATCAGATGCCCGATATGCAAAAAGGACACGGCCTGGAAGGACAATCCTTTCAGGCCGTTCTGTTCCGAGCGCTGCCGCATGATCGATCTGGGCAAATGGGCCTCGGAGGATTACCGGATCGCCGGCAAAAAAGGGACACTCCCTGAAGATCCAGGGAACGAAAAAAATAGTACAGACAAGTAGAATTATTTTAAAAAATATATTACAATACGACCACGACCCACCGTTCCTTTCGGCACGATCTTCATCGCCCTTGCGCGTCATATTGATGTAAGCGACCAGGAGAAAATTCAGTATGGATATCCGGTGCCCCAGCTGCAGCAAGCTCTTCCGCGTGGCAGATGAAAAGATAGCCGGGAAGGGGATCCGGTTCAAATGCTCGAAGTGCGCAGAGGTCATCACCATCACCAAGGATGACTTTGAGATGGACCAGCTCGCCCGCGAGGGGGATGCAGTAGTTCCGGCCGCGCAACCTTCCGCTCCCGCGCCGAAACCTGTGCCGCCACCGGCACCGCCAACACCGCAGCCGAAAGCGCAGGAGTATAAACCCCAGGAGTACCGGCCTCCTGCCGACCAGCCTGCCGCTGAACAAGCAGCGGAGGAGCAGCAGCAGATTCCGCCAGTCGCCCTTACCGATTTCGACTTCAGCGAGCCCCATGCAGCCGCGGCCTCAGCCGCTCAACCGGAGGAAGGTTTTGGCGGCGCGGGTTTTTCCTTTGACACCGGTCAGGAGCAGGAAACAACGCCTGAAATAGAGATATCCCCTGAAGCTGCAGCCGAGGCGGAAGCAGCATTGCAGTTTCCCGTTGACCTCATATCGGAGCCGAAGCGAAAACCGGCCTTCGGGACCCCTTCACCGGAAGAGCAGGCGCAGGCGCCTGACCGGGGACCAGAGCCGGAACCTGACCTGCAAGCGGAACCGGAAGCGCGACCGGAACCGCAGGCTGTACCGGAACTGAAGATGCCGCCCGCGCCTGTCCGGGAAGAACCGCCGAAGCCAGGGCCGGTATTCACACCACCGCCAAAGCAGAAACCGGCGCCCCAGCCCCGGCAGGACAATGACGAGGAGATGGACCTCGGCGCCGCCCTCCGCATTCCTCAGGCAGTCGTGCCATCCGCCCGGCAGGAGAAAAAAGCTGAGCAGACGCTCTCTGCCGGAGCGCAGGTCGATGTTCATCCGTTGGCATCCGGGAATGCGACCGGCGCCGTTGCGGGACTGGGCTGCGCCGTGCCGCTGGTAACGCTCATGACGCTGGGATTCGGCATGATGGTGCAGGTCATGCCCCTGGTTGGCTCGTTGCCGCTCCTCCATCTCGTCGCTCTCTTGGGAAGCGGCATCATCAGCATGAGCATCATGATCGGGATCATGATATCGGTCGTTCAGGCCCGTGCCGGGAAAAAGCTTTTTTTCCTGGTGAACATCCTGATCGGTACAATCTTCGGCGCCGGCTTCGGCGCCGGTGAGTCTGTCATGATCTCCCTCGTATCGGGCGTCGGCCTGAACATGCGGCTGATCGTCGCGAATGCGATCATGTCGGCGGCAGCGGCTTTTGTTCTGAGCGTCCTTGTTGTCGTCGCGAGACGCATCATGATCAACGATAAGGGTGAGACCTTCTCCGCCGGCCTCACGGGGCTGCAGAAGACCGGCCTTGTCGTTTCCCTTGTCCTGGTCCTCTTCGCCGTGTACGAGACCGGCACCATAACGGGGAAGATGGAGCAGTCCGTGAAGGAGGCAGGTCAGAAGCAAGGAGAGCTGCTGAACCCGGCCGGGCTTGAGATAACAAATGCGCATGGATACATCGACCCCGCCAGCGGGGACCTCCTCGTATCCGGATCGATACGGAACACGACGGACAAACCGAAGCTGGGCTGGTACCTGGTGACCGAGGTACGCGACGCGAAGGAGGCCGTGCTGGCGACGGTGCAGATGCTGAACGGCATCCAACTGTATACGGACAGGGATCGTGAGCTATTGGCGAGGCGGGGAACGAAGGCGGACGATATGCAGAACATGAACGCATTCCGGGACGCGATGATCCCCGCCCGGGGCAGTGTGAACTTTGAAGTACGGGTCATGAACCCGCCGGAGGGCAGTGCGGGCTTCCTGCCCATGCTCCAGACCTTCGACCCGGCAACCCAGGGCAAGGGAAGGTAGGAAGGGGCGGGGTGCCGCGCAAGAACAGGACGTTCATCGGCTCCAGCACGCGGCGATACGCCGCATCTCATTCATTTCTCCTCCAATCAGCAGAAGCGGTTTATGGGCCGACTGCCCATCCGCTTGGCAATCAGGAGCTGGTGATGAACAAGGTCACCTTCGCTCCAGGTTCCACTCGAATTCGAGCCCGTTGGGGTGTCGCCCCAAGGGACCACAACCTTTTGTGTTTTTTACATACTTTGCTCTTGACAAAAACCGTGATTATGCTATAAATGACGGGCTTTTTCCTACTATATACGAGTGAAGCAGGCCGGGAGGAGAACAGATGAGCAGTGTTCATAAGAACTATCTCTTTACCTCGGAATCGGTTACCGAGGGGCATCCTGATAAAATAGCCGACCAGATATCGGACGCGGTCCTGGATGCGTTCCTGGCGCAGGACCCCATGAGCCGCGTTGCCTGCGAAACGCTTCTGACGACCGGCCTCATCATGGTCGCCGGTGAGATCACGTCGAAGGGCCGGGTGGAGATCGACGAACTTGCCCGCAAGACCGTCGCGGAGATCGGCTATACGCGCGCCAAGTTCGGCTTCGACGCGGAGACCTGCGGGGTCATCACCGCGGTCCACCGTCAGTCGCCGGATATCTCCATGGGCGTGGACACCGGCGGGGCCGGCGATCAGGGCCTGATGTTCGGCTATGCCTGCGATGAGACGCCGGAGCTCATGCCCCTTACCATCAGCCTGGCGCACAAGATCACCCGTCAGCTTTCCGAGGTCCGGAAGAAAGGCATTCTGCCCTATCTGCGGCCTGACGGCAAGTCCCAGGTCACTGTCGAGTACAAGCAGGGCAAGCCCCACAAGATCCACGCAGTGGTGGTCTCGAGCCAGCACAGCGCCGACGTGGAACAGAAGCAGATCCGGGCGGACATCATCGAGAAGGTCATCAAGCCCGTCCTTCCGAAGGAGCTGCTTGACGAGAAATCCATTATCTATCACATCAATCCGACGGGCAAGTTCGTGGTCGGCGGTCCCATGGGCGACACAGGCCTGACGGGCCGCAAGATCATTGTGGACACCTACGGCGGCGTGGGCAGCCACGGCGGCGGCGCGTTCTCGGGCAAGGACCCGTCGAAGGTGGACCGGTCGGCGGCCTACATGGTGCGCTACATCGCCAAGAACATCGTGGCTGCGGGCATCGCGTCGGAGTGCGAGGTGCAGCTTGCCTATGCCATCGGCGTTCCCGAGCCGGTCTCGGTGCATGTCGATGATTTCGGCACGGGCAAGGTCCCGCACGATAAGCTCGTCGACATGATCCGCAAGAACTTCGATATGACCCCGAAAGGCATCATCCAGACGCTCGATCTCCGGAGACCGATCTACAAGAAGACCGCGGCCTATGGCCATTTCGGCCGGAACGAGCCGGAGTTCACCTGGGAGCGGACGGACAAGGCAGCGACCTTGAAGAAGGAAGCCGGCCTGTAACCATCGCAGCTATGCATCTTTCGCAGGGGCACGGCGCACCGTGTCCCTACTTTTGTGTTGAAGCAGTGAAAACGACCCTCATGAACGGTAAGGAGACAGAATGAAATACGACGTTAAGGACCTGAAGTTGGCGGACAAGGGAAAGCTCAGGATCGAATGGGCGAACCAGAGCATGCCGGTGCTGAACCTCATCAAGAAGCGTTTCGCGAAGGAAAAACCGCTCAAGGGTGTGCGGCTTGCCGCGTGCCTGCACGTGACCACCGAGACCGCATCGCTGATGCAGACGCTCAAGGCCGGAGGCGCGGATGTTGTCCTGTGCGCCTCAAACCCCCTCTCGACCCAGGACGATGTCGCCGCCTCGCTGGTGAAGCACGACAAGATCCCGACCTTTGCCATCAAGGGCGAGGACGGCAAGACCTACTACAAGCACATCATGTCCGTGCTCGATATCAAGCCGCAGATGACCATGGATGACGGCGCGGACGTCGTGTCCGTGCTCCACACCAAGCGGAAGGACCTCCTGGCCCACGTTATCGGCGGAACCGAGGAGACGACCACCGGCGTGATCCGGCTCCGGAGCATGGCGAACACGGGCGTGCTCCAGTACCCCATCATTGCGGTGAACGACGCGCAGACCAAGCACTTCTTCGATAACCGCTACGGCACGGGCCAGTCCACCATGGACGGCATCATTCGCGCGACGAACCGGCTCATCGCCGGCTCGATCTTCGTGGTCGCGGGATACGGATGGTGCGGCAGGGGACTTGCGATGCGGGCGAAGGGCATGGGCGCGAACGTGGTTGTGACCGAGATCGATCCGCTGAAGGCCATCGAGGCGATCATGGACGGCTACCAGGTGATGACCATGGCCGAAGCGGCCAGGATCGGCGACATCTTCGTGACGGTCACCGGCGACCTCAAGGTCATCCGGGCAGAGCACTTCCGCGCCATGAAGGACGGCGCCATCGTTTGCAACACCGGTCATTTCAATGTGGAGATCGACCTTGATGCGCTGAATAAGATGAAGAAGAACCGGCGGCTGATCCGGGAGTTCGTCGAAGAGTTCACCCTCCCGAACGGCAGAAAGATCAACGTGCTGGGCGAGGGCAGGCTCATCAACCTGGCTGCCGCCGAAGGCCATCCGTCGAGCGTCATGGATATGAGCTTCGCGAACCAGGCGCTGTCCGCCGAATTCATGCTCCAGAACAGCGCGTCACTCGAGAACGATGTGTACTCGGTCCCGCAGGACATCGACACGGAGATCGCCCGGCTCAAGCTCAACGCCATGGGCGTGAAGATCGATAAGCTGACCCCCGAGCAGAAGAAGTACCTCGCTTCCTGGGAGATGGGAACGTAGCTCGCGACCCGAGCAGAATGCAATTCAGAAGCCAGGAGCAAGAGTGTCCCGCCGGGGGATGCGCCTCCTGGCTTCTTTTTTTCTGCCATGAAGGACTATCTCAAGATCATCGCGGCCATGCTGGTCTGGAGCACCTGGGGGGTGATGATCCGCTGGATCGCGCTGCCGCCGGTGGTCATCCTGTTCTATACTGCGCTCATAGCGAGCGTGGCGGTCCCCCTCGTCCTGAAGGTCCGGGGCGAGTTCGACCTGAACGGCGTTAGTGCGGCATGGCCCCTGTTCCTAGTCCTCAGCATCTCGTCGATCATCAACAATATTTCATACTTTTACGCCCTGGCGAACACGACGGTCTCGAACGCCGTCTTTACCCACTATACCGCCCCGGTCTTCGTTGCCGTTCTCGCGCCGCTGATCATAGCGGAGAAGCTCCAGAAGGTCACCCTGGTCTCGCTGCCTCTCGCGGTCGCAGGCATGATCCTGATCGTGCTGTCAGGTGGTGGACTCCAATGGGGAGGGGAGCATACAGCCGGTATTCTCGCGGGAACCACGTCGGGCGTTGCATACGCCTTCCTCATCATTATATCCCGGAAGCTGAGCCGGATGCTCCTGCATCATAAGGCCGTTATTCTGCTGCTTTGGTTCACCGCTGTTGCCACCGCGCCTGCAGCGCTTTCAGGTGACCACGCGATCACCTGGAGGGCAGGGGCGCTCCTGCTGACAGGCGGCCTTGCCCACTCGACAATCGCTCCGCTCCTGTATTTCAGTGCTCTTCGAAAGGTCATGGCCCAGCACGCGGCCATTCTCGGGTACATCGAACCCCTTGCCGCAATTCCCCTTGCCGTGTTCTTCCTCGCGGAGGTCCCGCCCTTGTCGGCCGTGGCCGGCGGCGTTCTTATCGTGCTCTCCGGATATCTTGTCGTCCATGACGCGGCGCGCAACCGGAGCGTTCCCCGGTAGCAGCCTGTCCATCGGTCCGTTCTTTGCCTTTCCTCGACTGGTCACATAGCTTTGCTCCCAACCAGGGGCTGTGGGCCGACCCCTGTAGTTGCATATATATGCATATACATCATGTTGAGGCAAGTGCGACCTTCATAGGATAATATTTGCTTGAAAAGCTCTAGACGTCTTTTTTTGTGCTATACTTTTTTCAATTTTACGGGTCATCAAAATATCATTCGGAAGGAGCGGACAGTATCTATGGAACGGTCACGTATTGTTATCATGGCAGCCTGTTCTGCGGTGTTGTTCATGCTGGCCGTTGGCATGATGAGCGATAGTCATGCAGAGGGGAAGACGGGCGAGGCATTGTTCAAACAGCATTGTTCCCTATGTCATCCCGATGGCGGCAACATTGTGAATCCCCAGAAGACGTTAAGCAAGAAAGACCGTGAAAAAAGCGGCATCAAGTCGAAGGATGATATCGTAAAAGCCATGAGAAAGCCCGGTCCGGGAATGACGCCTTTTGATGATAAAACCATTTCAGAAAAAGATGCCAAGGAAATAGCTGAATATGTGATGAAGAAGTTCAAATGAACATCTAGTTCTTTTGAATCCAGGAGCGAGCGCATTCCCCGTAGCTTGCTGCGGGGTTAGCGAGCGACTAGAATAAATATTACAACCTTGAGGATCGAAGATTCCCTGCAGCTTGCTGCAGGGAGCTTCAATGACATGCAATAATTTTATCATTCAGTAAAAAGTATTACTAATTGTTACGCAATGTGTGACAATTAATGGCATTTCTGGTCATATATTGTATTTATATTACATTAAAACAATATGTTATCCATGGCATGAATTGTGCTTGTAATAATTTCTTATATAATCAATGCATTTCATATCTCATCACACCTGAGTATCTACTATATAGAGTAAAAAATGTGTCATCTATAAACCTGCACCTTGTTTGCATATTCTTTTCTTTGAGGGGGTTGTATGAAGAAGAATAAAGGTACTGAATTGATCAGCAAGCAGCTTGGTGTGTCGCGCAGGGAGTTTATCAAGTTCTGCAGTATTGTAGCCGCCGGCATGGGGTTGCCGCTCGGCGCCGGTGAACAGATGGCGGAGGCCGTGACCGCAGCGGCGAAACGTCCACCGGTCATCTGGCTTTCCGCTCAGGAGTGCACCGGTTGTTCAGAATCGCTGCTTCGGGCCACTCATCCCACCCTCGAACATCTTATCCTCGATCTTATTTCCCTCGACTACCATGAAACGCTCAGCACTCCCTCCGGTCATCAGGCTGAGGAAGCACGGGCCGCCTCGATCAAGGAAAACAAGGGCAAGTTCATCCTCGTCGTGGACGGGTCCATCCCGGTGAAGGACAAGGGCATCTATTGCATGATCGCCGGCAAGACCGCGCTGGATATCCTGAAAGAAACAGCGAAGGACGCCTTCGCGATCGTAGCCATGGGCTCCTGCTCGTCCTGGGGCGGGGTGCCGTCAGCCGATCCCAACCCGACCGGCGCGACCCCGGTGCAGAAGATCCTGACGGATGCAGGGATCAAGACGCCGGTGGTCAGCATTCCGGGTTGCCCACCCAACCCCTATAACTTCCTTTCGACCGTTCTCTATTTCGTCACCTTCAAAAAACTGCCGGAGCTCGACGAACTGGCCAGGCCGAAGTTCGCCTACGGCCGTCTTATCCATGAGAACTGCGAGCGGCGGCCCCATTTCGACGCCGGCCGCTTCGCAACCGAGTTCGGTGACGACAACCACCGCAAGGGCTATTGCCTCTATAAGCTCGGGTGCAAAGGGCCTGAGACCCACGCGAACTGTCCTTCGATCCTTTTCGGCGATACCGGCTCGGGAACATGGCCGGTGGGAACGGGCCATCCCTGCTTTGGCTGCACCGAGAAGGGCATCGGGTTCCACAAACCGCTCTTCAGCACGGCAAGCCTCCATCTGGTCACTCCTCCCGATACCTATCCCCATACTGCAGAAAAGCAAGGGGCGGGTACGGGTGCGACCATCGGCGGTGTTGTTGTTGCAGCGGCAGCGGCCGGAGCCGCATTCGCCGCCGTGAATAAAGTTGCGCAGAAACTGGGCGAAG
>Ga0102851_10000627_pt1 | contig 18436 bp, 20 predicted proteins | sample Mud3Dept3metaG_FD_79558 | JGI IMG/M metagenome (GOLD analysis project Ga0102851, IMG submission 79558) | Freshwater wetland microbial communities from Ohio, USA, analyzing the effect of biotic and abiotic controls - Mud 3 Core 4 Depth 3... | ecosystem: Environmental > Aquatic > Freshwater >... | reverse complement strand
TTTCTTTCCTATCGGCGATGAAGAACAGGATGCCGGTCATGATACCGAGCACGGCAAGGATGACGCCGCTTTTCGAGAAAGAGACGCCGCCGAGATGGACCAGGCCTGTCAGGACCAGCCAGATGCCGAGAAGAATGTTCGCCCAGATCTTCATTAAGAAGCCTCCATGCTGGAAGGAATGAGCAACCAGGAATAATATTCCATTATGAATCAAGGAGCGAGCGCAATCCGCAATCTCCGTGGCTTACTGCGGGGAGCTTCAGCCTGACCCTCTCCGGTCTTGATTTGATGGTTCAATGCTGCGCAACGGGTGCAACAGCGTCCCCCGGGCACTCCTCATCGGACAGGGCCATCTTTGCAGCCGCAGTCCTGGCATCCCTGATCTCCTGGGCGTTCAACTGCCACCCGTAGGTCTTCGACCGCATGAGATTGTCATCAGAATCCTGGCGATGGGGCAGTGACAAGCCGTGACCGCACTCATGAGCGGCTGTGCGCGCTGCTGGATGCCGGGCGGGATATTCGGCAGGTTTCAGGATGGGCGTGTCGCGCACCTGGATATCGTGGTCGCCCCGAAAGTACCCATTCAGACCAGGGCCCTCCTGCAGAAACGGCATGAAACAGATATCCATGCCTTGCTCCAGCGGCTCGTCGTCCAGCACAACCTGCATTACGAAGAAGATCCCGGCCTGGGACAGCCAGATATGGTTGATCTCGTCGAGGATGTCCTTGAACTCCTGCGGATTGCGCTCGCTTTGTCCGAGATGAACACGGAGCGGGATGCAGTAGACAGGGCCCGGAGGAAACGACGGGGCAGAGGGGCCAGCGATGTGGACCGAGGCCAGCTGTTGCTGGGCAGGATCTTGCGCAGCGGATACGGCATCCAGGCAGAGCAACGCAAGAACCACCATCGACAGAAGCGCGGCGTTATTCAGGATTGCCTGAAGCCGATGCTGATGTTGATAGTACCTTTTTACAACAGTCACGGTATCTCCGCGTGAAGAGGGTGGTGCAGCACAGGGAATGCTAACTCTCAACAGGCGGATATTGCAATACTGAAAGAAGACCACATTCATGATGCCCTGACCGGTACTGAAGCATAAGAGCTACTGGTCAGAAGCGGACTTCCGCCAAGTACAAAAGATGATCTCACTGAGGATGAACGGCCAGGTCTTCTGCCTGACCTCAGAGGCTTGCGGGATGAAACGACGTTTTTTGTGTGAATTGGACAACAAAGCTCTTGACAGGCGAGATGACTTTGTCTATATTCCCCTCATGATGTTCGCAAAAGCCCTTCAGACTCGTCGACTGCACGTTGCAGCATGGCAAATCCAAGCCGTGGCTGAAGGGGGATCGTCTTAGCTTTTTTCTGTACAGAGACGCATATCATCTCGAAGGCCACGGAATTCAACACATTCCGTGGCCTTTTTGTTTTTCATTCCATCAAGAGGTGCGGCATGAAGCAGGACGCGCGGAAAGAGGAGAGGGACCTCTCATGAACATCGGTGGCAATGCTGTACCGGCGAAGGATTCCCGCAGGACCAGGGTGATCATTGCGCTGCTCGCCGTCTACACGACCTGGAGCACGACGTATCTTGCGATCAAGTTTGCGCTCGAGAGCTTCCCGCCGTTCTTTCTGGCAGGGCTTCGGTACTTCATCGTGGGCCTCGTCCTGTTCGTCTATCTCAGGTTCAAGGGCCATCCCGCGCCCAACCGCTCCCAGTGGGCGGGCACGGTTGCCGTAGGGGGCCTGCTGCTTGTCGGAGGCAACGGCGGCGTGTCCTATGCCCAGCAATGGGTCGCGTCGGGCATCGCGGCCATGGTGGTGGGCTCCACGCCCATCTGGACGGTGCTGTTCTCGGGCATATGGAGAGAATGGCCGCGCCGCCTGGAATGGGCGGGCCTGGCAGTCGCGTTCGGCGGCTTGCTGCTCCTGAACGCGGGCGGCGAACTGCGCGCCTATCCCGCAGCGGCAGCGGCGCTGGTCGCCGCGGTAGCGTCGTGGTCCTTTGGTTCCGCCTGGAGCAAGAGGCTCTCCCTGCCGCAGGGTCTTATGGCGGGAGCCTCGCAGATGCTGGCAGGCGGCGCGCTGCTGCTTCTGGCAAGCGTCGTTGTCGGCGAGCACATGTCAGCGGCCCCTTCCGCGCGTTCGGTTGTCGCGCTGCTCTATCTGTCGGTATTCGGCTCGCTGGTCGGTTACAGCGCATATGTCTATCTCCTGAAGCATGTGCGCGCCTCTCTTGCCACCAGTTACGCCTATGTAAATCCGGTCCTCGCGGTGCTGCTCGGGATATGGCTGGCCAATGAACGGCTCAGCGGCCCCGAAGTAGCGGCAATGGCCGCGATCCTCTCGGGTGTGGTGCTGGTCGTGATGGCACAGAGGAAGTGAAACAAGTGTGAAGTACCGAGTGCAAGCACGAGATTGACTGGTGAGGACAAGACATGATCATCTTACGGCCGATCAGCGATGAAGATATTGTCGAAATACAAGCATGGCCTTCCTACGGGGAGGGGTTTGAGCAAATGGATTATGCGCTACGGGAACAGGGGTGGCTTGATAAGTTCCGGGACAGGCCCGATACGTGGATCTATATCGCTGAAGCAGATAAGCGGGTCATCGGTTTCAGTTTGCTCAGCAGAACAGCCGTCAAGAACGCCGAATTCCGCATTGCACTTCATCCCCACCGGACAGGCAAGAGGTTCGGCAGAAAGATGACGATCCAAACGCTGGAGACTGGCTTCAGGCAACTTGGCATGGAACAGATTCATTTGATCGTACGAAAGAACAATCCCCGAGCGTTGAAACTCTACAGAAGCATCGGATTCGTCGTGACCGGTGAAAGCAGTCATGCGATCCAGGGCAGGAAGATCGATTTTATCGATATGAATATGACCGGAGAGCGGTTCAATAACCTCAGGATCGAGGAGACCAAATGAAACCTGCATTGGTATTGGTCGCCAAAAGGAGCGTATAACCATGAACGACCAGAAGATGAAGGCCGCTTTGAAGGAGACTTTTGATACGGTGTCCGGCGGCTATGACGGAAGCGCGCTCAGGTTCTTTTCCCGGAGCGCAGAGAACATGGCCGCCCTGCTCGACCTGAAGGGCGACGAGCGGGTTCTCGACGTCGCCTGCGGGACCGGGCACGCATCCATTGCCGTTGCACGAACGCTGCCCCGGGGCCGGGTGACCGGCGTGGACTTTTCAGCGGGAATGCTTGGCCATGCGCGGAGGAAGGCGGACGCCCTCGGGATCGGGAATATCGAGTTCACGGAAGGCGACATGCAGGACCTCCCTTTCCCTGCGGGAGCGTTCGATGCGGCGGTCTGCGCTTTCGGCATTTTCTTCGTCACGGACATGGAAACGCAGCTGGCGCATATCGCGTCCCCGGTGAAGCCCGGCGGCAGGGTAATGACCTCCAATTTTCAGGAGAGTTATTTCCATCCGCTCAAGGACCTGTTCATCAACAGGCTGTCTGCCTACGGAGTTCAGAATCCGCCGCAGGCCTGGAAGCGCATCGCGCACGAAGAGGGATGCAGACGGCTGTTCGCATCAGCGGGTCTCATTGATGTCCGTGTAGAAGAAAGGAACGTCGGGTACCACCTCGGGAGCGCTGAGGAATGGTGGGACATCGTCTGGAACGCGGGGTTCCGCCGGCTGGTGGCGCAGCTTTCCACGAACGAGCAGGAACGGTTCAGGCGTGAGCATCTTGAAGAGGTCGATACGCTCAGGAGCAAGGACGGCATCTGGCTGGACGTGGGCGTGCTGTATACTATGGGCGTGACGCCGAGGTGAGAGAAAATAGTGTTTCAGCCCGCAGTGAGAAACAAAAAGGCCGAAGAGGGCCACGCTCCGCCCTTTGATCGTTTGCGGCCAGATCGATTTCCTCGCGCTATGCCGAAACGTCAATGACTGCTGAATCAAGTCTGGCCCGGAACATGCGACATCTCAATAATTAATCTGACCCCTCGTTCTCCCTGAAGGTCTTTATTCACGCGGCCTTCCGCTCACTGTCGGCAGCGCCGTTGAAAAAGGAAGCTATGAGAAAGCGCAGCAGCTTGTTCCGCTCGGCAAGACCAAGGTCCAGGTAATACACGCTGTCGAGCAGAATGCGGATAAGCTCTCTTTTCTGATCACGGGAATATAAACTGATCATCTCTTGCTCCGACGCTATGCATCTCTAACTATAACATATGCATACGCTGTGCCGCTGATGACATCCCCGTGATATCAAAGGATTATGATGTTCCGGCAGGTGCAAAGGTGATAAGTGCGTTCAAAATGGCCTAGAAAGAGGTGGGTTAAATTGAGCTAGCTTTCAAACGAGCTGCTCTCGGGAAGAACTTTGGGGGCACCTATAAAGTTCCCGCCGTACCAATAACTATAGAATCAGGCCTGACTCCGGACGGCCCCGTAAATCTATTTTTCCATTTTTGATTTCACCAGGGCTTGCCATTCCATCTCGGATACTGTTCTGCGTTCACTGTGGCCTGATGTCTCATTATTAACATAATCCCAAATGAAATTGCCATAATTTTTATTTTCGTAAATTTCGTACAGTGTTTCCATCTTTGTGGCAAGCTTCCTCTCGTATATATGGCCTCTCCCTCTCGTTTCATTATAGATTGACATCCTCTCTAAATAAAAACACTGATTGAGCTTATCACCATAATGAGATTCATAATCATATTCAGTAATGATGCCTACCGAGGGCGCTGCTCGCAGCCTGCTGAACTTCACCGCAGCGCGTTCACTGCATCGATGCTGCCGCTCATCGTATTCCTTATCGTTTGACTTCATGTTAGGAATAATTGCCGCCTTTACTTTTATCCTGAAGCAATCCCCTAATGAAGGGTCTTTGTACCACGCCTTATTCAGTTCTTGAATAATCTTTACCTCGGCGTTCGCATAGAAAGACAGATGGTCTTTATCGAACACAAAGTCTTTCACATGAGTTTCACTCTTGATTTGAGTTGACACATATTCGATGGCTTTTTTCTTTGCATCGATTAATGCAGCCTGTTCGGTTTGTATTCGGGACTTGTCATCTCCCATGCAGGCAGTGCCTTCAGCCTCAGTAATCGTGGATTGTGCAGCGTAGACGGGTTTGAGGAATAGAAAAAGCAGACTTAAAGCTAAGAGACAGGTTCTCACGTTCACCCCCTTTTTGTTTTCAATTCAATTTCAAGCCTGATCTTTTATTTCAAGTCTACAATTCCAGTTTTTAACAGTAAAGGCCGCAGATGACTAAGGGAACCAGGGGTCACCCCTGTAAAGGATATCGTCAAGGGAACAATACCGCCATTTGCTGAGAAGCGGTACATGTCGCGTCAAGCATTTGCGTTATCTCCATCTTCACCCTTGTCGTAGTTTCACTCGATTTTGGTGTCAGTTCCTCACTGCACCGGCCACCCATCTGGATTAAGGTCATCGGTGAAGCTGTATCCGTAACCCTTTCCTGTTGTGCAGGACCTGGACATTTGCGGCTCCTTGCCGTGTCCAAAACGCGTAATTCCGGATCTTGTGGTTGTCAGCCAGCCCCACGGTGGCTCACGGCACGGGCAGTAAATATGCTGATAACGATGTAACGGTGGGACGATTTGCACCTCCGCGTATAGTCAGACAACTCTTATTGTAAGTATACCAGTGTTATAACATCCGGGTATGCTCGGGAATATGCCCTTTATATGGTTATCAGTCTCATTTCCTGTCATTATAGTAATAGCTATAGTACTATAAAGGCATTAGGACAATTAAGTAGCCCCTATGATACCCCTAGAAACCAACGTCCCCGAGGTGACTTCGACCCTACGTCCCTGTTTTCCGGCGCGCATTGACAAATCCGCTGGCTGGTGTTAGCATATAATCAAAAGAAAGAGGGTTTATACTGTCCTCTATTCATCCCGAAAAGCCGAACCCCCTGCAAGGGAGGGGCGGAAAGTCGCGGGTCTTGAAGCTAAGACGGCCGGGTTGCCGAAGGGTGAGAACTTCGCTACCCGGCCTTTTGTATTTTGTGCTGGCGGCGCTGTACGGGGGAGAGAAGTCGACCATGAGCACCTCTACACGAGGAAATTCGTGAAAAAGGCAGGCCTGCCGGTATTGCTGGACTCACAGGTGGCAGTGCTCGCCACTTGTGGCGAAGGAGGGCGCCCCCTCCCGCATCGCCATGGTCCCGTGAGGGCATGGTGAATATACCAAAAAAGGAGAATCGTCATGGCAAAGCAAGATACCAAAATAGACATGCAGGCGATCATGGAAATATACAAAAAAGTAGGAACTCCGGGCGAGCCGCATAAGCTGCTGGCAAAGCTGGAGGGAAGCTGGACGACCAGAAGCAGAGGGTGGATGGAACCCGACAAGCCGCCAGTGGAATCAAGCGGCACGTGCGAGCAGAAACTCATCCTTGACGGGCATTATCTGCAGCAGGTCTATACCGGCGATATGATGGGACAGCCGTTCACCGGCATCAACCTCCTGGGGTACGATAACCATACCAGGAAGTATCAGTCGGTCTGGATCGATTCGATGAGCACTGGCATCTATTTCTTCGAGGGCCTTGCAAGTCCGGATGGCAGGACCATCACGCAGGAATCCAACTATGACGACCCGGTCAAAGGCCCCTCCCTCTGGCGCACGGTGACCAGGATCAAGGATGACAACACCGTGGAGTTCGCAATGTTCCTTACCCCTAAGGGAGGCAAGGAAGAGAAGATGATGGAGATGATGGAGATGACGATCGCGCGGAAGGAAGCAGTCGCTCGCAAAGCGGCATAGAAATAACAGGCTGATCTGCTGTTCAACCAGCTGGAGAATGAAAGGAAAAGGCCGGAGAGTTCATTCCCTCCGGCCTTGGTAGTTCATGGAGATAGGGTAACTCGTGCAGATGATCTTTCTATAAAAGGGAGCACAAATGAGTAAACTTATCACCATATGCCGTGGCATCAGCGAGGCAACGTCCGCCGACTGTGTCGACAACAAGGGATCAGCGGATGTGGCGGTTCTTGCGCCGTGCAAAGTAGAGATGGACAGCGACCGCACAATCGGCGAGACCGACGATGATTGCTGCTGCGACTGTTAGGAGTACGGCAATAAACTCCGAAACAACAGGAAAGTGAACCTGCACCTATCAGGCTTAGGGTAAAAGGGAGGGCTTGCCTTAGGAAATGCCAGCGTCCGAGAGGGGTGTTTTCTTTCTCCAAGAAAGCAAACCTCTCATGCTCTACGGATGAGGTGCGACAATGAATGCCAGGAGAAAGTTTGCACTTTTCGCCTTCGCTGTGATCTTTGTGGCAGTTCTCGTCGCGGGCTGTACAACACTCGAGGCCGGAGGCAGGTATGCGCCGGTGAACGGCTTCCAGAAGTCCTACTCACGCCCCTTTCTCTTATAAACGTCCTTCACGGCCTTTGACAGCGTTTTATCGTGCGCCTTCTTTTCCTGCTGCTTGAACCGGTCCGTCCGTGCCTCGAGGTATTCCTGTTCCCTTCCCAGCTTGAGGAAACTCTCAAGACGCGCCAGCTCGAGTGCGCCTGCATCCACGGCCGCGCGCACCGCGCAGTCCGGTTCGATCCGGTGGGTGCAGTCCCTGAAGGCGCAGCCGCCGGCAAGCTCCTCGATGTCCGCGAATGCCCGTTCGATGCCCTCTCCGGGACCCCAAAGACCCAGCTCGCGCATGCCCGGCGTGTCGATCACGATGCCGCCACTGTCGAGCACAAAGAGTTCGCGGTGGCTCGTCGTATGCCTTCCCTTGGAATCCGCCTCCCGGACCTCCGCGGTCCTGAGCAGTTCGCTCCCGGCTAGCCGGTTGATAAGCGAGGATTTTCCCACGCCCGACGAACCGATAAAGCACCCGGTCCTGCCCCCTTTCAGCAAATCGCGGAGCACCTCCAGTCCCGAGCCGGTCCTGGCACTCGCCGCAAGCACTACTGCATCGACCGTGCGGTTGCGTACATCGCGCGCCTTCTCTTCCGCGTCGGCAGCAAGGTCGCTCTTGGACAGGACCACGATCGGCCGCGCTCCGCTTCCCGATACTACGGCAAGATACCGTTCCACACGGTTCAGATTGAAGTTGTGGTCCAGGCCGATGACAATGAAGATGAAATCGATGTTCGCGGCAATGGCCTGGCCTTCGATCGCTCTCCCCGCATGTTTTCTCGCCAGTATACTCGCTCGCGGGAGAATGTGGTGGATCACGGCTCGTTCGCCCATGCCGGATACCGCGGCAGCGACCCAATCGCCGACCACAGGATAGTCAAGTCGCTCTTTGGCAACGAACATCAGCCGCCCCGTCACCTCTGCGGGCATTTCACCGGCCGTACCGGAAACACGGTACAGCCCCCGGTGCTCGGCGATCACTCTCGCCGGGACGAGGCCCTGCCCGTAGAACGGGGCCATGGCTTCCGTAAAAATTCCTTTCCAGCCCAATTGTTCCAGAGAGAAGCGGATCATACCCATATTATAGCTAATACAGGTAGCAGCACAGAGAACTACTGAGGCCAAGTCTTGTTCTGTGCAGATGCCCCACCAATGCAGCCGGAAAAACTCAATTATAGAGAATTCGGCGATTATAATTAGTACCCCAAAGGAGGAACCACATCGTGCAGACCACGGCAGCCAGAACCTGGGAGTACCCGGGGAGGTAAAGTCAAGGATCACGAGGACCCGCAGTACTTCCACCCCGAGGCTCGACGCTTTCGCAATAATCCTGGTGAAATTCTTTCATATACCAGATCACGAGTATATATAAAGGAAAAACGAGGAGATTGCATATTTACACGTACCTACCTGAACAGGTAGTTGCGCTTTTCCAGAGTTGTGCTAACTTTTGACTGTGCGATACATACTTTAGGATAAGGAGGTGATGCACATGCGTCGGAATAATCTATATTTCTTTCTGACGCGAAAGTTTGCAGCCTCGTCGCCAGCTAAATATCTTAGTCGTTCCATCAAGGAGGGGCTATGTTGAAAAGTATAGAAAATGAAGCATTTATGGAAGAATGCCGCAAGAAAGCTCAAAGATCTGTTCTTGGCGGCATGGCTGGCGGCGTGGTTAAGGAAAAAACCTGTAATAAATTCTCGAAGCTGACCGGGCTTTCGAACAGCGGCGGTTGAGCGGCCAAGTTCAGTCCTCTGGACTTGTCCCAGGTGCTGGGACTCATGCCTAAAATCACCGATAAGAATGTCCTGGTCGGTTCAAACAACTGCGACGATGCCGGTATATACCGGATTTCAAATGACACCGCAGTTGTTCTGACCGCAGATTTTTTTACACCGATCGTTGATGATCCCTATTGGTTCGGGGCGATATCGGCTGCCAACTCATTGTCCGACATATGGGCCATGGGCGCCAGGCCCCTGGTAGCGCTCAATCTGGCAATGTTCCCCCCGGAATCGGAGTTTTTCCCCGTAATGCATAGGATCATACAGGGGGGGAACGACAAAATGACTGAAGCCGGGGTGTCTATCATCGGCGGCCATACGATAAAGGACAAAGTGCCGACATTCGGTTACTCTGTCATGGGATTTGTTCATCCGGACAAGATCCTTGACAACTCAAAGGCCAGGCCCGGAGATGCCCTGATCCTTACAAAAAAGATCGGAACCGGCGTCATTTCGACCGGCGTAAAAGTTGACATGTGCGGGCAAGCGGCGATCGACGAGGTGACTCTCTCGATGGCGACCTTGAACAAGAAGGCCGGCGAAATCATGATCAACTTAGGCGTAAGCACCGCGACCGATATAACCGGCTTTGGGCTTATCGGGCATTTAAACGAGGTCCTCACGGCAAGCGGCTGCCGCGCCCGGCTTAAATCAAGCCGTGTGCCCTTCTTTGAAGAGGCGGTCAGGCTCGCTCAAGACGACATTACTTCGGAAGGCTCCAGCCGCAACTTGAGAGCCTACGCTCCCTATACCGTCTGGGCGGAGGATGTGCCTGATCATGAACGCGTCCTGATGAATGATGCGCAGACGTCGGGCGGCCTGCTTATTTTCGTTCCCGGCGAAAGAAGGAAAAAAATCGAGGCGGCCCTGGAAAAAGAAGGGGTCCTGGCGGCATACATAGGAGAGGTCATCGAGGGCTCGGCTGCACATAAAGAAAGGATCTTCGTGGAGCGATAAAAGGTGCAGGTCATGCAGCATCTTTTTCTGTTGTTCGCAGGTTCGATCGTGGGTTTTTTTTCCGGTTTGCTTGGGATAGGCGGGGGGATACTCATGTTCCCGCTTCTTCTCTACGTGCCGCCCATGCTCGGGCTTGACGGAATAAGCGTAAAGAATATTACCGGACTGACGATGATTCAGGGCTTTTTTGCGTCGCTTTCAGCGATGTTTTTCTACAAAAAGCATAATCTGGTGAACAGATCGCTGGTGCGCACCCTGGGCTTCTCTCTTTTTGCGTCCGCCCTGATCGGTTCGTTTGTATCGAAGCTGGTGCCGGACAAGCCGTTGCTGTTCATCTTCGGCACACTGGCTTTTGCCGCATCGGTATTGATGCTCATTCCTCGCGGTTATTCAAACGATGATTTGACCGAGGACAAAGTGGAGTTTCATAAATCCACGGCGGTCCTCATCGGCATATCGATCGGATTTTTTATCGGACTTGTGGGGCAGGGTGGAGCATTCATTATTATCCCCCTGCTTCTCTATGTGCTGAAGATTCCGCTCAGGGTCGCCTTGGGAAGCACGCTGGCCATAGGCCTTTTTTCCTCTTCCGCGGGACTGGTCGGAAAAATCGCAACCGACCAGGTGCCTTTCCAACTGACCGCGGCGCTTCTTCTCGGCGCGGTTCCCGCAGCGCGGTTTGGCGGGGCCGTGGCGAGACAGACGAAAACATATTTCCTGCGGTGGCTCCTGGCAGGGGTCATTATCTTCACGGCAGTCAAGATCTGGGCCGACATTATTTAGCGTCTGTATTTTAATTGCCAATACCTTCCAGAACGTCATTCCGGCGAAGGCTGGAATCCGGTCTTTACACCCCCCCGGATGCCGGACCGAGTCCGGCATGACGGAAAAGGAAATTAAAATACAGACCCTATATAGAGGCCGGACTGATCCGGCGGCTGCGCCGGGGCGATTACATACAGGTATTCTCATCGGTACATTTGAAAAAACATTGTCGTAAAAAGATAATTACGGTGAGCGGCAGACAGGAGGGACATCCCATAATGAGATTTTTCCGATTTGACTCAATAAAAAAGAAATTCCTTGTAATTATCATCGCACTTCTGGTCCTGATATTCACCGGGGTGGGGATTTTTATGGCAATCCAGACTTCCTCGGCAATCGGCCGGGCCCTGGAATCGAAGGGCCATTCTCTTGCCGATCTTGCGGGCCTCATGGGCAGCGAATACCTCGCGAATTTGGACTTAACAGGGGTGGAAAATCTCGCGGCCAATATTCTCCAGGACAAGGAAGTCTCGTTTGTCGTTTTTTATGATGAAAATAAAGCGGTTCTTACACAAAATCAAATGCCCGAGGACACCTCTTCGCTTCTTGTCGTTGAGGAAGAATTGAAGAGCTTATATGACAATCGCGTGCTGGGGCATTTAAAGATCGGGTTTAAGAAGGATTCCATTATCAAGAGTGTCCGCAGCAATGTTTTGGCCCTTTTTGCCAGCCTGGCCGTGGGAATCGGTCTTTTTACCATCGGGATTCTCCTGCTGATCCGCGGCGTCGTCCGTCCCTTAAGCCAATGTGTCTCAGTTGCCGATCGTATGGCAAAAGGAGAACTGGATATTAAGATAGAAATAACGAGCACGGATGAAACCGGCCGGATGCTCGGATCAATGAAATCGATGCTCGAAAAACTGAAGCAGATCGTGTCAGAGGTAAAGCCGGCCGCCGACAATGTTTCCGCGGGCAGCCAGGAACTAAGCATTAGCTCCGAGGAAATGTCACAAAGGGCGTCCGAGCAGGCCTCCTCTGCCGAAGAGGTTTCTTCTTCCATCGAACAGATGGTCGCCAACATCAGGCAGAACTCGGAGAACGCGCACCAGACCGAGAGAATAGCGCTGAAAGCGGCTGATGATGCGCGGGAAGGAGGTCTGGCGGTTGTTAAAACAGTCACGGCCATGAAGGACATTGCGCAGAAAATAGCCATCATCGAGGAAATAGCGAGGCAGACAAACTTGCTCGCTTTGAACGCGGCGATTGAGGCGGCCCGCGCGGGGGAGCACGGCAAAGGGTTCGCAGTGGTGGCAGCAGAGGTGAGAAAGCTTGCGGAAAGAAGCCAGGGGGCGGCTGCGGAAATAAGCAAGCTTTCGGTGAGCAGCGTGGATATCGCAGAGAAGGCGGGGACCATGCTGGCGATGATCGTTCCGGACATTGAAAAGACGGCGCAACTGGTCCAAGAAATAAGCGCAGCCAACAAAGAGCAGAACGCCGGGGCGGAGCAGATCAACACGGCGATCCAGCAGTTGGATCAGGTGATCCAGCAGAATGCAGGCGCTAGTGAAGAAATATCCTCAACGGCCGAAGAGCTCTCTTCCCAGGCCGAGCAGCTGAAAGCCTCCGTAGCATTCTTCAAGCTTGGCGAAAACGGACGCGCAGGGCCGGACGGCGGGAGGCAGAAGGAAACCGGGCTTGTAATGAGAGGAAATCAGCTTTTGGCGGAAGGAACGCGAAAACAGGCCGTTCGGGTGGGAGGCGGGTTTGGCCGAGCCGGGTGGGATCATAGAGATCCTGAAAGGAGGAAAGAAGAACTGATCGAAAATTGAAAAACTGAAGGTGCTGCTTTCGCAATTATTGCTTTCTGCTGCAGGTAAGCCAGAACAACCATCACAATTGGAGGAGATCATGATTAAACGTCTTTCGGTTGCAGCGGCACTGGTAGCCGCACAGTTCATCTTTACTTTGCCCCTGGTTGAAGCAAAGGACAAGCTTATCATGGGCGTTCATCCGTATAAGCCGCCCGTGGAAGTGCATAAAATTTTCAAGCCGATTGCAGATTACATCGCGAAAGAGACCGGCAAGCAGGTCGAGGTCCAGATCGGGCAGACCTATGAGGATGCCGGAACTAAAATCGGAACCGGCGTCTTTGACTTTGCGTATATTGGCCCGGCAATCTATGTCGACGCGCAAAAGCAATATGGTCTTGTACCCCTTGCGATAGTAGCAAACAACGGTAGGCCGACTTACCACGGTGTCATTACCGTCAAGAAGGGTAGTTCAATTACGTCACTCGCACAGCTCAAGGGTAAAAAATTCGCGTTTGGCGCACGAAACTCGAACATGAACCATACAGTTCCTCTATGGATGCTCATGAACGCCGGGGTCAAGCTTACTGATCTCAAGGAATATAGCTTTTTGAAGACCCATGATAACGTGGCGATGAACATTATCCGGGGCACGTTCGATGGGGGGGGGATGCAGCCGGATATCGCTGAAAAGTACAGGGCACAGGGACTTGAGGTCATCGCCACGAGCCCGGAGCTTCCCGAGCACGTATTCGTAGCAACGAAGTCCCTCGATGCGGCGACGGCAAAGGCCATTCAGAACGCTCTGAATTCCGAGAAGGCAGTACCCGTCCTGAAGGGAATAAAAGAGAGCATTTCAGGGGCGCCGAAATTCGTTGATGCTGATTTCGACATTTCAAGAAAAATCATGAAGGAAGTAGGTCCCTACCTGGATAAGTAATTTTTCCATTCGGTATATAATTCGCTCGAAGGGGGCGTTTAAAACGCCCCCATTTTTTTACGGGATTCGCCGGTTGCTGCCTGCCGTATTCGAAATTTCTTTTACCCGCGCGGTTGTTCCCGCCTTCCCACACTTCTTTGATGAAATTGTACACGGCTTTTGATCTACATTCAGACAATTCGTACCTTGGCATCATCGATGAGAACGGCAAACGGCTATTCAAGAGGAAGTTGGCGAACGATCCCGCGGCCATCATCTAATCCCTGAATCCGTTCAGGGATGATATCGTCGGTATCGCAGTCGAGTCTACTTACAACTGGTACTGGCTGGTGGACCTGCTGATGGCTGAAGGATACCATCTCCATCTTGCCAACTCCGCAGAGATACAGAAATACACAGGCCCTAAGTATGCCGATGACCAGCATGATGCCTTCTGGCTAACTGAGATGCTCCGGCTCTGCATCCTGCCGGAAGGCTATATCTACCCGAAGGAGGACCGACCGATCCGGGACCTCCTGAGAAAGCGAGGACATCTGGTCCGGCTCCGGTGATCTTTTATGCCGAAGGCCGGGAGCGCGATCCAGAGGGATGCCATGAGCGAATTGGATGGAAGCGGGGAGCAGAAGGACGCACAGGAACCGAAGGTCGTATTGGTCATTGACGGCAAGGTCAAGCGCCAATTCTACACCAGCATGCATCTGCAAAAGATGAACTACGACGTCACCATGGCAAGGACGGCGGAGGACGCCCTACCCTTCCTGGAGCTGACCGTGCCTCTGGCGGTAATCACCAATTACGACCTGCCGTCGATGAACGGGCAGGTGCTCTTCCAGTATCTCAAGAAGGACGAGCGCACCCGGAACGTTCCGGTCATCATCTATACGTCCAATCAGGACCCTGCTGTCGAGAAGGCATGCAAAGAGTCCGGGTGCGCGGGGTTCCTTCGCTACCCCTGCAGCCTTGACGAGCTTTATGCCACGGTCCAAAGAGCGGCGGGAGGCCGTCCCCGGAAGTTCGTTCGCCTCGCCACACGGCTGGAAGTTGTCATCGAGGACATCGAAGAGGAACGCATGGACTTCATATCCAACCTCTCCGAGGACGGGATGTTCGTAAGCACCACCGCGCCGCTTCCCCACGGGAGCATCCACACCTTCTCGTTTTACCTGCCGAACGCACCGGGCTGGGTCGTGCGCGTCCAGGGGCAGGTCCTGCACATGCATCTTGGATCGAGTCCACGCAAGAGGCAAGGCATGGGGGTCAAGTTCCAGAAGATCGGCGAAACGGAGCGGGAGCTCTTGAGGGACTTCATCAAGAAAGAGCTGATGGGCGAGCTCGCGCAGGATTGATGCTGCGCCATGCATCGAACGGCAAATGTGGTCACAGGGCACAGAAAAGGCCGGAGAGCTCATTCTCTCCGGCCTTTGATCGTTCAAACTATGCAGTGCGTGCAGCAACAACTCGATTATGAAGTCTGATCCGCTATCGTCATGCGCCTAGCGATCAATGCGATACCGGACGAACTCCCAGGAGGACAGCGATCCCCCGCCCGACGAACCGTCGCCGAACATCACCCAGTTCCGGTCGTATCCCTGGCCAGAAGAGATCACCGTATCAATGACAGGTACGGTGCTTCCGTCAACATAGACTTTCACTGAATTATTCGTGCCGTTGGCAACGATTTTATAGGTGTGATAGTCATCCGTGGTGTTCATGCTATAGGCGGCGCCTGCATTTAGCGGGAAGTAGAGCTGGATCCTATCCGGGAAAATCGACAGGAGATTACTCGTCGCGTCATCGGCCCAGAAGATGGCGCATGCACCGGCGTTGGGGCCGTTGACTCCGCTGATCTGGTGCATCTTGACCTTGGCCACGACGGTGATCGTATCGCTTGCGTGCTGGGCGCTGTTGGTCCGGGAATAGCCGAGACCCACCGTGTCATCCTGCAGCGTATCAATATACAGCGCATTCGGAACGATATACGCTTTCGTTGATGCGGCACCGCCCCACAGCGTCCAGGTATTCACCGCGGTGTCAGGCAGTACGACAACGGCAGGGCGATACTCGGCGGTCTCAATGACTGCTGCGACGGAAAGCGAGGAACAACACAGTACGATCATCAGTGCAATGGACAGCGAACGAACAGCCTGCATGAACTTTTCCATGATACCTCCGAAAGATTGGTTTTAACGGACAGCCGCGATGCGGCTGCCGTCTCTTGGTATGCCTAAAGCGCTTTACAGAAGCCTTGCACAGGCACCGGGTGCTGTGCGACATCACCTCCTTTCATGCGCATCGAGCGTCGGTCTGTATGCGACGAAGCAGAAGAATACGCGAGAGTGTAGAGGAAGAGACGCGCAGCGTCAATGATTCATAGTGCAAGAATCTGTTCGAGCTACTTTTAGTAGCACCGTCAGGACTCCGCATGCCGCCTTTGCACGATCACGGCTTTCCATAGTATGCTCAATGATCTGTAGAGGATGGATCCGTGGCAAATAAGAAAAGGCCGGAGAGATCATTCCCTCCGGCCTTTGATTTGTGACCTTAAATAGTTTTGCAACATGGGAAACAATGTCGTAAAGATCTCCCCGGATGCATGACACCTTTCCGTTATTTTATTGCATATCCGGCCGGCACCTGGAATTTTGCAACGGGCACTGCCACGTTTTCCTCAATTTTAGTAGCCTTAATCGTGGTGGTTGTGCTCGCTGATCTGCTTTTCATGTACAGCATGATTTTTTTCCAGCCCGCGTATTGGGTGACGGTCCCCGAACCATCATTCGTCTCAATGGCTTCGCACTGTTTACCGGCAACCAGCATGGGAGCGATTTTCCTGACTTTTCCCGAATCCCGGTCCTTCTGGGACCCCATCTCGGAAAATTCCACCCGCGGTTCCGTTCCCCGGCTTGCATCGCCCTTTTTAGACGCGGTCTTCTTTCCCAGGTTCAGGGCATACAATGTCTTGCCATCGCTGAAAAAGACGTTAACCAATTTGCCGTCCTTATAGGTTTCCTTGCATTCCTTCATCCCATAATCATCAAAATACATCACATATTTCAATTTTATTTCCATTGTGCCCACCTTGCTCACGGATTCCAGGGTAACAATGCCGGATTTGATGTCGTACTTGTGCGTGGCAACTTGGGCGGCTACTCCTTGTGAGGCAACCATCATGGCTAAAACCAAAAATAATCCACTGACTATTTTCATTTTCTCCCCCTTTGATTTTTATGTTTAAGCACTCTTGTCCAAAATAGATTTTGGATCTATTGATCGAGAAAAACCTACAAGCGGCCAAATCGTTTTTGACCAAGCAGATTCTAAAGGCTCCTACTTGTCCCCGGCAGACCGATATGGCGAATGATGAGCCGGTCGAAGAGCCGGTCCGGCAAGACGGTCTTGAAAAATGCCCGGAACCCCACGCCGCGGCCCACCAGGTAGCGGGTTTTCGGCTTCCCCGCGGTGAGGGCGTGCTCCACGGCGCAGGCGACATGGTCGGGAGGAAAGCCGGCGGCGCCCGTCTTTTCCGCGGCTTTCGTGACCGCATCCAGGGCAGGGCCGTAGAGGTCGCGTGCCTGCCGTGGATAGCTGTCAGCCGTCTTTTGCGCCGCTGCAAGGGACTTTTCCCAGATAGGCGTCGCCACGTCCCCGGGCTCGATGACCGAAACGGATATCCCCCAGGGCAACAGCTCGATCCGGAGGGCGTCGGAGATCGCTTCGAGAGCGTATTTCGACGCTGAGTATGGTCCGATAAAAGGGAAGCCTACCCTGCCGGCAATCGAGCTCATGTTCACGATGCGCCCCCTGGCTAAGCGCAGCAGGGGCAGAAACGCCTGGGTCACTGCGATCTGGCCGAGCACATTCACCTCGAACTGTTTCCGCAGTTCCCCGAGGGGGAGGAATTCGAGCGGACCGCCGATCACGATGCCCGCGTTGTTCACCAGACCGGAAAGCCCGGCGCTTCCGACCGCCCCGGCCACTTGGCTTGCTGCGGCCGCAAGGTCGGCTTCGCTGGTCACGTCGATGAAAAGGGGCGTGATCCTTCCCGCGGACCCCTGCAGCAGGGCATTTCGGTCCTTCTCGTTCCTTATCCCCGCAAAGACGCGGAACCCGAGCCCGTCCAGGCGGAAAGCACAAGCCGCTCCGATACCGCTCGATGCACCGGTGATGACAACAGCGCCTCGGGTACCATTTCGTTCGTCAGCCATGACAGCAGCCTCCCGCCGTGACAGGAATAACATCGGTCAGAGGTCAGACGTGGTCCTGAAGTTATTTTCAGCGAACACACCGGGAGAATGGTGGACAGGCAAGGAATACCAGGCAAGATCTCCCGACGGCATGAGAATATAGTATTTGCTCGTGGGCGTCAAGCATAGGAACGTTAAAGGCCGGAGAGCACGCCCTCTCCGGCCTTCGCCATGAACATTCAAACCTTACGCAACGGGTGCAACAAAGTCCCCTAAATGCTAGAGCATGCCGCTGGTCAGCTCCGATCCAGATAGATAGTCCGATACTGCGTTCTGTTCTTAATTCATTTCGATTGTTATGCCCATACTCCGAAGTCTGTCAATTTCGGCCTGCCCGTACCACTGAAGGCAGAAGTAAAGGCTTCTCGTTAGCACCCAGGCGCCGGCTAGATCAGAAAGAAGATAATCGACAACCTGCCAGTCCTTTGCAAGTTCGAACCAGGCGGATTCATCCCAGCAACGTAGACGAGGCGTACGATATACAGAGGACATATTTTGGGCCCACTGTTCGCGCGCGCTCTTTACCGCATAGTCTGAGAGCGCAGTGATCAGCCCGCTTATCTTCTC
>Ga0102851_10000626_pt1 | contig 18452 bp, 18 predicted proteins | sample Mud3Dept3metaG_FD_79558 | JGI IMG/M metagenome (GOLD analysis project Ga0102851, IMG submission 79558) | Freshwater wetland microbial communities from Ohio, USA, analyzing the effect of biotic and abiotic controls - Mud 3 Core 4 Depth 3... | ecosystem: Environmental > Aquatic > Freshwater >... | reverse complement strand
GCCCGTGTAGCACATGGCTTGGTCCGTAATACGTATCGATGTTACTGACTTCCAGCGCCTTCATGCCGTTCCCAGGTAGACCTTTCGCACTTGTTCATCGGACGCCACCTCTTCCGGACTCCCCTCCGCGATCTTTTGCCCGAGATTGAGCACTATGATTTTGTCTGAAACAGTCATGACCAGGTTCATCTTGTGTTCAATGATGCAGATCGTGACCTTTTCACCGACAGATCGTATGAGATCAATGGTTGCTGCTGTCTCCGCCGGCGACATGCCGCTCGTCGGTTCGTCAAGCATCAGGAAGGATGGCTCTGTGGCGAGACTCATGCCGATCTCCAACCTTCGCTGGTCGCCATGCGAAAGCTCGCGAGCGAGTTTCTCATTCAGTGCCGCAAGGCCTATAACCTCCAGTATCTCTTCAGCCTTGCGCGATGTTGTTCTGTCTGCCGCAGCTTGCGAGAAGATGCTGCACCGGTGCGGAGAGTTGGTCTGGGCTGCAAGGCAGACGTTCTCGAAAACGCTCATGCGTTGAAAGATATTTGTGATCTGAAATGACCGGGCAATTCCCATACGTGCTATCTGAAATGGAGAGAGTTTTACGATATTCCTATCCTTGAACCATACTTTTCCTGTCGTGGGAGACATTCGCCCTGTTATGACGTTGAACAACGTGGTCTTGCCTGCGCCGTTAGGTCCTATGATAGACGTAATCTTTCCTTCTGGCAGCTCCACGTTGACATTCCGCAGTATCTGCAGCCCGCCGATGGTCAAGCTGATGTTTTCGATGCGGAGCATATCCATGTCAGCTGCCCTGCCCCTGCGGACCCTTACGTCCAAAAAGTCTGGCCAATAGCCCTGTTGCCGAAAGATTGCTGACGATCTTGGTGAGTCCCTCCGGCGAGAAGAGAATGCAGATCACGTACATGGCGCCGAGGCAGAGCATCCAGGCCTCTTTCAGCCAGCTGCTCAGAAAGTCTCCCAAAAAGATCACGATGGCCGTACCAGCGAGCGGCCCTACAAGCGTGCCCATGCCGCCGAGGAGACCCATCATCACGAATTCACCCGACATGCTTAGGTGGTAGTAGTCGGGTGGAACGAACGGCTGGAAGCACGCCATGAGCGTACCTGACACGGACCCGAAAAGGCCCGAAATCAGGAACACCCTGCGGATCATGAGCGGGGAGTTATACCCGAGGAATTTTACGCGCTCTTCGTTCTGATGGATGCCCCTGAGCAGGCGTCCGAAGTGTGAATTGACGATACGACGGGCGACGAGATAGGCGGCGACCAACAGCGCCACCGTAAAGTAGTAGAAAGGGATACGCTCGCCCAGGGATATGCCGGGCAGAAGCGTCGGAGCCGGAATACCGGTGAGCCCATCCGTGCCTCCGATAAGACGCCAGCTGTTTGCCGTCACAAAAAAGAACTGGGAGAACGCAAACGTGAGAAAAATGAAATAGACCGTCCTCGTTCGCACCACAAGCAGACCGAGCACGTAGCCAATCACTGCATTGAGGCCGAGACCGAGGAGCATACCGATCCACATCGAGTCGCTGAAATATTTCCAGGTCACGGCAGCCACGTACGCGCCTGTCCCGAAAAACATCGCGTGGCCGAATGAGACAAGGCCGCAATAGCCTGCCAGCAGGTCGAAGCCCAGCATGAGCACACCGAAAATCATGATGCGCAGGCAGAGTGCTATGTAAAAATCAGAAAAGAGCCTGCCGGAGCCGAGAGGCAGGAGCAGCAGCGCCGCCAGAATCGCTGCCTCGACGAGTCTCCTGGTTCCGAATCCTCTCCGACCTTCTTGGGTATCAGCCATCAACGCTCCGAAAAAAGACCTTTAGGACGCAAAAGGAGTACCAGAGCCATGATCACCCACGTGGTAAACTTGGCGAAACCCGGCATTGCCTGAGCGCCGAACGCTTCCGCCAATCCCAGCACCAGAGAGCCAACCAGCGCTCCTTTAAAGCTGCCCAGTCCCCCGATGACAATCACAATCAACGCAATGGTTATAAGATCCAAATCCATCATCGGATTGATACTCCGCATGGAACCGATGATCACACCGGCAACTGCGGCAAGCCCGGAACAGATAATGAAAAGAACGCTGAAAACTTTGTAAATGTCTATGCCGAACGCCTCAACCGTTTCCAGGTCGAAAAGGCCGGCACGTATCGGCAGTCCCCAGCGACTGCGACTCAAGAAAAGCCAGAGAACCGCTACGAGCACGCAACTGAATATGAGCACGAACAGGCGGAACTTGGGGTAATAAATGCCGCCCAGGTTTATGAAGCCTTTGAAGTAAGCAGGCAGCTGGATGGAGTAATGCGAGCCGCCCCAGATGAGCAGCACCGCATTGGAGAAGACCATGCTTAACCCAAAGGTAAGAAATAGAGTGGACGGAATATCTTTTCCATACAGACGGCTGACCATCGATTTTTCTACGATACCGCCGAGTAAGGCTATGGCCAGGGGTGCGAGCGTCAGGGACAACCAGAAATTTCCGGTGAGATTCATGATGGTCATGCCGGTGTAAGCGCCGAGCATCACAAAGCTTCCATGGGCGAAATTGAGCACACCCATGACACCGAAAACGATGGAGAGCCCCGAGGCTATCAGCGTATAGGCTGATCCTATCGTGATGCCGTAAAGCAGGTTGGTGAGAAAGCTCGACAGGGTCATTTCCGCGTTCTACATATCACGCTGCTACCCTGACGGGCAGCCTAGCTTGCACGCGCCCCACTCATACTGAGTGCCGCACGGGGTGCCGTAATCTCCAAGGAACGTAGCCTCGTGGCGGAATTGCCCATCCTTCTTTGTTATCTTGCGGGCATACATGGGAACGATGGTGCCGTTGTTGGTTCCCATCTTTATCTTGCCTCTGGGGGATTCATACTCTATGGTGTGTAAGGCAGCCACCAAGCCCTCGGTATTAGTAGGATCACCTTTCACCGCGTCCAGAGCCTTGATGAGGCAAACGCCTGTGTCGAATCCCATTATAGCGAACTCGTCAACTACCTCATTCGGGTGTGCCTTCTGCCAGGCTGCAGTAAAGGCTTTGCTCTGCGGCGTGTCAATGTAAGGCACGGAATGAAAGCAGTCATAATAACCGACGCATGCATCGCCCATAGCAGGTAACATGGTCATCGAAAATGCGCCGATCGTGCTCACATAGACGTATCCGTCTTTCTTTAGTCCGAATTCATCGAGCTGGCGAACGAAGCTGACAAGGTCCGGTCCTGCGTAGAAACCAAAAATCCCGTTCGGCTTTTCCTTCGCGTTACGTATCTGGCTGAGATAGGGCGCGAATTCGGCTGTACCGAGTGGTGAGTAAAACTCGCCGACGACTTTGCCGCCGACCTTCTGGAAGGCGTCCTTGAAAAAGCGTGCGATATCACGACCTGTTGTATAGTCAGCGCCCACCAGAAAGACCTTGTTGCCAAGGGTCTTCAGAAACCAAGGTGCCATCGGGACAGTCAGGTTGTACGTCGTGTGACCAAGCATGAAGGTGTAAGGGCTGCAGTCCTTTCCCACGAGGAACGAGTTGGCGCCATAAGCTTCCACGAGCAGTCTCTTCTTTGCCGAGAGCACCGGGCTGATCGCTGCCGACTCGTGACCCCCTATCGGGCCGACGAGAATGTGGACGTTATCCTTTTCATAAAGCTTCAACGCCTTCTGCACGGAGACGTCCGCCTTTGTCTGGCTGTCCTCCACAAAGAATTTCACCCTGTCCCTATATTTGCTCTGGGCAAAGGCCAGCTTAAGACCTTTGTCGAGGAGCGGCCCTCCTATCGCGAAAACCCCTGAGAGATTTGTGAGGTGTCCTATACGGATCTCCTGTTGCGCAGCGCGTGCATGAAAGAATGGTCCGGAGAGACCCGTGGCCAGAACGCCGCCCCCTATACCAACAGTCTTGATAAAATCGCGCCGACTGATTAATCTTTTCTCTTCTTTTGGTCCATTCTCTTTGTTCATTTGTACCCTCCTTTGCTTCGTAGTGATTCAAAGAGCCGGGAATCTCCTCCCTTTGTCTTCATTGCATTCATAAGCCCAATATTCTTCGAGCGTCCTGCGGTGTTGCTACGTCGCGTCCCATTTCTTTGGAAATACGCGCGATTCTTGCCACCATCTGTGCGCTGTCATTCGCAAGCACGCCCTTTTCAATATGCACACCGTCTTCAAGCCCTGTCCTCACATGCCCACCCAGGGCTATCGCCACAGGCCCCAGCGTGAAGATGCTCAGGCCTGCCGCTATCAGCGACCACGTAGCATTTGCCGGAATCGAATTCTTCAGGAAAACGAGGTTCTCGACCGTTGCCTGCAGCCCGCCCAGAACGCCCAGCACGAACTGAAAATGGAGCGGCTCCTTGAGTGCATCGAGCGAGCGGAGCACCAGGGCGTTATTGATCATGGCCGTATCATAGATTTCAAGCTCGGGCGTTACACCATGTTGTTTGAGCGTATCGGCGAACTGGAGCATGCTAGCCCAGGGATTCATCTGTACGTCGTTCAGAATGAACTCCCGTTTCTTTCTATCGAGCATGCCCACATTCAGGGAACCACAGTTGAGCGAGGCCATTTCAGGTCTTGTCGCTGGATCGGACGAAAGTTGGGGAATGATCCCAATCCTGTCCTGCAGGGGTATTCCCGGGCCTCCGCCGGTGCTGGCATTAATAATGAGGTCACATTCATTTCGGATGATCCGGATGATCTTTGCGAAGAGATCTGCTTTTTGTAAAGGACGGCCGCTCTCGGGATCGCGGGCATGCACATGGACAACGGCCGCACCGGCTTTCCAACTATCGATCGCTGCCCGTGCTATCTCTTCGGGTGTATGGGGCAGGTTTGGATTGTGCTGCCTCGTGGTGAGGGCACCCGTCACAGCGGCAGTAATGATAAGCTTTTCCATGTCGGCCTCCCTGCCCAGCGAGTGTAACGGAGCTGATCCATCAGGTCCCGGTCAACTATCATACCAGACATGCCCTTAAAATGACACAAAGCGATAAGAATTTACGCACCCTCAAGCACCGCCCTGGCGATCGTCTCGAATACCGCGTCAGGAATGGACCATTTTCGTACAATCGCTTCGCGTTTGACCCGCTCCACGATTTCAGATACCTGCTCTTTTGTTGCGGTCAGGCCCCGGTCCTCAAGTTTTTTCTTAATACTGGTTCCGCCGCTCATCTTGCCGAGGATAATGTCAAACCCTTTGCGGCCGATCAGCTGGGGTGAGAACGGCATGGTGGAGTAAGGTCTCTCCGATTTACTCATGCGCAGAGCCATGTCAACGACCATCCCTGATTCGTACGTGAACTCATTGTCGCCCGTCACGGGTTTGTTCAGCGGAATGGGTATCTTTGCGATCTCCGACACCAGGCGCGTGACCGGATAGATGCGGTCGAGTTTCACCCCGGTATCCACCCCGAGAAGCAGTTCCAGGCCCACGACCACCTCTTCCGTGGCCGCATTGCCCGCCCTCTCGCCCAGGGCATTCATGGACGTGTGAACCGTCGATGCGCCCGCTGCCACACCTGAAAGCATGTACGCTGTTGCCAGCCCAAAGTCGTTGTGGGCGTGCATTGCTATGGTAACGCCGGGTATCCATTCCCTGATCTTCTTGACCATATACATGGTGGTGAACGGCAGGCCCATGCCCATCGTGTCAGTGAATGTTACCTCGTCAACGCCAGCCTCGTTGACGACACTCTTGTACATTCTTTCGAGGAACGGCAGCGGCGTTTTCGTCGCCTCCCAGGGCATGACCGATGTGTAGATCCCGTTCTTCCTGGCGTGAGCTGCCGCCCTGACAAGCCTCTCGATCATCTGGTTTTCATCCAGCGTCCATACAACGTGGCCGAACCATGGCGATCCCGGACACTCCACGACAATGCCATCGGCCCCGTTCTCCAGCGCAAAATCGACCTCCTTTTCATCCCATCTGCACAGGAAAACAATCTTGGTCTTTCGCCCTTTGCGCCGCATATCCACCAGTTGCCTCGCAACTTCGCGGTCATCGTCAGATATGATGGGCAGAAGCTCCACGCTATAAACACCCATGTCGTCCAGTGCCTCGTATATGCGAAGTTTTTCATCCGCCTTGAGCACCACATGGGGTGCCTGCTCCGCTTCGCGCAGCGTCACGTCATGGATGCGAACTTTCTCTGGCACTTCAAGCTGTGCCCTGATCTCCGGCAAAAAATTGAACTCTGTCACCCAGTACTTATCCGTCAACCACCTGTTCGTATCATTGGCCATCGTGATCCCCCTTGATTCGCTCTATGTCGTGTCTATTATTCTTGCGACCACTCCGAAGGCCTTACAGAAGGCCTGTAGTGGCTGCACTTCTTGCACGGCAATTAAAACTCTAGCAGATGTTAGAGCCGCCTTCTATACCTGAAAACAGTGATTTTCATCGTTGACAAGAAATCTGTTTCGCGGATATACTGACTAAGAAAAATGTCCGTATCGGCAAACAAAGATCTGGGCCTCCTGACACAAGAAGACCTGCAGGACATATTCGACATTATTCACACGGCCAACTGTAACCTGAGGTTTTCGGAGATGCGGATGAAAATCGTCGCATCCCTGAAACGGGCATTTCGCGCGGAAGGGGTCGCCTTTTTCCTGGGCAATCAGGAGTGTAGACTGATCGACAACACCAGTATTGTCGGCAGCGGCATCAACCTGCACTACCTGGATCGCTGGGTCAGCCACTACAGTCGCCACGATCCTTTTCAGCTCGAAGGACGATCAAGAAACACGGTTTGCAAGGTAGATGATATTCTTCCTTACAGACGCTGGGTGAACCTCAAAATCTATAACGAGTTCTATCGCCCCCAGAACATTCACTACAAACTCTCTATCTACCTGGCCTCCGAATCAAAGGCTCTTGGGCTCATAGGAATCTTTCGCCCCAAAGCTCACAGGGATTTCTCAAAAAGAGAAGTAGCGAAGGCCCGTATTCTCGCACCTCACCTTGCAACGGCCCTGGAGAACACCATTCAGTTGCGAAAGTTGGCGATGCAAGACGCTGTTGTTGGAGAGTCCGGGCTAACGAAGAGAGAGATCGACGTGGTTCGATGCGTCTGTCAGGGTCTCACGAACGATCAAATAGGCGAGAAGCTCTATATCAGCCGATTCACCGTGGAAACGCATTTGAAGAACATTTTCGATAAGACCGGAATCAAGCATAGGGCAGGATTGGCCGGCCTGCTGCTCTCCAGCTGGCCTGCTGTTTTCTCCTCGCCAGTCAATGCTCTCGAACCGCTTGGCTAAAATCAAAGAAAATGGAGCGGGCAACGGGGATCGAACCCGTGGCATCAAGCTTGGGAAGCTTGCACTCTACCAGCTGAGCTATGCCCGCCTGTGCATAATGATAGAAGATGCGGCGAGGTAAGTCAATAGAAGAACAGGTCGAGAAGAACAGGTCGAGGTAAAGGCTAAGGCAAAGGTTGAAAAGGAACAGGCAGAGGTAAAGACAAGACCGAAGGTTGAGGTTGAGGATGGAAGACGAAGCCACATGAATGAAGAGGATCTCGTATCACTCTTCGAGGGTTTTTTCTAGTTCCTTGCGCTTCAGCTTTATCTGCGGGAAGAGGGGGCTGATAAGAAGCACGATGCTCACGCCGATGAGCACCGCTGAGATGGGGCGCTTAAAGAAGATGAACGGGTCGCCGTAGATGAGTGACTGGCGGAAGGCGGTCTCGAACATGGGCCCGAGCACCATGCCGAGGAGAAAGGGCGCGCCTTCGTACTCGAATTTCCTGATGAGATAGCCGAAGACGCCGAAGAGGATCATGATCACTATCTCATAGAGGTTGTTGTTGAGCGAGTAAACGCCCAGGACGCAGAAGATAAGGATCAAAGGAAAGAGGATATTATACGGCACCTTCAGTATCCTGACCCAGAGGCCAATGAGCGGCAGGTTAAGCACGAGGAGCAACACGTTCCCGATATACATGCTTGCAATCGTTCCCCAGAACAACTCGGGGTGCTTGGTCATGAGAAGCGGCCCCGGCTGGATCCCGTGGATGATGAATGCGCCGAGCAGCACTGCCATCACCACGTTGGCGGGGATGCCCAGCGAAAGGAGCGTCACGAGCGAACCGCCTGTTGCCGCGTTGTTCGCGGTCTCCGGTCCTGCCACGCCCTCGATGACGCCGGTACCAAACTTCTCAGGATACTTGGAGAGCCTCTTCTCTGCGGTATACGACATGAACGTGGGGATGACGGTGCCCGCACCCGGCAGGATGCCCATGAAGAAACCGATGAACGACCCCCTGACGATGGGCCACTTGCAGGCGCCCCAATCCTTGAGCGTCGGGAGAAGCCCTTTGATGCGCGTTGAGAAGACCTCCTTCCGGACGGTCTGTTCGATATTCGTGAGCACCTCGCCGATACCGAAGATGCCCATCGCAGCCGGCACGAGGCCGAACCCGTCCATCAGCGTGATGCTCCCGACGGTGAATCTCGTCACGCCGCTGATGGGGTCCTGACCAACAGCGGAGATGGCGATGCCTGCGGCAGCCATGATGAGCCCCTTCAGGACCGAGCCCATGCAGAGGTAGGTGACCATGGTGAGACCGAAAAACATGAGTGCAAAATACTCGGGTGGACCGAACTTGAGGGCGTACCGGGCGAGGAGCGGCGCAAGGAGCATGAGCCCGACGATGCTCGCTGTCCCGCCGATGAAGGAGCCGAAGGCTGACATGCCAAGCGCCGGCCCTGGCCGTCCCTTGCGCGCCATCTGGTACCCGTCGAGGCAGGTGATGATTGAGGCCGCTTCTCCCGGGATGTTGACGAGAATGGACGTGGTCGACCCGCCATACATGGCCCCGTAATAAACGCCCGCCATCATGATGATGGAGGTGATGGGGTCCATGCCGAAGCTGACGGGCAGAAGCAGAGAGATTGTGGCGACCGGCCCGATCCCCGGCAGCACGCCGATGAGCGTACCGATGAGCACCCCGAGGAAGCAGAAGAATAAGTTGTGAAGGCTGAGAGCGACGTTGAACCCGAGCAGGAGATTATCGAATATGCCCACTGGTTACACTCCGAGAAGACCTGTGGGCAGAGGCTGCTTGAGCAGGAGCACAAAGCAGAGATAGATGCCCAGCGCGGTGAAGACCGCGACCAGCACGATCTGTTTCCAGCTCCTGAGCCCCGCGATGACCATGAGGAGGAGGGAAAGGAAAAAGAAGGTGAGCAGGTACCCAATCTTCTCAAAAAAGAGACCGGCCATGAGGAGCACGAGGATTGTGCCGAGGACTTTCTTCCAGTGCCCGGAGGTCAGGGACACGGTCTTCCTGGCCCCCTGGTCACGTGACTTGGACGTCGAGACGATCAGCACCAATGAAAAGAGTGTAACGAGCCCGCCGAGTGCGAGCGGGAGAAAGCCCGGCCCTGGCTGGGTCAGGGTTCCTATCTGGTACGTCCATGACCAGATGGAGAGCAAGATACCGATGCCCAGCCAGAAGAGCCCGCTGATCAAATCACGTTGCATCACGATTCCCTTGTAGCGCGTCTTTCACAGGAGGCCCAGCTCCTTGAGGAGCTTGCCGAACGCGTCATAGTTGCGCGCCACGTACTCGGTCAATTCTTTGCTGTCACGATAGTGGATCGTGAGACGCAGGTCTTTCATGCCATTGATGAATGCAGGCTGGCGCATGGCCTGGCTGAATGCATCTTCCAGCTTCTTGATGATTTCGTCCGGCGTTCCTTTCGGTGCCATGATACTCAGGAACACAGGGCATGGAACGTCATAACCCAGTTCTTTCAGTGTGGGGATCTGCGTATAGATGGCAGAGCGCTTATCCGAGGAGAAAGCAAGGAGCCGTACCTGCCCGGAATCTACCAGCGAGTAATTGAAATCCCCCAGGGCAAAGAGGATGTGGCCTCCCAGCAGAGCAGCCTGGTACTCAGGGCTTGATTTGAAGGGGATGTGTTTGGTCTGGATTTTTTCTTTCCGTGCAACCTGTTCCACGATCAGGTTTGAGATGCTGTTCGGCGCGTTGGTGCCGTATATCATCTTTCCCGGATTCTGCCTGCCATACTCGATAAGGTCTTTCAGGGTCTTGAAAGGTGCGTCGTTCTTGACAAGGATGGCGAAGTTGAGTTCTACGAACTGCATGATATACCTGATGTCCTTAATGGGATCGTAGGGCAGCTTCTCGAGAAAAGGCATGATGAAGAGAGGCGCGCCGCCGGGGCTCTGTCCGATGGTATAGCCGTCCGGTTTTGCCACCACCACGGCAGAGACACCCACGGAACCGCCGCCGCCCGGCTTATTGGTCACAACAATCGGCTGCCCGAGAAAGCGTTCCGCTTCTTTTGCAATGAGGCGGACAGCGAGGTCAGTGCTTCCGCCCGGGGAGAAGGGGACAACGAACGTGATCGGCCGTGACGGATACTTAGTGCTCTCCTGCTGGGCCACTGCGGGAACCGTAACGGTCAGCACCAGAAGCAGCACCGCGAGAACGACTACCTTATCTATCCTTTTCGACCTATTCATCCTGCCTCTCCTTCACCTGCAATTGTCCGACGGGTATCCACGGGACCCCGGCCCCAGGACCCTTGTCCCTGCTATTTAATCAGCCCCTGTTCCTTCAGCATTTTGGCAAACGCATCAAAGTTGGCCGCCACATACTCGTCAAGCTCTTTGCCGTTTCTGTACAAGACCGTGAAGCGGAAGTCCTGCATACCCTTGATGAACCCCGGTTCCTTCATTGCCCTGGAGAATGCGTCATCCAGCTTCTTGACGATCTCATCGGGCAGGCCTTTGGGCCCCGCGATGTTAAGGAACGTGGGCGCGGGCACGTCATACCCAAGGTCTTTCAGAATCGGTGTGTTCGGGTAATAGGGTGAATGCTTTTCGGCGACGAGGAAGACGAGCTTGATCTGTCCTGACTCCAGAAGCGAATAGGTGAAATCGCCTGTCCCGACCTGGATGTGACCGCCCAGTAAAGCTGCCTGCGTCTCAGGGGATCCCTTGAACGGGATATGAGCGAACTGCACCTTCTCCCGCCTTGCGATCTGTTCGAGCGCCAGGTGGCCGAAGCTGCCCACTCCGGCGCTGCCATACGCCAGTTTTTTGGGGTTCTGGCGAGCGTATGCAACGATGTCCTTCCAATATGCGAACGGCGAATCTCCCTTGACGGTGACCGCGATATTTATGATCCCGAACTGCATGATCTCCCGCAAGTCTTTGACGGGATGGTACGGGACCTTTTCGGTCAAGGGCGCGACAAACATGCCTGGATGACCTGCGTAGCCGATGGTGTAGCCATCAGGTTTGGCAGAGGCAATGGCCGCTATGCCTACGGTGAAGGAAGCGCCCGGCTTGTTCACGACGACGATCGGTTGGCCGAGGAATTTTTCAGCCTCCTTGCAGATCATGCGGTACGCAAGGTCGCTGCTCGCCCCTGCTGCCACAGGATTGATGAACGTTATGGGGCGCGACGGATACTTACTGCTCTCCTGCTGTGCTAATGCGGTACCCGTAAGGGCCAGAATCAAAATCATCACCGCGAGAACGATCATCTGACCCATTGACACAGTGGTTCGGGTAGTGATTTTTTTTTGTGAATTCATGCTGCCCTCCATCGCCCTGCCTTTGTGTAAGCAAGCATTTCGGGACCCCGGTCCCCGGCCCCTGTCTCTACTTGATGAGTCCTTCTTCCTTGAGCAGTTTGGCAAACGCATCAAAGTTGGCTGCCACGTAACTGTCCAGGTCTTTGCCGTTCCTGTAAAACATTGTGAAACGGAGCTCTTTCATCCCTTTGATAAATGCCGGATCCTTCATGGTCTTGCTAAACGCATCGTCAAGTTTTTTTACGACGTTGTCGGACAACCCTTTTGGTCCGGCAATATTGAAAAATGTTGGAGCGGGTATGTCATAGCCCAGGTCCTTCATGATCGGGACGTCCGGGTAGTATGGTGAACGACTTTCGGCGATGAGGAGAAGGAGCCTGATCTGCCCTGATTCGAGGAGAGGGTAGTTGAAGTCGCCGGTGCCGACCAGGATATGGCCACCGATAAGGGCTGCCTGAGTTTCAGGAGACCCCTTGAAGGGAATATGGGTAATCTGGACTTTCTCTCTCCTTGCCATCTGTGATAAACCGAGGTGCCCGAAACTTCCGACACCCGCGCTCCCGTATGAAAGCTTTTTTGGGTTCTGCCGCGCAAATTCAATGATGTCTTTGAAGTTCTTGAATGGAGAATCGCCTTTAACCGTAACCGAAATGTTAATGAGGCCGAATTGCATAATCTGCCTCAGATCCTTGACGGGATGATAAGGCACCTTTTCGACAAGGGGAGCGACAAACATGCCTGGATGACCTGCGTAGCCGATCGTGTAACCATCCGGCTTCGAAGAGGCAATAGCAGCAATACCGATCGTGAAGGAAGCGCCTGGTTTATTGAGTGTGACAATAGGTTGACCGAGATATTTTTCTGCCTCCTTGGCGATGAGACGGTAGACAAGGTCGGTGCCCCCGCCCGGAGGTTGAGGGACAATTAGTGTAATGGGCCGGGTAGGATAATCGGAATCTGCCTGCTGCGACCACGCATGCTGAGAAAGAACGAAGAAAACGACAAGAAGAACACCGATACAGATCGATGGCGTCCGTGCACGTCTCATGTGGTTACCCCCTTTACACAAGTATACTGACCGGTACATACGCTACCGAGAACGGACGAAGTTGTCAACACTTTTTGCCCATCGCATCCTGACATTAGGAATATTACAGGTAACACACGTGAAGATGTTCCGTATGTTGCAGGCACCCAGAGGGAAGTAATCAAGAGGCTTGACAGGCCAAGTCGAGGCGGGTAACGTGTAAGAGCACATGTTTGAAGCCTTTGTTCAGGGCCTGCTTCACTATACTCACCTCGTGCCACTCGGGTTCCTGATCCTGGGAGTTTGCATTGGCATCTTCATAGGCATTCTTCCCGCGATCGGAGGCCTGACGGCCATGGCCCTTCTCCTGCCGTTGACCTTTGGGCTCGACAAGGTGGCCGGGCTCTCGCTTCTGATGGCGATCACGGCGATCGCGTCGACAGGAGGCTCAATAACCTCCATCCTGATGAATATCCCGGGGGAGGCCACGAGCGTTGCCACGATGATCGACGGTTTTCCCATGACGCAGAAGGGAGAGGCAGGCAGGGCGCTCGGGGCTATGCTCATGGCGGCCTCCATGGGCGCCATTCTGGGCGTTCTCCTCGCCCTTGCCATGATCCCGGCGATCAGGCCAGTTGTCATGTCGATCGGCAAGCCGGAGCTTTGTCTTATCATCCTCCTCGGCCTCAGCTTTCTTGCCGTTCTTGGCAGAGAGTCTCCGGTCAAAGGCTTGATCTCCGGTTTTGTCGGTATTTTCATCTCCCTCGTTGGGTTTCAGGAGAGCACGGGTGTGGCCCGTCTCACCTTTGGAAGTTCTGCCCTGTTTAATCGTCTGGACCTTATCCCGGTCACCATGGGCCTATTTGCGGGAGCAGAACTGCTCGAACTGGGAGCGGCCGGCGAGTCGATCGCACCAACCGAACGAGCGCGACCGGGCAAAGAACTCCGAGCCCAAATCCACCGCGGCATGAAAGACGTCTTCGCCAACATCGGCCTCTGGTTCAGAAGCACCATGACTGGCTATATTACCGGGTGCATCCCGGGTATCGGCGGTCCGGCCGCCACATTTGTCGCATACGGCTTGGCCAAGCAGAGTTCCAAGCACCCGGAGAAATTCGGAACGGGCTGCGTGGAGGGTGTCATCGCGCCTGAGAGCGCGAGCAACGCAAAGGAGGGTGCAGCCCTGCTGACAACTCTGGCCCTCGGGCTGCCGGGAAGCGCCAGCATGGCTTTTATCATCGGGGCGTTGCTCATGCACGGGATCATTCCCGGCCCAGCAATGCTCAATGCTGAGCTTGAGCTTTCTTTTACGCTCTTTTGGGGCCTGGCGATCGCCAACATCATTGGAGGTATCCTTTGCTACATCATCGCCGGTTACTGCAACTTGAGCAGGATCGTGGCGCTTCCTGCCCGTTACTTGGTGCCGACGATTCTCGCTTTCGTCTATCTTGGCTCCTTTACAGCCAGCGAACACATGAGCGACATCCTCGTCACTCTTGTCTTTACCGCCATCGGGGTGTTGATGAAAAGGTTCGGGTACAACAGGGCATCGTTCCTGCTCGGATTCATCCTTGGGATCCACTTCGAAGAGTTCTTCTGGATCGCGCTCCAGTCTCGGGGACCGTTCTTCTTCTTGCGTCCGGGATGCCTCGTTATCATCGGTATCATGATAGTTCTTTACAGTCTTGAGCCAACGAGACTATTTCTTGTCCGGCGCAGGCAAAAGAGGGCATCAGCATGAAAGGCGGAATCTCCATCCTCATAGTCCTTATCGTAGTTGCGGCTGTTTCAACGGGCATTGCCGCCGGGTATCCCTACCTGCAGGCGAAAATTGTTCCGATGCTGGTGGGTGGCGCGATCCTTCTCCTGTCGGTTGTGCAGTTGGCAAAAGAGCTTCGTGGAAATACAAGGTCCGAATCCGCGATGAAGGTGAAGGCGGAAGAAGAGGAAGAGAAGAGGGTGGAGATTACTCCCCGGTCCTTTGTTCTGGAGGGCAGCTGGATGGTGGGTTTCTTTTTTATCATTTACATCCTCGGCTTCATCGGTGGGATCGGCGTTTTCACCGCCTTGTATGCGGGGATGAGGGGGGCTAGGTGGTCGATCGCCGTGAGCCTTGGGCTTTTCATGGCCGTGCTCTCATATGTGCTCTTCTCCTATGCCGCTGACGCCGAACTCTTCCCCGGCATCATTCTTCGCTACGTCGGGGTGACAGGCTGACGTAATGAATAGACAACCTAAGAAAGGAGGAACCGGGTCGATGACAATGAGGAACGTCGCCATAGTAATGCTCGTTAGTCTATTCGTTCTCGGTGCGGGACTGCCAGTAGCGTACGCCCAGACGTCGGGAGGGGACAAAGTGGAGGGGTTCTACCGGGGTAAAACAATCACCTGTGTGGTCTCCTCTGAACCTGGCGGCGGAAACGATATGGTGGCGCGCATTCTCGTCCCCCACCTGGCGCGCCAGACGGGGACCAAGATCATCGTGAAGAATATGGCGGGAGGCAGCCTGGAGGGCGACAACTGGGTATACAATGAAGCCAAACGAGACGGACTCACGATACTTGCCGAAGGTACCATGCCGCTGCTCCTGAATGATCTTCTCAGGTCTCCGGGCGTCCAATATGTGACAGAAAAACTTATTTTCCTAGGAGGTGCTTTGCCTGAGATGACGGTATGTGCGGTTTCGGGCAAACTTGCCGACAAAACCCTGGACGGCCTGCGCAAGGCCAAGGGATTCCGGGTGGGTGCATCCTCCGCCAGAGGATACGTTGCCACTTCCGGAGCGATTACGAGCGCGATTTTGGGGCTCGACGCGAGGCTTATTACCGGTTACAAAGGCCTGAAATCAGTGCTCCTCGCGGTAGCTCAGGGAGAGATGGATATGGTGGTGGCGTCTGAACCTGACATAGCTATCGCAGCGAAGGGAGGCGACGTCATTCCTTTATTCATAGTGGGAGAGGAAAGAAGCCCTCTCTATCCTAACCTGCCGACCCTGCGGGAGCTCGGTGTCACCATTCCCAAGGAATTGACTGAAGCCTACAAGACCATAACGACCAACAGCCGTGCCATGGCCCTGCCTCCCGGCGTCAGCGACGACAAAGTGAATTACTTGAGGGACGCATTCAAAAAGATTGATGAGACCAAGGAACTTCAGGCGGATATCATTCGTTGGGCCGGGGTCTTTCGTCCTTTTATCCCAGGCGTCAAGCTACAGGAGGACATCAACCACATAAAGGCCAATAAGGCGCTGGCAGCTCAGATAGAGGGAATTTTAAAGAAATACGCGGCGACAAAGTAGCGCTTGAGTCACGTCAGACAAGAACGGAGGAGGCAGACGATCATGAATATAGATCAATTCCTGGAGCTGGCCAAGAAAAGAAGAAGCATCAGGCAGTTCAAACCCGATCCCGTTCCCGATGAGTATATTCACAAAATCCTTGAAGCTGCGCGCTGGGCCATGTCAGGGGCGAACGGGCAGCCGTGGGAATTCATTGTGATCAGAGACAAGGAGATCATACAGAGACTCTACGAGGCAGGCAGTGAATCAGAGAAACAGACAGCGGCCTTGGAAACGAGCCGGACCCGCGAGATGCAGCAGCCATGGTACCGGAATCTTCCTGACTCGATTCCTCCGTCACGGTTCAGCCCGGCACCTGCTATCATCGCTGTCTTGGGTGATCCAAGGACCGCTCAAGCCAGCGTACTCAACCGGCTCTGCGATCGGCGATGGGTTGTCGACGAGAATATCGCAGCTTGTACGCAGATCATCCACCTTGCCGCTGCTGCCTGCGGTCTGGGCTCTCAGTGGGTGACGGTGGACCGCTATTACGAGGAGTTGATAAAGCCGATCCTCGGTGTCCCGCCCATCCTCAGGATCTTCAGCTTGGTGCCTGTCGGGTATCCGGCCATGGAGCCGAAGAAGCCCTTTCGGAGGGATCTCGCGGAGATCGTGCATTACGAGCGTTATGACATGGCCAAGTACCGGCCGCACGCCGCGGTCCAGGAGTTCATCCTGAAGCTCAGGGGGCACTCGAAGCGAGCCTATCCGTTGAAAAAGAGTTGAGAAGGGATCACTGCCCGGAGATGCGTGCGTCCTTCAGTTTCATGCGGTGGAGACAGAACGGGCACATCACTTCAGCTTCAGGGATTTTTTCAAAATAGATATCGCAGTATGCCTCTTTGCCGCACTTGATGCACTTGAACCAGATCTCTTTCGCCATCTCGATCCCCCCAAACCTCTAGCAAGGCCGTTTAATGTGGTCCGGACGCTGGGTTCAGTTTTTCACTGCTCACTGCTCACGGCTCACTGTTTCTACTCCGTAACTCACACCTTCTTCCTCTCTTTCAGTATCTTCTCGCCTGTTTTGTAGTGCTCCCCTTTTAGCGCAAGCTCTGCTTCTTCTTCATCCTCCGCAGTCCAGTAGCCGAGAGAGTAGCCGTGCCACGGCACCTTTGGAGCAAGCGGCGGAAGGCCTTCTTCCTCCCACATCTTGCGTGCACGTTCCATGAACTCCTTCTTGGGAAGTGACGTAGGTGGGTAGGCCCACTTGCGCGTCGCATCGATGAGGATGCCGGAGGTTGGAGGATAGCCCTGCAACTTTGCCTCTTCTTCCGGCGGAACAGCCGACGGGTCGAGTTGCGCAGCCTTGCCTTTCACGATCTGCACATCGCGGTCAGGCTGCATGCGCCAGCAGAGCGCCCAGATAAAGGAATCGGGATCGTGCGGGTCGATATCCTCGTCGACCGCGATCACCCACTTGTTGTAGCCCGGGTGCGCTGAAGATATGCCGTACAGTGCCTTCCAGGGCAGGGTGTGATCGGTCCTCTTCAGACTTATCACGCAGAACTGCTGCGTGCCGCTCTCGCCGTGCAATGCCACGTCTACAAGGCTCGCTATGCCAAGGTCGTGCTTGAGGAGCTTGTAGTAGGCTGCTTCGTTGCCCACTCCCTTGATGACGCTCGACTCGCTGGGTGGGAACTGGCTGATGAAGGTGTTCCAGACAGGATTCCTGCGGTGCGTGATACATTTGATGTTCATGAAGAGGTTCTCGGTCTTCATGCCCATGTAGCCCGTGTACTCACCGAACGGCCCTTCGGTCTCGAGTGCATCCGTAGGGATTTCGCCTTCTATGATCACTTCCGATGTGGCCGGCACATCGAGATCCACGGTCTTGCACCGCACCAGCTCGACAGGGGAGCCTGCGATCCCTCCTGCCACCTCGTACTCATCTGTGCCATACGCAAACTTGGTCACCGCAACCATACCGAGGTTGGGAGTTGCACCCACGAACAGAGCAACAGGCATGAAAGGCAAGCCCTTTGCCTTGTACTTCTGCCAGTTCTGACGCATGTGCTGGGGCATCCTGCAATCGCAGCCCACCCTCAGCTTCTCCTTCACCATGCCCCTGTAATTGCCCACGTTGATTTTGCCCGTATCCGGGTCTCGCGATACCCAGTTCGCTGCGGTGAAGTAGGGCGCATTGTCGAGTCCCGGTGTTGCGATGGGTATGGGAAATTCCTCGATACCGCCGTGCTCCAGAAGTTTCTCTCCCATGTGGACTTCTTCCTGGCAGGACCCCGAGGAAACGATCACAGGTGGAATCGGATGGAGCTGCGCCTCGGTCCACCGTGCCATGATTTCCTGCAGCGTGCACCCCATTGCAAGCGCATAGATGAGGCGCGACGCGGCATGGGCGCCCACCAGCACGCTCCCCCGATACGTGCGCCCTTTGACGTCAGTGATGTTGTCAAAGAGGAAGGCCTTCCGCTCTTTTTCGGGCAGGCCCCTGAACTGCCAGCGTGTGAGCGCCTGGAGCTCCGTGTCCTTGTTGAT
>Ga0102851_10000625_pt1 | contig 18457 bp, 33 predicted proteins | sample Mud3Dept3metaG_FD_79558 | JGI IMG/M metagenome (GOLD analysis project Ga0102851, IMG submission 79558) | Freshwater wetland microbial communities from Ohio, USA, analyzing the effect of biotic and abiotic controls - Mud 3 Core 4 Depth 3... | ecosystem: Environmental > Aquatic > Freshwater >... | reverse complement strand
TCTTAATGCAGGATTAAGTATTGCATTATTAAGATCTACAGGATCATCAAAAAAAAGAATATCGCATCGTCCACCAGTTCCGGATGTTGTTATTCCCCAGGCTTCAACTGAGCCGTCTTTAGCCATTGAACTACGTTTTATCATTAGTTTGTGCTTAGACCATGTCCGACCCTCTTTAACATCCGGGTATATTTTTAAATAATCAGGATCATGTTTTATATAATTTGATATAGCATCTACTCGAGTTGATGCATTGTTATCGGTATTACAAACAATAAATATACGTAGATTATTATCTTTACCCAAAAAATCTAATGTTCTTGCAATTATTACATTCTCTGTCTTTCCATGTCCCCAGGGAGCAAGAATACCGCATTTACGATTTTGTTTATAGCACTCATTAATATGCCATTGGATTTCTTCATGTATTTTTTCCTGTAGAATTTTGTTGCTTTTTTCATCTTTTATGACATATTCGCAAAAGGCATTAATATCCTTTCTGGCAAGACGGCGCAGTTTTTCCTCATATGCGTTTTTTAAACGATTTGCTATTGCTTTAGCTTTTTTAGGTACGTCGTTTAAGCTTTCTTTTGAGGTTCTCAATCTCTTTGTCCAGTGCTTCATCAGTTACATCCTCGAATCCTGTTTTTTCGATTAATTCATGCTTATCCTGTAAATAATCACCACGTATCCGGTGTGCCATGTCTTCATAATCTTTTCTGGCATTCCAAGCAGTGACTTCCCTCTTATCTGAAAATATACCTTCATGCATTTTTAAATCTTTTCCATTAACTTTTTTTATTTTTTCTATATATCCGGTTGCATATTTTGTTTCATTTGCATTCAATCCTTGTTTTAATTTTGCAGCTAGATAATCTGGGGTTATTCCTTGCTTCTCTAAGGCTTCTGACATTTTCAGAGATTTCTTTGGACATCTTTGTTTTGTTTCTTCAGACGATACTTTTCTGGCATAACTCTTACTGTATCCGGCTTTGATTGCTGCCTGATAATGCGATTTTCCCTGCAATAAAAATTTTTGATATTTTAAAAATCTTATATTTTCTTTTGCCATACATCCTCTTATATATATATCATATTAGGGGGTATATTTGCGATTATTATTAATGTGTTTTCTTAGCTTGTTTTTGATTTGTTCTAGCATCCATTTTATCGTGTAGTATTTCTTTTTTAAAACATTGGCTGTGTCACCTATTGTTTTGTGATGAATGTATATTAAAACGTATACTTCGAATTGTTTGTCTGTGAGCTCCAGTATTGCTATACCTGTCAGCTTTGCAAATAGTTCTGTCTTATGTCCTGATTTGTCTATTACCGGTTCGGCTAGATTTTCAACATTGATATCCGAAAAACGATATTCGAACATTTTTTTTTCTCCAAGACTTTTTTATATTTTTTTTTGAATTCATTCTTTTTTAATTTTTTTAATTCTTCCTGGTGGGCTTTGCATAAGATAATATTATCATGTCCTGGTATGCTTATTAATCGATTAGTACCAGCTTTCTGGCATATTGCACAGGGAATGTATCTCACAAAATAATTTAATCTATCCATTTAAAATAAAAAAGAGCCCGAAGATGATCGAATCATATGTTTATGATCCGAAAACCTTCGGGCCCGATTGTTTCGATACCCTTTTAACTAGTTATTCTTAGGTATATTTATTTTGTTTTTCTTTTTACTGTTATTGTTATGTCTATTTATATATATTTATCTTTATATATACACATTCATATTCACTCTTTCTCTCTCTCACACACACACATTCTTAGCACTATAACTTACGAAATAAACCTATATTATTATTATATTATATAATATACTTTTAAACAGAAAACACACGTTTTGAAAATGAGCTTTTTGGGCCATTTTCTTTTCGGTGGATCTCGATTGATACGCGCTAGCTCTGGTTTTATCCTCTGTCGCAATGTTACCGGTCGTACGCTGTAAATCTACGTTGTTTTCCGATTTTGTTTTGATCAGTGCTGTGCATCCGCTGTAACGGTCTTTTGTGTCACGCCGTTGATACTTTATAGCATAACGTCTAACCTGAATAAATCGCAGCTGTCGTGCTGTGGATGTCACTTGGTACATGACTTCGATGTGTTGACGTTATTGTAGTCGTGATGTCTGTGCTGTGTATATGTACTGTGCTCGTCGTTTTTGTTTTATCCCGGTGCCGGTAACATACAATCTTCTTATTTGCATATCGGCAGCCTCACACTCATACCACGGATTTTCTCCGCTTATCGAATTTGTTCCCCCCTATTATTTTCTATAATATTATTTATTTCTTTAATAACAAAATCTAATTCTTCCATTTTCACGTCAAATAATATTTTATCAGGTAAACTTTTTATTGCAGAATATAATACATCATCTTTTCTTTTTTTTATAATTTTTGTTATTTCTTCTAATAATTCTTCTGCTTTATCTGAAATGAATTGTTTCATTTTTTCTTTAAAATCTCTACTTTTACCATATCTTATACTTATATGATATTCTGATGTGTAGACCAATGTCTCGTCTAATTCATCTAAGATTTTTTTTATCATTTTTTTACCTCTCTTATAAAAATTCTATTGGTAACCAAAAATAAAATATTATTCTAAATCCTTTATAATTTTTTTTCTCTATCGTACACCCTTTTTCTGGTAGAGATATAAGTTTTAATATATATATTTCAACTTGTTTCCAACCCAAATGTGAATTATTATAATAATCTTTATGTATATTTATTCCAAATTGCCATATGTTTAAAATAAGTTTCATTTAATTATTTCCTCCAGCAATATTTTATGATGTTATTTGCCATATCACATTTTTTTTTAATAGTTCCTTTTTCATTACAATTAAAAGTGCTTGTAAATTTAATTCTGCATCTACTGGTGAATCTCCAAAGGCTACTATACCGTTTAAATAAAAAATATTTTCATTTATATATGTTGCAGAATATTTCTTGTTTTTTGTTTTTTCTATTTTAATATATGCCATTTTTTTAATTTAAATTTTTTATTTGTTCTTTTTCTTTTAAGAAATAGAGTTTCTTTTCTTTTATTCCGATAAATAATCTTCCATAAAACTTTTCTTTTTCTAATTTTGCAAGCATATCTTGTAAATAAATAAGTATTATTTCTTGTTTATTTTCTAGCTCACCGTTCATTATTTTCGTTTCTTTCTCTACCAGATAAATTTTCCCAGACTCATATACTAAAATAATTTCTCCCTGAAATTTTGTTTCTTGCATTAATCCTATATAACAAATTACTCTCCCTGTTTCAATCATTATTTTTTCCTTTTAAAGTGTCCCCGCTTTTACACGGGGACATTCATTTCTAATACTTTTTCCTTATCTAAAACAATAAAAAAAATTATGAGTCATAAGCCCATTTTTAATTCATTGCACATCACCCCCGTTTTGTTTTTTGAAATTTTATGTTATTGAATCTTTGTTCTTTATTCTCATATGATATTTTTTTATTTACACATTTACAAACGATCATTTCTTTTGTTCTAATATTTTTACCTATTATTCCTTCACCAAAACATTTTTTACAATCAGGTTTTGCCAGGGTTTTAATATCTGTATATCCTTTTTTTATTCCATCTTCTTTTGCTTTTTCATTTGCGAAATACCTTAAATTTTTTACATCTATCATGGTTTTTCTTCCTTAATAAAAATCAATTTATTTATTTTACACGTTTCAAGTTTTTTAGAATCTATATAAAATAACTTATATCCTTCTTTTCCTTTTTCATTTAAATAATTTTGTTCTATAAAATTATTATCATCAGTTATATAAAAATCAATTAAATATGAATATTTCATATTATGACTACATCCAATAAAAAACAAAATTAAAAAATAAAAAAAATATTTCATTATTTTTTCTCCTTTGCTTTTTCAGAAGCTAATTTAATGCCTGAATAACAACATTCTCCAAATGTTTTTCCACTCGTGCAGGGGCAAGGATCTTCTAAACAAACTTTACCTCTTCTGACTTGTTGTGGAGATAATGATGTTTTTATTTCTTTAAAGTTTCGTTGTTCTTCAAATAATTTCTTCACAACCTCATCCATATTCACAATCTCTCCAGTTCTACAATCCATTGATTTTCTCTCCTTAATTTTTAATGCCTTTTCTATTAAATATTTAGGGTCATCTTCAAAACAACCTTTTTCTGTGTATTGCCCGTTAAATTCTGCTATCTTTGTTTGTTTGCCATCTCCTATTTCATATACTGTTATAAACGCATTATAATGAGAACATCATGGTGGATTAGTAGCTGGTTGCCAACTAAATTCCGTATTATTATCAAAATGTATTAGATATGTTTTATTTTTATAATTAAATACTTTTTCCGCAGTTAAGAAATTATTACCAGGTATTAATGTAACTCTTAAATTATTTTTATCGCATTTTATAACTTCTAAATTATTTCCATCACTATTTGCTAATCGAATAATAAAAAAAAGCAATAACAATACTAATGTGATCTTATGCATTTGTTTTTTTCTCCTTTCTAATCATAAATTTAAAACTTTCACAACCATACTTTTTAATTGCATCTCTTGTCTTCCAATTTTTGCATAAGATGCATTCTTGAGAGTAACATTTACCATCTTTTACTTCGTAATTCATAAGACAACTTTCATTTATTTCTTTTTGATTTAACTTTGACATGTGTCAATCCTTTTTATAAATGAATATTTCTTCAATACATAGTCATTTATTTCAATAATTGCATAACCGCTCTTAACCATTTCTGATGTGTATCTTAATATTGTCCAGCCTAGAAGATTCGCTAGATTGTATTTTTTACAGTCTTCCTCGTAGCCTTCTGGTCTGTTATGTCGGCCGTTCATCCAGGTCCCGCCTTCTACTTCAATTAATAGCCGTATTTCCAGATATGCGAAATCTGAAGCATAGTTACGATCTGAAGCAAATTTATAATTTCGTTTTGGTTCTGGTAATTTCTTTGCTTTGATATCCCTTGCCAGGATACATTCTAAATGTTCCCGTTCTGCTTTCTCACATAATATTTGGTATCTAGTCTTTTTCATATTTTTTCATGCTTTTATAGGCTAAAACATTTGTTCCGGTTTCGTCTTTGTATTCGTATAATGGGCCTGGGGGTGAGGTTAATTTTTCTAAATATCTTTTTGCTGTGATTGTGCTGCAACCGGATATTTCTGCTCCGGCAGTTATTGCAATTTTTTTTACAAGGAATCCGCTCTGTGATACTTCCTCTAATATCCAGCTTCTGAATTTGGTTTCATAATATGAGTTTGCTGCCATCTCCGGAGAGCCGCTCCGGTAGTCAACTAACTCACGTACGGTTTTTGTTGCTTCTACTCCGATTAGTTTTGATACTATCTCCCGGTTTTTTATTTCATATCTGCGAATTAATTTTATATGTTCGTGCACTGGAAGTTGTCTCATATCCAAATTATGATATTTACAGAGTAAATGTAAATTTTCAGGACTCCAATTTAGAGGATCATTATCCATGTGATCTATTTCTAATTTTGATTGAAGTTCTGGTTTTTTTTTGTAAATAATGTTGTCAACTTTTCCAATTAAACACCAGTTTCCGTCTCTTTGCGCAACAAACTTATATATATGATCATGCTGTCTCTTTTGAAATCTTCCAGGCATTTTAAACTCCTTTTATTTCTTTTTTTCTTTTCCATGTTCTTCCTTCTTATCGAAAAGTTCAGCCTGCGGTAGTTTTGCCTTTAGTATAAAGTTATACTTTGGATCACTTATCTTTTCTTTTTCAAGATCGATAGAGATTTCTTTCTTACAATGCGGGCATTGAGTTCTAAAATCCTTGAGAATTTCAGGCATTTATTTCACCTCCATTTCCTAATTCGAAAAATCCGTTTTTTACTGTTATGTTTTTAATAAAACAATGTTCTATTTCTTTATGCATTCCTTCACTGATATCATTATTTGTTTTTGAAAAAAACCATAACTCATCACATATATTTAATAATTCAATTCCTAATCTTAGACCTAGATTTCTTTCATCCGGATTGTTATCATTTAAAAATCTTGTTAAGTAAATATGTGGAGCTATTGGCAGAAATCCTTTATGTGTAATTTGTTTACAATAATCAATTGCTTTAATTATGTTTCCTTCGATATCACCTCTTAATGGTGAGCAAACATAGATTTTTTTATGCAATTTTATCCTCCTTTTTAGGATCTTTAATTATTGCTTCGTAAAGAGCTTTTAAATCTTCCTCTTCTTTTTCTGTTAAATTGTTCATCAGAATTTTATTTATTAAATCTTTTCTTTTTTGATCATCTAGTTTTATGATTGGTTTTATACTCAAACAGTAATCTTGGTTTTCTGCTTCTTTGCCTTTTATTTCTAATATATCTCTTACTTCCTCGTGGTAATAGGGAAGTATTTCACATAATATTAATACTTCTATTATCATCGGATTCATGTTAGCTGATATTTCAGTTACATAATGCTGCTTTTTTTGTTCTGATATTTCTTTATCTTCTTTTACTTTTTTATTTCTGTCTAATTCTTTTTTGTCAATAGTATGTAGCTTAAAACAATTCCTATTATTGCAACGCATTACTATCTTTCCGTTTATATCTATAATTCCGACATAATTTTTACAGCCTTTTAAACATTGTTTTTTGAATATTTTTTTAAATTCTTTGTTGTATTTTGCATATTCTTCAAGCCCTTCATCATAAGGAAAAGTATCTACTATTGTTTTTGATTTGCTAGCATCTTCTTTTGTTAACAAGGTAATGTTTTTCTTTTTATATTTTTCGATAATCATTTTTATATGCTCTGCCTGTTTTTGTTTATAGCATTGTGGATTCATACACCTGGCTCGCAGATTAGTATCGGGATCAAATAAATCCTTTATCAATGCTCCGTTATTTACACAGGTTTTACATTTTGTTTTATCAAAATTTGCATCGTCCATGTATTCACCGGCATTAGATAATTGATTTTCTGCTGATCGTATTGAAAGCTTATTTGTAATAATTGTTTCAAGTAAGCTTTTTTGTTCTCCAATGTCCTTTAAACGACTGATCACAATTCCATGACCAGCTGAAATCATACCACTTTCTATTGCTTTCCGGATTTCTGGAGGTAGTGATAATAATTTTATTCGATCCCTGATATGTTTTGCACATTTTCCTGTCTTTGCGGCAAGATCATCTATTCCGTATTTGCATTTCTCAAGCATTAGCTGAAAGCCCTCTGCTTCATCTATTGCCGGGACATCTTCTCTATGCAGATTTTCAATTACCTGGAATTCAAGTGCCTGATCATCTGTAAGTTCCCGTACTATTGCTAACATCTCTTTTTTTCCTAAATTCTCTGAAGCCCTGTAACGTCTTTCACCACAAACTATTTCATACTTATCCTTTTCTTTGGGCCTGACGATGATAGGCTCGATCACTCCTTTTTCTTTGATGGATTTCTCGAGGTCCTTCATTGCCTTGACATCGTAATGTTTCCGGGCATTAAATTTTGATACTTCAATCTTTTTTAATTCAATCATTTTAATTGTTTCCATAATATTTTTTCCCTCCTCTTTATTTATATTAAATATTAAATCTTTTTAGGGATTGTTCCAGAGTCCAGTCCTGGTTTATTTTTGATGTTCGTTCAGTCATATTAAATAAAATTTTGGCTACTTTGTTTTTTTCTCTTCGGTATTTTTGATACTCTTTATAAAGTTTTGTATCTTTTTTTATTACCTGGTCAATTGACTTAATCATTTTATCAATCTTATAATTTGATTTTTTTTTATTTATCATATATTCCCTCCTTTTATTTCTTTATTTATATTTTGAAAATACATTTGATTTTCATTGTAGTGTTCAGTACAATAAGATACAGTTTTCCATTTCTCATGAGTTGTTTCATCTAAATAACTTACTTGAATACAACCACAGTACTTTTGTCTTTCTTTAGATTCATAAGGCATAAAATTCTGCATATATTCTGCTTTAAATTGTTTATCTGATATTCCTTCTAATATTCTTTTTCTTAAATAATTAAAATAATCATCAAATTTATTTTTGTTATTTGTATTTAATTCTTTCAGTTCAATTTCTGGTATTATGTCGTCTATTATTAAATAAAAACTTATTCTATTTTTTTTCATATTTTTTATGATTCGCTTTTTGCTTTTTGTAACTGATCATTTACTGCTTTTTTAAATCCTTCGAAACCTGGAAGGTTTTTTAAATATTCATGGGCCCGCTCGATTTCTTCTATACTAAATTTCTTATCAAATTCGTCTATTTTTTTTGATTCTATTTCAGCTTTTTCTTTTAGTTTTTTCTTTATATCTTCGTTGTCATTATTTTTTAGCATTAGTTCGTTTATTTCCGGATATAAATTTATAACGGTCTCAAGATTCCAGGAAAGATTTTGACTTAAACAATATTCTTTTGTTTTATCGATAATCTGTTTTGCAAGGGATAGGTCGTTATTTGCCATGTCTTTCAAAAGTTTATATGCAAGTGTTGCATACTTTTTAAAATAGATATTTTGCCACATATCATCCGGCTCAGTATATCCTTTTACTTTTTTATAATACCAGGTAAGTTCCTGGTGATCACAATATATTGTATGTCCTTCTATTATCCGCATTATTTTATCCCTTTTTCATAACATTATTATGGAGAATATAAGCAGGTACTTTTCCTGAGCCCATGCCTGTTATTCCTAATTGATTATTTAGCTTGTCATTTTCGTTTTGTAATGAATCAAGCACTGAATCAGTTATTTTTATATATTGAAATAACCAGGATATTACAGAATCATTTTCTGTATCTCGGAATGCCTTAGATGGTTTAATGATTTTTGATTCTAGTAAATAATTCTCTTCCCATACGTATATTAGCCCTATAGAATCCGGGACTTCTGAACTTTTGATCATTCCTTTTGGACAAATGAATGTAAATTCATTGCAGTCCATGGTGTAATGGAAATAAATTTGCCAGTCATTCAAATATTCTTCTTTGTTAAGAATTATCTTATATGCATGAATATGACGTTTCGGGCGTTTTATTACCATTGCATCATATTTGCAGCCAATCGGTGTCCGGATATTCTTAATGCATAAATCCGGATATTTGATATCTGAATCTATTAACGGCCAAATATATGATTTTGTTATTTCATCATCTTTATGTTCTGTACCATTAAGATAATCTTCAAGTGTTTTGTCGAGAGGGATTTTCATCTTTATTTTTTTATCTCTTATTGAGAAATAAAGACGGTTTATTAGAATATCTGTGAGACGGATATAAGTATGTAACCAGGATATATCTTTCATTGTATCTTTGCCTTGGATTAATTTGGGTTCTTTTACACACAACAAACCAAGCTGGCCGTCTTTTTCTTTTACGTATATTAGACCGAATGGTTCTTTTATTTCTTCAGGACTTATGAGATTTTCCGGACAGGCAATGGAAAGATATGAGCAGTACTCGGAATAAAGAGTAAATTTTGTATCAAAGTTATAATCCTGTTTTGAAACTTTGATTTCTATTCCATGTACTAATCTGTTTGCTTTGTTTATGATTAATGCATCTATCCTGCAATGATCAATCGGGACTTCATGAATACAAATTTCATTATGATTTATATTTTCTTTAATTGCTTGATAAATAATATCAGCTGTATAGCGTTCTTGCTCATTTAAAATTGTAACTGGATTTTGAGTCAGATTATTTTGCATATATTAATAGCAAACCTCCAATTATCATCATTATAATATATATTATTATTGACTTAAAATTAATTTTTGGATCTATCTCAATTGGATTAAGCTTAAATATATCTAGCATTGTCTTTATAATATTTGTTATTAATCCTTCATAACATCTTGGATTTTTACATGTGTTCCATATATCTTTTTCTTTAATAAATAGTTTTTCTATCTGATTTATATTTTCCAGGCATTTGTTACAAACCAACTTATCTTCAGATGGCACAGAAAGCTTTTCATCGATAATAGGAATAGGTTTAGACATAACTTTTTCTCCTTCGGTAATTTTTGATTTAATTACCGGTTTATTCCAATCCATTTTTTTTGAATCTTTTGAAATATTATTATCTGATTTGTGTCTTAATGATTTCCCTCTGAATTCAAAAGTTTCATTATTTACTTTGACAGGTCCAAAAGCTGATATATAATCCTGCAGCAGCTGCTTTTTCATTTTAAGCTGAGTTTCGAGCATGATTATATCTGTGCCTACTTTCTGCGCCTGGTCGGGCATTCTGCACCAATTTAATCTGGAATCTTTCACAGGACATTTTTCAGCAGACCAGCAATTACTACATCCGGAATAGCTGGGGGTCGGGATAAAGTCTTTATCGTTTTCTATTTTTGTGATCATGTTTTCGATTATGAACTCGATTTTTTTTAAATCCTCAATTGTATATGTCTTTTCAAAGATCTGATTGTATCTGATATAATGTATTTTTGTTTTGAAGTGTGTTTGTTCTGGAAGTAGTTTTGATAATATCCAGGCATAGACTTGCATTTGAAAAAAATCAGGCTCTATTCTAAAGCCGGTTTTATGATCAGTTATTATTATTGTTTTATCAGTTTGATCAATCTTATCAAGAATTGCCCTGAAATAAACATCTTCTGATTTAAATCCTATTTCTTCATACTTTTTGTCTATTCCTAATTTAACTTCCAAACCAATAGTTTTTGAATTATCATCAATTTGGATATTACTTATATAATTGTAAACTAGGTTTTCTATTTCAGGGTAATATTGAGGGTTGAGTTTTCCCTCAAAGAATATTTTTGCAGTTATTTCACGAGCTTCCGGATAGTCTTCTCTAAGTTTATTGTCTTTCATGTAAGTAAAATACTTACAAATAATTTCATGTACTATGTTTCCAATAATGGAATGAATTGTTGATGTCTCTTTTTCACCATCAATATAAATACGTTTGTATTTTTGGGGACAGGTGTTATATGTTTTTAATCTTGAATAAGAATAATGACTCATGATATTTTTATTCCATTTTCATAAATTATAAATTTTATATTTGTTGTAAATATTTGTTGTAATTTATTTTCTTCTGCTATTTTTTTCACCTCCTTTAATGTTTTAACCCTGTATAATTCTGTTTTTTTGATAAGATAACCTCTATCTCCATCATAGTTTGCTGTAAGTTCAATCTTTTTTTCTTCTAAATCATTCATGTTTTCTCACCTCTTTTCATTCATTATTTTATATGCTATTAATTTAGGATTTTTTTTTTTTATTTTATGCTCATTGATAAGTTTTTCTATATCTTTTGGATCAAATTTCAATCCAAATAATTTTATATACGGTATTTTTTTATCATGTACAAGATGATACAATGTATTCATTTTTATTCCTAATATTTTAGCAACCTCTACCGGTTTTAATAAATCATCCATTCTTTTTCACCTATTCCTTTGAAAGCTTTTTTGCAAGACTTACTAATTCTGATAATGCTTGCATGTGTTTGAAACTTGCTGTATGTATATTTTCAAATTCATCTTTATCTATGTCTTTGTTATTGAACGAATCAGTCGCAATTCTCATTGCATCAAAAAAAGTAGCACTTACTTTTTTTAAATGATCTAAGTAATCTTTGTTTTTGTGTTTGATACCAGGTACAGGAAAAAATAAACCACCTAATTGATGACAAAAGAATTCTATAAGACGGGAATCGTTTGTATGGTAAAACAATGGAAGGATCATGTCTGAAGGAATCGGTGATCCACTAAAATCCGGATCTTCAGCCCATTTATAAATCGTCGCAATACTTTTATTTAACCGTGTTGCAATTTCTTTTGCCGATAAGTTTGCCGGATTATCTTCGAGAATATCAAAAATAATTTCATGCTGTCTCTTATTATTCATAGCCTTATCCTCCTTATAAAATAAGTATAAATTATAATTGCATATTGATTTAAATTATTTATAATCTTGATTAAGTGATACAAAAAAATAGCCCCCAATGTGTCTATCAATAAATCCTGGCCGGATCTTTGAATCAACAACATCGGGGGGCTTTTTTTGGTGGCTGAAAATGTAAAGTTTTGTCTTGGGGAATTGGGGAAGTTAACTCTCATTTCCTCCCCCATAGGCTTATAAATGCCTGGGGCAGGAACTCCAAGCGGAGGCTCAAACAGGCTGATAAGACCTGACTGCCCCAGTTTTTTGAATCCAGTTTTTTCAACTGAATAAATTTTTTTGATTTCAATTTTATTTTTATCCATTTTTTTTGAGTTTTGTTTGCTTTCAATTGTGATTATAGAAATGGTTTTTATTATGTCAAGAAAAATATTCATTTATGAATTTCATTAATGAATAAAAATAATTCATTCTTATTCGGTAATTTATGTTAAATAAAATAGGTAAAAATCTAAAAAAAATATTGTTAGATAAAAATATTCAACAAAAAGATTTATCTGAAAAATTAGGAATTACAAGGCAGGCATTGAATCGTTGGTGTTTGGATAAAGATTATCCAAGCAGAAAAAATTTATCAAAATTATCAGAGATTTTAGAAGTGCCTGAATCATATTTTTTTCAATCCGAATCCGCTCAATCTAATAACATGATCCATGAGCAAGAAGCAAAATATAACATTTCTCACTACCAGAAACAAATCGAGGATCTTAAAACCCAAATGTTGACAATGCAGAATTTAATTAATATACTTGCAGAAAAAATAAATAAATTAGAATCCGCTCATAAGAATTAAATCAAATAAAAAATTTATTCTGAAACCGATTTAGGAGGTAAATTTGAAAAATAATTTGATTATTTTATTATTATGTATTTGTCCTTATTTTTTTAGCTGTGCGACAATGGCTCCAACTGAACCAGTTTTACCTGAATTAACCTCAAAAACATTTAATGCTTCATACGATGAAGTTTGGAATGCTACAACTGACTCAATAAAGAATGAGGGATTTACAATTAAGCTAAGCGAAAAAGATCAAGGATTATTAGGTACTGATTTTCAAGATACTACTCATAAATTATTTGCTTATAATGCAACATATGGGGCACAAATAAATTCAATTCTTTGTGTAGCCGAAAAAACTAAAATCAACGCAATAATAAAAAAAGAAAATGATAGTCAATCCCTTGTGACTCTTGATGTGAATAGCATTCATTTTGGATATGAAAATGAATTTTTGGGGACAGGGTCTAAAAAATGGAGTGTTAAAAGTAATGGAGTTTTAGAAAAATCAATATTTTATGATATTGCCAATCGCTTACCAATTTTAGGTATTACTAGTCCTTTAACGATCTCGAGAAAAAAAAAGTTATTAGATGAGGCCGGTGATAATTTAAAATCTTTTACCTGGCATATTTATGCTAGTGTAATTTTAAGTTCTTTTGGATCTCTTTTTATCTTATCTAATCCAATTCAAAAAGAAACTGTTCTTATAGGAAATTTGTTTTTATTTAGTGGATTAATTTATACTTTGATTGCCCCTTCATATATTAATGCAGCAGGACAAAATTTAAAGGAATTTGCAGCAGAAAAATAAAATATATAGGGAGGTTTTTATGGTCTCTATCAGAAAGCAAAAAAATGGTAAAAAGTATTTTGCTGATTATTATCAAAATGGAAAACGGATCAGGAAAATTATTAGTGAAAACAAAACAATCGCTAACCAGGTAAAACTTGAGATTCAAAAAACTTTAGAACTTGCAAATTGGCAAATAACAAATAAAGATATAGAATTTGAAAGTTTTATCATCGAATATCTAAAATATTCTGCAAATAACAAAAAACGAAACTCTCATAAAATTGATACATTTGTAATTAATGTTTTTAAGAGTTTAAGATTGTTCTCATCAATAAAAGATGTTTCTCCTATCGATATAGAAAATTTTAAATCATATTTCATAAATAAAAAATTAAAACCTGGGACTGTTAATAGATATCTAAATTGTATTCATGCCTTTTTTACCAAAGCCGAAGACTGGGGATATATTAATATCAATCCTGCAAGACGTGTTAAAAAAATACCCCTTGAAGAGAAAGGACTGGTAAAATCATTATCCGATGAAGTTATTAATTTGATTTTGAAAAATTGTAATGATTTCCATCGACCGATTTATGAGCTATACTTAAATACCGGTTTAAGACGATCTGAATTATTAGACTTAAAATGGGAAAACGTTAATTTTATTGATGAAATAATTTTAATACGAGGAGAGACTAAATCAAGAAGAATTAGATATGTTCCAATGAACGATCGTGTTATTGAAATATTAAAAAAATATCAACATACAACAGAATATGTATTGCCAAGAATACGCCCAGATAGCATATCAAGATATTTAAACAGATTATGCCATATCTTAAAAATTAAAAATATTGGTGTGCATATGTTCCGGCATACATACGCCTCAAAATTATCACAGGCAGGAGTAGATATAAATGTAATCCGTGATATCTTAGGACACAGTTCTATATTAACCACCACAATTTATACACATTTAAATATAAACAATCTCAAAGAAGCAACCAATAAAGTGATCTATAAAAAAAAGCCCGAGAATATTTCTATTCCCGGGCTTTTAAAATAAAACAATCTTAAATTCTATTTCAAAACTTCCTCTTCAAAATCTTTCCAATTATGCCAATGACCATAAGAGATTCCTCGTTTTCCTACGATTTGAATCTCTCCGGATTCCATCGCTTTTTGAACTTCCTCCATTGAAGTATTTCCGTAATTACCGTCATCAGGTTCAGCGTCATAATACCACCGACCTGGATTATGTCCTGCAATGAAGAAAAATCCGTTTCCTTCTTTGGCATAGATTCTAAGCGAGAGAGATTGATAATCATAATCCGTTTGCTTTTTTTCAGTTTTTTCATCAACGTATTTTTTTACTTTTCCAAAAATTAAAACAGAATTAATATTCATTTTTCCTCCAGATAATTTTTAAATAAATGTTTTAGTTTTTTATCTCCACCTGACAAACTTAAATGAAGATATTTTTTGTCCATTTATTACTTCAACAACTCTTTTTGTTGATGGAAAAACAAAAATAGAACTCCCACTAAATTCATTATAAATCATGAAACATAATGAGAAGTCTCCAGCCAAATAAACAGACATCTCATTTACCTCATTTTTTTCTATTTTTTCTATTTTCTTGATTAAATCATTTGCGATTTTTTCCCTTACCTCAGTCATTGTCAAACTTGGATCAACGTTAGGAAATGGAATATCAATTATTTTATCCCAACCCTTTTTTTGTTCTTCCGTCCATTTTTCAGACGGGTGATTTGAAATATTTAATAAAGTTTGCATATTTTACCTCCTATTTTATTAATTTTTTAAAATTTTCTTTACCTGATTTTATTTCCTCATAAATTTTTAAACATTTTTTACAATTAACTTTTGTAATATCTTCATCTCCTTGACCACTTTCTTCTCTTTCTTGTTTTGATTTAAAAGCTTCAAGAACATCGTCTACAAAATTCGCAAAGTAAATTTTTTCTGTGTTTGATAGATTATTTTTGTTTGAATTTTCTGCAGAGTTTTGATTTGAATTCTGACTTGACATATTTTTCTCCTTTTTCCGGTGAGTTCACCGTGATTGTTTTTCGAGTCATCATCTCGTGAGCGTTTCAAGTCGCTCCCCTGTTTTTTTTGACTTGTTTTTCTGAAAGAGTCAAGTTCTCTTTGCCTTTTTTTTTCTTCTAGATATCAGTTTACATATTTAAATTTATTTGTCAAGAAAATTATTAGGCATTTTACAGGCACAAAGACATTTCTTATTTTGTTATTTTGAGTGTTATTTTTTAGATTTTTATTGTCGGTAAGATTAAAACTGCCCGGTACAGGAATCGAACCTATGACCTCTTCCATGTCAAGGACATTCTTATACAATTCATTTTTTGCTTCATTATCAATATATTAATCATTTTTACTTCTGACATTTTAGTTTTTTTTATTAACTTTTTTTTGTATATTTTTGTATGTTTTTGTGCAATTTTTGAAATCATTAGGCAAATTTTGGGCACATTCATTACATATATTTTACATTATTATATTCTATTTCATTTCTGCATGCACCTATGTTTTCAACATATTACAAATTTATTTTTTATTATCAAGAAAAATAATTCAATATCAATTAATCACCACAAATTTTCTGCTATTATTAATTCCATTTCCGTTTATTTTTATTTGATATACTCCCGATTTATACCCAGATAAATCTAAAGTAAAAATACCATTATTTACATTTGTTTTTGAATCTGAATTAATCTCGGTATTTTTTAAATCCTTAACTGTAAATGTATATTCTCCTTGAGTGCTTCCCTGAAACTCGATATTAATTGTATTAGTGCTTGAGAATATCCCATTCGCTTTCTGTCCTGTAACTAATATTTCACCGACGTTAAGCGTGCCTCCTGCCTCTTGCGAATTAATCGTCACAGAAACAATATCGGAATAATCACTATTTCCGGATTCGTTAAATGCCCGAATTTTGTAATAATAAGTTAATCCTGATGTCAACGAATTATTTGTATAACTTTCTATATTTGCAGTAACACTATCTATCTGCACAAAATAAGAATTGTCCGTGCTTCTATCAATCTTAAAACCTAGTTCGTTATCGGAAGTATCAATCCAATTTAATATCGCCGAAAATGTTGTGATATTAACAAAGCCCAAAATTGAAGGTATATTTGGAGTAGGAATCACAGGAACGTCTAATGTCATTGTTGAAACTTCTCCGCAATAATCACTATTCCCTGCTGAATTATACGCCCGAATTTTATAATAATAAGTTGTGGTTGTTAATAATCCTGTATCTATATAAGATGTCGTGTTTGCAGTTACTGAAGATAGGAAATAATAATAATCAATTCCTATCTCTCGTTTTATATTAAATCCATCTTCGTTAGACGAATTATCAGACCAGCCAAACTCTACCGAATACGAAGTAACTGCAATGATATATTGTCCCGTCGGCTGGGCCGGTGGCGAAGGAATTGCAGGCACACTTCCCTGTGTTACCGTTGAAACTTCTGTGCAGTAATTTGAATATGTAGAACCATTGCTGGCTCTTACCTTATAAGTGTAAGTTGTTCCTGAAATTAAATTCCCATCTGTATAATAAGTAACTCCAGCACTCAAAGAAGCTATCTCGTCATAACTTCCTGTCTGTTTTCTTTCAATTCTAAAATATTGTTCATTACTTGAATTATCCGTCCATTCAAGATGAATATTTGAAGTTGAGATAGATGTCAAAACTAAATTGCTCGGAGCATTTACGGTGATAGATGACGAATAAATATCAGAAGGTATTGCATTTCCTAAATATTCCCAGATATAAGAAGTAAGTGTTATATCTTCTACGCCGTTTAATCTTTTTCCTGCTGAACAAAAACCCCTTGCTCCATTTTCTCCATTTGAATTATATACTTTCATTTTATTTTTTATTGCGTCCTCGTTTGGAAAGGGCCATAAATTAACATCTGTTAATGTATTCCAGTCTGTATCTCCATATAAAGTTTCATCAACGCCTATTCTTTTCAATATTGTTGCACCTACTTGCCCGCCCGAACTACCTGTTGATTTTAATACAGAAGCCGTCTCGATTCTAGTCGGATATAATAACCCATTTGTTAATGGATTTGTTCCTGTTATTTCTCCTGCACCAACACTCGTTGTAACATAATTATTTGTATTTATATAAAATAAATTATAACTATGATTTGCACTTGCAACTGCAACAAGACCTTTATTATTATTGTAGATGATATTATTTTTTGCACTCAATAAACTAGCAGTTCCTGCCTCTTGAATACAACCAGCTGCGTCCATGCTTTTTGATAATAGATTATTTTCTATTGTTACACTATTTCCATCTCTAAAATATATTCCATAAGTGCCTATGACAGAAGATAATATGCAACTATTATTTCTAAAATTTACCGGACTTGCTCCACTTTCAAACTGTGCAATCTGACCATGGTCATTAATTGAAATACACCCATCAGCATTATAATTTGACGACCCGTTTGCAGTATAAAAAGCCGCCTTTGTAAAATATGGCGGATTTGGAGTTCCTGCATATATATAATATCCATCAATAGAAATACAATTTTGAAAATATGTATTATCTCCCCAGTATGAAACAAACGAACACCAATGATTTCCACCAGGCGCAAAATAATGTTCATCTCGTCTTGATACACAACGTCTTACTACATTATATTGTGAAGCGGTATAATCACCATATAATCCTGCAAAAATAAAAGAATATGATCCTTTTCCCCATGTTATGCATTCCTCTGCTAAGCAATATTTACTATATCTAAATCTAAAATGCTGACCTGCACAATATTCAGAAGCACATCTTATAAATTTTATATGATTAGAATTATAAACCATA
>Ga0102851_10000623_pt1 | contig 18473 bp, 15 predicted proteins | sample Mud3Dept3metaG_FD_79558 | JGI IMG/M metagenome (GOLD analysis project Ga0102851, IMG submission 79558) | Freshwater wetland microbial communities from Ohio, USA, analyzing the effect of biotic and abiotic controls - Mud 3 Core 4 Depth 3... | ecosystem: Environmental > Aquatic > Freshwater >... | reverse complement strand
GGCTGGGCCGAGCTGGTCCGCCGCTTCCGCCCGCTGATCTACCGGTGCATCACCAAGGTGACCCTGAAGTACTCGCCGAGCCTCGGGAGCGCCGACCTCGACGAGATCTACGCCGACGTGATGATGCAGCTGGTGCACAACAACATGCACAAGCTCCGCATCTACAACCCGGCGCGCGGCACCAAGCTCGGCTCGTGGATCGGGATGATCTCGGTCAACGCCGCGTACGACTTCCTGCGCAGCGCCGGTCGCCGCCCGCTGCTCGACAAGGTCGACGGCAACCTCGATCCGCACGAGGAGGCCGACCGCACGCCGCTCGATCTGCTGATCGAGAAGGAGCGCTGGGGCCACCTCAACGACCTGCTCTCGGACTTCACCGAGAAGGACCGGATGTTCGTCGAGCTCTACTACCAGAAGGGCATGGAGGCCGACGAGATCGCGGCCGAGATGCAGATCAGCCTCAAGACGGTCTACTCGAAGAAGCACAAGATCCGCGCGCACCTCGTGCGTTGCCTCCAGAGCCTCACCGGCGACAGCCCGATCGCCGACCTCGCGGCCGCGGCTGCCTGATCGCTCAGCGCTCGAACAGCGCGTAGACGCGCAGGGTCAGCTGGTCGTCGCGATGCTCGGGCCCACCGAGCAGCAGCGACTTCGCGAACGTCGAGAGGCCCTTCGGGCTCTCGAGCGCGGCGATCGTGGTCTCGACCGCATCGATGGTCCCCGCGATCGTCAGCTCGCACTGATCGGCGCGGCAGTCCACACCCTGGACCGTGGTCAGCTTCAGCTTCCGGATCCGGGCCTCGAGCTCGCCCTCGGTCCTCGCCGCCCACGCCGGGTCCCGGGTCTGCGCGGTGAACACGTCGCGGTGCGACGGGGCATCGATCACCTGCGCGTCGGGGAGCGCCGGTCGCGGGGTGTCGAACGCGTTGCCGCTCCCGGCGAGCCGGGGGCCTTCCGGCGCGAAGATCGCGGCCTTACCCGATCCGGATCCTGTGAGGGCGCCCGATCCCTGCGCCGGCCGGGAACCACGCCCGGAGTCGCGCAGCGCGAACCACGTGATTCCACCCGCGATCGCCAGGATTCCGACGACGATGGAGGCGCGCGAGCCGGCCATGACGGAGCAGCCTAGCACTTGATGCGAAGGCGTGCGTCGTGACCGGGTTTGTGGCTAGATGAGCGCGTCGTGACTGCCGTGCGTCCTTCCGGCGACCGCCCCCGCGTGACGGTCGCGAACCGCGCCGACGGGGGCGTCGGGTACTGGATCGCCAAGCTCTACGGCTTCGCGCTGCTCGTGGTGATGGCGGCGATCGCGATGAGCGGGTTCGTGATCTACGGGTACTTCTCGATCAACGCGCCGCCGGTCCCCGACCTCACGCGCTACGCGAAGGTCGCCCCGTCCGTCTCGCGGATGTACGCGGCCGACGGCACGCTGCTCGGCGAGTTCGCGAAGGAGTGGCGGCAGATCGTGCCGTTCGAGCGGATGCCCAAGAACCTGGTCAACGCGTTCCTCGCCGTCGAGGATCACGACTTCTACGCGCACCGCGGGCTGTACTTCAAGGGCATCGCCCGCGCGGTGTGGGCGAACATCACGGCGCGCGATTTCGCGCAGGGCGGCTCGACGATCACGCAGCAGGTCGCCAAGCAGTTCCTCGGCGGCGAGAAGTCGCTGTCGCGCAAGGGCAAGGAGGCGGTCGTCGCGCGCCGGCTCGAGGCGATGTACTCGAAGAACGCGATCCTCTCCGTCTACCTCAACCACATCTATCTCGGCGCCGGCTCGTGGGGCGTGGGCGCGGCCGCGCAGCGTTACTTCCAGAAGAACCTCGACGAGCTGACGCTGGCGGAGTCCGCGTTGATCGCAGGGCTCGCCAAGGCGCCGACGGCGTACTCGCCGATCCACCGCCCGAAGCTCGCGATCGATCGCCGCAACGTCGTGCTCGACAAGATGGCCGGCTACGGCCTCGCGACGGCCGAGCAGGTCGCGGCCGCGAAGCTGGAGCCGATCAAGCTCGACCTCTACCGCGACGTGTTCCCGGATCGCATGCCGTACTACGCGGAGTGGGTCCGCGGGTACGTCAACAAGACGTACGGCGAGGAGGCGCTGTTCGAGCGTGGCCTCCGCATCGAGACCGCGGCCGAGCCGACGTGGGAAGCGACGGCGTACGAGAACACCGACTTCGGCGCGCGCCACCAGGACAAGCGCCAGGGCTGGCGCGGCCCCGAGTGGCGCATCGACGGTGCCGCGCGCGACAAGTTCCTCGAGAGGCAGAAGGCGCTGTACGGCGCGGCGCCGCTCGTGCCCGGCAAGCGCTACCTCGCGCTCGTCGACAAGGTCACCGGCGAGAATGCGGACGTCCTGATCGGAGAGCGCAAGCTCAAGCTGCCGTCGCGCAACCTGCGGTGGGCGTCGAAGTGGCAGTCCGGCAATGCCGAGAACGACATCCCCGTCGAGAGTGCGAGCAGCGTGCTCAAGCCCGGCTACGTCGTGTGGGTCACGCGAGAGATCCGCAGCCGCGGCCGGTACCGCGACTGGAACCTGCCCGATACCAAGAACCCGGCCTGGCGTGTCAGCGAGGACGAGCACGAGTGGGACGAGGCGCACCTCGACGTCGTGGCACTCGAGCAGGTCCCGCACCCGCAGGCGACGATCTTCACCGCGGATCATCACAACGCGCATGTCGTCGCGATGGTCGGCGGCCACGACTACGACCGTTCGGTGTTCAACCGTGCGGTCCAGGCATGCCGGCAACCGGGCTCCACGTACAAGCCGATCTACTACGCGCTCGGCCTCGACCAGGGCTTCGGGTTCGACACGATCCTCAACGATGTCCCGCCGAAGATCATCGACCCCGTCACGGGCGAGGCGTGGGCCGTCGAGAACCTCGGCGGCACGCTCGATGGCGACGTCACGCTCGAGTACGCGCTCGTGTTCTCGAAGAACATCCCGTCGGTCGATCTGTTCAAGCGCCTCGGCGCGAAGAACGTCGAGGACTGGGCGCGCCGCCTCGGCTTCACGACCAAGATCTTCGCTGACGATGCGCTCGCGCTCGGCGCCTCGTGCTCGAAGCTCGACGAGATGGCACGCGCGTTCACCGTGTTCGCGCGCAACGGCGCGTGGTGGCCGCGCCCGGGTGGCAAGGAGAAGAACTGGGTCTACGTGCGGCGGATCGTCGACCGCGACGGCACCACTGTTGAAGACAACACGCTGCCCGACGATCCGCAGCTCGCCGCCGGCGACCGGTTCGATCGAATGGCGGCGCTGTCCGGTGTCGGCGCGCCGCAGGCGATCCCGCCGCGCACCGCCTTCCTGATGACCCGCCTGCTCGCGCACGAGGTGATGTACGGCTTCGCGAACGTCCTGCGCGCCACGCAGATCAAGGCCGCGGGCAAGACCGGCACGTCGAGCGACACCCACGACACGCTGTTCATCGCGTACACGTCGAAGTTCACGACGCTGGTGTGGATGGGCGACGACAAGAAGGAGCGCGCGCTCGGCAAGTTCGACGCGGCGTACATGACCGCGGTACCGCTGTGGTCGCGCTACATGTACGAGGGCGCGAAGGGCTATCCGAACCCCGACATCCCGTGGGTCGTGCCGCCGGGCGTCAGCCCCAAGGATCGCGGCGATCACAGCAAGGGCACCAAGGGCCCGCAGATGGATCTGATCTTCCGGTTCCCGAAGAAGGACGACGGGGCCGTCGACGACCGCCCGCCCGTCTAGCTCGCTAGAGGTGGGTGACCAGGCCGCTGGTCACGACGGTCCGTCCCGCGTGGCGCTGCTCGATCTCGGTGAACCCGGCGCACAGCGCGCGACGGCTCGCCTCGGGGGCGTGACCGCGATCGACCATCACGATCGCACCCCCGTCGCGCACGACGCGCGCCCACTCGCGGAGCGTCGCGTCCCAGCGCTCGTCGGTGGTGACCTCCACGCCGATCACGGCGGCGAGCGAGCCGGCGGCGAGCGAGGACGTATCGTCGAGGGTGGCCGGGAGTTTCTTGGCGGCACGCGGCGAGACCCCGACCGCGATCACCTCCCGCTGGGCGCCGAGCGCCGCGGCGAGCCTCGCGTTGCCGATCACCACGACCGTGCCATCGGCGTGTGCCGAGGACAGGGCCTCGGCGATCGCGGTGACCGCCGGGGTGATGAACAGGCCATCGAGCATGCGCGCGACGCTACCACGCGGTGTGATCGCGCATGTACTCGCAGCGCGGCGCCTCGATGTGCGGGGTGATCCAGCTGACGTTGAGGAGCTGATCGAGGAGGAACCGGAAGTTCCCGTAGGTGACGACGAAGAAGTCCATCTTGCGCTTCTTGATCCCGCCGCCGGTGTCATCGGCGCGGACGCAACCGTCATGGATCGAGCCATCGGGGAGCTGGAGGCCATCGAACTCGGGGATGTACAGCGGCTCCCCGATCGCGATCACGCGCGGATCGACCGCGACCGACTTGAACGGGATCAGCGGCCGCTGCCCGGCACCGCGGCCGAACGGATGCTCGACGATGTCGAGCTGCTCGAAGCAGGTGCCGTAGCCGTACTTGCAGGCGCCTTTGTAGTTGATGACGCGGCCGTCCATCATCAAGCCCGAGCCCTCCATCCGTAGCGACCACGCGAACCGCTCGCGGACGCGCCCGAAGAACAGGCCGTCGGCCGTGTAGAGCTCGACCCACGTGTGGTCCGGCACCTTCGCGTTGCGTCCGGCCTTGGGGATCGTGCTCACGCGCGCGTCCTGGTAGTCCTCCTCGAGGGCGAGCCAGTAGAACCGCAGGGCCCAGCCGCTGTCGTTGACGAGCGGATACCCGCAGCACAGCTTGTTCTTCCCGCGCAGGTTCGCCTTGTGCTGGAGCGGGACGTCCTCCTTCGCGAGCTTGCTGTCGTCCGCCGAGGCGATCCCGCCCAGGACCACGACGACGAGGAGGCTCACGGCGCGCCGCCCGCTAAAGGGGTTCCCTCGCCGTGAGGTTGTCTCCGCCCTTGCGCTGCGGGCGGAGACAAGATCACGACGGCTCGGTCTCACTCGCAGATCCTACGTCACGCGGTACAACCCCGTCCATGTGGTTGCACCGGCTCGACGACGCCGACGCCTCGTGCGGTGGCAAGGCCGTCGGGCTCGCGCGCCTGATCGCGGCCGGATTGCCCGTGCCCGATGGCTTCGTGATCGACGACCGCGCGTTCCGCCACGTCGTCGGAGACCTCGATCCGGCGAGTGATGCGATCGGTCACGCGCTGGCCGAGGCAGCGCAGCGGATCGCGACCGCGGAGCTCCCGGCCGAGCTCGTGCGCGAGGTCGAGGCGCGCGCCGCGGCGCTGGGCGTGCTCGCCGTGCGCTCGTCGGCGACGATCGAGGACGGTGAGGCGGGTGCGGCCGCGGGCGTGTTCTCGTCGAGGACCGCGGTCCTTCCCTCGGACGTGTGGGCCGCGATCCGCGCGGTGTGGACCAGTGCGTTGACGCCGCTCGCCGTGACCTACGCGCGTCGCCGCGGCGGCCGGATCGCGATCGGCGTGATCGTGCAGCGCTTCGAGCCCGGTGAGCTCGCGACGATCTACACGCGCAGCCTCGGCGCACCGAGAAGCACCCAGATGATGATCCAGCGCGGGGCTGCGCTGCGCTTGGTCGCGCGCGAGGCCGGGGCGAGCGCGCCGGACGTGCCTGCGGACCTCGACGCGCTGCGGGCGCTCGCACTGCGGGCCGAGGCCGCGATCGACGCGACCGGCGGAGCAGATCTCGAGATCGTCGAGTGTGCTCCGGCGACGCGATGGATCGTCCAGGCGCGACCGATGGTGCACCCGGTCGCGACGCCGCGCAGGCCCGCGCCACCCGCGGTGATCGCGCCGCTCGTCGCGAATGGCAGGAAGTGGTCCTGGGACGTCGCACACAACCCCGATCCCCTGTCGCCGGCGCAGGCCGGGCTGGTCGAGCGCGTCGATCGCGCGGAGATCGCGCCGTGGTCGCTGCGCGTGTGCGGCGGATTTCTGTACGCGGCGCCACGCGAGGACGCGAGCACGCATGATGTGGCCGCACCGAAGACGATCGCCGCCCTCGACGCACGCGTGGGCGCGCTCGAGGCCGCGATGCAGACCGCGCTCGACGGAACGAGCCCGACGAACCCGAGGAACCTGCTCGCGACCCACCGCGGCGAGATCGCCGGGCGTCCGTCACTCGACGTCGCGATCGAGCGCTACGTCGCGTTCTACGCGATCTGGGCGACCGAGCTCGCCCCGCTGATCGCGGCGGCACGCGCGAACCTATCGCCGGCGCAGCTCGCGGGTGCCCGACCGTCGGCGGTAGAAGCGACGCTGTTCGCCGCCGCGCGCGGCGAGCTCGACGAGCGCGCGGTCCTCGATCGGATCGGCGTGCTGTCGCCCGCGTGGGATGTCAGCGTCGCGACGTTCGCCGAGCGGCCGGAGATCGTGCGCGCTGCGATCGATCGCGCGCGTGACTTCCTCGCCGCGACTCGCCCACCGGCCGCGCCGTCGAACCGTGCCCTACGGACCACCGGATCTACCGCCAGCGCCGAGCCCGCGACCGACACCGTCCATCATCATGCGCGGATCGTCGCGAACGAAGCGGAGCGCGCTCGAGCTGCGCAGCTCGTCTCCGCCACCCCGGAGCGCCACGACACCGCCGGCGAGTTGCTTCATCACCACGCACGCACCGTCGCGGCACATGCCGACCGCGACCTCGCGCGCGCCGCCGCGGACCTCGCCGAGCGCGACGACGTCTGGTTCGCCCGCGCGCAGTGGCTCGTGCGGCGCGCCATCCTCGACCGGGCACGGGATCTCGCGATCGATCCCGACGATGCGTTCTGGATCCCGCTCGACGAGCTCGCGACCGCGACCGCGCTCGATGCGGAGGATGCTCGCCGTCGCGCCTCGGGCGCACGCGCCGCCGCCGCGCGCGCGGCGCAGTGGATGATGCCGATCGTCGTCGGGGGCGAGCCGGGCGAGGAGGACCGCCCGGTGGGTCGGGCGCTTCACGGCGTCGGGACCGGCTCGCGGGTCACGGGGCGGGTCGTCCGGCTCGAGACGCTTGCGTCGGTGATCACCGTCACCACGGGTGACGTCGTGGTCACGCGAGCTGTGACACCAGCGCTCGCGGTCCTCGTGATCGGGTGCGCCGCGCTGGTCAGCGAGACCGGCGGCCTGCTCGATCACGGCGCCGCTCTGGCGCGCGAGCTCGGGATTCCCTGCGTCGTCGGCTGCCAGGACGCGTGGCAGCTGACCGACGGTGCGGTGGTCACGGTCGACGGCGCCGCGGGCACCGTCGAGCTCAGGGCCACCTGAGTCAGATTAAACCGTACGATAACGAGGACGTTCAGTCGTCGTCGTCGTAGTCGGGCTCGTTCGGATCCGTGTCGTCGGCCTCGTCGGGCCTGTCCACGGGGAGCGGCGTCCCGAGGCCCGCATTGACTCGCTCTCGCAAGTCTTTGCCGACCTTGAAGAAAGGCAGCCGCTTCTCGGCGACGTGGACCGTCTCGCCGGTACGCGGGTTGCGGCCTTCGTACGCCTTGTACTTGCGCACGGTGAAGCTACCAAAGCCGCGGATCTCGATACCTTCTCCGCGTTCCAGGGCCTTCACCATGGAGTCGAAGATCGTATTGACGATCGCCTCCGCCTTACCAGCCGGCAGCTTCAGCGTCTCGGAGATTTTCTCGATGAGCTCGGACTTGGTCACCCGTAACTCCGCGTAACTGCACCTAGCTAATCAAGTATGGGGGCGGATAGCAAGTCTAACGCCGCGAAAAGGCGTCACATGCCGGCGGCAGTATCAGGCACCTGGCGCTCACCATCCGACCTAAATGACCGATACGACGAAGGAAAACGGTAGGTCGGGCAGCGATGCCGAGCATAGAAGTCCACGAGATCTCTCCAGCCGATTTGTCCTTGTTCGAGCCCACTTCGGACCGATTGGGACACCACGGTGCTGCATTTCTCGCTGCTCTCGGGTGGTTCGTGACCTCGCGCGATGCGGTCCTCGACCCCCACCAACCGCGGCGGGACGAGGCTCAGGTACCACGCCGACAGCGGCGGGACCTCGAGGGTCTCGACGCGCGTGATCGCCAGCGCCATGCCCTCGCGCCAGATGCACTCGACGCGGCGGACGGTCTTCCCCTTGCTGATCACCATCGCGTTGAACAGCACGGGGCGCGCGGACGTACAGCCGCTGAGGTTCGGCGTCACCGACGACACGACGAAGTACGCGATGCTCGAGGACGTCAGGTTCGTCACGTCGAGCACGAGCGTGTTGTCCTCGCGCTGAACGGCGAGTCGAACTCCCGCGATCTCGAGCGCTGGTTGTCCTACCTCCAGCACGTGGCGCGCCTCGTCGACGCGATACGGGAACTTACGCGACATGTCCTCGATCGTCGGCGTGCGAACGCCAGCAGCCGATGCATCGCGCTCCAGATACTCCTGATAGACCGCGGGCGTCGCGGCACCCTTCGTCAACAGCTGGCTCGACGAGCCCGTCGGTCCCGGGGGCGCAGGCTTGCCCGGGATCTCGACGCTCCCGCAGAACCGCACGACAGCCATGACAGCGACCAACACGGTCGCTGCGCCGGCCACGCCGAGACGAAATTGCGCGTCGGAAACTGCCACGTTGGCTCCACAATACACGGGCGTCTCCGCACGGTCGAAACCGTTGCTCAGAAAACATTGACTCGCTGATGGTCGATAGGCCTAATCGAAGCACGGTCATGCACGGAGGGCACCGTTTCGCGCGACGTCTCGCGCCGCTCTTCATGGCGGTGGGCCTCCTCGCAGGTCCGGCGCACGCCGACAGCCGCGTCGGCGAGCTGACGAAGACGCTGACGACGAGCTCGAGCGACAAGGCGCGGATCTCCGCGGTCGCGGCGCTCGCGCGGCTCAATGATCGCAGCACGATGAAGCCGCTGGTCGGTGCGCTGGTCGATCCAAATCCGCAGGTTCGCGCGCTTGCCGCCGCGGCCCTCGGCCGCCTCGGTCACAAGTCCGCCCTGCCCGCTCTCAAGGCCGCGGCGGACGATGCCGATCCGACGGTCGGTGCGCGCGCGAAGGAAGCCGCGATCGCGGTCGCAAAGGCGAACCACCTCCCCGCCCCGTGGCCGGTGGCCGCGCCGGCGCAGCCGCAGGCGCGCAAGTACGGCGGTCGCGCCGGTTTCGGCCGCCAGGCCCACGCCGTCGAGAATCACCCCGACCTCTACGTGATGATCAACTCGTCGGCGGATGACTCGCCTGGCAAGGCCGACAAGGTCGCGCGCAAGGCCCACAGCGAGATCCTCAAGCAGACACTGAGCGCGTCGTTCAAGGCGACGCCGCTGGTCACGACGATCGAGGCGGATGCCCAGCGCTGGGGCCTCGACCCGCGGCACCTCGACCTCAGCGTCATCAAGCTCGACGTCGCTCAGTCGGGCCAGTTCATCGAGATCGAAGCGCAGCTCCGGCTCGCGATCTCCGATGACAAGGGCAAGATGCTGTCGTTCCTGTCGGGTGGCGCGAAGGTCCAGATCCCCAAGCGGACGTTCAACGCCAAGTACCTGCCGAGCCTCCGCAAGGAAGCGATCGAGAACGCGATGCGCGGCATGTTCGACAAGTTGCTGACGCACCTGCGCGACAAGTCACAGAGCTGACCGCCGATTCCGCAGCGACGGGCCTGATCCTCGGGCTTCGAGGCGCTACGCTGCCGGAATGGTCCGGTGGTACCTCGCGGTCGCGCTGATCGCGATCGGCTCCGCGGGCGTGAACGCGCAGGAGGCACGTCAGCCGGACGCGCCGCCGCCGCCCACCCCGACCGGCGTGGTGACCAAGGCTCCCAGGCTTCTGCAGGCGGTCGCCCCGGACTATCCGCCGGCCGCGCTCGCCGCCGGCAAGACCGCGAGCGTCAAGGTCCGGATCAAGATCGACGCGACCGGCGTCGTGACGGCGGTCGACGTGATCGACAAGGTCGGCGACGGCTTCGACGAGGCCGCGGTCGCCGCCGCGCTGCAGTACGTGTTCGAGCCGGCGGAGATCGACGGCAAGCCCGCGCCGATCACGGTCGAGACGGTGATCCACTTCGTGATCGAGCAGCAGCTCGAGCCCGACCGGCCGCTGCCACCGCCATCGAAGACACCGCCGCAGGACACCGGGCCACCCAACCACGCGGGCAACGCGAACCTGCCGGTGACGATCGAGGGCGTCGTCGTCGAACGCGGAACGCGGCGCAAGCTCGCCGGTGTGATCGTCTCGATCGCCGAGCTCGGCCTCGATGCGGTGACCGGCGAGGACGGCAGCTTCTACTTCCACGGCGTCGACGCGGGCAGCTACAAGGTGCTCGCCATCGATCCGAAGTTCGATCGGCTCGAGCGTCCGATCGCGATCGCGAAGCGCGAGAAGCTCGAGGTCCGGCTGTGGATGCGCCCGCGCGGCGGCAACCCGTACGAGACCGTGGTCGAGGGCGAGCGCGAGGTCCTCGAGGTCACCAAGCGCACGCTGCAGCGGCAGCAGCTGACGAGCGTGCCCGGCACGTTCGGCGATCCGATCCGCGTGATCCAGACCTTGCCCGGCATGCAGCGCGCGCCGTTCGGGCTCGGCCTGCTGCTCGTGCGCGGCTCCAATCCCGACGACACCGGCATCTACGTCGACGGCCACGAGGTCCCGTCGCTGTTCCACTTCCTCGGCGGGCCCTCGATCTTCAACGCGGAGATGCTCGAGTCGATCGACCTCTATCCCGGCGGTTTCCCCGCGCGGTTCGGACGCAAGCACGGCGGTGCGGTCGCGCTCGAGCTGCGCCCGACGAAGTCCGACGGCGTGCACGGAGCGGCCAAGGTCGACTTCATCGATACGGGCGTCTACCTGCGCGCACCGATCACCAAGGATGTCTCGTTCGCGGTCGCAGGGCGCCGCTCGTACATCGATGCGTTCCTCGGGTTCGTCCTCCCCGATCCGCCGCCAGGCGGGCAGCGGATCGTGACGCCGATCTACTACGACTACGCCGGACGGCTCGATTGGAGCCTCAAGGAGGAGGGTCGGCTCAGCCTGTTCGCGATCGGCTCGTCGGACACGCTGAGCGTGCTCGACCAGGATCCCGAGTCCGCGGTGTCGACCGATCTCGACACCGCCGTGAAGTTCTTCCGCGTGATCGGGACCTACGCGCGCTCGCTCGGCGGCGACATGAAGCTCTCGGTGTCTCCCGCGTGGGGCCGTGACAGCCTCACGTTCACCGGTGCACAGGCGGAGGCGACGGGCCCGTTCACGAGCATCGCCGTCACCAGCAACTCGCTATCGTATCGCGCCCGCGTCCACGGCAAGCCGCGCCCGCGCCTGACCCTCGACACCGGAATCGACATCCTGTCGCGCGTCACCCGCTACGACGCGCTGGTCCCGATCGACGACACGCTGATCAACGCGGCCGGTGTCGACATCCCGCCGTCGAAGATCTTCCGCGGCGCGTCGACGCTCGGCATCGGCGGCTACATCGATCTCGGTATCGACGTCACCAAGAAGCTCCGCCTGGTTCCGAGCCTGCGGCTCGACACGTACATCCTCGACGGTCAGAATCGCGCGTCGATCGATCCGCGGCTCGTCGCGCGCTACGCGGTCTCGCCGACGGTCACCGCCAAGGCGTACCTCGGCGAGTTCAGCCAGCCGCCCCAGCCCGAGGCGGTCGATCGCCGGTTCGGCAACCCCGACCTCACCAGCGAGCACGCGACGCACATGGGGCTCGGCTACGAGTGGAAGCCGGACCGGCTGTGGACGATCGACAGCGAGATCTACTACGCGCGCCGCCGCGACATCGTCGTGTTCACGCAGGAGATCCGGATGAACGACGACGGCACGTTCTCCAACACGAACTTCCTCAACGAGGGGCGCCGCGACTCCTACGGGCTCGAGATGTTGATCAAGCGCGAGATCAGCGAGCATGCGTTCGGCTGGCTGTCCTACACGTTCAGCCGCGCGAGCCAGCGCCAGCACCCCACCAGCCGGTGGGTCAAGACCACCTTCGATCAGCCGCACGTGCTCAACGCGGTCGGGAGCTGGAAGCCGGGCAAGGGCTTCGAGCTCGGCGTGCGGTTCCAGCTCGCGAGCGGACGTCCGGACACGCCGGTGATCGGCTCGACGTACGACGCGGACACCGGCAACTATGTCCCGGTCCGCGGCGCGCTCCGTTCGACGCGCACGCCGCTGTATCGCCAGCTCGATGTCCGCGCGGAGAAGGTCTGGCTCTACAACACGTGGAGCCTCGGCCTCTACATCGACATCATCAACGTCACCAACGCCGAGAACGTCGAGGCGATCCAGTACGATTACCGCTATCGCGAATCGTCGCCGGTGACCGGCTTCCCGATCCTGCCGACGCTCGGCCTCCGGGGGACCTGGTGAAGCGCCTCCTCCCCGCCGCCGCGCTGCTCGCGGGATGCACCTCGTTCGAGGACCCGACGATCGTTCTCGATCTGCGCGTGCTCGCGATCACCGCGGACATCCCGGATCAGCTCGTCGATGTCGACCTCGAGATGCCGATGCCGGCCGAGATCCTCCAGCAGCTGCAGCCGACGAACGTGTGCGCGCTGGTCTCGGATCCCGCGCAGGACCGCGCGCTGCGCTGGTCGATGACACTGTGCCTTCTCGACGAGGAGGGCCGCTGCGATCGCGCGCAGCCGTTCGTCGAGCTCGGCGCCGGGGTGATCGCGGATCCCGAGACGTCGGCGGTGGCGCAGCGACCGTGCAGCATGATCGAGCCCACCGCATATGGCGCGACGATCCTGGCGATGCTGCGCGCGGCGGTCGAGGCGAACCCGGTGCAAGCGCTGGGAGGGATCGACTATACGGTCGGGTTCACCGTCGGCGCGATCGACGATCGCTCGACCGACGTCTACGCGACCAAGCACCTGCGCGTGTCGCCGCGGATCCCCGCGGATCGGCGTGCGAACGTCAATCCGCGGTTCGACTTCGTCGACGCCGCGCTCCTCTCGGGAAGTTCGGTCGTCCTCCCGGGGAACGGCGGGACGGGCGGGCGGTGTGCGGAGCTCGGGCCGTTCGAGGTTCCCGAGGTCAGGCCCGGCGCGCGCATGACGCTGTTCCCGATCGAGCCGGTGGGGATGCGCGAGGACTACGTCGTGCCGACGCTCGACGGCAAGACGGCGATGCTCACGGAGACGGTGACCTACCAGTGGTTCGCCACGTACGGCGCGTGGTCGGACGAGTTCACCGGCGGCGGACACGACGTGCTCGGCAACCAGTCCCTGCTCGGGAGCGACTGGCTGGCTCCCTCCGACGTCGCGGGCCCGCTCGATGTCTCGCTGTGGATGATCCAGCGCGACGAGCGGTACGGGGCGCGGTTCTTCGAGACGTGCGTGAGGGTCAGGCGATGAGCCGCCTCTGGATCGCCGGGGTACTGGCGGTGGTCGCCGGCTGCTCCTCGTTCGAGGACGAGGACATCGTGATCGATCTGCGCGTGCTCGCGATCGCGGCGACGCCACCCGAACAGGTCGTCGCGATCGATCTCTCGGCGCCGCAGAACCCGGTACAGCTGCTCCAGCAGCTCGTGCCGACGCGAGTCTGCGCGCTGGTCACGGACCCCGCGTTCGAGCGTCGCGTGCACTACCGGTTCACGCTGTGCGTGTACGGCGACGGTGCGCGGTGCGGCGACGTGATGGCACCGCTCGACTCCGGGACGATCGAGGACCCCGACACCGCGCCGCTCGTGCAGACGCAGCTGTGCACGTCGGTGGAGCCGAACGGCAACTTGCTCGGCGTGCTCACCGAGACGCTCGAGGGAGATCCGTTCGCAGGGCTCGGCGGCCTCGACTACCTCGTCCAGCTCTCCGTGGGCGGTGAGGGAGACGAGCCCGCGCGCGACGCGTTCGCCGCGAAGACGCTGCGCGTAGCACCGAAGATCCCGGTCAGCCGCGAGGCGAACCTCAACCCGACGCTCGACGGGATCGAGGCCAGCCTCGGCGAGGCGGCGCCCGTCCGCCTCGCGCTCGGCCGCTGCGTCGATCAGGCGCAGCCGCTCGAGATCGCCCCGAACACGCGGATCAAGCTGACACCGATCGAGGCGCCCTCGGCGCGCGAGAGCTATGTCGTCCCGACGATCGACGGCCGAACGATGATGTTCACCGAGAGCCTGACGTACCAGTGGCTCGCCACGGCAGGCGGCTTCTCGCAGGGCTCGACCGGCGGAACGCGCGACATCTCGGGTAGCTTCCCCGACCTGTTCACCGAGTATCGCGCGCCGAACGCGGATGACCTCGACGGCCCGACCGACATCCAGCTGTGGCTCGTGCAGCGCGACGAGCGCTACGGCGCCATGTGGTACGAGACCTGCGTCCGCGTCACGCCGTGACCGTACCGCAGGCGTCGCACAGCCCGCGGACGTGGACCTCGACCTGGCGCTGACGCACGGCGCGCGGCGCCCGCGCGCGACGTACGGCGAGCTCGAGCTCGGGCAAGCACTCCACGGTGCCGCACTCGGTGCAGACGAAGTGCGGGTGCGCGGTCTCGTGGCCCTCGGTGACCGCCTCGAACCGCCACACGTGATCGCCGACGTCGGTGCGGCGCGCGAGGCCGGCCTCGGCCAGGTCGATCAGGTTGCGGTAGATCGTCGCGCGGTCCCATGTCTGCGTCGAGAGGCGGTCGGCGACATCGCCGTGGGACATCGGGGCGGCCCGGGCGCGCAGCACCTCGAGCACCGCGAGGCGAGCCGGCGTCGCCCGCAGGTCGCGGGCGCGCAGCGCGGACCGCAGCTCGTCGACGTTCTTCGCCATGGCGCTCCACTGTACGATACCGTGAACGAGATGTCCCTGCGCAGTCGGATCGAGACCCTGGTCCGCGTGGCGCCGCCCGAGGAGGTCGCGGATCGCGGCCCCGAGGTCGACCCGCGCGAGGTCGGGCTCGATCGCAAGACGATCGACGCGATCTGGCACGCGTGCACCGCGACGTATCGTACCGGGCTGTATCCCGCGCTCGCGCTGTGCGTGCGGCGGCGGGGCAAGGTCGTGTTCGATCGCTCGCTCGGGCACGTCCGCGGCAACGCGCCCTACGATCCGCCGGAGGCGCATCGCGTCAAGGCGACGCCGCGCACGCTGTTCAACCTGTTCTCGGCGTCGAAGATGGTCACGGCGATGCTCGTGCACCTGTGCAATCAGCGCGGACTGCTCCACCTCGACGATCCGGTCGCGCGGTACCTCCCCGACTTCGGGCAGCACGGCAAGGATCGGATCACGCTGCGCCACGTGCTCACGCACCGCGCCGGGATCCCGAACATCCCGCGGCAGTTCGCCGATGTCGGGCTACTCGAGCGGCCGAACGAGATCCTGACGCTGCTGGCGAACCAGAAGCCGCGGTGGCGCGCCGGTCGCCGGCTCGCGTATCACGCGCTGACCGGCGGCTTCGTCCTCGGCGCGGTGGTCGAGAAGGTCACCGGCCGTCCGCTGCGCGACGTGATGCGTGACGAGGTGCTCGCGCCGCTCGGGTTCGATGCGTTCAACTTCGGCGTCCCCGCCGCGCGGCTCCCCGAGGTCGCGGTCAATGCGTTCACCGGGCCGCCGGTGTTGCCGCCGCTGTCCGGGTTGTTGCGACGCGCTCTGTCGGTCGACTTCGTCGAGGCCGTGCGCGTGTCGAACGACCCGCGGTTCTTGACCTCGGTCGTGCCGGCCGGGAACATCGTGTCGACGGCGAACGAGGCATCGCGGTTCATGCAGCTGCTCCTCGACGGCGGCATCCTCGACGGTGTTCGCGTGTTCGAGACCCGGACGATCCACCGCGCCATCGCCGAGCAGACCTACTTCGAGATCGACCTGACGCTCGGGGCGCCGCTCCGCTACAGCATGGGCTTCATGCTCGGCAGCCGGCTCGCCAGCCTGTACGGCCTGCGCACCCAGCGCGCGTTTGGCCACGTCGGGTTCACGAACGTGTTCGTCTATGCGGATCCGAGCCGCGACATCGCGGTGTCGCTGATGACGAGCGGCAAGCCGGCGCTGTCTCCCGGGATCGCACGCACGCTGATGATCATGCAGACGATCGCGCACCGGATCCCGCGCGACGGCACCGGGCCACTACGCCAGCACTAGCGCGAAGTCGAAGCTCGCGAGCCGGCGCAGGGTCCGGTTCAGCGCGCGACTTCGCTGATCACGACCTGCGCCGTCAGCTTCGCCGCGAGGACGAGATAGGGGGTGTCGACGGTCGCGGCGGTGTCCTGCGGCGTGTGGCGATACGGCGAGGTGTCGCCGCCGACGTACTCCTCGGTCAGGCCGATCGCATCGAAGCCGCGCTCGCGGAAGGCCTCGTGATCGGTGCCCTGGGTGGTGGTCGTGGTGAGCGCGGCACCGATGACCTGGGCGGCCGCGCGGTACTCGGCCTCGAGTGTGGCCGTCGGTAGCTCGAGCTCGAAGCGGAGGTCGTTGTCCTGATCCCAGGCGACCTGATCGATCGTGTGCACCGCGCGAATGTTCGCGGCGCTCTTGGTCGGCGCGTAGGCGCGGCTGCCGAGCAGGCCGCTCTCCTCGCCGTCGAACAGCACGATCGTGACGGGCGCCGTGCGGCACGGGACGTCCACGAGGTAGCGCGCGACCGCGAGCACGACGGCGACGCCGCTCGCGTTGTCGTTGGCCCCGGGACTGTTGGTGACGGTGTCGAAGTGGGCGCCGACCAGGATCTCGTCCCCGCTGCCCATCGTCGCGGGGATCGTCGCGTAGACGTTCGCGCCGGTCGTGTACGTGTGGAGCTGCGCGGGCCAGCCGACGGTCGCGAGCTGGTTCATCAGGTACGTGCGCGCCGCGGTGCGCTGCGTGGTCGTCGCGCGCGGCGCGGTCGTGAGGCCGGTGATCCAGCTCGTGAGCTGGGGCTGGAGCCAGGTCGCATCGAGCGACGGGCGCGTGCAGCCGGGAGGTGCGTCGGGATCTGTCGAGCCATCGACGCCGGCATCGGTCGTCTCCATCGGCGCGTCGCATGCCGCCAGCGCGGCGACCAGAGCCCAGCGTGCCGTCACGGGATCGCAGCCGTGTGGTCCGCGCGGGTGTAGTCGACGGCGACCTCGAGGTGGAAGTGATCGCGGTGCGACCTCGGATCGTTCTTCGGCGTCAAGAGGATGCGGAACCGGCCACTCGCACCGACCGCGGTCTCGACCGCGAGCAGCAGCGGATCGCCGTTCGGGTAGTCCTTCTCGACGTTCGCCTCGCGTCCGAGGTCGTCGGTGAAGGACACGATGTCCATCGCGATGCCCAGCGCGTGTCGCGACAGGATGTTCTTGGTCTCGCCGTTGACGCGGACGTTGGTCCACCGGTAGATGCTGCCGAACTTCACCTCGCGGACCCCGGCCGCGTGGAGATCCGTCCCGAACTCGTGGAGCGCGAGCGCGAGCTGGCAGTCGAGCTTGTGCGGTCCCTTGCGGTAGGCGCTGCGGTATGTGATCCCGCCGAGGGTCATCGCGCCCGCGTCGGCGGCGACGGTCACCGCGGCGACGATCCGGCCCTCGCGCGTCGCGGACTTCCAGGTGATGCCTGCCTCGTCGAGCTTGGCCTCGCACGCCTTCTCGGCGGCGAGCATCTGGTCGGTCGGTGGCCACGCGTAGCCGCGCGGCATGTTGTCGGTGCGACGGAGGCTCGACTTCGACGGGATGCGCGAGACCTGCTTCTTCCGCGACTTCTTGCGCTTCTTCTTCGTCTTCTTCTTCGTCTTCTTCGTCTTCTTCGTCGTCTTCGACTGCTTCTTGGCCCTCGACGCGAGCGAGACCTCGCCCCTTGTGGCGGTCTCCGCCGACGACGGCGACGGCGAGTAGGCCACTCCCGCCGCGGTCACCAAAGCGAGGAGGGCCCGCGACATGCCAGGAACCTTACCAGGTAGGCTCTCCGGATGGACCTGGAACTTCGTGAGGCGCTCGCCCTTTCCGAGGATCGCGACGCCGCACTTGCCCAGCTACTGCCAGGGAGCGAGGACCACGACTATCACCGCTGCCTGTACGCGCAACACGCGGGCACGCTCGACGCCGCCGACAAGATCATCAACGCGTGGCCCGAGCGACACGGCCACACCGAACGGTACCGGCGCCTGCAACTTCGTCAGCTGCTGCTGCGCGTGACGAGCGACACGCCCGCGCGCGTCGCCGACAACGTCCGCGACTGGTTCGGCGTCAGCCACTGGCACGAGGCCGAGGTCGAGACCGTCGATGCGAAGCGCCCGACGCGCGTCGCCGAGGGAACGTTCGACGGTGCGCGCCTGCTCCAGCAGGCCGTCGATCACGACTCGAGCCTGTCGCAGGTCACCGACGAAGGTCTCTACGAGCTGCTCGATCGCGATCTCGATCCATCGCGGCGCCGCGTCCTGCTCGGGCGGATCGGGCACACCCCGCAGCCCGCGATCGTCGAGATGATCGCGCGCGACCTCGACGCGAAGCAGAGCGGCGGGTTCGGCTCGCTCGCGATCCACGATCAACTCACTCGCGAGCAGCTGCTCGCCCTTTGCGCGATGCGACAGGAGCTGCGCGGGCACGTGGGCTGGGTGTCGGCCGTGGTCAAGCGGATG
>Ga0102851_10000622_pt1 | contig 18480 bp, 20 predicted proteins | sample Mud3Dept3metaG_FD_79558 | JGI IMG/M metagenome (GOLD analysis project Ga0102851, IMG submission 79558) | Freshwater wetland microbial communities from Ohio, USA, analyzing the effect of biotic and abiotic controls - Mud 3 Core 4 Depth 3... | ecosystem: Environmental > Aquatic > Freshwater >... | reverse complement strand
TGCTGATGACCGCGCTGAGCCTCCTGCCCGGCGCGCTGATCATGATGACGGCCTTCACGCGCGTGGTGATCGTGCTCGCCCTGCTGCGGCAGGCGCTCGGCACGGCGCAGACGCCGTCGAACCAGATCCTGGTCGGGTTGGCCCTGTTCCTGACCTTCTTCATCATGGCGCCGGTGCTCAACGAGGTGAATCAGCAGGCGCTGCAGCCCTACCTCAACGAGCAGAAGGCCGGGGCCGAGTCGCTCGCAGCCGCCGAGCGTCCGATGCGGGCCTTCATGCTGGAGCAGACCCGTGATGCCGACCTCGCGCTCTTCAGCCGCCTGTCCGGCCGCGACGACATCGCCAGCGAGGAAGAGGTGCCGTTCTCGGTGCTGCTGCCGGCGTTCGCAACCAGCGAGCTGAAGACGGCATTCCAGATCGGCTTCCTGCTGTTCATCCCGTTTCTCGTGATCGATCTGGTGGTCGCGAGCATCCTCATGTCGATGGGCATGATGATGCTGTCGCCGGTTGTCATATCGCTGCCCTTCAAGATCATGCTGTTCGTGCTGGTGGACGGCTGGTCGCTGGTGATGAGCACGCTCGCGTCGAGCTTCTTCAACTGAGGTGGGTGATGGACCCGGATGTCGTGATGGAGCTCGGCCGCCAGTCCCTGCAGCTCACCGTCCTGCTCGCCGCGCCGATCCTGCTGGTGTCTCTGGTGGTGGGCCTGCTGATCGCGATGTTCCAGGCCGCCACGCAGATCAACGAGATGACCCTGAGCTTCGTGCCGAAGCTGCTCGTCATCGCGCTCGTGCTGGTCTGGGCGGGGCCCTGGATGCTGCGGTTGATGACGGACTTCACCGCCGACCTGTTCGAGCGCATTCCGGGTCTGGTCGGCTAGGGGAAGGGCCGTGACAGTGACGGATGCCCAGGTGGTCGATGCGCTGGCCGCCTGGCTGTTTCCGTTCTTCCGCATCGGCGCCCTGCTGATGGCCGCGCCGGTGTTCAGCGCCGCCTCGGTGCCGATGCGGCTGCGGGTCCTGCTGGCGTTCGCCGTGACGATCCTCGTCGAGCCCCTCCTGCCACGCCCGGCCGGCGTCGATCCACTCAGCGCGACGACGCTGGTGATCCTCGCGCAGCAGGTTGCCATCGGCATCGCCATCGGCTTCGTCCTGCAGCTCGCCTTCAACGCCCTGGTGTTCGGCGGCCAGGTGGTGGCCTACAGCATGGGCCTCGGTTTCGCGCACCTGATGGACCCGCAGAACGGCGTCCAGGTGCCCACGGTCTCGCAGTTCTACCTGATATTCGCGACGATCGCCTTCCTGGCCGTCGACGGCCACCTGCGTCTGCTCGCGCTCGTCGTCGAGAGCTTCACGGCCCTGCCGGTCGCCGCTGACGGCATCACCCAGAACGCCCTCTGGACCCTGACCCTGTGGGGGGCGAAGCTGTTCGCGGACGGCCTGCTGATGGGGCTGCCGGTGGTGGCGGCGCTGCTGCTGGTCAGCATCGCAATGGGGCTGGTGTCCCGGGCCGCGCCCCAGCTCAACATCTTCGCCGTCGGCTTTCCGGTCACCCTCGGTGTCGGCTTCGTCCTCATGTGGGTGACCCTGCCGCAGTCGCTCGGGCTCTTCATGGACTGGCTCGACACGCTGTTCGAGCTGGCCGCCTCGCTCTGGGTTTCGGGCTAGGCCATGGCCGAGAATCATGACGGCCAGGAAAAATCATTCGAGCCATCGGCCAGGCGGCTCGAGGAGGCGAAGCGGCGCGGGCAGGTGCCGCGCTCGCGCGAGCTCAACACCGTCGCCGTGACCCTCGCCGGGGTCGCCGCGATCGTGCTGCTGGCCGACGGCGTGATCACGGACCTGCGCGGGCTCGTGACCGAGCACTTCGCCCTGTCGCGCGCAGACGTCTTCGACGCCGCGGCGACGCTCCGCCACCTCGGCGACGCGCTGACCGCCGGGCTGCTGATCCTCGCCCCCTTCTTCGCCGTGACGGTGGCCGCCGCGGTGCTGGCGTCGGTGGCGCTCGGCGGCATCCAGTTCAGCGGCGAGGCGCTCCGCTTCGACATCAGCAAGCTGAGCCCGCTCCGCGGCATGCAGCGGATCTTCTCGCTGCACGGCCTGGCGGAGCTGGTCAAGGCGCTCGCCAAGTTCGTGTTCCTCGGCGGCGTTGCCGCGCTGCTCGTCTGGGTCGAGTTCGAGCATTTCGTGCAGCTGGGGACGATGGAAGTGGAGGCGGCCCTGGCGAAGGCCGCCGACCTGCTGGGCTGGACCAGCCTCGTCGTGGCCGGCTCGGCGATCCTGCTCGCCATGGTCGACGTGCCCTTCCAGCTCTGGGACTACAAGCGCCAGCTCAAGATGACCCAGCAGGAGGTGCGCGACGAGCTCAAGGACACGGAGGGCCGGCCGGAGGTCCGCTCGCGGATCCGGCAGCTGCAGCGCGAGGTGGCACGGCGCCGCATGATGGAGGAGGTGCCGAAGGCGGACGTGATCGTCACCAACCCGACCCACTTTGCCGTCGCGCTGCGCTACGACGCCGGACGCATGCAGGCGCCGGTGCTCGTGGCTAAGGGCACGGAGCTGGTGGCCGCGAACATCCGCAAGATCGGCCAGTCCCACGCGGTGCCGGTCGTCGAGGCCCCCGCCCTGGCACGCGCGCTGTACTTCAACGTCGAGCTGGGCGACGCGATCCCCGCGGGGCTCTATCTGGCCGTCGCGAAGCTGCTCGCCTACGTGTTCCAGCTGCGCGCGGCGCGGCAGCAGGGTGAGTCGGCGCCGAGCGTGCCCGAGTTCCCGGTCCCCGACGAGCTGCGGCGGGAGTAGGGCACCGTGGGACAGATGCCAAGTCTGGGTCTCGCACGGTGGGCGCGAGTTACCCGCTCCGACACGCCGTGAATACGTCCCTGTAGGCTCGGAAGCGACGTCCCTGTCGCTTACGGTCCTCGTGGGTCACTCGCGCCCACCGCCGTGGGACGCCGACGGCGGGCCGGCGCCGGCGTGCAGCGAGCAGCGCACAGGGACGTGCGCGGTAGCCCGTAAATTCAGGACGGAATTTCCGGGCGGCGAGCTGCACCCGGCGTAAGGCCCTTCATGGCGCACCGGCCCACCCGACCACGATGTACCGCGACGGTCACAGGACTACGACGCGGTTCCGGCATGTCCCATGCATCCGACGCCCGTAGCGACGACATCCCGTCGTTGTCGCTTCGATGACGGACCGGCAGCCGATGAACGCCACAGCCATCCTCGCCAGCGCCCGGCGCTTCAACGTGAGCGGGCTTGGGCTGGGCGCCCCGCTGCTGCTGGTCGTCCTGCTGGCGATGCTGGTGCTGCCGCTGCCGCCGTTCGCCCTCGACGTCTTCTTCACCTTCAACATCGCTCTCTCGCTGGTCGTCGTCCTGGCGGCGGTCTACACGCTGCGGCCCCTCGACTTCAGCGTGTTCCCGACGGTCCTGCTCATAACGACGTTGCTGCGGCTCGCGCTCAACGTTGCCTCCACCCGCGTGGTGCTGCTGGAAGGGCACCAGGGCCCGGACGCCGCCGGGCGGGTGATCGAGGCCTTCGGCGAGTTCGTGATCGGCGGCAACTACGCCGTCGGCCTGGTGGTGTTCGCGATCCTCGTGATCATCAACTTCGTCGTCGTGACCAAGGGCGCCGGCCGCGTGTCCGAGGTCAGCGCCAGGTTCACCCTGGACGCCATGCCCGGCAAGCAGATGGCGATCGACGCCGATCTCAACGCCGGACTCATCGACCAGGAGGAGGCGCGGCGCCGGCGTGACGACGTGGCGCGCGAGGCCGACTTCTACGGCTCGATGGACGGCGCCTCGAAGTTCGTCCGCGGCGATGCGATCGCCGGCATCCTCATCCTGTTCATCAACATCATCGGCGGCTTCGGGGTCGGCGTCGGCCAGCATGGCCTCGACTTCTCGACTGCGCTCCACCACTACACGCTGCTGACCATCGGTGACGGGCTGGTCGCACAGCTCCCGGCGCTACTGCTGTCCACGGCGGCCGCCATCATCGTCACCCGCGTCGCCGGCACCGAGGACATGGGGGGCGAGGTCACGCGCCAGGTCCTCAGCAACCCGCGGGTGCTCGGGATCGCGGCCGGGGTCCTCGCCACCCTGGGCGCCATCCCCGGCATGCCGAACGGCATCTTCCTGACGCTCGCCGTGCTGATCGGGACGCTCGCCTGGCAGCTCCACCGGCGCCAGCAGCGCTCGGACCACGCGGCGGTTGCGCCGCTGCCGGCCGAGCCGGCCGGCGAGACGCGCGAGCTGAGCTGGGACGACGTGCAGCCCGTCGACCTGATCGGCCTCGAGGTCGGCTACCGCCTGATCCCGATGGTGGACCGCAGCCAGGGCGGCACGCTGCTCAACCGCATCAAGGGCGTCCGCAAGAAGCTGTCGCAGGAGCTCGGCTTCCTGATTCCGTCCGTGCACATCCGCGACAACCTCGACCTCGGCCCGAACAGCTACCGGCTGACCCTGCACGGCGTGCCGGTCGCCGAGGCGGACGTCTATCCGGACCGCGACCTGGCCATCAACCCGGGGCGGGTGTTCGGCACCCTGCAGGGTGCGCCGACCAAGGACCCGGCCTTCGGTCTCGACGCGGTGTGGATCGACGGCGCGCAGCGCGACCACGCCCAGGCACTCGGGTACACGGTCGTCGACGCGAGCACCGTGATCGCGACGCACCTGAGCGAGGTGCTGCAACGCCATGGCCAGGAGCTCCTCGGCCACGAGGAGGCGCAGCAGCTCCTCAACACGCTTGCCAAGACCGCGCCCAAGCTCGCCGAGGACCTGGTGCCGAAGACCCTGCCGCTGACGGTGGTGCTGAAGGTCTTCAAGAACCTGCTCGCCGAGCGCGTGCCGATCCGGGACGTGCGCACCATCGCCGAATCTCTGGCGGCGAACGCGGCGCGGAGTCAAGACCCCGGCGTGCTGACCAGCCTCGTCCGGGTCGCGCTGGGACGCTCCATCGTGCAGCAGCTTGTCGGGCCAGCGGGTGAGATACCCGTGGTCGTGCTCGATCCATCGCTGGAACAGATTCTGCATCAGGCCCTGCAGAGCGCCGGAGATGACGGCGCCGGCTTCGAGCCCGGGTTGGCGGAGCGCATGCAGCAGGCCCTGGTCGAGACCGCGAAGGAGCAGGAGGCCGCCGGGCACGAGGCATTGCTGTTGGTGTCGACCGTGCTGCGGCCGTGGCTCGCGAGGTTCGTGCGGCACAGCGTGCCGGGGATGCACGTCCTCTCCTACAACGAGGTCCCCGAGCACCGCCGCATCAAGGTCGTCGCGACCATCGGCAGGTCCGGAAAGGTGGATTGAGGCTGGCAGGGAGACTGAGGTCCGGAGGTCCTACAGATGAAGATCAAGCGGTTCTTTGCCCCCGACATCCGCCAGGCGATCCGCCGGGTCCGCGAGACCCTCGGCCCGGACGCCGTGATCCTCTCCAACAAGAACGTCGAGGGCGGGATCGAACTGGTCGCGGCGATCGACTACGACGAGGCGGCCTTCGCCACCAAGCTGCCGCCGCGCGACGGGGCCGCCGGCTCCCCGCCCGCCGACGCTGACGCCGCCACGCCAGCCGCCGGTGCGAAGGCCGCGCCGCGCGCGGGACGGCCCGAGTGGAGCCAGGACCCCGCGATCGTCGAGATGCGGCGGGAGATGCAGAACCTGCGGCGCCTCATGGAGAACGAGCTGGGCGGCCTGGCGTGGCGCGATCTCGGCGAGCGCCGGCCCGAGGCGCGCGAGCTGCTGCGGCGACTGCTCGAGCTCGGCCTGCCTGCCGCTATGGCGCGCACCCTGACCGAGCGCGTCGGCGACGAGGCAGATCCGGACCAGCTCTGGCGGAAGGCCCTCTACGTGCTCGCCGGCGGCCTGCGTGCCGCCGAGGCCGATCTGCTCGATGCCGGCGGCGTCGTCGCCGTGGTCGGTCCGACGGGCGTCGGCAAGACCACGACCATCGCCAAGCTGGCGGCGCGCTTCGTGATGCGTCACGGCGCGCGGCACCTCGCCCTCGTCTCGACAGACGACTTCCGCATCGGCGCGCGCGAGCAGCTGCACACCTACGGCCGCATCCTCAACGTCCCGGTGAAGTCCGCGGGCTCGCTGGAGGAGCTGGAGGCGACGCTGAACGGTCTTGCCGATCGTCGCCTGGTACTCATCGACACCGCGGGGATGGGGCCGCGCGATCTGCGGCTGCAGGAACAGCTCGGCCTGCTGCAGGTCGGCGACCGGCCGGTGCGCCGCTATCTCGCGCTCGCGGCGAACACCGAGCGCACAGCGCTCGAGCGTGCGGTGAAGGCGTTCTGCCAGGTGCCGCCGGCGGCCTGCATCCTCACCAAGATCGACGAGGCGGGCCGTCTCGGCGGCCTGCTCGCGACCCTGATCGCCAACCGGCTGCCGGCAGCCTACGTCACGGACGGCCAGCGGGTGCCGGAAGACCTGCATCTCGCCCGCACCCACACGCTCGTCACCCGCGCGGCGCAGCTGATCGAGGAGGCGGCAGCGGACGACGGCGCGGCCGACGCGCATTTCGCGATGGCCCTCGGCGGGACGGCAGCCCATGCTCAGCTCTAACCCGACTACCGATCAGGCCACCGGACTGCGCCGCCTCGTGGCGCCGCGCCCCGTCCGGGTGATCGCCGTCACCGGCGGCAAGGGGGGGGTTGGCAAGACCAACGTCTCGGTCAACCTCGCCGTCGCGCTCGCCGAGCTCGAGCGGCGGGTGATGCTCCTCGACGCCGACCTCGGCCTCGCCAATGTCGACGTGGTGCTCGGCCTGCATCCGTCCAGCGACCTGTCGCACGTCGTGCGCGGCGAGCGCGAGCTGCAGGAAATCGTCATGCAGGGCCCCGGCGGCATCCAGGTCATCCCTGGCGCCTCGGGCGTGAGACAGATGGCGGGTCTGTCGGAGGCCGAGCATGCGGGCCTGATCCAGGCCTTCAGCGATCTGGGCAGCGACCTCGACGCCCTGGTCGTCGACACCGCCGCGGGCATCTCCGATGCGGTGATCAGCTTCGCCCGCGCCGCGCACGAGGTGCTGGTGGTCGTCTGCGACGAGCCGGCGTCGCTCACCGACGCCTACGCGATCATCAAGCTGCTGAACCGGGACCATGGCCAGAGCCGCTTCCGGATCCTGGCGAACATGGTGCAAACCACTCAGGAAGGACACGAGCTCTATAACAAGCTCTGCCGGGTCACGGACCGCTACCTGGACGTGATGCTCGGCTTCATGGGCAGCATTCCCCACGACGAGGCACTGCGCAAGGCCGTACGCGGCCAGCGCGCGGTCGTCCAGGCCTACCCGCGCAGCCGCGCGGCGCAGGCCTTCCGCAGCCTGGCCCGCAAGATCGACAGCCTGCCGATGCCGATCGGTGCGAACGGCCAACTGCAGTTCTTCGTGGAGAGGCTCATCCAATATTCCACCGAATGCGGGGAGATGGGACGATGACCGGGCTAGCGACGTATTCGTCGGTCAGGAATCAGAGCTACGACGACCTGGTGGTGCGCTACGCGCCCCTCGTCAAGCGCATTGCCTACCACCTCATGAACCGGCTGCCACCGAACGTGCAGGCCGAGGACCTGATCCAGGCCGGCATGATCGGCCTGATCGAGTCGAGCCGGAACTACGACCCCAGCCAGGGGGCGAGCTTCGAGACCTACGCCGGCATCCGCATCCGCGGTGCCATGCTCGACGAGATCCGCCGCTCGGACTGGACCCCGCGCTCGGTGCACCGCAAGGCCCGCATGGTGGCGGAGGCGATGCGCGGGATCGAGAACGAGCAGGGACGCGATGCCCGCGACGTCGAGGTCGCCGAAGCCATGGGCATCAGCATCGAGGAGTATCACCAGGTCCTGCAGGACGCCTCGGGCTCGCGGATCTTCAGCCTCGACGAGCTGCAGGAGGTCGGCGAGGTCGTCCCGGCCACCGAAGGCCTGCCGCGCAACCGGCATACCGAGGGGCCCTATGACGGTCTGCGGCGGGACGCCTTCCGCGACTCCCTGGCAGAGGCGATCGCCTCCCTTCCGGAGCGCGAACGGCTGGTGATCGCGCTCTATTACGACGAGGAGCTAAACCTGCGGGAGATCGGCCAGGTGCTCGGCGTCAGCGAGTCGCGCGTCTGCCAGATCCACGGCCAGGCGGCGCTGCGCCTGCGCGCCCGCCTCAGGCACTGGCTGCCGGAGGCCGGCGACGACTGAGCCGGTCTGAGCCCCTTCGGATTTTCCCGCCCCGGTCGTTACAGCAGAGCGGAAGCGGGATCCTGAGGCGCAGCTGCGTCTGTCAGGACCAGCCGGAGGTGGACGTGGTCAGGCCCAGAGACATTGCCGCAACGCGCGACGCAGTCGGGCGCAGGGTCGTTCGGCGGCGGGCGGCCGCGCGGTGCGCAGCCGCCTGAGCCGCGATGGACATCCTCAGCATCATCGGCGTCATCCTCGCGTTTGGCGCCATCGTCGGCGGCAACTGGATCGAGGGCGGCCATCTCGGGTCGCTCGTCAATGGCCCCGCGATGATCATCGTGCTCGGCGGCAGCCTTGGCGCGGTCCTGCTGCAGACGCCACTCAGGGTGTTCATGCGCGCCCTGCGCATGACGGGCAGCGTCTTCATGCCGGGGCACAAGCCGCTGGAGCCGATGATCCGGAACATGGTCGAGTGGAGTCAGCGTGCCCGCAAGGAAGGCCTGCTCGGGCTCGAGGACATCTACGAGAAGGAGCAGGACAGCTTCGTGCGCAAGGGGCTGCAGCTCCTGGTCGACGGCAGCGAGCCCGAGACGATCCGCCACGTGCTCGAGGTCGAGATGGAGAACAGGGAGCATCTCGACCTGCAGGCGGCCAAGATGTTCGAGGGCATGGGCGGCTACACGCCGACGATCGGCATCATCGGCGCCGTCATGGGGCTGATCCACGTCATGCAGAACCTCGCCGATCCCGAGAAGCTGGGCAGCGGCATCGCCACCGCCTTCGTCGCGACGATCTACGGCGTCGGCCTCGCCAACCTGTTCCTGCTCCCGTTCGCCAACAAGCTCAAGAGCCTCGTTGGACGCGAGGTCCAGTACCGCGAGCTCGTGATCGAGGGCATCGTGGCGATCGCCGAGGGCGAGAACCCGCGCAACATCGAGGCCAAGCTGCAGGGCTTCCTGCACTGAGCGGTGGGGGACTGCAGGTGGGGCGCCGCAGGAAGCAGCACGAAGAGCACGAGAACCTCGAGCGCTGGCTCGTCTCCTATGCTGATTTCGTCACCCTGCTGTTCGCCTTCTTCGTCGTCATGTACGCGATCTCCTCGGTCAACGAGGGCAAGTACCGCGTCCTCTCCGACACCCTGACCGAGGCCTTCCGCGAGCCGTCGCGGGACGATGCCGCAGCACGTGGCTTGCAGGCGCAGCCCGTTTCCGGCGTGATCGACCCGATCCAGCCGATACCGACGGCTGCGGCGGCTCCGGCGGCCCAGGTGGCGGACTCGAGCTCGGTGGGTGTCCTGCAGGCTGGCGAAGCGGTGGTGGCCGACCGCCAGCATGGTCGGACCGAGAACCTCGATACCCTGACCGAGCAGATCACCGACCAGCTGCAGCCCTTCCTTGGGCAACGCCTCATCGAGATCAGCAAGATCGGCGATACCGTCGAGGTCGCGATGAAGAGCCAGATGCTGTTCGAGAGCGGAAGCGCGCGCCTGTCGCCGCAGGCGATGCCCGCGCTCGAGGGCCTCGGGCGCGTGCTGGCCCGGGCGGGCAACGCGATCCGCGTCGAGGGGCACACCGACAACCGCCCGATCAACACTCTGCAGTTCCCCTCGAACTGGGAGCTCTCGGCCGCACGCGCCGCGAGCGTGGTGCACTTCCTCATGCGTGTCGGGATCGAGCCGCGGCGGATGGCGGCGATCGGCTATGGCGAGCACCGGCCCGTCGGCGACAACACGCTGGACGAAGGGCGGCAGCGCAACCGCCGGGTCACCCTGGTCATCCTCGGCACGAAGGAGCAGCCGGTCCCGCCGTTGGCCGGGGACCCCACCGCGGTCGGCACGACCCCGCCGCCCGCCGAGCCCGCCGTCGCGGGAACGGCGCAAGCCACGCCCAGCAGCGACCACTGATTCGCTATCGCGGCACGCTTGATGCTTCGTGCGCTGCGACTCGCGCGGGACGCCATGTCCCTGACGCGAGGCAGTGGTCGGGCAAGGGGGTCGAGAACGGCGTGGGCTCAGGCGAGGCAGCTGCAGCAATGGCATTCCGGGTTCACTCCGCGTGCCCTCCGCGCGCGGTCGGCGACGGAGCGGGAAATGCCGGAGCTCGGTGACGGCGCGCGGGTCCGCGACCTGATCCCCCCGCCACGCCAGCCCGGCCAGCTGCCGGCGCGCCGCGAGCAGCGCCGCGCGCCTCTGCCGCCACCCGCCGCCCCGCTCCCGCGACCCAACGATGACGATGATCGGCGGCGCATCGACGAATACGTCTGAGCCATGTTTGACACGATCCTGAGCACCGCATTCTCCGTCACGACGCTGATCGCCCTCGCCGTTGGCCTCGTTCTCCAGCGCTGGCAGCTGGGGCGCCTGCACGCCCGCCTGTCGGTGCTCGAGCAGGGAGCGCAGGCGGCCGGGCAGTCTGCCGCGGCACTCGCGGGGCAGATCAGCCAATTGCAGGACGCGCTCGCCGCCGCATCCGCGGTCGGCGCGCAGACGCAGTGCCGGCAGTCGGACCTGGCTGCCCGCCTCGAGGTGCTCGAGACACAGGCGACCGGCGATCAGCCGTACGGTGACGCGATCCGCCTGGTGCGCCAGGGTGCGCGCGAGGCGCGCCTGGTCGACGAGCTCGGCCTGAGCCCGATCGAGGCCTCGCTCATCGTGCGCCTGCACGGGGGCCGCGCGGCCCACTGACCACGGTACCACCGGCCGTTTCTCGGTAAACTCCCAGCCTCCCGCGGCCCCCGACGCTGCTCAAGTGGAGCGGCTCGACGAGCGGTCGTGCGTTCCTGATCGCTGGAGAGCGCATTGAGCAAACCCCTGAAGTGGCTGTTCGGCGGACTCGGCGCAGTGGCCGTGCTCATGCTGGTCGTAGCGCTCGCCGTCGTCCTGCTGCTCGACCCGGTCCGCGTGCGGGACCAGCTCGTCTCGGTCGTGCGCGAGCAGACCGGTCGTGAACTGCAGATCGCCCAACCCGTCGACCTCAGCCTCTTCCCCTGGCTGGGAGTGGCGCTGCGCGAGGTGAGGCTCGGCAATGCCCCCGGCTTCGGCGACGAGCCCCTGGCGCGAGCCGAAGAGCTGCGCGTGCGGGTGAAGGTCCTGCCGCTGCTGGCGGGCAATCTCGAGGTGGACGCGCTGGTCGTCCGCGGGCTCGCGCTCAATCTCGGCCGCAATGCCAGGGGCGAGACGAACTGGAGTGACGTGCGGCAGCCGGTGGCGACGCCGCCACGCGATGCCAGGGGCCCGACGCCGGCGGGGGTTCCGCAGGGCCTCGGCGCCTTCATGGTCGGTGGCGTCGAGCTGAGCGGCGGGCGCGTCGCCTGGCACGATCAGCGCGCCAAGACGCGCTATGCGTTCGACGATCTCGAGGTGCACACCGGCGCCATTGCCCCCGGTCTGGCCGTCCCGGTCCGGTTCGGGGCGCGCATGGTCGCCGAGGGGACCAGCCGTAACCTGGTCCTCGCGGCTACCGGCAATCTGCAGCTCGGCGAGCGGCTCACCGCCCTTCACCTGCCGGATCTGGACCTACGGGTAAGGGCGGAAGGCGAGGGGCTGCCGGCCGGTGGCATCGACATCTCGGCGCGCGCCGGGGTGCGCTATGACCTCGAGGCCGAGACCCTCGAGCTTGCCCCGGTGGAGATCGCTGGCGCCGGCCTGCGCCTGAGGGGCGAGGTGCGAGGCGGCCGGCTGACCGGGGACCCGGCGTTCGAAGGCCAGCTCGAGCTGGCGGAGGTGAAGCCGCGCACGCTGCTCGCCATGCTCGGGACGGCAGCCGTGCCGACCACCGACCCCGCGGTGCTCAACCGATTGGCCGCGAAGCTGCCGTTCAAGGCTGACGCCCGCGCCGTCACCCTCGATGGTCTGAGCCTGACGCTGGACGACACCGCGGTGACGGGGCGGTTCGCGGTCACCGACCTCACCACCGGTGCGTTGCGCTTCGATCTCGCCGCGGACCGGCTCGACGTCGACCGCTACCTGCCGCCGGGGCAGGCCAGGCCGGCGCCGTCACCGGGTCAGGGCAAGGCCTCCCAACCGAAGGCGGCGGGGGCCGTGGTCGCGGGCGGCGCCGCGCTTCCCGCCGAGGTGCTGCGCGGGCTGGATGTCGACGGCAGCCTGCGGGTCGGTGTCCTCAAGGTCGGGGGTGCCCGGCTGAGCGAGGTCCGGACGCACTGGCGTGCCCAGGGTGGGGTGATCACGCAGACCGCGGAGGCCAAGCTCTACGGCGGCAGTGGGCGCACGACGAGCACGCTCGATGCGAAGCGGGCGCAGCCAGCGATGACGCTGAAGGGGGCCCTCCGAGGCATCGACCTCGACAGCCTCCTCACGGACACGGCTGGCCAGAGCCGGCTCTCCGGGACGGGCACCATCGATGCCGACCTGCGCTGGAACGGTCTGTCCGAGGCGGAGGTCAAGCGTTCGCTCGGCGGCAGCGCCCGAGTGGCCCTGCGCGACGGTGCCCTGCAGGGTTTCGATCTCGACGCCCTGGTCCAGAATGCGCTCGCTGCGCTCAAGGGTGGCAAGACGCGGGACGGCGCGCGGCAGACGGCGTTCTCCGAGCTGACGGCGAGTGTGAGCGCCCAGAACGGCGTGCTGAGCAACCACGACCTGCAGGCCACCTCGGCCCTGCTGAGCGTGACCGGCGCCGGGACGATCGACCTGCCGGCCAACCGGATCGACTATCTGGCGAAGGCAACCCTGCGCGACTCGGCACAGGCCCAGCTCGCGTCCCAGCTCGTGGATCTGCGCGGCACGCCGATCCCGGTCCGGTTCGCGGGCAACCTCGATGCGCCCTCGATCACGCTGAACGTGGAAGAGCTGCTCAGGAGCAAGGCCGGCCAGCAGATCCAGCGCAAGGTCGAGGAAAAGCTGAAGGGGGAATGGGGTGACAAGCTCAAGAAGTTCCTGGACCGCTGACAGGCAGGGGTCTTGCCGGCCGGAGGGGGGATGATCGGCACCCGCTGCCCGGTTCTCGGGTTCGCCGCCTGGAGCGGCACCGGCAAGACGACGCTGCTCGTGCAGCTCCTGCCTCGGCTGCGTGGCCGCGGCCTGCGCGTCGGCATGGTCAAGCACGCGCACCACAGCTTCGACGTCGACCAGCCGGGCAAGGATAGCTACGAGCTGCGCAAGGCGGGCGCCAGCCCGATGCTGGTGGCCTCCAGCCGGCGCTGGGCGCTCATGGCCGATCTCGACCAGGAGCGCGAGCCGGTGCTGCAGGAGATGCTCGACCGGCTCGACCCGTCCGGGCTCGACGTGATCCTGGTGGAAGGCTTCAAGCACGAGGCCTTTCCAAAGATCGAGCTGCATCGTCCCGCCATCGGCAAGCCGCTGCTGTTCCCGGACGACGCGAGTGTCATCGCGGTGGCGACGGACGCGCCGCTCGCCCAGCCCACGCAGCTGCCCGTGCTCGACCTGAACGACGTCGAGGCGATGGCCGATTTCGTCTTGCGTTTCTGCGGCCGACCGGCCGATCGACCGAGGAGCTGACCATGGCCCTGCGCGACGACCTGGTACAGTACTACCGCTGGCTGCGGGACTACGGCTACAACGACTCGCACAGCGGGAACGCCTCGGTGCGCGAGGGTGACTTCATCTGGGTGACGCCCACCGGGGCCTTCGCCGAGCTGCTCAGGCCGCACGATCTGATCGCCTGCCCGCTCGACGGCGAGATCCCCCAGGGCGCATCGCTCGATGCGGCCCTGCACCGTGGCGTCTATCGCGCGAATCCGCAGGTGAATGCGGTCCTGCACAGCCACGGCGCCTACACGGTCGGGGCAACCCTGGACGGCGCCGACTATCTGCCGCCCGACTTCGAAGGGCGCTACTACTTCGAGCGCGTGCCGGTGCTGGACATCCCCTACGCCGACTACTGGGCGGAGGCGCCGCGCCGGGTGCCCCAGGCGTTGCGGGGGTCGCCTGTCGTGGTGGTGCGCGGCCACGGGGTCTATGCGGCCGGCGAAACGCTCGAGCGGGCCTACAAGTGGACCTGCTCGCTCGAGCTGTCGGCGAAGACCGCGGTCATCGCCCGGCAGGCGGGGACGCTGTGACGGCGCCTGCTCACTTCTCGGCGGTGAGGTAGACGATCCAGCCGGCGTCGGCCTCGCCCTTGGTGACGGGCCGGAAGCGCCCGCTCGGCTCGCCGTCGCGGTCGAAGCCCTGCCAGTACACGGTGACGCGCTGGAAACCGGCCTCGTCCAGCAGCTCGCGCAGCTCGGGCAGGGTCCACAGCCGCCAGTCGTAGGTGAAGGCGCGGTCGATCCGCGACCGGTCGGGGAAGGCGAAATGGATGTGGCAGAGCAGGTGGTTGCTGACGGGGTCGAAGTGCGCCTGGTCCCAGATGTAGGTGAAGCGCCAGCCGGCCTCGTCGATCTCGCGCGGTTCCTCGAGCTCGCGGAAGGCGTCGTAGCCGCCGAAGGCGTCGAGGAACAGCACCCCGTCGGCGCCGAGCCCCTCGCGGACGTGCCGGAGATAGCGGCCGAGCGTCAGCCGGTCCTTGAACGTCCAGTAGCTGAAGTTCATCGCCAGCACCGCGTCGACCGGCTCGGTCTGGACGCGCGTGACGTCCTTCTGCAGCAGCGCCACGCGGCCGGCTTGCTCTGGCGTGAGCCGGGCGAGGTTGTTGCGCCGGCCCCAGTCGAGCACCCCGGGATCGAGATCGACGCCCCAGGCCCGGCGGCTGCGGCGCGTCTTGACCCATTCGCCGCACACTGCCGCGGTGCCGCAGAAATCCTCGCGCAGCGTCTCGGCCGGCCGGCCGCGCAGGCGCCGGAACGTCCGGTCGACGAAGGACACCTCCGCACCGGCGTCCTGCACGGCGAGCTCGTACAGGCGGTGGCGGTCGGCGATCTCGGCGAGGGGTTGCATGCGCACGCGAGCGCGGCGGCCTGCGGGGCGGGGTGACATGGTGGGCGCGATCGAAAGCGTTAAGGGAGCGGGCACTATACGTCGAAGGTGCATCGCCCCGCAGCCGCTGCCGGTGCGTGCGGTCGTCGCCCGCGCGCTCGGCAAGACTCCCGCGGCGAGGCCGCAACGTTGACCTGGCGGTATCCGCGGGTGATCGCTCACCGTGGGGGCGGCAGGCTCGCGCCCGAGAACACGCTCGCGGCCCTCGCCATGGCCGTCCGGTGCGGCTGCCGGGCCGTCGAGCTCGATGCGCGACTCTCAGCCGATGGCACGCCGTTCCTCATTCACGATGCCACGCTCGACCGCACGACGAGCGGGACCGGACGCGTCGCGCAGACCCGTGACAGCGTGCTGTGCGCGCTCGATGCCGGTTGTCGCCACAGCGCGTCGTTCGCGGATGAGCCGCTGCCTACGCTTCGGGAGGCGATCGAGCGCTGCGTCGAGCTCGATCTCTGGGCGAACATCGAGATCAAGGCAGAAGCGGGCGAGGAGGCGGCATGCGGAAGTGCCGTCGCGCGCATCGTCAGCGCCACGTGGCGGGGTACGGTGCCGTTGCTGTCGTCGTTCTCGACGACCGCGCTGGAGGCAGCGCGACGGGCTGCCCCGGAGCTGCCGCGCGCGCTCCTCCTCCGTGGGTTCGCGCGGGATTGGCGGACGCGCGCCGAACGCCTTGGCTGCGTCGGCGTTCACAGCAAGGCCGCCGGGATCACGAAGCATCATGTGGCGGCCGTGCACGAGGCCGGCTTCGTTCTGGCGTGCTACACGGTGAACGAGCCCGAACCGGTGGAGCAGCTGTTCGCGGCCGGCGTCGACGCCGTGTTCACCGATCGCCCCGACCGCATCCGCGCCGATGCGTACGCCGTCTGACGACGCCCTTCCCGTCCGTCGATGCGATCCCCTGCAACCTGTGCGATGACAGCGGGACGCGAAGACTGTAGCCTGCGCGCTCCTGTCGACAACCAAGAACAAGCGCAGGGGACGGTGCGCGTCCCTCTCGACAACGGAGGCAGTAGCGAATGAGTGGCCTGGTGGAAGTTGGGAAGGGTAAGAGTGACAAAGACGATTCAGCCAGGGGGGCCTCGGCGCGCGAGCGAGCCCTCCGGTTCAATCGGGGCGTGATCGGGCTCAGCCTGGTGACCTTGATGGCGATACTGCTATTGCCGCTCTGATGGCCAGCATCAAAGTGCGATCGCGAACCCCGGCTTCTTGCCGGGGTTTTTTCTGGCCGTGCCACGAGTTCTGCCAGCCCGCGACGAGGTGTCCCGAATGCAGCGATGGGCCTGGGTCCTCTGCTGTCTGCCGCTGATCTCCCGGGCGACGCCGACCTGCGAGCTGCCGGCCGGATACGAGATTCCGCAGCCCGGCGAGATCAGCACGGCCAACCGCCGCAGGCTGGCAGGCGACGTCCTGCGAGTTGCCCGGCAGCACCGGCTCGAGCCGGCCCTGGTGAACGCGGTGATCGCTGCCGAATCGGGCTTCAATCCCGTGGCGGTGTCGGTGGACGGGGCAGTCGGCCTGATGCAGGTCCTGCCGACAACGGCCGCCGAGTACGGCGGGGTCGATCTGTGTGATCCGGTCGCCAACCTCGAGGTCGGTGCGACGCATCTCGCGCGGCTCCTGCGCCAGTACCGCAACATCAGTCACGCGCTGGCCGCCTACAACGCCGGCGAGGGCTCCATGCAGAAGCAGCGGCGCCGCGTGACCTATCTCGAGACCCGCAAGTTCGTCGTTCGTGCCATCGACTACTACTGGCAGTTCAAGAACTGATCGCTTCCCGAGGCTGCGCCGACCGGCCGGCGGCGGCAGATCATGGTTCAGCTCACGCTCGAGGGCAACGACACGGTCTACGCGACCCGGTCGGTGCGCCTGCACGCGTTTCCGCTGGCCGGGCCGGCAGGAGTGCCCTGAAAATCAGTAATCGGGAATATAGACAAGGGCTTGTTGTCAACCGCGTCGGCTTCGGTACACTCGATCGCACCTACCGCCGGAGGAACCGCCAATGAACCACCTGCCCCCGTCTGCCCTCGCTCTGGTCCTCGCGATCCTGGGGAGTTCGGCTGTCGCGCCCGTCGTGGCTGCGGACACCCCGTCGGAGGGGGACAACAAGGATCTCGTCCTTATCACGAACTCCGACGGCAGCGTCTCGCTGATCAGGCGGAATCCGCAGAACAAGGACGAACCCTATTTCGAGGCCGAAAGGGTCGCTGCTGGCCTGACCGGCGCGGATTGGCCGGCGAACCAGTACGTCGGCAGCACCCATTGGTGGTGGACCGGGCAGACCAACGGCACGGTGAAGGGTTTCGAGTTCCGGCGTGAGGACCCCCTGCAGGAGATGGTGGACGACACGGAGCGCGAGGTGACGGTCGACACCTACATCACGCCCGGTCGTCCGGACCGCGGCTCGAACTTCGCGGGCGTGACGCCAAACGCCAAGTCGCTCTGGAACTCCGCCCGCGAGGTGGACGAGATCCAGGAGATCGACGCCGATCCGAACAGCCCCACCTTCGGCCAGATCCTGACGCGCATCCCCGTGCCCCTGTCGCCCCTGGCCAGCACGCCGACGGGCGCTCTCGGTGCCATGCGGCCGTGCGACATGAGCATCACGCCGGACGGCAAGTTCCTGTTCGAGCCCGACCTGGGGGGGGAGACGGTGACGGCGGTGGAAATCCGCAGCAAGCAGGTCGTCGATCAGCTGCTGCTCGATCCGCTGGTGCCTAACACCCGCGTGCGCCCCTTCATGCTCACCACCAACGGCAGGATCGCACTGGTGGAGAACCTCGAAGGGACCTACGCCGTGCTGGACGTCACCGACCCGTACAACCTGCGGGAGATCAAGCGGCTCACCCAGGCTGACGGCGTTGGCGTTGCCCCCCAGACCAGCGAGTTCACGCCCGACGGCAAATACGCCTACCTGATCGCCAACGGCTCGCCGGCCGTGCCCGGCGTGGTCAGCGTGCTCGACCTGCGCAGTCTGACCATCACGAAGCAGATCGCCATGCCGACCGGCTGCCGCCCGCACGCCGGCGACTTCTCCCGCGACGGCCGGCGTTTCTTCGTCAACTGCTCTGCCGCGAGCTCGGTGGCCGTGATCGACACCAAGTCTCAGAAGGTAGTGCAGAACGTCGCATTGGCTGAAAACGTCATTCCGCGAGGTGTGGTTGTCCGCTGAGCCGTCGTGCGACGGCACAGCCGATTCGGGCTCCTATTCTCAGCCTTTCTCCTCTGGACGCCGGGCGCCCACGCCCGGCAGATCCAGATGGGGATTACCGCACCGGACGAAGCACGCATTGCCTGGCTGTCGGCGCAGCATCTCTCCGAATTCGGCGCAGGGCGTGCACCCGCTCTCACGCTTCCGGATCCTTCGACGTCGAAGGGAAACACTGGCGATGCTCCCACGCTGCAGATCCGGTCGCTCCACGATCTTGCCCGC
>Ga0102851_10000621_pt1 | contig 18483 bp, 15 predicted proteins | sample Mud3Dept3metaG_FD_79558 | JGI IMG/M metagenome (GOLD analysis project Ga0102851, IMG submission 79558) | Freshwater wetland microbial communities from Ohio, USA, analyzing the effect of biotic and abiotic controls - Mud 3 Core 4 Depth 3... | ecosystem: Environmental > Aquatic > Freshwater >... | reverse complement strand
TCGTATGGTGCTCTTTAACAACGACGACAATTATGTAAGCACCACACACTACGAAGTTTTTGCATACCCGCTCATTCAAGACTGGCTGAATAGCGGTATTCACCTCACTCAGAAGTCTCAGTACGGCATGTATCCGATCTTTCTTCGGCCATTGTGGTTCCTCGTCGGGACTCCGACTACAGCGGCAGTGACTTTCGTTATGTCAGTGTTATTGTTCATTGCCAACCTTGCTATGCTCGCATTCATGTACAGGTTCAATCGGCATAAGACGACGGCGACCGTGTTTGGACTATTCGCCATCATTTTTTCGCTTCTGTTTTATCCGTTCTGGCCGGGGGACGCGTACTTCTTTTTTTTCCCGGTAAGGCTTGTTTTTCCGGCCCTCTCCATGGTGTTTATGTGCTTGCCGCTGACTCGGCTACGCTATCCATGGGTCGCGTATGCTGTTCTGGCGTTTGGTCTGGCATGGAATTTTGAAAGTGGCTTGATCGGACTCGTCATGTTCGGGGTTTTCTCGACTGCGTTGCGGTTCGCGCCTTCGTGGTCGGTCATGACGGTGTTGGTCCTCAGGCAGCTCGCAATGGCCCTTGCATCGGTTGCATTCAGTGCATTATGCGTGATCTCTTATTACCTGTACAGGTTCGGAGCTGTTCCACAGTTGGGCGGGGTGCTGACAATGATCAAGGCATTCTCGGCCGGTGTCGGGGCCGAGCCAATGCCTATGTTTGGCGCGTGGATATTTCACGTTCTCATTTACGGGGCAGCAATTTTCATCGGCATTCGCTGGCTGTTCAACTCCCCAAATACCGCCTCACGTGAGCAAGCCGCCGCATTGTTGGCGCTGGCGGCCATGGGTCTGCTCTGGCTGCGTTATTACCAAGGACGTAGCTTGACACTTCCGTTGACGCATGCCACCATGTCGGCAATTTTTTGTTTAGGTATATTCATGGATGCCGCAGTCTCAGCGCTACCCAGGCATCAAAAAATTGCATCAAAAGCGACTGCTATCGTCATTGGCGCTCCATTGCTGGCGGCGTTGTTTCTGTGGGCTGGGACCGATCCGGTTCCGCAACGCAAACTCTCCGAATGGATCAATGAGAGCGCCAATGCACGGTTAAATCTCATCGTCGATCGAGTTATCGAGCTGTTTGAGTCGAACAAACGCCGCACCAAGGATCGGCTTCTTGTAGTGGCTCCTTATGCTCACCTCGTTCAGCTGAAACTGCAGCAACCTCATCCGATCAATGTCGCGGGAATGTGCCAATTTTGGTTTGAGTCTGAGATTGATAATTTGGTGTCGGTGTTGAATGACCCAAATACCAGAGCAGTTGTGTTTGACAGCAACGATTTCTGCTCCATTTCTGGCGTCGTTACCCATCCGCGCGTTGAAGCGTTGCTTTTAGCAAAATTTGATCTGCTGTCGACAGATGAAGGGTGTTCGCTCTCCCGCCAGGAAAATATGAAGATGTTTGTCGAGCGCAGATCCGATCAAGATAAGCAAAAAAAGCGTTTCTCTTCTCACAATATCGCCGTTGGACGCGAAGCCAGCGAAAGCAGTTCATTTGGAGGTTCACAAGCGGCAGCAGCTGTAGATGGCATCATTGACGGCCGATTAGATAGAGGGTCTACGACACATACCGGTCTCCAGCCCGATCCTTGGTGGCAAGTCGACCTAGGGCGTTCAGTACCGATCCAATCGGTTCAAATATGGAATCGTACAGATTGCTGCAGCGAACGGTTGAAGGACTACTGGGTGTTTGTATCTGACAAACCGTTCGAGAAGGATCAGAACCTCGAAGAGTTGAAGAAGCGACCCGACATTGAAAAGAGCTTTCAGACCTCTATTCCATGTCCGAATACGACCGTGAGTTTTCCCCCGGCACACGGTCGTTATGTAAGGGTGCAACTGCAAGGGGCAGGATACCTGAGTCTGGCGGAGGTTAAAGTATTTGCTTCAGGCGGTAAATTAGAGTGAAAATCCCCGGAGATCTGAAAAGGCTGAAAAAAACCGCAAGAGACAGAAGACCAACGTCATACCGCGTGCAGCGCCCGTTCGGACAAGCTGGCGAGAGCGTCATTCTACATGAGATAAGATGAACTTTATGCTGGAATAGATTTTTGTATGCTCACAAGAGGAATCGGTGCATCCGAACAAGACCCATTGACGATTGGCACTTACGAATGTCGCACACGCCGATCGTACAGCCGGACGGCAGCCTCCTGCGATGGGACGACGGCTTCCGCGTACCCACGGATGCCTACATCAGGCGAGGCACAGGCCGCACCATTCGCCTGCCACTCAACACCTTGCCCCTTAATGCCGAGGTCAGAAGCAACGGCCCTCTCGTCGCTGAGTTCGCCCTGGTCAAGGACGACAGCGCCTGGTTTGATAATATCAGCTGTACAATGCCATTGCGATGAGTTCGCCTTATCCCTCATCATCTTGTTCGGCTGGAACGATGAGACCGTCCCCGCCGCGATATGAGGTCAATCTCTATGACGTGGAAGGTAAACTTCTCAGGTGGGACAACGTTTTTGAGGATTCCAACCGATTATATATCGAGCACAACGTTCGTGCCATGATTCATTTTCCGGAGACTACGCATGGATGAAATTGCAGCCGGACAACGCGATGTTGTTGCCAATTTGCGTTGGTTCAGGATGGGCATGCATGGTTCGGCAACTTATCCCGTAGCATTGCTTTGCGAAAATTGCAACGCAAAGCATCATCCAATAAGTGTTTCTGAATAAAGATGTGTGCCGGATTGATTCTCGTTTGCTGCTAAAGGTTAGCTATGAACAGAGGAATGGTTATCCATGCCAAGCGATTTCGACGAACGGTGATAATATAAGCAGCGTAAGAGTTCATTGCGCGCTCAAGTTTTCAGGACAATATGAAGCACATAAAAATACGTACTTAAGATAAATCGTCGGGTAAATATATGATCAGCATCATAACCCCTGTTTTTAATGGCGAGAAATTTATTGAGTCTTGCATAAATAATGTGATAGGCCAGAATTACCACGAGACAGAGCACATCATCATAGACGGCGCTTCAACGGATGCGACCGTTTCGATTATCAAGAAGTACGCTGAACAACACCCTCACCTCCGGTGGATCTCGGAGAGGGACCGGGGGCAGTCCGATGCAATGAATAAGGGTATTTCTCTTGCAAGAGGGAAAATCCTCGGCTTTCTCAATGTAGATGATTATTACGAACTGGATGTCTTGCAACGGGTCGCCGAGCTGTTCAAGAAACTTCCCGAGCCCAGCCTGCTTGTAGGGAATTGCAATGTATGGGATGATGAAAACAATCTCTTATACGTCAGTAAACCGTCGAAGATCAATCTATCGAACATCCTCTTGGGCAGGTTCCTGGAGGCCTTTCCCATGAATCCGTCGGCCTATTTCTATCATGCATCACTGCATGATACGATCGGCCCATACAAGACTGCTGAGCATTATGGAATGGACTTGGACTTCATTATTCGGGTGATTCAACATGCCACGGTCATATATCATGATGAAGTATGGGGGAATTATCGCTATCTTCGCGGTACGAAAACCCACGCTGATGAATTGAATGGTAACAATGCACGGCGGGTCATGGCCATTGTTAATTACCATTTGAGCAACCTTCCACCGCACCGCAGGCTGCCGATCCAGGTGCGTCGACTGCTGGGACAGGGAGCCAGTCGGCTGAAGAACGTCTTCCGGATAGCGTTCGGGAAATCAAAATCATGACACCGCAGCCATTCGTCTCGGTGATCATCCCCACGTATAATCGTTGCCATCTCCTGCCGTTGACGCTTGACAGCCTTTTGGCTCAGAGCTACCCTCGCGATTGCTACGAGATCATTATTTCTGACAACAATTCCACTGATGGGACCAATGCCATTATCTCGGATTATAGTTCCCGTCATCCGATAATCAAAAGCATCACCGAACCACGACAGGGAGTTCATTATGCGAGGAACAGCGCCGCGAAGATCGCAAAAGGCGAGATACTCTACTTCACTGATGATGATATGATCGCTGACCGATTTCTTATCGAGGAGATTACCAAGGTCTTCAATCTTGATCAGCAGATCGGGTCTGCCACGGGCAGGATCATTGGGAAGTTTGATACGCCACCGCCCAAATGGGTGACGCGATATCTCACGAATCGCTATCTCAGCCTTACAGAGTCCAATAAGGCCGAAGATGATATTATCATTTCCGGCAATGATCTTGTGTATAGCTGTCATGAGGCGGTGAAGCGGGATGTGTTCTTTCTCTGTGGCGGGTTCAATCCCGAAAATACCGCCGGTGTCTGGATCGGTGACGGCGAGACAGGACTCGGCATCAGGATGAAACAGGCAGGTTTCAAGTTTGCCTATACTTCGAAGTCCGTCATTCACCATCTGATCCCCTCGTCAAGAACAACGCTGAGATACCTGGTAAAGAGGTTCGGGAACCAAGGATATTGCGATTCCTATACCGAGTACCGATCGCACCGGTCCAGAAATAGGATACTCGGGGATATCGTCAGGCGAAACACTGTTGGCCTGGTGCGTACATTGTCGAAAAGCATGGCGAAAATAATTATCGGCCGTGAATCCTGGCATTTTCTGCCTGCTTGGTTGTACTACTTATACAGCAGGAATCGGTACGATCTTAGCTTATACCGTAATAATGAATTCAGAAGACTCGTGGAAATCGATGACTGGCTGAGAGATGATGTTCCTGCGAAGGGGACCTGATCTATTTCTTTACGAATAGGCATGATAAACATTGCAAAGCGAAGGATAATGATACGTTAGAAGGAATCAAAGTCAACGGCATATTATATGCGATAATCATTTCTCGTAAGTATACGAATGAGAGCATGCATTTCTCTACTCCTCCGGATTATTCCCAGCAGCTTGCGTATATGCAGCGTCCTGCCGGGCATGCTGCTGAGAACATCGTTGATGTGAATTATCAGGTATTCATACGAAATAAGGTCGATCAAACGATCGAGGAACTGCGGGAAACGCACCGCATGCGCTATTTGTTCGATCACGAGATCGATTCTCTCCTGGCACAGAAGGGGCTGACGCTTCTCAATCGCTCTGAATGGCTATCAGGTAAAATACCAGGGGTTGACACCTGGTGAGTCTGTTTTGTGGTTCAGGCATGAGAAAGATCGGGCTGTACCTCGGCGTCGATCCGTCTGCCGGGGGTATGTATCAGTATAACCTGGCGATGCTCGACGCAGTGAGCGCCTTGCCTCAGGACCAGTACCGCGTCGTTATCGCGTTCTCTTCTCCGGCATGGGCAAGTGAACTGCATGACCTCGACGGGAAGGTGGTACCTGCCCATGACGGCTTGTGGCGAAGGCTTTTCTGGAAAGTATGGAGAATGTTTGATCTGCCGATCGCCGCGGCAAGAACGCTATCCTCGTACCTGGACCCCCTGGTTAGGACCCTGCAGAAAGAACGATGCGACCTCTGGATCTTCCCGTCACAGGACACGCTGTCATTTCAGTCTGCCGTTCCTGCCCTTTCTGCCATTCACGATCTGATGCATCGCTATGAGCGTCGCTTTCCCGAGGTCTCGGAGCAGTCCATCTACCGTCATAGGGAGTGGACCTACAGGAACATCTGCTCCTGGGCCATCGGCATTTTGGTAGATTCTGCGATAGGAAAGCAGCAGGTCATGGAGAGCTATGGCCGGACAGGCGAAAGGATCTTTGTCCTTCCCTATGTCCCGCCCCGGTATATGCATGTTCAAAAGGTTCCTGATGGATTTGATGCCCGATACACGCTTCCGGACAAGTTCATTCTGTATCCGGCACACTTCTGGGAGCATAAGAACCATAAACGGCTGATCGGAGCGATCGGCCTGTTGAAAGATGTGCTTCCCGATATGCGTTTGGTCCTGGTCGGCTCGGCAAAGGATGGCTACCGGTCAGCTATCGGCGAGATTCAACGCTTGAAACTTGAGAAGGAAATTGTTATCCTAGGGCACGTTTCTGATACCGATATGCCCGAGCTCTACCGGCGGGCCCGTGCGTTAGTGATGCCCACCCATTTCGGGCCGACCAATATCCCGCCTCTCGAGGCGTTCCTTGTTGGGTGCCCTGTTGCCGTTTCTGGCATTTATGGAATACCTGAGCAGGTCGGTGATGCCGCCCTGCTGTTCGATCCGGAGTCGGTCGAAGAAATCGCGAAGTGTGTCGAACGACTGTGGACGGATGATGCATTGTGCATCATGCTGGCAGCACGGGGGAAACAACGTGCTGCGGCATGGGGACAGGACAGGTTCAATGCACGTTTGAAGGAGATTATCGACGTCGTGCTTTGCTCGTAGCGACACGCGAAAGATCGAGTCCAATGCCACCATTCTTAAACACGCTTTCTATACCACTGGACAGCTATAAGCATAAGCCTGCGATGCCCGGACGCAGAGAAGGGGGAATGCGGGTCCGGGGTGTGCCTCCTCCGGTAACAGATCAGGCGAAACCGCTGGTCACGATCGTAACGGTCGTCTACAACAATGCATTGCATTTGGAGCAGACGATTGAAAGCGTTCTGGGCCAGACCTATGCGAACATCGAATATCTCATCATAGACGGCGGCTCCACGGACGGGACGACCGGCATCATTGAGCGTTATGATTATCGCATAGCCTACTGGGTGAGCGAAGCTGACGATGGGATCAGCGATGCATTCAACAAAGGCATTGCGGCATCTCACGGAGAAATCATCGGCATTCTTAATTCGGATGACTGGTATGAAGAAGATGCGGTTGCATGTGCCGTTGAAGCAATGGGGAACAGGGGCGCCGATATTGTCTATGGTATGCTCCGCACCTGGGACAGTGATGTGAAATCAGAAGAGGTGTCCGCAGACCACGAACTCCTTGAGAGGGAGATGTCCATGAACCATCCGGCTGTTTTCGCAACGCGCGCTGCATACGAAAAGGTCGGGCTTTACAGAACCGACTTCCGTTATGCCATGGACTACGAGTGGTTGCTCAGGGCAAAAAAAACCGGCCTGACATTCGTTTCGATTGACAAATGCCTTACAAATATGCGCGTGGAGGGAATCTCCAATGTAAGATGGCGCGAGCCCCTGAAAGAGGAGGCTAGGGCAAAAAACCTTGTAAATCCCAGCATCAGTAATGTCTTATACTATTATTACAAGAATGCAAAGGGCTATGCGCGCCGTTTTCTGGAAAAAACAGGGCTCAGGTTCATTGTCCGGCTCTTTCACTCATATATCTCTTCAGTAAGAAAGACACGTTCACGGATCTGAGCTATGGAAAGAGCCCCCGTAAGCGTAATAATTCCCTGCTTCAACTGTTCCAGCACCATTGAGCGAGCCGTCTCCTCAGTGCTCAGACAGACCGTACTCCCGTCAGAGGTCTTCCTTGTTGATGATGCAAGTACCGACACGGGAGAGACAGCGAAGACGCTTGTGAAAATAAAGGAACTGTTTGGGCATTCGATGCGCATGGAAATTATTAGACTGGAAAACAACAGTGGGCCGGCAGCAGCGAGAAATGCCGGGTGGAACATAGCTACGCAGCCCTATATCGTCTTTCTCGATTCAGACGATGCCTGGCATCCCGGAAAGATAGACATTCAGTACCACTGGATGGAAAAGCATCCTGACGTCGCCCTTACGGGACATCCCTGCCTGCTGATGCAGGAGAATTCCACTGCGGTACCCCTGTCGGATGCATGGAACGCCCATGAGGTCGGCAAGACCCTGCTTCTTTTTTCTAATAGGTTCCAAACATCTTCGGTGATGCTCCGCCGCGAAATTCCCTACCGGTTTCAGCAGGGCATGAACTACTGCGAGGACTATCTGCTTTGGCTGCGGATAGTCCTCAACGGACACAAGGTGTGCCGCATTGACCTTCCTCTTGCCTTCCTCTTCAAGCCTCCCTTCGGGATGGGCGGCCTCAGTAGAAACGTCTGGCAGCTATCGAAAGGCGAGATGAATGCCTTCCGTGCGATCAGGGAGGATGGCCTGATCAGCGGTTCCGCACGACTGTTCTTCACAATCTATATTTTCCTCAAATATATGCGCCGCTTCGGTATCAGCCTTTTTTCAGGCAGGATGTTTTCGGGCAGCGCAGACAGGGGGACCGAACAGGCGTGAAACGTATCGTGAGAGGAATCATATCTGTCATTGACCATTTTCTTTTTCCTTGGTGATTTCATACATCAGGAAGACCTTGAGTCTGCGGTCGCAGGGTGCGAAATCATATATCACCTTGTCTGCACAACATTGCCGAAATCCTCAAACGACAACCCGATATATGATATTGAAACAAATATTGTCGGGAGAGCTGGACGAGAAAAACGGGACAGCATCCACAACACCTTCCTTATAAACTTCATCCCTGTAGTGCTGCTATACCGTTTCTTTATCTCTTCAGCCGTATTTACCAGGCCCCTTCCCTCTTTATTACCACCGCAGCAGTTTTGAAAAGAATGACGATATCCAGCCACACATTCCAGTTTCGTACATACCACGAGTCCAGCCCGATCCGGTACTCATACCCTGTTTCACTCCTTCCCGTAACCTGCCAGAGCCCGGTTATGCCCGGAGGCACGCTAAAGCAGAGTTCGGTAGCTTCTTTATAATAGTCACTGATCTCTTTTTGCGTCACGGGTCGCGGCCCGACGAGGCTCATCTTCCCGGAAAGGACATGAAAGAGCTGGGGGATTTCGTCAAGTGAAGCTGCTCTTAGTAATTTCCCCACCCGTGTAACTCTCGGGTCATCTTTAAGCTTGTAATATTTTTCCCATTCCCTTCGGGCATCGGGATCAGAACTAAGAATGGCTGTCAACCTTTCTTCGGCGTCCGTATACATGGTCCTGAACTTCAGGCAGCGGAATGGACTGCACCGCTTTCCAACCCGCTCCTGAGAAAAGATGACCGGGCCGGGGGAATCAAGCTTGATAAGGATGCCGATGATGAGGATAGACAACAGAACAAAGGGAAGAAGCATAAGACCAACCACAAGATCAAAACAGCGCTTGATCAGAATGTTTATGGGACGTGCAAGATTATTTTTGAGTTCAAGCGCAAATGCCTGTTCATGAAAAAAATGCTGAAGGCTCGTACCCAGCACGGCAATACCATGAAGATCAGGGACATAGAGAATGCGCTCAGCCTTGTGCTGCAGAGTATTGATCAGATGCTGCACCCTCTCCTTACTGGCACCAGGCATCGCAATGATGACATCGTTCACACGCCCTGACTTAAGATAACTTGCAGCCCTGTCAATGCCGCGCCGTACCTTAAGCCCCTCTATTCTCATCCCTGTCTTTGTTTCATCGTCATCGAGGAAGCCGATCACGTTATAGCCGTAATTGGGTTCCTTCCTCAGCGCGCTGAGGATCAGCCTCCCTGTTCTTCCGGCGCCGAGGATGAGCACGCGTCGCCTGAATCTGCCCAAGCGAAACAGCAGACGCTTCGCCCCAAGTCTCAACAGAGGCAACATGACAAGAGAAAGAGCGCCCATGAGGATGATCGATGTTCTTGATACAATATCGCTCAGCCTCTCAAGTGAGACAATAGTGAAAATACCGACAGTAGAGAAGAAGGCCACCTTCCAGAGTGCGTTGACCTCATCCCAGAAGGAAAATCGCTTGCTATAGAGCCCCTCATAGAACAGGAAAAACAGCCATATAGGGAACAGCCACCAGGCATTGATTACCTTCCTGAATGGCGCCTCGCCTGGAAAACCGGGATAGAAAAAAGGTAATACATGAACCCTCAGATAGCGGGCAGCATGGAAAAGCAGGAACAGAACAATGAGGTCGACAAGGACGAGCAGGCTGACATACAGGGTGTTTTTGACAAGACTCTTGATGCCAGCTTTCCTGTGCATTGGAAGGAATTCCCCCCCTCAAAGACATGCAATTTGGTGTCCGAATACATCTTCAGGCACCTGACTTCCATCTATTATACGGATAATGTCTAGATTATGCAGTCGACTTTCTTGCGGGGTCGGGGTTATTTCGGCTCTCTGCTCTTGGGTCTCTTGTTCGCCTCAAGGACCTTCTTCCTGAGCCGAACGTTCTGCGGCGTCACCTCGACCAGCTCGTCTTCCTTGATGAACTCCATCGCTTGTTCAAGGCTCATGATCCTCGGTGGTATAAGCTGGAGCGCTTCGTCTGCTCCTGATGCCCGCATATTCGTAAGCTTTTTCTCCTTGATCACGTTAACGTCAAGATCATTGTCGCGGGAGTTCTCCCCGATGATCATGCCTTCATAGACTGCCGTGTTCTCCTGGATGAAGAGTGTTCCGCGCGGCTGAAGATGGAACAGGGCATAGGTTGTAGTCTTGCCCGTCCGGTCCGCAACAAGAGCGCCTGTCGTGCGTTTCGCTATAGGACCCTGCCACGGCTCGTACCCATCGAAAAGATGGTTCAGGAGTCCCGTGCCTCTCGTATCGGTAAGGAATTGTGATCTGAAGCCGATCAGTCCGCGTGACGGTATCCTGAACTCAAGCCTCACCCTGCCGTGCCCATTGTTCTGCATCTTCTGCATTCGTCCCCTGCGCATGCCGATCTGCTGCGTCACAACACCGACAAAATCCTCGGGCACATCGATGACGAGCACCTCCATCGGCTCATGTACCTTGCCGTTGATCTCTTTCGTGATCGTCTCCGGCATGGAGATCGAAAGCTCGTAGCCCTCCCTGCGCATCATCTCGATAAGAATCGCAAGCTGCAGCTCTCCCCTGCCCATGACCCTGAAGGAGTCCGTATTGCTGAAATCTACTTTTATCGAAACATTGTAGAGAAGTTCCTTTTCAAGCCGCTCTCTCAGATTGCGTGATGTCACGAACTTGCCATCTTTGCCAGAAAACGGCGAGGTATTGACGGAAAAGACCATGGAAATGGTCGGCTCATCGACTGTGATTCTCGGCAGCGGCTTCGGGTCCTCGATATCCGTTATCGTATCCCCGATATTGATCCCCTCAATGCCTGCGAGCGCGACGATATCACCGACTGACGCGTCCTTAATATCTACCCGGGCAAGGCCCTGAAAGCCATAGAGCTGCGTAATCTTTGTCCTGATGATCTGCCCCTGGCTATTCACCATGGCCACCAGGTCTCCCACTTTTATTGACCCGGAGAATACCCGTGCAATCGCGAGCCTTCCGACATAGTCGTTGTAATCGATATTCGTTACCAGGAGCTGAAGCTGACCATTATTGCCTCCTGCGGGCGGGGGAATCGTCTTCAGGATCAGATCAAAAAGCGGCCGCAAGTCCGTTGCCTCTTCGTTCAGATCGAGCTTTGCGACGCCCTGTTTAGCATTGGTATAGGCGATCGGGAACTCAAGCTGATCCTCGGTCGCGTCAAGGTCGATGAACAGGTCATACACCTCGTTCAGCACGTCCTGGATGCGGGCGTCAGGCCTGTCAATCTTGTTCACCACGATAATCGGGGGAAGGTTCAGCTCAAGGGCCTTCTTAAGTACGAAGCGCGTCTGCGGCAGCGGTCCTTCTGAGGCATCGACAAGCAGAAGCACACCGTCCACCATTTTCAGGGTACGTTCGACCTCGCCGCCAAAGTCAGCATGCCCCGGCGTATCGACGATATTGATCTTGGTTCCCATATATTCGACTGCGGTGTTCTTTGCCATGATCGTGATGCCGCGCTCGCGCTCGAGATCAATGTTGTCCATGACCCTTTCCTGCACCTTCTCGTTGGAGCGGAACGTGCCTGATTGCCTCAGCAGTCCATCCACCAGCGTTGTCTTGCCGTGATCGACATGGGCAATAATAGCTATGTTCCGTAAATTCTCGCGTTTCATCAAGCACCTCAATGCGCTCATGAGTGCTGCAAGAGCAGAAATATCGCCACAGAACTCATCTTAGGGATTTACAACCAGGAATGATTGCAGGAAAGTATTTTAACGGTCATGGGCCGGAAAAAGCAAATTATTGACCGTGTTCATTCTGGTGCAAGCAGGAATACTGCTCCTTCCTGGAGAGGCAGAAGTTCAGCCCATCTCGGCAACTCGCATCCCTTTCATCCTAACCTTTTCAAAATGAACATTCATCGATTATACCTCCGGCTAAATAAGCATTTTCCATTCCCCGTTGCTATAATGAAGCCACAGAAAACCTCAAAGAAGGTAAAGGGATTGGCAAGCAGTTGTGTGAAGGCAGAAAAATAGAAAACAGGGAGGACAGCAAACATGAAACGAATGCTACTTTTCTTATTAGCAGCATGCCTCATGATGATTCTGACAGCAGGCGTCGTATCTGCAAAGACGCTCTTTTTAAGCGGCACAAACGAAATATCAAATGCTGACGCAGCAGTGTGGGTTGACGCATTTGGCGATACCGTCAGACTTACCACATATAACAATCAATGCATCGAGCTTCGTTTTTCTACGGAAGCAAAGACAGACGGTTCAACGCTGCAACCGCAGATCGCATTTCAGGCGCTCGTCGACGGCGTCTTAGCGAATCCTGCAGCAGAGATAGTTTTTGAACCCAGCGAGTTCGGCTACTACGATTCAGCGGCTTTCTCTTGGTACGTCTGCGGTCTGAACATTGGCAGGCATACCGTTCAGGTCCAATTCAGTCCTTATTGGACTGGAAACACGGCGGTTCTGCGTTCCGGATCACTCATGATCGAGATGAAATCCGGCAAATTTGTCTTTTAGCACGAGCGTAACTGAGAAGAAGCCGCGACAATATCGCGGCTTTATTATTTTTTCGCTACGCAAGAGGCATCAACAGATTCTTGCCACACACGTTCCCGTGATAGAAAGTTACCGTAGTATCACGACTGAGCAGAACAAGAATTACGCGTAGTACTGCGAGGACTTATCTGACGCACTCCTGCCAATCCCGTGCCGCTCCGATAAATTTGTCCTGATCAGCTGATACCTATCAGAACGATGCAACCGCAAACTGAGCCAGTGCAAGGACCTTTCCTGGAAGAATTCCGATGAGGATAACTGCTGCTACGGTCACGGCAAGAGCAAGGCCGAGCCCCGGAGAAGTATTCAGCTGCACAACCTCTTTCGGTTCCTTCATGTACATGAGCATCACGATCCTGAGATAGAAGTACGCCGATATGGCGCTGAAAAGCACCGCAACGATCACCAGCCAGGTATATCCTGCATTGACCGCTGACATAAAGAGATAGAACTTCCCCATGAAACCTGCCATGGGTGGTATGCCGGTAAGCGAGAACATAAAGACCAGCATGAGCGCGGCAGCGGTGGGATGTGTTTTTCCAAGCCCTTCATAGTCACTGATATCTTCTCCGGCAAATCCTTCTGTCCTGAGCATGATCACGACCGCAAAGGCGCCGATGTTCATAAATGCGTAGATGAACATATAATTCAGCACACTCGACAGGCCTGCCGGAGTTCCGGCGATGATGCCGAGCAGCATATACCCTGCATGGGCGATCGAGGAGTATGCAAGCATCCTTTTAATGTTCGTCTGAGAAAGCGCAATGATATTTCCCGCTGCCATGGTAAGAACTGCGATAGGGATAAGGACCATCGACCAGTCTGCCCTGACGGAACCAAACGCGACAAGAAAGACCCTGCCGAGCACTGCGAATCCCGCGGCCTTAGGGCCGACAGACATGAAGGCAGTTATTGGTGTTGGTGCACCTTCATAGGCGTCAGGCGCCCACATATGAAACGGCACAGCGGCGATCTTGAACGAGAAGGCAACAGCAAAGAAGATCATAGACAGCGTCAGGAGCGGATTCTTTGCAAGCCCGTTATTCGTGATATAGGCTGCGATATCCTTCAGGTTTGTCGTACCTGTGAGACCATAGATCAGAGACGTACCATACAGGAGTATCGCGGATGCGAACGCGCCGAGCAGCAGGTATTTTATGGCTGCTTCGTTTGACTTCATATCATAGCGAATGAATCCGGCAAGCACATAGGTGCTCAGCGCCATGAGTTCGAGGCCGAGGTATAGAACAATGATATCCGCTGCCGACGCCATGAGCATCATACCCAGAGTGGCAAAAAGAGCAAGAGCGTAATACTCCCCGAAATTGATTCTCATGGTCTGAAGATACTTGGGAGATATCAGGACCGTGAGAACAAGATTAGCCATGAAGATAAGCTTGAAGAATGTACTGTACCCATCAGACACAAACATGCCGCCGAAGGTCGTACCTGCGGAACCGAGGAGAAGATAGGATATCAGACCGACAGATATGATAGTGAGAAAACCGAGCGTCTCCTTCCTCCTGATCACCAGTTCGGCCATGAGCATGATGATCGCAACACACGTCATCACAACCTCAGGCATCACGGCTGTAAGGTTCGGCATCGCTATGGGCATCAATAGTCCTCCGGTTTCATTTCAGAATCTGCGTCATGACGTTCGCGGCCACTGCCGGTAAGCCTCCGCCGTTCACTCTCTCAAGAAGATGCTGAACAGAAGGATGCATGAAGCTCAGGAACACGTTCGGGTAGATACCAATCCAGAATATCAGTACAACCATCGGCAGGAGCGTGATCAATTCCCTCATATTCACGTCCTGAAGTCCTGCGACCTTCGGGTTCGTCTCCATGAAAAATACCCGCTGATAGAGCCAGAGCATATAGCCTGCGCCGATGATGATGCCGGAGGCCGAGAGCACCCCGGCCCACTGGTTTGCGGTAAATGCGCCCAGGAGAATGAGGAACTCTCCAATGAACCCGTTCGTTGCAGGCAACCCTATGGATGCCAAGGTAAAGACAATGAAAAGTGACGCGTACATGGGCATGACTGATGCGACACCCCCGTAATCTGCGATGACCCTCGTGTGGGTCCTGTCGTAGATGATGCCGACGCTCAGGAAGAGCGCACCGGTGACAACCCCGTGGTTCAGCATCTGCAGGATGCCGCCCTCCACGCCCTGCGTGTTCAGGGCAAAGATGCCGAGGGTCACAAACCCCATATGGCTGACCGAACTGTAAGCGATCAGCCTCTTCAGGTCCGTCTGTGCAAGGCAGATGATACCCCCATAGATGATCGCGATGACCGACAATGTGAGCATAACCGGTGTCATTGCACGGGAAGCATCCGGCAAAAGCGGCATCGAGAACCTGAGAAAGCCGTATGCCCCCATCTTGATCAGCACGGCAGCAAGGATAACGCTGCCCGCCGTAGGAGCTTCCGTATGGGCATCAGGCAGCCACGTATGCACCGGGAACATGGGTACCTTTACCGCAAACGCGGCGAAGAATGCCCAGAAGAGCATGAGCTGCATCTTGTACGGGTATGCCTTGGTCATAAGCTCAAGGATGTCGAATGTCCTCCCCGCATAAAAGTACAGAACGATGATGCCGACGAGCATCAGCACGCTTCCGACCAGCGTGTAGAGGAAGAACTTTACCGCGGCGTAAACCCTGTTGGGGCCACCCCAGACGCCGATGAGCAGGTACATGGGTATGAGCATTGCCTCCCAGAAGATGTAAAAAAGCATGAAGTCGAGGGAGCAGAATACCCCGATCATGGCTCCTTCCATGACCAGGAGGGAGATGAAGAACTCCTTTGTCTTCGTCTTAATCGACTCCCAGGAGATGAGCACGCAGAGTATCGTAACAAGCGTCGCAAGGAGCACAAAGAGCACGCTGATTCCGTCAAGGCCGAGATAGTAATTCATGTTCAGTGACGGTATCCAATCGTGCCGTTCGACAAACTGCATGAGATGTGTCGACTTGTCGAAGTTCGTAAAGAGCGGAAGGGACAAAACGAATGTAGCGATGCTAACCAGCAGACTCACCATCTTGATGGCCTTTTCGTTCGCCCGCTGCATCAGGAGGATAACGGCCGCCCCCACCAGGGGAAGGAAAATAAGCATGCTCAGTATCGGGAATCCCAGCGTGTTGTTCATGGTCTGTATCATCATCTACCTCAGGAGCATTATGGCGAAGATTATCAGGATGCCGGTCGCCATAATGGTCGCATAATGCTGCATAAGCCCTGTCTGGATTTTTCTGAGACCGGAGCTGAACGCTGCAATGGCGCTCGGCACGCCGTTCACGACCGCTTCGATGATGCGGGCGTCCGTAATGCCGATCAGCACGTTTTTGGCAGTCCAGATAGCCGGTCTCACAATGATAAAGCTGTAGAGCTCGTCAACGTAGTACTTGTTGAACAGGACCCGATGCACTGCGCTGAACTGCTGCGTCAAGCGGGCAGGCAACTCAGGCCGCAGGATATACATGAAGTAGGCGAGGCCGATGCCGGCTAGTCCGACCGCGATGGAAATCAGCATCACCACCACCTCTTCACCGTGCGTTCCGTGTCCCTCGGGATGGCCGAGGACCGGCTTCATGAACTCAGCAATATAGTTGTGCACCCCGATTTTTTCGCCGATGAGTGCCGGTATGCCTACCCATCCGGCAGCAACGGCACCCACGCAGAGAAGCATAAGTGGAATGGTCATGGACTTGGGCGATTCATGCAGGTGGTGCTCCTGCTCATGCGATCCGCGGAACTTCCCGTGGAAGGTGAGGAAGATGAGCCGGAACGAGTAGAAGGCCGTAAGAAACGCGACCAGGGTACCAATTGCCCATACGAACTTTCCCACCGGACTCTCTCCCGCGTAAGCCATCCAGAGGATCTCGTCCTTGCTGAAAAATCCGGCAAGGCCCGGGATGCCGGAAATGCTGAACGATGCGATTAGCATGGTCATGTATGTCACCGGCATGTACTTCTTCAGGTTGCCCATCTTCTGGATATCAAGCTCTCCACCCATGGCATGCATGACGCTGCCTGCACAGAGGAAGAGGAGGGCCTTGAAAAAAGCATGGGTATAGAGGTGGAAGATACCTGCCGTGTAGGCTCCTACGCCGCACGCAAGGAACATATAGCCGAGCTGACTTACCGTCGAGTAGGCAATGATCCTCTTCAGGTCGTTCTGGACAAGGCCGATCGTTGCAGCAAAGAGCGACGTTATGGCTCCCGTCAGAGCAACGACCATAAGTGCCGTTTCGGATAGACTGAATATTGGACTGCAACGGGCAACCAGGAAAACGCCGGCAGTGACCATGGTCGCTGCATGGATAAGGGCGCTGACCGGTGTCGGCCCCTCCATGGCATCGGGCAACCATACATGAAGCGGTATCTGAGCAGATTTTCCGACAGAACCGCAGAAGAGCAGCAATGCGATCAGCGTCATGAGATGCACGTCGTAGCCGAGAAAGTTGAAGGTCGCTTCTGCAAGGCCACCTGCCTGGCTGAATACCGGCTCGTAATACACCGTGCCAAAGGTGAGGAATACCACAAAAATCCCCAGGCCAAAGCCGAAATCGCCGAAGCGGTTCACGATGAATGCCTTCTTGCCTGCATCCGATGCCGACTTCTTGTCAAAATAATAGCCGATAAGGAAGTAGGAGCAGAGACCCACACCCTCCCACCCGAAATACAGCTGGAGAAAATTGTTTGCCATAACGAGCATAAGCATCGAGAACGTGAAGAGGCTGAGGTATGAGAAGAACCGGTAGTAGCCGGAGTCACCATGCATGTAACCCACCGAATAAATATGGATAAGTGTACTGCAGGTCGTGACCACGATGAGCATGACAACGGTAAGCTGGTCGATCAGGAACCCAACGGAGACCTTGAATCCTCCGGAGAGCATCCAGGTGTAGAGATCGAAGTTGATCGCCTTGCCGCCCTGAACATCGATAAGCGCCATGACTGCAAGCACCCACGAACCGGCGACCGCTAGGATCGAAACCCAGTGAGCATTTTCTTTCAGATATTTCCTGCCGAAAAGGATATTGATGACAAATGCGGCAAGCGGCAGGAACGGTATCAATGCATAACTGTTCATGGTCTATCCCTTCATCTCGTTCATTTCGTCGACATGTGCCGTCTGTTTGTTCCTGAAAAGTGCGATGATGATGGCAAGGCCTATCGCTGCTTCAGCCGCTGCTACCGTGATGATAAAGAAGACGAGGATATGGCCCCGCAGGTCCTGCAGGTAATGGCTGAAGGTGACGAGGCTTATGTTCACCGCATTCAGCATGAGCTCAACGGACATGAACATGATGATGATGTTTCGCCGCGTCAGAAAACCGAACATGCCGATCATGAAGACCGCCGCGCTCAGGGTAAGGTACCAGTGTATAGGGACCATCATTAACTCCTCAGTTTCCTTTTTGCAAGTACCACCGCACCGACGACGGCTACAAGCAGGACCAGGGATGCTATCTCAAAGGGGAACAGGTATTCCGTATACAGCAGCCTACCCAGTGCCTTCGTATGGGTTTCGCTCCTGACGGCCTCGATCGAATAGGTGCCAAGCGGTCCCTGGACATACGCACCGAGCGCGGCCGTTACGCCAACAAACAGAGCAGCAACGATGAAAAGGGCAGCAGGCCATGAGCCGGCGATTTGCCGGAGGGAAAGCTCCTCCCGCAGGTTCAGCAGCAGGACGACGAAGAGAAACAGGACCAGGATCGCACCAGCATAGACGATAACCTGGATAGCCGCAATA
>Ga0102851_10000620_pt1 | contig 18495 bp, 17 predicted proteins | sample Mud3Dept3metaG_FD_79558 | JGI IMG/M metagenome (GOLD analysis project Ga0102851, IMG submission 79558) | Freshwater wetland microbial communities from Ohio, USA, analyzing the effect of biotic and abiotic controls - Mud 3 Core 4 Depth 3... | ecosystem: Environmental > Aquatic > Freshwater >... | reverse complement strand
TCCTGGTACCAAGCGGTGGGCTTCTGCGGCCCGGGGGAAGAAGGAAAATTGATGGATTCGGGGGCCACTCAAATGGGCGGGGAGCTTCCGGTCAACCCGTCCGGGGGAGTGCTTTCGACCAACTGCATCGGCGCCACGGCCATGATCCGGGTGGCCGAGGCGGCCATCCAGGTCATGGGCAAAGGGGGAAAGAGACAGGTCCCTGGCGTAAACCGGGCCATCGCCACCGGATTCGGCGGAAGCTGGTGGTCGGACGTAATGATTCTTTCAAAAACTATTTGAATAAAAATCCGAAATTCGAAGCACGAAATCCGAAACAAATCCAAAACTATAGTGAACGGCAGAAATAAGTGAACATAGTATGGAAGGTCATTGCGAACGAAGGGAAGCAATCTCATGAGATTGCCGCGTCGCTGCGCTCCTCGCAATGACTATTTTCTTCAGCCGTTTACTATAGGCTCCAGAATGGAATTCGAAAGCAAAGATGTTTTGAAAATTCGGATTTTGGGATTGTTTCGGATTTCGATATTCGAAATTCAGGTTTATCGGTAATCCCAAAGTTCGTATCAACATGATTTGCCGATCTGGATTCTCTGCTAAAGGAGGCAGAAGTCATGAATAATAAGGGTGGTTCGATTCTGGTGGCGGAGTTCGACGCCAAATTTCCCTACGATTACTCCGCCGGACGGTACGGCAGCTATTTTTTCAAGAAGCTGAAGGATGAAAAGAAGATCATGGGGATCCGCTGCCCTAAGTGTGACCGTGTCTTTGTCCCGCCCCGGCCGGGGTGCGGGTACTGCTTTGTGAAGAATACTGACTGGGTGGACTTGGGGGATGAGGGCACTCTCTGGGGCTACACCATCGTTCAGTTCCCCTTCCTAGATCCCCTGACCGGCTTAGAACGCCCCATCCCTTATGGATACGGGTTTATCGAACTAAAGGGGGCCGCCACCCGGCTGCAGCACTTCGTGACCGCTTCGAACCTGAACAAACTCAGGATCGGGATCAAGATGAAGGCCGTCTTCCGGGAGGAGCGGGCTGGGAACCTTTCGGATATTCTCTATTTCAAAGCAATAGAAGAATAGGACCAATGAATGTAGGGGCAACCCTCCCGCCATGGCGGGATTGCCCATCATGAGGGTGGCCACAGGGGGCCGCCCCTACATGATTTAATCCTCGCTCTTCTTCCGGAAAAGATGGAGGAAAATTATGGAAAAATGGCTCGAAGGGCTGGAACCGGTTGTGGTCCACCAGGATTTAAAGGTGCCTTACCGGTATTCCATGGGCGCGACGACCAGCAGGTTTTTTATCGAAATCCGGGACAACCAGAAAATCATGGGAATCCGCTGCCCCCAGTGCAATTTGGTTTTCGTCCCCCCCCGCGCTACGTGCGGGCGCTGCTTCTCCCAGCTCCATGAATGGGTCGAGGTCGGCACCCAGGGGACGCTGGAAACCTTCACCCAGGTTCGCTATTCAACCCCGGTTCAACCTGCGGCAGCCCCATTCTATTATGGAATCATCAAGCTGGATGGTGCGGATACCGGCTTGCCCCATATGGTCGGGGATTTGACGGGCAAAGAACCCTGCATCGGCATGCGCGTTCAGGCGGTTTTCAAGGAAGACCGTAAGGGCAACCTGCTGGATATTCTCTATTTTAAGCCCGCCGAACAAGAAAAGAAGCCAAAGGGCAAGGGTCAAACAGGGCGAACGGGGGAAAAGGCGAAACGGCGAAAAGCCGTGAAAGGCAAAGAAGCGACCAAAGGGAAAAAGATTGCGAAGAAGAAAACCGCCAAGGTTAAGACGACGAAAACGGGGAAGCGGGCAAAATCCGAAAGGAAGAAGGTGACGACCCCGAAGCGCGAGGCCAAGGAAAAAAATAGGCGCTAACCATTTTCCGCGGCCGAGCGAGGGGAAAGTTTCTCCGCCCGGACATGTCTTTTTTGTAGGGGCACGATGTCCCGCCCCGGCGGGATGTCCCTACGCGGGATTTGAAATGGGGCCAGGGGGATGTTCAGCGTTTTTTTCTCTTGTCGCGGATTTTCTTCCTGGCCTCTTTCCCAAAACGAACCTGCACTCCCCGGACGAGGATAAGGATTCCCATCCAGGCTAAGATCACCCCGATCGGATAGGAGATGACCTTCGGCAGGAAAAGGGCCACGGCGGAGAGGCCGAGCACCACCAGGGAAATCGTCAAGAGAGAAGTGGATTCGGTGCGGCTCAGCATCCGGTGGCCGGTAACCGCGGAGTTGATGGCGCTTCCGACCCGGAGGACTCCGGTCAACACGTGTTTTCCGCTTCCCAGGGCGATGGGGGCTTTTCCCGCGGCGGGCAGGGGCTGAGCGAGGCGGACCTTGTTCCGCCGGGTAATCACGATCTCGGTCGAGTTGGACAGGTCTTCCAGAAACATCTGGATCATCTGCCGCCCCAGCTTCTCATCTTCTATAACCACATCCAGTTCCCAGTTGCCGATCCAGCTGGCGATATTGAGGTTGGTGGAGCCGATGCGGGCCCACCGGCCGTCGGCCACGGCCGATTTGGCGTGCATCATAGGCCCGTTCCACTCAAAGACCCGCACCCCCGCTTCCAGCAGGGTACGGTAAAGGGTGCGGGAGACATTGGCAATCCATTGAATATCGCTCCCGTGGGGGACCAATAATCTTACATCTACGCCGTCGAGGGCCGCCGAGCGCAGGGCCTGATTGTAGGCCGGAGTTCCGATGAAATAGGCATCTGAAAGCCAGAGGGTCTTGCAGGCGGAAGCGGCCACCATTAGGTCGAGACGGTAGATGCCGGCGGTCTCCGGGGAAGCGGCGACAATTCTCAAAGCCACATTCCCGGCCTGGGGCAGACTTTCCCGGCGGGGGATTTCCGATGCCTGGATAGAGCCTCCGGCCTTTTTCCAAGCTTCGGCAAAGGAGGCTTCCGCATCGGCCACCGCCGGCCCGAGAATTTCTACACCCGTATCTCTCCAGGGAGCAATCCCCCGGGCCGGGTCACCGGCCCAGGCGTCTCCCATGCACAGCCCGGAGATGTAGGCCACTGAACCGTCTATGGTGAGCAGCTTGCGATGATCCCGGCTGGCCCATCCCAATAGACTGTCCAGGCTCGGAGGATTGGCCGCCCGAACCTCGGCCCCGGCTTCCCGCGCGGGCTTCCACATCCGGTAGGCCAGGGGGCCATGCGAACCGACCCAGTCATACAGCACCCGCACCTTGACCCCCTGCCGGGCTTTCTCCGCCATAAGGTCCCGGAAACGCCGCCCCGTGTTGTCATTGTGGATGATGTACATTTCCAGATGGATGGTCTTTTCGGCGGATTCGATGGCCTTCAGCCATTCCGGGTAGTTCTCCTCCCCGTCCCGAAGAATGCGCAGGGAATTTCCATACGCCAGGGGAGCCCCCGAGGCCCGCAGGAAGGCGTCCGCGGTCAGGGCTCGTTTCAAATCAAGGGAATTTCTACTCATGGGCGCCTCTGGCCCCTTGCCGATGGCCTGGCATCTTTCCACGAAGGGAGAAAAGTCGGGATTCCATCGCGGGGCCTATTTTTTCACCGAAATCCGCAGTTCCATCATAATGGGCATATGGTCAGAAGCGATCAAAGTAGACAGGGTCCGGGGCACTTCGACCTTCAAAACCTCAACCGGTCCCCGGTAGTAGATATGGTCGAGGTGGAAGATCGGGAGAATTCCCGGATAAGTGCGGCGCCACTTCAGGAAGGGAAGAAGGGAAAAACCCTGAAAGGCTTCGGCCAGGAGCCTTGTGGCCGGTCCTTTCCTCCATTCGTTAAAATCTCCGACTAAGATCTTAGGCCCCCGAACCGAAGGGTCGGAGAGGAAATGGATCAGCTTGATCGCCTGCCGGCCTCTTTCTCTTTGGGAAGTGCCCAGGTGCGCATTGTAGAGGTGAATCCTGTGACCCTGGAAGGAAAGATCGACCCGTTGGAGAAGACGAGGTTCGAGGCCATTCTCGCTCAAATCGAAAACCGTATGATGGTGGATGGGAATCCGGCTCAGCAGGGCATTCCCGTAAAAATGCCCCCGAAGCATACGGGCCGGGGCCAGCACGGAAGCCATGCCCAGTCGCTGGCTGATTCTCTCGTCCTGCCCGGGGCCCCGCGGACCCGCTCCGATCACTTCCTGCAAGGCCGCGATATCCGGGTTCATCCGTTCCAGGACCGAGGCGATCCGTTCCGGATGGGTCCGGCCGTCCATCCCCCGGCATTTGTGCACATTATAGGTAACAATTCGAATCCGGAGTGATTCGTCCTTGTGGATCATGGATCGGGTATTCCGGTTCCAGGAATGAAAGAGGGGCGGGGAAATATCAATTACTCGCCCGGTCTATCGGTCGATTCGTCTCATAGCCAAGAACCAATTGGGCGAAATGGGGTTTCTTGACGATCGGACTGTGAGACTACTAGACTAGGAGACTATTTTCACATTTCCTTGAAATAGTCCTTGTTGAGTTCCTCTTCGAGCAGTCGGGCATGCCTCAGTTCTTCTTTGGCCAGGGACTCGAACATTTCCCGGGTTCCGGGATATTTGGCGATTTTCATCGCCTTGGTGTAGAATTCGTAGGCAGCCTTTTCCCGCTGCAAGGCAATACGAATGGCTTCTTCCGGGGTCGTGCTTTCGTCGATCATCCTTCCCTCCTGGATTATTCCGCCACGGATAACACCCTGTATCCCTTTTTCCGCAATTCATTTACGATGGGCTTCGTGGAGCATTTCCCCACGCGGAAATAATACACCCGCTTCTTTCGGTCCTTGTGGTTGGACATTCCCACGCTGATAATCTCCGTCCGGTGGCTGCGGAGGACCGCGGATACCTCCTCGAAGGCATGGGGTTTCCCCCCCAATATCAGGTCGATCCGGGAGCTGGATTTCAGAATCCCCAGGAGCTGGATGAAGGCGGCCAGAATGTCCACGATGGTGATAATCCCGACCAGCTTTCTTCCGACGACTACCGGCAGCCCGCCGATCTTGTGCCGGTAGACCAATCGGGCCGCCTCCTCGATGCTGGCGTCGGGGGAGACGATTACCGGCTTTTTGATCATCACATCGTCGATGGATACCTTATCCACCAGAGAAAGAAGGGATGCCTGCCGGAGGTCTCCTTCGGTGACCAGCCCGACTAACTCTCGTTCCTTTACCACCGGCAGGTGGCGGATGGATTTTTCGCGCATGATCTCGATCGCCCGAAGAATGCTGGTGTCGGGCGGAATGGTCACGACCTTTTTGGACATCTGGTTCTTGACTAGCATTACCGTATCCTGGGACAGATAAAAGGGATTTTTGGAATGAATGTATCAACCCCCGGAGGGTTTGTCAACAAGACAAAGACCTTTGCCACCTTCATTTTTTCCCAGGTAGGCGTAAGGGCGATTGAATGTCAGGCCTTGCCCGGCCCGGAAGCAAGCTTGCTTTCCATCGTTTTTCTTTTTGACAGTCCACCCGGGGCGTGCTAATAAAATGGAGGGGTGGGGCAGCGAGGCCGCATCCCTTGTCGTTCATTTCCAAAAGGAGTGCTGTCATGCCGGGCCGATTCTGGGAAAAAGAAATTGAGACCCTGAAGCCCAAAGAGCTTCAGAAACTGCAGTTCAGACGTCTTCAGAAGACCCTCAAACAGGCTGCCAAATCCTCCTTCTACCGGCAGCTTTTCAGAAAACACCGTCTGTCCCCGGGGAAAATAAAATCCCTGGCGGACCTAAAAAATATCCCCTTCACGACCAAGCAGGACTTGCGGGATCAATTCCCCTATGGGTTTCTATCCGTACCGAGAGAAAAGATCGTCCGCCTGCACTCTTCCTCCGGGACCACGGGGCGGGCCACGGCGATTTTCCATACCCAGAAAGATTTGGATGGATGGGCCAACCTGGTGGCCCGCTGCATGTATATGGCCGGCGTCCGCAGGGAAGACGTTTTCCAGAACATGAGCGGCTACGGCCTCTTTACCGGCGGACTGGGATTCCAGTACGGAGCCGAACGGCTCGGAGCCTTGACCATCCCTTCCGGCTCGGGAAACAGCAAGCGGCAGATTCATCTTATGCAGGATTTCAGCACGACCGTCGTCCATGTCATCCCCAGCTATGCCCTGCACCTCTGGAAGGTCTTCGAGGAAATGGGCTTCGACCCGAGAAAGGACACCCGGCTTCGAATGATGCTGATCGGCGCCGAGCCCCACTCCGAAGCCACCCGCCAGCGACTGGAAGAGATGTACGGGGTGGACGCCTTCAATTCCTACGGTCTTTCGGAGATGAACGGACCGGGGGTGGCCTTTGAATGCCCCCAGAAAAAGGGCATGCATTTCTGGGAGGATGATTTTCTGGTGGAAGTCATCGACCCCAAGACCGGGGAGGCTCTGTCCGACGGGGAAGAGGGGGAACTGGTCTACACGACCCTGAACCGCGAAGCCATGCCCTTGATTCGGTACCGATCCAAAGACCTTGCCACCCTTTATCCTGACCCTTGTCCCTGCGGGAGAACCCACCGCCGCATGAGCCGGATCAAGGGAAGGAGCGACGACATGTTCATCCTCAAAGGAGTGAACATTTTCCCGCTGCAGATCGACACCAGCCTCATGAACATCCCCGAGGTGGGGACGAATTACCTGATTCTTCTGGAAAGAGAAAATTTCGAGGACCGGATGATCGTCAAGGTGGAAGTCCGGCCGGAGTTCTTCCAGGGAGACCTGTTTCAGCTGGAACGGCTGCGCCGGCAGATCACCGAGGCCCTGAGGTCGGAAATCCTGGTCACCCCAAAAGTTGAACTGGTGGAACCCGACACCCTGCCCAAGAGCGAGGGCAAGGCCGTGCGGGTCGTGGACCAGCGGGAAATGTAAAGACGAATGGGACGCAGATAAACGCAGATTTTCAGGATTCAAAAGACCATTGAATTATTCTTGGTGACCTCGTAAAAAGCCCATACCCGCTCGCAATGAATCATTTTTGTTCTTTTTGCGAAGCCATCATTCTTAAATCCAGAATCTTTTTGATTCAGAATCTCTGCGTATATCTGCGTAAATCTGCGTCCCATCCAATTTGGAGGTTTTTATGGCTCACCAGATCTCTGTTTTTGTGGAGAACAAGCCCGGTCGGATCGAGCGGGTGACCGAGATTTTGATGAAGGCGGACGTGAATATCCGCGCCATTACGGTGATGGGGACCTTCGAGTACGGGGTGATGAAACTTCTCGTGGACAAACCCGAGGTCGCCCACGAGGCCCTGAAATCCCGGGGGATAACCGCCCACAAGCGGGAGATCATCGCCATCCTCATGGATGACCGGCCGGGAGGACTGTATCGTATTGCCAGGGTATTTGGACAGAAGGGGATCAATATAGAAGATGCTTACGGATTCGTAATCGAGGACAAGAAACGGGCCGTGCTGGTCGTGGATGTGGGAAAGATCCAGGAAGCGGTAAAGGTTCTCAAGGAGGAAGGGCTGACGATCCTGAGCGACGAAGAGATATATTCCCTTTGATGGGAGCCGGGCTGGCGGCCCTTAACGTATTTTTATTGGGACCCTGCCGGCTGGATGAGCTTATAGCTCGTATAAGGAAATCGATAGACGCAATGCTCCGATCCGGTGTTGGGGTCCCAAATCCGAATCGTACTATCCGCTGATTCGCTGGTCAGGAATCGTCCGTCTTGGGACCAGGCTACACTCCAGACTCCCCCTTTGTGTCCTTCGAGAATACGCAGCATCTTTCCGTTGACCGCATCCCAAAGGCAGATCCTGTGATCCTTCAATCCAGTAGCCAGGAACCGTCCGTCGTTCGACCAGGCCACACTCCACACTCCTCCCTTATGCTCTTCGAGAATGTGAACCCGGTTTCCGCTTTCCGGTTCCCAAAGACAGATTGTCTTGTCATCCGATCCGCTTGCCAGGAACCGTCCGTCGTTCGACCAGGCGACGCTTGTCACCCGGCCGGTGTGTCCATCACGGGTGCCGATGGTGCTCAGGAGCTTTCCGCTGTGCGCTTGCCAGAGACGGACGGTACTGTCTTCTGATCCGCTGGCCAGGAACTGCCCATCAAGGGACCAAGCCAGGCTCAAAACCTTGAATATGTGCCCTTCGAGGATCCCCAGTCGCTCACCGGTACCCGCATCCCAAAGATAGATCATATTGTCTTCGGACCCGCTAGCCAGCAATTTTCCGACGGGCGACCAGGCTATACACAAGACCCCGCCTTTGTGTCCCTTGAGGGTGTGCCGCAGCTTACCGCTTTCCGTATCCCAAATACGGATTACACCCTCTTTTGATCCGCTGGCCAGGAAGCGCTCGGTGGGAGACCAGCCTACACTCGTGACTTCACCTTTCTCCCCTTCGAGGAGGCCCAGGAACGTGCGCCAGCCCGCATCCCATATACGGATTGTACCATCTCCTGATCCGCTGGCCAGGAATCGTCCGTCCAGCGACCAGGCCAAACTCAGGACCCAGTCTGTATGCCCTTCGAGGGTGCACAGCAGTTTGTCGCTGCCTGCATCCCAAAGCCGGATCATCCGATCCTCCGATCCACTGGCCAGGAATCGTCCATCCGGCGCCCAGGCTACACTCATGACCCACCTGGTGTGCCCTACGAGGGAATTCAGCATTTTTCCGCTCTTTGCATCCCAGAGCCGGACCGTTTTGTCCGCTGATCCGCTGGCCAGGAATCGTCCGTCCAGTGACCAAGCCACGCTTAAGACCCCGTCTTTCTGTTCTTCGAGGGCATGAAGGAGCTTCCCGGTGCCCGCATCCCAGACCCGGATCGTCTTGTCCGCTGATCCGCTGGCCAGGGAGCGCCCGTCCGGCGACCAGGCTATGCTCATGACCCAGTCCGTGTGCCCCTCGAGGTGCGCAGGAGCTTGCCGCTGCCGGCATCCCAGATCCGGACCGTCTTGTCCGCCGATCCACTTGCGAGGAAGCACCCGTCGGGTGACCAGGCTGCACTCGTAATCTTGCCTGCGTGACCCCTGAGGGTCTGCGAACTTCTACCGCTATCGGCGGCCCAAAGCTGAATCGTGCAGTCGTAGGACCCACTGGCCAGGAAACGTCCGTCCGGTGACCAGGCGACACTCGTAACCCTTTTGGTGTGTTCTTTAAGGGAATGCAATAACTTTCCGCTGTTCGTATCCCAAACTCGGATCGTCTCATCCGTCGATCCGCTGGCCAGGAAGCGTCCGTCCGGATACCAGCATATGCTCAGAACTTTGGACGCCTCTGGGGCTGAATCGTTTTGAAACTGTATAATCGGGGGAATGCGCAGCTTCATGCAGTGCCTTCTTTCGATCCGCACTCCTTCGTCTGGACTATTTTATCAAGATTCCTTGCACAGTTCTTCCCAGAACTTCAGAAACTGTTCCTTGTTGTACTTTGGCTTGTGGACGGATTTGATAGCCAGGCCTTCCCGGGCGCCTTCCCAGAGGAGGTCTATGACGGTCATGGCCAATCCCTTGGCGGTTTCGATGCAGGCGAGGCGGGTGTCTTCGATACAGAAACTCTCGGTGTGCACCTTGGCGCTCCCGGCTTTGATCATCGGGTGCAGTCCGGGCATGAGGTGAGTGATGTCGCCCATGTCCGAAGACCCGGTAAGGTGGGGGCTATGGCCGATGGCTTCGGGTCCCAGGATAGCGGCCATGTTGGCCGAGAAAAGGTTATCCAATGAGGGGGTGTTGAGAACCGGCAGGTATCCCGGGAGGTTACGAATCTCCACCTCGGCGCCCACGGCCATGGCCCCGGCCTTGAGGGCCCGGTTGACCTTCCGGTGGGCGTCCTGGAAGGCCTGCGCGGTCCGGCCCCGGACAAAGGTCTCGATACGGACATCTCCCGGTACAACGTTGACCAGGTCTCCTCCTTTGGTAAGGATGGGGTGAACCCGGATGCTATCCTCGTCCTTGAAAGTTTCCCTTTGGGCGTGGATTCCCATGAGTCCGAGGAGGGCCGCGTTCAAGGCATTGACCCCGAGGTGGGGAGCCCCGCCGGCGTGGGATTCCTTTCCCTTGTAGCGGATGAATTTGGCCAGACAGCCGTTCATGGTGACTCCCACGGCCACCTTCTGGGGCGGCTCGGCCAGCTCCACGTGGAACATGAGGGCCATGTCGATGGAGTCGAAGAGCCCCAGGCGGATGAATTCCTGCTTGCCGGTCAGAAAAGCGATTTTTCCTCCGTCCCGAAGCTTGTTGCGGTACTCGAGCTCAACCAGCTCTTCCGCCGGGACGGCCATGAGGGAAACTCCCCCGTCCAGCTCTTTCATGACCCCGGAGTCAAGAAGTCCCATCCCGGCTCCGAGCATTCCGGCGATCTGGGCATTGTGCCCGCACCCGTGGGCCGCGCCGGTGAGCGGATCGGCAAAGGGATGGACGGGGATGCGGATGGAATCCAGTTCGCCCATGAGCGCAACCCGGAGTTTGTTCGACTTGCCGGGAAGCTGGGCGACAAGCCCGGTCAAGGCCAGGCCTTTTTTATAGGACAAACCCATGGAACGGAATTGATCCTCCACCAGGGCGGCGGTCTTGACTTCCTTGTACCCTAATTCGGGGTTGCGTAGAATCGTCTCTGCGATTTCAGTGATTTCCTTGGCCCGCTTTTCAATTGAACCGAACACCTTTTTTTTCAGGTCTTCCTTGGTGGGCATCGTTCCTCCAAATAAATGGATACTGGACGCTGGATTCCTAAGGTTCATATCCAGCATCCAGTTCTTCAGGGTTTCCAGCGCAGTTTCGGTTTCCGATTGGCCAGGACTTCGTCCAGACGGGAGACTTTGGCCCGGTGGGGGGCGCTTCGAACCACCTCCGGATCGGTCTCGGATTCTTTGGCGATCTGGATCATGGATTCGATGAACTGGTCGAGGGTCTCCTTGGCCTCACTCTCCGTGGGCTCGATCATCAGCGCTCCGTGGACCACCAGGGGGAAGTAAATGGTGGGGGGATGGAAGCCATAATCCATCAGCCTCTTGGCGATGTCCAGGGCGGTAACCCCGAATTTATTCTGCAGCTTGTCGTTGAAGACGCACTCGTGCATGCAGGGAAAGTCGTAGGGGAGGTTGTAGGTCCCTTTCAGCCGGGCCCGGATGTAATTGGCATTGAGCAATGCCAGCAGGCTGGCTTTCTTGAGTCCTTCTGCACCCATGGAGAGAATGTAGGAATAGGCCCGGACCAGGATTCCGAAGTTTCCATAAAAGGAGCGGACCTTGCCGATGGATTTGGGGCGGTTGGATTCGAAACGGTAGCGCTCGCCCTCTTTTATCACAATGGGAACGGGAAGATAATCGGCCAGGTGGCCTTTCACCCCAACCGGGCCGGCCCCCGGGCCGCCTCCCCCGTGGGGGGTGGAAAAAGTCTTGTGAAGGTTGAAATGGAGAACATCGACGCCCATGTCCCCCACCCGGGTCAATCCCATGATGGCATTCAGGTTCGCGCCGTCGCAATAGATCAGGCCGCCTTTCTGATGGACGATTTGGGCGACTTCACAAATCTGATCTTCGAAAAGGCCAAGGGTATTGGGATTCGTGACCATGAGGGCGGCCACATCCTCGTCCATCTTCTCTTCGATCGCCCGGGGGGATAACCTTCCCCGCTCATCGGACTTCACTTGGACGACCTGGTACCCGCAGAGGCTGGAGCTGGCCGGGTTGGTCCCGTGAGCCGTATCGGGGACCAGGACCTTTTTCCGGGGATTCCCCCGGTCCACGAGGTACGCACGGATCATCAGCATCCCGGTCAACTCGCCCTGGGCTCCGGCGGAGGGCTGCAGGGTCACTCGATCCATGCCGCTCACTTCACCCAGATATTGTTCCAGTTCATGGATAAGCTGAAGCGCCCCCTGAGAGACCTCCTCGGGCTGGTAGGGATGGGCCCCGGCGAAGCCGGGGAGGCGGGCCATTTCTTCATTGACCTTGGGGTTGTATTTCATGGTGCAGGAGCCCAGAGGATAAAAACCGGAATCGACCCCGTAGTTCCACTGGGAGAGGCGGGTGAAATGGCGGACCACATCCACCTCGCTCATCTCGGGAAAACCTTCCAGTTCCCGGCGGATGAACTTCTGGGGCCATATCTTTTGCGGGTTCGCCTTTTCCACATCCAGCTTGGGCAGGGAATAGGCTTGCCTACCCTTCGCCCCTTTTTCAAAGATCAGGGGTTCGTTCAAAACCAGCCCGCTGGCCCCCAGCCATTTGTCTTTCATTTTATTCTCCTCATTATGAACAACAGAGACCCTCGTATGGCAGAGCCGCAAACAAAGAAAAAATGAAAATTACGACAGCCCCGATCCGCAAGATGAATTCTTTCATTGCAGGGGCCATCCCGCCATGGCGGGACCCCTACCTTCGTCTCCTCTATGAGGAAAGGATTTCAGCAGCCTTCCAAGCCTTGCGCCAGGCGGTCGATGTCCTCCCGGCTGTGTTTCTCGGTTATGCAGATCAGGACCTCATTCCTCATCTCCGGATAGAACCGCTTCAAGGCGAGGCCTCCGAGGATCCCCTGCGCGGAGAGTCTCTTGAGGATCTGATCCGGGTCGCCCTTCAGGGAAATAACAAACTCGTTGAAGGTGGGGGCCGCGAAACGCAGGGGGCGGCTCTCCGCCAGCCTTCTCTTGGCATACTCGCACTTGCTCAGGTTGATCTCCGCCAGCTCCCGCAGGCCTTCCTTCCCCATGATCGTCAGGTAGACGAGAACCGCCAGGGCACACAAAGCCTGGTTGGTGCAGATGTTGGAAGTGGCCTTTTCCCGGCGGATGTGCTGTTCCCGGGTGGCAACCGCCAGGATAAAACCGCGGCGTCCCTCCAAATCCACCGTTTCCCCCACCAATCTTCCCGGCATGGAGCGAAGAAAATTCTCTTTACTGGCGAAGAACCCGATGTAAGGCCCGCCGAAGCTGACCGCATTTCCGAAACTCTGTCCCTCTCCCACCACGATGTCCGCTCCGAGCGCTCCGGGAGGCTCGAGCAAGGCCAGGGAAAGAGGCTCGGCCAAAGCCACAACCAAAAGGGCGTCATGGGCGTGGGCCAAACGGGCGATCCTCTCCACATCTTCCAGGCACCCGAAGAAATTGGGCTGTTGAATGACCACCGAACTGACATCCTTGCTCAGCGATTTTTCCAGCGCCTCGAGGTCCAAAGTCCCCTCGTGAGTGAAAGAAACCGGGACCCGTTCCAATCCAAGAGGATGGGTGTAGGTATGAGTAACCGCCCGGTACTCGGGATGAACCGACCGGGCTAGGAGGCACTTCTTTTTCCCCTTTACCCGCTGGCCCATCAACACGGCTTCGGCCACGGCAGAGGCCCCGTCATAGACCGAGGCGTTGGCGATGTCCATTCCCGTGAGCTGGCAGATCAGAGTCTGGAATTCGAATACCGCCTGGAGCGTTCCCTGGCTCACTTCCGGCTGGTACGGAGTGTAAGCGGTGTAGAATTCCGAACGGCGCAGCACATGATCCACAACGGAGGGGGTAAAGTGGTCGTAGGCTCCGGCCCCCAGGAAAGAGACCATCGATTTTCCGTGTTTCCCGGCCTCGCTGAGGAAGCGGAGCTTCTGGATAAGCTCCATCTCCGAAAGGGGGGAGGGGAGGTCCAGGTCTCTTTTCAAACGCAGTGCGTCGGGGAGAACATCGGCCAGATCCTCCATTCGGCCGATGCCCACCGTCCGGAGCATCTCCGCCAGGTCGCTCTCCGCAATCGGAAGGTAGCGCATTTCCTATCCTTTCGCCTCTTCGTCGGCCACGAAGGCCTGGTAAGCTTCTGGGGTCAAGAGAGCGACCAGTTCGGAAGGATCGGACACTTTGATCTTCACCATCCATCCCTGGCCGTAAGGGTCTTGGTTGATCATTTCCGGGATATCCTTCAGGGACTCATTCGTCTCTTCCACCTCCCCGCTCAGAGGGGAGTAGACCTCGGCCACGGCTTTTACCGAGTCCACGGTCACCACCGTCTCCCCTTTTTTCACGGACTTGCCGATTGGGGGGAGTTCGACAAATACAATGCTCCCCAGCTTGTCCTGGGCATAGTCGGTAATCCCCACGACGGCCGTGCGGCCTTCGATCCGGGCCCACTCGTGATCCTTGGTGTACTTCAGGTCCTTTGGAAAGTTCATGAATTCCCTCCACGAATAGCGTTCAGCAATGAGCTCTCAAGCTTCAGCAAAAAACGGCTCTTATCGATGGTTTAGTGCTGACCGCTGATAGCTGAATGCGGATCGCTTATTTTTTCTTCATCCATCCTTTTTCTTCGGCTTTTTGGCGGAGACGTTCGAGGGATTCAACCGTTGGCTTTTCCTTCCTCCCGGGTTGATCCCTGATGATGATCTTTCTTTTTTCCGGCTTCAGGTCCTTTTCTTTCATGATGGGGGTAACAATGAACTAAATTTTATTCCGTCGGGGGGAAAAGATAAAGGGAAAAGATCGAACCCTTCAACGGGTCTCCCGCTGAAATTTGTCCCCCACCCTGGATATTTTCCGCTGTTCTAACAACCGAATCAAATGTTTTTCAACCATCGTTTTTTCGAAAAAAAACCACATCTGGCCGGGCGACAGCCGGAACCCCGAGATCAGGCTCAGAGAAGTGAGCTCTTCCAGGGTCTTTGGGCGGGAGAGGGCTTCGAGAATTTTTCTTTCCCGGGAAACGATGTTCTCCAAGTACCGATCCAGCCGGGGGCCGATGTCCTTCCCGAAAATCTCGCGCCCATGGGATGGGATGTAGTAATCGGCGCGGATTTTGCGGATTTTCTCCACCGAGTCGATGATGCTTTGAATGCTGGCCTTTTGATTGTGGTACCAGGGGCCTGCGGGCGAGAGCTCCATATCAGCCAAAAAAAGGATGCCAAATTCAGGGATCCAAAAACCGGTTAGGCCGGGGGTGTGCCCGGGAAAATGGATGAATTCAAGGAAAACGCCCCCCAGGTCAAGGATCGTTCCATCCTGCACCTCTTTGATCTCGTTCCTTTCCCGAAATCCAAAAGTCCCGGTTAGGGTGGCTTTCCAGTTTTGCTCGTAGGGGGTGTCTTTCACTCCCACCCACTCGGCCATGGAATCGAGAGACCGGAAACAGGGAGCGTCGTCCCGATGGGTCCAGAATTCAATCCCGTCGAAAAGGGGGTTGTACCGAATATGGTCGGGGTGGTAATGGGTGTTGAAGAGGTAGTCGATTCTTTCTCCCGTTGCCAGGGCCCGGAGGGCCTTTTCTTCGCAGGCGGGGTCCACCAGAAGGGTCTGGCGACCTTTCGCCAAAAGGGTGTTGCAATAGGGATAGTAGGGAAGCTTTCCGAAAAAGATTTTAACCGGGCCGATTTCCTGAGTTTGGATCATGTTCCGCTGACGGCGAAACCGGTTCCTTTCCGGTGGGGGCAGTCAGGCCAAATCACCCCCACCCCGGCCCTCCCTCATCGGAGACCGTGTCGCAACCCTATTTTGTCCTTGCGAGCGACCGAAGGGAGCGCGGCAATCTCATTGATTTCAAATTCTTATGAGATTGCTTCGGTCGTTCCACTCCCTCGCAATGACGTTGTGACACAGTCTCTCGAGGGGTAGGGAGGTCGTTTCGTTGATAGGCCGAGTGAAGGCCCAAAAATCAAGTGGTCAGGCTTCCGCCGTCGACATAGATGGAATGGCCGGTAATAAACCGGGCGGCGTCCGAGGCGAGGAATAGGACCGAACCTACGATCTCCTCGGGCTCGGCCAGACGTCCCATGGGAATGGCTGCGGAAACGTGCTTGGCCACCTCCGGGTTGGACCAGATGGGTTTGCTGAAATCCGTCTTGGTCAGGCCGGGGCCAACGGCATTGACCTGGATTCCGAATTGAGCCCATTCCCGGGCCATGCAGCGGGTGAGCATCTTCAGCGCCGCCTTGCTGCACCCATAGGCGGCCATGCCCAGCTCGGCCTTCTCCGCTCCGACGGTGGTGATGTTGATAATCCGTCCGCTTTTCTGCTCCATCATTTTGCGGGCCACCAGGCGGCTCAGCAGCCATACGGCTTTCACGTTGGTGTTAAAAACCTTGTCCCACCCGTCCTCCCGCAGGTCTATGAGGCTCCGCAGGAAGCTGCGCGCGGCATTGTTCACCAGGATGTCGATCTTCCCGAATTCCCCGACCGTCGCTTGGACCAAGTTTTCCAACTGCTCATTCACGGTGAGATCGGCGACCACCGCTAAGGCCTTTCCGCCGGATTTCTTAATCTCTTCGGCCACCGCGTCGACCTCTTTCTGGGTCCGGCTGGTGACGGCCACCGAGGCCCCGGAATTAGCCAGTCCCAGGGCGATGGCCCGGCCGATGCCGCGGCCCCCGCCGGTCACAATGGCTGCTTTGCCGCTTAAATCAAACTTGGCATTCATGATTCATTCCTCCAGAGTAAATATTAGGGCGAAAAGGGCCAAAGGGGAAAAGGCGAAAGGGGGGAAACGTCAATTTTTCGAATCGTCCCCTTCGCCATTTCGCTTCTTCCCCTCTTCGCCCCGAATTTTTAGTACCATCCGCCAGATAAACCCCACCAGAAGCGTTCCGCTGATCAGGATGATGAAACTGGCGGAGAAAAAGGAAGCCAAAAACTCGGCCGGGTTCTTGGGATGGTAAGCCCGGATCATCTCTTCGATCCCGAATTCCAGAAAGAAGAGAGCCACGGCGGAAAAGAAAATGAACTTGGCCCACCAAAACATCCTAAGCTTCCTTTTTTCCCTTCTGCAGCGCAGCCTTCAGAGAACGGACATAAGGGCCGTCTTCCCGCCAGACATGGCAGCTGTTGAGCACCCGGGCGAAGGCCGGGTTGTCGGGGGTCCGCGCCGCCCCTTTCCTTCCGTAGGCGGCGAAGTACCCCTGAACGGCCACCGGTCCCATGGTCAAGAACAGATTGGTCAGATGGGAACACCCTTTCACGTCCCCGATCAAGTCCTTTACCTTCTGGGTGTATCCGGAGATAATCCGAAGGCCGATGAGCTTTTGAATGCCCGGGAGAGCTTCCGGACAGCCCTCCCGGGGAATCCGTTTCATCTCCGCCTGCGCATCGGTTATAGTGAGGTCGGGCCCCTGGACCCGGACCCTGGCCAGAAGATGATGGATTGTTCTTCCCCCTTCCTCCTTCGCTTCAGGAGATGAGGGCCGGGTATCCAACAGCTCTCCTTCCACCAGGACCTGATGATTTCCCAAGTCAAATGTATTGATTTCAACCTTGCGGGTGTGGACCGGCTTTCTTTCGATCATTTCCCTTCCCTTCAATGAGTGAGCTCCCGGGCCTTAACGCCCTGCCCTGGGTTTCTTCATCCGGGCAATCTTCCGGAAGAAAACATCCGCGGGGTTTTCCACCGAAGGGAGGCTGACCAACTGGCCGCTGGTCACCTTAAATCGGGGGTCCTCCTTGAAAGCGGCAAGCAGCTCTCGATAGGTATAATTCGGGTTCATCATCAGCTCCTCCACAATTCGGTGGGCCAGATCGGCAAGGGGGAGAACTTGCTCCGTTTGCAGGACCTGCGCGGCGATTTCCAGGCTGTTCTGCAAGAGGATTTTCTTGGGGGATTCAGATTGCCCGGTTTCGAGGTCGTAACGGGGGAAGCCGTCTACGGGGAGAGAGGGAACGCCCTGGTGAATGCCCCCCTCCCGGTCTTGGAAAAGCTTCTTAGCCTTTCCAAAAATCTCCACCCCCCGACGGATTCTCCGGGCCATCAGTCCTTTCCTCCATCCGACCGGGTCCATGTCCCCCGGCGATGATTTCCCTGTGATTTTAACGGAATTATTCCGGCGAACCAAGAAAAAAATTCCCGCCCGTCGCCCTCGCCCGGGCGGGACAGGGGAGAAGAAGTACGTTGGAGCCGTGTTGTATGAGCAACTAAAGAGGAGCCACAAAGGGTGGGTGGAGGAATACTTAGAAGATGGGGAGAAAATCCGTCAGGAGGAATAGACCCGCAGTAACGCCGTGGGGAGTTTGTCTTTTGTTGAGCATGTGAAAGCCCTTTTGAGGTTCCGGCCCTAAGGGAGGGATGTCATAGGGGGGAATGAAGGGTATCCTCTCCGGGAGGGATCTGTCCCCTATAAGGCTATTTTCGGGGCCGAAAACGCCAATATAAGCCCTGAAAACACCTATTTCTGGGACGTTAATAATGAAGAATCAAGAACTTCCCGTGGCCCGACCCCGGGGCTCAACCCCGTGCTCACAAAAAGAGTTTTTATCAATCCTTCCTTCAGCCAAGATCCAGGGGGTACCTACCGAATTCTTGGATGGCCTTGACGAAGGTTGTATAGTTCTCCCCGGGAACCCCGGTATGGATGGAGTTGCTAGAGGTACAGATGAAGCCCCCGCCCTTCCCGCCTTTTTTGATGCACTCTTTCGTCGCCCGACGGATATCTTCCGCCGTCCCATCGGGCAGGACATCGATACAACTGACGTTCCCCATCAGGCAGACTTTATGGCCGATCTCGGCCTTGGCCACAGCCATGTCCAGGCCGGCCGCCGGATCGATGGGATGGAGGGCATCGATCCCCGCGTTCAGGAGGACATCTTTTACCGGCCAGATATTGCCGTCGGTGTGTTTGAGACAGGG
>Ga0102851_10000619_pt1 | contig 18505 bp, 19 predicted proteins | sample Mud3Dept3metaG_FD_79558 | JGI IMG/M metagenome (GOLD analysis project Ga0102851, IMG submission 79558) | Freshwater wetland microbial communities from Ohio, USA, analyzing the effect of biotic and abiotic controls - Mud 3 Core 4 Depth 3... | ecosystem: Environmental > Aquatic > Freshwater >... | reverse complement strand
CATGACATGCGCCTTGGAAAGCTCGTATTCCTCCGCGCTCAGCGCATCTTTCTTCTGCAGGATCGCATCGGGAAGTCTGGTCTTGCCGATGTCGAGGAGCAGTCCGGCAAGCCCCAGCATTTCGAGCCGCTCGCCCGGAAACTGCAGAAACCGCCCGAACGTCGTCATGTGTATCGACGTGTCCACCGCGCGATTGAACTCCTCGCCGCCTTTTTGCTTGATGCTGAACAGCAGCATCATGGCGTCGGGGTTGCGCTCGATGCTGCGGGTCATGCTGCCCACGGCGCTTGTCAGCGGTTTCGGATCGAGTTCCCCCGTCGTGCGAACCGATTCGAGAGAGGCCTGGATGCCCTTCTCGACGGCGGAATAGACTTCCTTTGCCACGACCAGTTCCCGCTCGACCGACGTGACCTCTTTATAGACTACGGTTCCGCGTATCCCTCCCTGCTTCCCGCCGCCGTCGCTCGTGGTGTCCCTGTCGAGATCGATAAACACGGTCTCGCAGTGCTTTTTCACCTCGTTGATCTGGTCCGCGGACGTGATGGGAAAGCCCTGAAATGCGAAGGGCGTATCGATCCACGGGCGGTCGAGCTCGGTTACGTACATGCCGAGCCTGAGCTCCGTGACCGGAATCTGTTTTTTGTCCACGCGTTGCTGCCTCAATGCTGATGCGTTATCGTGCCGCGCTTCTGTGCGGCGTCCTTGGGACTGACTATAACACCGATATAATCATACTATTATTCGCGGGTCGAAGCGTCACGCCTCATTTAAACCAGCCGATCCGGATACCACCGGCGCCGGCTCGATTCCATGACTTCCTTTGCGACCAAGATCATCCGCTGGCAGCGGCAGCATGGCCGCCACGACCTGCAGTGGCAGAACACGCGCGATGCCTATCGCATCTGGCTGTCGGAAGTCATGCTGCAGCAGACGCAGGTTGCGACCGTGATTCCGTATTACCGGCGTTTCCTGCTGCGCTTTCCGCGCCTGAAGGCGCTCGCCGCAGCACCGCTCGACGAAGTGCTCGTCCTGTGGAGCGGGCTCGGTTATTACGCGCGCGCCCGCAATCTGCACCGCGCCGCGCAGCAGATTGTCGCCGAGCACCGCGGCCGCTTCCCGCGCAGCTTCGAGGCGGTGCTCGCGCTGCCCGGCATCGGCCGCTCCACGGCCGCGGCGATCTGCGTGTTCGCGTTCGGCGATCGCCGCGCGATCCTCGACGGCAACGTCAAGCGGCTGCTCGCGCGATGCTTCGGCATTGCCGGTTATCCCGGCGATGCCAAGACCGCGGCGAAACTATGGCGCAAGACCGGGCAATTGCTGCCGTTGCGCAACGTCGAGTCTTATTCGCAGGGCCTGATGGACCTCGGCGCCGCGGTCTGCGTGCGCGGCAAGCCGCACTGCGGGATTTGCCCGGTGGCGCCGGATTGCGTCGCACGCCGGCGCGGCACCATCGGACAGCTGCCGGCGCCGCGCCCGCACAAGAGCTTGCCGCAGCGGCGCACGCACATGCTAGTGCTGCAGCATGCCGGACAGGTGCTGCTCGAGAAGCGCGCGCCGAGCGGCATCTGGGGCGGCCTGTGGAGCCTGCCCGAGGTTGAGTCCGGCGCGGACATTGCCGCGGTGTGCGCGCAACGCTATGGCGCGCGGATCGCAACCCATGAGGCGCTGCCGACTGTTGCACACGGTTTCACGCATTTCAGGCTCGACATCGAGCCGCACCGTCTGGGCGTCGTGCGCGTCGCGCCGCGCGCCGCGGCACCGGGCGCAATGTGGCTGCCGCTGGAGGAAGCGCTCGGCGCGGCGATTCCGGCGCCGGTGAAGCGCATACTTGTCGCGCTCGCAACGGGAAAATCAAAAAAATGATGCGTTGGTTGTTGATCGCCCTGATCGTATTTGGCGCGTGGCACTGGTGGGGCGGCCGCGGTATCGAGCGCGCGCCCGGCGTGATCGCGGCGGCTGCGCCGGAACAGCGTGCGATCAACGCCAGTCCGCCGCGGTTTCAGAGAAAAGGCTACACCGTGACGGCGCTCGCGAGCTTCACGCTGACGGCGCGCGTGCTCGGCGTCGAGCATTATCGCTTCGACCGCGAAGCGGATCTGTCACCAGTCGATTTCACGTTTGGCTGGGGGCCGATGTCGGATTCCGCTGTGCTGTCGAAAGTGCGCATCAGCCAGGGCGGGCGTGTCTATTACTGGCGTGTCGACGAGTTTCCGGTCCCGCGCCGCGAGATCGAGGTCAACAGCGCCAACATGCACCTGATCCCGGCAACGCCCGCAGTGGAAAAGCAGCTCAAGCGCGCACGCCCCGGAAGCATCGTGCAATTGAGCGGCTATCTGGTCGAGGCGCGCGCTGCCGACGGCTGGCGCTGGGTGAGTTCGCTCACGCGCGAAGACACCGGTGCCGGCGCGTGCGAGCTGATCTGGGTCGAGCAGCTCGAGCTGCGCTAGCTACTGCATGAGATCGACGTGGCCGCCGCGCGCGCGGATCGCTTCGCCGCGCGCCTGGGCAAAACGCTGGAAGCTCGGCTCCTTGCGGTACGCGCCGCTCGCGACGTAATCGAGCGCCGCCTGCAGATGGAAAGTGCGCACATAGGCTTCCACGCGGAACACTTCCCTACCGCGGGCGTCGAAAAACACCACGGACGGGACATACAGCACGTTGAGCTCGCGCGCCCATTGCGCGGCAGTGGTCTTTGCGCCATTGGGCGCGGTGACTGCTTCGCCGCCGTGCAGGTTGAGGCGGTAGACGTCGAAACGCGCCAGGAGCCTGCGCGTGAGATCGGCTTTGAGAGCGGTTGCATGCAGCTCGTCGCAGCCCGGGCAATTCTGTTGCTCGAAGAATACCGCGAGCGGACGCGCCGCGGGCTTGCGGCGATCGAAGTCATACGGCGGCGCGCGGAAAAACGGCGCGTCGTGGAACACGCCGCGGTCGGGCTCGCGCGGGTGGCTTTTCTGGAATTCCGCGAAGCTCAGCTTGTGCTCGTTGCGCTGCGAGACATAGTCGAGCGCGGCCATGAAGCGGTGCGGCGGGTAGTAGCCGTTGACGCGCAGCGCGATGTTGCCTTTTTCGTCGAGGAACAGCAGCGTCGGCGTGAACTGCACCTTGAGAAGTGCCGCGAAATCTTTTTCGCTGCGGGTGCTGCCGTCGAGCCAGGTGACTTCACGGCTGCCGTAGATATTGATTTCGATCGCGTCGAAGTTCCTGCGCGTCTTGTCGACGATGTCCTTCTGGCTGAAATTGACGTCCATCAGCCGCTTGCAGTAAGGGCAGCCGTTCTGGCCGAAGTAAACCATCAGTCGCCGGTTGGCGGCGGCCGCCTCCCTGAGGTCGTCGCGCAGGTCGAGGAAAGAATGCTTGAACCACGCGGGCACTTCGATTTCCGCGGGCGCATCGGCCGCAGGCGCAACGGCGCATGCGGCGCACAGCAGGATGCCGCACGCGAGGCGCGCGAGGTTCCACCGAGTTTCAGCAGTGGGCGTCAAGGTGTAAGCTGGCAGCCGTTCAGGATTTATTTCAAGATAGCACGGAGATGCAGATGGATGCCAGTGCAAAGTGGCCGCAGATCAAGGCGTGGCGCGCTCAGCAGCGTGCGGCCCTGATCGAGCGCCGGGTGGCGCTGCCCGCGGCGCAACGCCGCGAGTGGAGCGCAGCTATCGGCGCATGCCTCGAATCGTGCTTTCCGCTGCTCGCGGAAATGACGGTCGGTTTCTGCTGGCCGTACCGGGGCGAGTTCGACGCGCGCTTTGCGATCCGGTATTTCCGCGAACGCGGTGCCACTGCCGCGCTGCCGGCGGTCGTGGACAAGGCGGGCCCGCTGCAATTCCGCAAGTGGTGGCCCGGCGCGCCGATGACACGCGGCGTCTACGATATTCCGGTGCCTGACGGCACCGAGCTGGTGGTGCCGGATGCCGCCATCGTGCCGATGAACGGCTTCGACGAGCGAGGCTACCGGCTGGGCTATGGCGGCGGCTACTTCGACCGCACGCTGGCCGCGGCTCAACCGCGGCCGCTCGCGATCGGCGTGAGTTTCGAGTTCGCGCGGCTGCCAACGATATTTCCCCAGCCGCACGACATCGCGATGGATTTCGTGGTGAGCGAGGCCGGCGTGCATGCCGTGTCGAATGCACGGCTCGAATCCATCACACCCGAGGAGTGCCGCGTGCGGGCACAGCGCCTGTGCGCCGCGCGCGGACTGCCGCGGCAGCGGGCGGGTGCGACTGGCGGATACCGTTCGCCGCCGTGCTATGCCGGCGAGTTCCCCGGTTATTTCGGCGAAACCACCGAGAAGAACTAGTCACGCCTGACCGGATAATTCCCGGTGGCGCACCAGCACGCGCTGGCTCGGGCTGAAATGGCGCGCCAGCGCGTCGACAAAATACACCGAGCGGTGCTCACCGCCGGTGCAGCCGATGGCAACCGTCACGTAACTGCGATTGTCGGCGCGAAAGCATGGCAGCCAGCGCTCGACAAAGCCGCGGATGTCGGCGAGCATCGCGCACACGTTGGCGTCGGCCTCGAGAAAGTCGATCACTGCCCGGTCTTTGCCGGTCAGCGGGCGCAGTCGCGGATCGTAGAACGGGTTGGGCAGGCAGCGCACGTCGAACACGAGGTCGGCATCGAGCGGGATGCCGTGTTTGAAGCCGAACGACTGGAAGAGCAGCGTCATCCCGGCACGATCGATTTCGGCGGTTTCCCTGATCCACGTGCGCAGCGCGTTGGGATTGAGGTCGCTGGTGTCGATGTGATGCGACAGGCCGCTGATATCAGCCAGCATCTCGCGCTCGCGCGCGATGCACTCGGCGACGGTCAGGTCGCCGTTGCCCAACGGATGGCGCCGGCGCGTCTCCGAGTAGCGCTTGAGCAGTGTGTCGGTCTTGGCGTCGAGAAACAGCACGCGCACATCGATGCCGCGCGCTTTCAGCTCATCGATCTGCCGCGGCAGCAGGCTCAGCGTGTCGCCGCTGCGCGCATCGATGCTGACCGCGACCCGGGTGTAGCCCGCGCCTTGCAGAAACTCGACCATCTCGGCGAGCAGCTTGGCCGGCAGGTTGTCGGCGGTGTAATAGGCGCCGTCCTCGAGCGCTTTCAGCGCCACGCTCTTGCCGGATCCTGACAGGCCGGTGATGATGACCAGCTGCATCGTTCGTGATCCGTGGTTCCCGTGGTTCGTGGTTGGCGGCTATTCGCTCTTTGCGATCTGCTGCGACTGGCGCGCGATGAAGTCCTGCGTGCTGTCGATGCCGCGCAGTTGCAGCACGTAATTGCGCACCGCGGCTTCGACCAGCACCGCAAGGTTGCGGCCCGCCGCGACCGGAATCGTCACCTTGCGCAGGCTCACGCCCATGATCACCTCGACGCCGGGCTTCAGCGGCAGCCGCTCGACATATTGCGGTTCAGGGCCGGCCGGTTTTTCAAGATGCACGATGAGCTTCAGGTTCTTGCGCGGGCGCAGCGCGGCCTCGCCGAAAATGGTCCGGATGTTGAGCACGCCCAGGCCGCGCACCTCGAGAAAGTCGCACAGCAGCGACGGGCAGCGGCCCTCCAGCGTCTCGGGTGCGATGTTATAGAGCTCGATCACGTCGTCGGCGATGAGCCCGCTGCCGCGGCTGATCAGCTCCAGCGCCAGTTCGCTCTTGCCCACGGCGCTGTCGCCGGTGATCATGACCCCCATGCCGAGCACGTCGAGCAACACGCCGTGCACGGTGGTGGATTCCGCCAGCGCGCGCGCCAGATAAGGACGCAGCATCCACATCAGTTCCACGCTGTCGAGCGGGCTGGCGAACAGCGCGGTATTCATGGAATCGGCGAGCGCCTGCAGGTGCCCCGGAACACTCTCGCCGCCGGCGACGATCATGCACGCAAGCCCCGAGGCCGCAAGCTGGCGCAGCGTTTGCTGGCACGCCGCCGGGTCGAGCGAATTGAGGTGAGCGAGCTCCGGCCGGGCGATGACCTGAATCCAGTTGGGATGGATGAAGTTGAGGTGCCCGATCAGCCCTTCATGGGAATCCTTCAGGTTGCCGGGGTCGAGTTCCTTGGCGCCGCCGTTGCGTCCCGCGATCCACGCGAGGCGCAGCCGGTCGCAATTGTCCTCAAACAGCTGCGCTACGCTGATTCGCGGCATGGGGTTGCCATTCGGCGATCAACCGGTGCATCGCCTCGGCGGAAGGTGCGCCGAGCAGCTGGTCGCGAAACGCCTTGTCGCTGAACATCTGCGCCAGCTCGCTCAGGATCTGCAAATGCAGATCGGTCGCGCGCTCGGGCACCAGCAGCACGAAAATCAGATTGACCGGCAGAGCGTCGGGGGCGTCGAACGGGATCGGCGCGCGCATCCGGATCATCGCGCCGACCGCCTCTTTCAGGCCCTTGATGCGTCCGTGCGGGATCGCAATGCCCTGGCCCAGGCCGGTCGAGCCGAGTTTTTCGCGGGCGAACAGGCTCTCGAACACCTGGGTGTGCGCGATCTGGTGGTGGTTCTCGAACACCAGCCCGACGTGCTCGAACACGCGTTTCTTGCTGCTGACGTCGAGATCGGGCAGCACGTTTTGCGGCGGCAGAAGTTTAGCGATCAGGTTCATGTCGAATAAGGGGGGTGGGGAAGCGCCAGCGCGTCACGATGGCACGCGCGAGGCGCGCCGTCAATCGTGGCTGCCGCGATGTTCGAAGTTTTTCTCTTTGTGCCTGAGGATCTGGCGGTCGAGCTTGTCGACCAGGCTATCGATCGCGGCATACATGTCGGTATCGTGGCTTTCGACGAAGATGTCCTTGCCGCTCAGGTGCACGCTCGCTTCGATCCTGTGTTTGAGTTTCTCCACCGAGAGTATGACGCGGACATCGATCACGTTATCGAAATGACGCATAACGCGGTCGAGCTTGCCGGTGACGTAATCATGCATCGCGGGGGTGATCTCGAGTTGGTGTCCGCTCAGGTGCAGGTTCATGAATGGCTCCAGGGTTAATCAGATCGATTTACGCAAACTGACCGGCAGTATCTGCATGGATTCGCGGTATTTTGCGACGGTGCGGCGCGCCACGATGATGCCTTGCTGGCCGAGAATCTCGGAAATCTGGCTGTCCGAAAGCGGCTTGCGGGCGTTCTCGGCGCCCACCATCTGCTTGATCAGCGCGCGGATCGCGGTGCTCGAGGCAGCACCTCCGCTCTCGGTGGTGACGTGGCTGCCGAAGAAATACTTGAGCTCGAAGATGCCGCGCGCGGTGAGCATGAATTTCTGGGTCGTCACGCGCGACACCGTGGATTCATGCAGGTCAAGTGTGTCGGCGATCTCACGCAGCACCAGCGGCCGCATCGCAACTTCGCCGTGCTCGAAGAAATGGCGCTGGCGCTCGACGATCGCCTGCGACACGCGCAGGATGGTGTCGAAGCGCTGCTGAACGTTCTTGATCAGCCAGCGCGCTTCCTGCAGCTGGCTGGCGAGCTGCTGGTGGCCGGCGTCGCGGTTGCGCTGCAGGATATCGGCATACAGCCGGTTGATACGCAGCCGCGGCATGGCATCGGGGTTGAGCGCGGCGATCCACACGCCCTTCACCTTCTTTACGATCACATCCGGTATGACATAGCGCGTGTCGCCCGAAAAAAAACTGCTGCCCGGACGCGGATTGAGCCCAGTGATCAGGTGCTGGACCCCGCGCAGCACCTCATCCGGGCAGTGCAGCAGCTTCTTCAACCTGGCGAAATCGCGCGCCGCCAGCACGTCGAGATGGTGCTTGACGGTTTCGAGCGCCGGCTCGCGGTACGGCGTCGCAGCGGGCAGCGCTTCCAGCTGCAGCTGCAGGCACTCGGCGGGGTTGCGCGCGCCGACGCCGACCGGTTCGAGGTTCTGCAGGTGCCTGAGCGCGACGTGCAGTTCGTCAATCCCGATTTCGAGTTCCGGCGGCAGCAGCGCTGCCAGTTCGTCGAGGTCCTGGTGGAGATAACCGTCATCATCGAGCGAGTCGATCAACAGGGTGACCACGCGCTGGTCGCGCTCGGGAAGCTGCGTGAGCGACAATTGCCAGATCAGATGTTCGCGCAGCGACTGCGCCTCGGCGGCGAGCTGCGGATACTCGGCTTCGTCGTCATCGCTGCGGGTGCCGCCGTGGCTGAAGTCTTCCTCGGGGAGGCGTTCACCCGCCCCGTCCTCCGCTTCGCCGGATCCGCTGTCGGTGCCGCTGTCGGTGCTGCTGCTCGCCGTCGCGTATTCCGGCGTGCCGGGCTGCGGCGGCGCGCTCGAGGGTTCTTCGCGGATGCCATCGTCGCGTTCGAGCAACGGATTGTCCTGCAGGAATTTTTCGATTTCCTGGTTGAGCTCGAGCGTGGAGAGCTGCAGCAGCCGGATCGACAGTTGCAGTTGCGGCGTCAGCGTCAGATGCTGGGACAGCCTGAGCTGGAGCGAATGCTTCATGGTTCGGGAAGAAGGGTGGCTGCGAGCGGAACTTGGGCTGCGGGCGGAGCCTGGGCGCGGGGGTTGGGGACCGCCGACAGGCCGGTCGCCTACAGGCGGAAATGCTCTCCGAGATAGACTTTCCTCACGCTCTCATTATAAACGATTTCGTCAGGTTTGCCGTAGGCTAGCACGCTGCCATCATTGATGATATAGGCGCGGTCGCAGATGCCGAGCGTCTCGCGCACGTTATGGTCGGTGATCAGCACGCCGATATCGCGCTCCTTCAGGAACCGGATGATCTTCTGAATGTCGAGTACCGCGATCGGATCGACCCCCGCAAACGGCTCGTCGAGCAGTATGAAGCGCGGCTCGGTGGCGAGCGCACGCGCGATCTCGACGCGCCGCCGCTCGCCGCCCGACAGGCTGATCGCCGGGTTGTCGCGCAAATGGCTGATATGCAGGTCGGCCAGCAGGTCGTCGAGCTTGAGCGCGATCAGCGCCGGGTCGTCGTTTTGCAGCTCCAGCACGGCGCGCACGTTCTCGGCCACCGTCAGGCGCCGGAAAATCGACGCCTCCTGCGGCAGGTAGGACAGTCCCAGCAGCGCGCGGCGGTGGATCGGCATGTGGGTGAGCCGTTTCTGGTCGAGGTAAATTTCGCCGCCGTCGAGCGGCACCAGACCGACGATCATGTAAAAACAGGTGGTCTTGCCGGCGCCGTTCGGGCCGAGCAGGCCGATCACCTCGCCGCTGCGCACTTCGAGCGATACGTCCTTGACGACCACGCGCGACTTGTAGCGTTTCTTGAGTTGTTCGGCTTTGAGTTCGCTCATGATTGCAGCCGGCGGCGCGCCGGATGTGCAGACGCACCGCGCGGGGCGCGGCAGGTATGCTGCGTTTCAGCACTCAACGCGCAGCGCCAGCGGGAGGCTCACGCGGATTGGCCACACCGGGTGCGGACTGCAGCGGCAGCGGTGGGGCGCCCGCCGGCGGCTCGCCTTTCGCCTTGGGCTGAATTACCGCGCGCACGCGGCCCTCCGGATTGCCGGGTGTCGCGGCCTGCTTGCCGCCGCCGACGACGCGGAAAAACTCGCTGGCCGCGTCGTAGGAGATGTAGTTACCGCGCACCTCATCATTGCTTTTCTTGAGGTAGGCGCGGTTGAACATCTGCAGCAGATCCGCCTTGCCGTCGTATTCGATGCGCTCGGCGTAGCCTTCGATGTATTCATCAAAGCCCTCGCGTTTCTGGCGGAAGCTCGCGAGGTTGCCGTAGGCTGCGCCGTGCCTGAAGCCGTCGGTGTCCTGCTGCACGATCATGCGCTCACCCCGGATCGTGAGCGTGCCCTGCGTCATGATCACGTTGCCTTCGAACGTCGCGGTCTGCTTGGCTTCCTCCACCGTGACCCGGTCGGCTTCGAGGTTGACCGGTTTGGTGCGGTCGGCGCGCTCCGCGTAAGCCGGCAGTGCGCACAGCAGACACCACGCGAGGAGCACCACGCGGCACCGCGGCAGCCTGCGCGCCTCGCGCCTCGCGCCGGCCCGCTCACCGCTTGCGCTTGGGTATTTCATACCGGCCTCGTACATTGGACTGGAGTTTCAGAATCCGGGTCTGGTTGTTGAATTCTAAGCCAACCGCAGTAATTAGGATACGCGCGTCGGATACCCGCACCGGTTTGTCGGTTCTGGCGATGTCGGCGTCGGGAATGACGTGCAGATAAGACGTCTGCATGGTCAGTTCGCTTTTGTCCGCGTATGCGGAGCGCACCAGGCGCACGTCGTCCGTCAGGTACGCGTTCTCGCCGTTGCTCGAGATCATCGCGGTTTTCGACGTGACCGTCACCGTGGCGCTGGTGCCGCTGAAATTCACGAGTTTCGGCGCCTCGAGGTGGGTCGTATCGTCGTCGGGATAATGCACCATGCGGCGCGCGCTCAGCGAGTAGCGCGCGAGGCCGTCCGGGCCGAAGCGGGTGGCGGCAAGCTGTTCCACGATGTAATCGGGATCGTGCCGCGATTTGCCGTCGCGCGAGCGCTCGGGCGGCTGCACCTGCTGGTCCAGCCAGACCGTCATCGCCGCCACCGCGGCGAGCAGCACCACCGGAAACCACGACATGAACCGATGCGTCATATTATTGTAACTTCGCCAACTCGCGCTCGAGCGTGCCCTGGGCGTGCATGATCAGTTCACATACCTCGCGCGCCGCGCCGCGCCCGCCCGGCGCGCGCGTCACGTAGTCGGCAGATTGTCTTACCGCAAGCGGTGCCTCGGGCACCGTCAGCGCGAGGCCGCAACGGCGCAGCACCGGCAGGTCGACCACGTCGTCTCCCATGTAGGCGGCGGCGCCGGCATCGAGGCTGCGCGCCGCCAGCAGTTCCGCGAAGACGCGCGCCTTGTCGGCCACACCCTGGAACAGCAATTCGACGCCGAGGTTCCTCGCGCGCAACTCGACGCTGCGTGAAGTGCGGCCGGTGATGATGGCAAGCTCGACGCCGCTTTCGTGCAGCATTCTGATACCGTGGCCGTCGCGCGAATTGTATGCCTTGATTTCCTCGCCGCTGTCGCCCAGATAAAGCGAGCCGTCGGTCAGCACGCCGTCGACGTCGAAGATCGCGAGCCGGATGGCGCGGGCTTTGGCGTAGATTTGTTGCATTGAGCTGTCTAGATGACTTTGGCTTTGAACAGATCGTGCATGTTGAGCGCGCCGATGAGACGCTGCTCGCGATCGACCACGAGCAACTGGTTGACCTTGTGCAGCTCCATGATCTGCACCGCTTCGGCGGCGAGCTTGTCGGCGCTGATGGTGCGCGGTCCACGCGTCATCACGCTCGCGATCGGGGTGGCGTGCAGGTCGACGCCCTTTTGCAGGGTGCGGCGCAGATCGCCGTCGGTAAATATTCCGAGCACGCGCTCCTCGTGATCGAGGATAGCGGTGATGCCCATGCGCCCGCGCGACATTTCAAGGATCGCATCCGACAGCATCGCGGTGTCGGGAATGCGGGGCGCATCACTGCCGGAGCGCATCACGTCGCGCACGTGGGTCAGCAGTTTGCGCCCGAGCGCGCCGCCCGGATGCGAGCGCGCGAACTCGTCGCGGCTGAAGCCTTTGGCCTGCATCAGCGCCAGCGCCAATGCGTCTCCCAGCGCCAGCGCCGCCGTCGTGCTCGCGGTGGGCGCCAGGTTGAGCGGGCAGGCTTCCTTTTCCGCGCCGGCGTAAAGATGCGCGTCGGCCTCGCGCGCCAGGCTCGATTCAGGGCTGCCGGTGAGCGAGATCAGCTTGGCGCCCTGGCGCTTGATCAGCGGCACGATCGCCAGCAGCTCGGCGCTTTCGCCCGAGTTCGACAGGGCGATGAAGACGTCATCCCGCGTGATCATGCCGAGATCGCCGTGGCTCGCCTCGGCAGGGTGCACGAAATAGGCGGGGGTGCCGGTGCTGGACATGGTCGATGCGATCTTGCGGGCGATGTGGCCCGACTTGCCGATGCCGCTCACCGTGACCCGGCCGCGACACTCGAGGATCAGATCGACCGCGCGCTGGAAATCCTGATCGAGCCTGGCGATCAGCGCGGTGATCGCCGCCGCTTCGATTTCGAGCACTTCGCGCGCGAGTTCGAGAACATTTCCGCCCGCGGGCTGCGGCACTTTGTTTTCTGCGGCTGTCATGACGCGAGCAGTATAGCAAAGTCCACCGATACCCTCTCGCGGCGGCCTTGCAAATCGGCGGCAATAAGGCATTATTCTGGAACGAAGCGATTCACCCTCACCCTCACCCCATCCCTCTCCCATCGAGGGAGAGGGGGTTTTTTCTGAATTGAAATGGAAAATTCGCTGCAACTGGTGTTGATACTGCTGCTTGCCGCGGTGCTGGTGGTGATTGTGTTCCGCCTGCTCAAGCTGCCGGCGCTGCTCGGCTATCTGCTGGTGGGAGTTGCGATCGGGCCCCGCGGTCTCGGCCTGATTCCGGACACCGGGGGCACGCGCGGCCTGGCGGAGTTCGGCGTGGTGTTCCTGATGTTCAGCATCGGGCTCGAGTTCAGCCTGGCGAGGCTCGCGACGATGCGCCGTATCGTGTTTGGCCTCGGCGCGTCGCAGGTCGCGTTGACGCTCGCCATCGTCGTCGCGGCGGCGCTCGCCTCCGGCGCGGATTGGCGCGCCGGGGTGGTGCTGGGCGGCGCGGTCGCGATGTCATCGACCGCGATCGTCAGCAAGATGCTGGCGGAGAAGCTCGAGTTGAACACGCTGCACGGCAGGCAGGTGATCGGCGTGCTGCTGTTCCAGGATCTGGCGGTGGTGCCGCTGCTGATCCTGATCCCGGCGCTGGCGCAGCATCCGGCCGATCTCGGGGCGGAGTTGATGCTCGCGTCGCTCAAGGCCGCGGTGGTGCTGTCGATACTGCTGTACTTCGGGCAACGCCCGATGCGCGCCTGGTTTCATCTGATCGCCAGGCAAAAATCGTCCGAGCTGTTCGTGCTGAACGTGTTGCTGATTACGCTCGGGCTTGCGTACGTGACCGAATTCGCCGGATTGTCGCTCGCGCTCGGCGCATTCGTGGCCGGCATGCTGATTTCCGAGACCGAGTACCGCTATCAGGTCGAAGGCGACATCAAACCGTTTCGCGACGTGCTGCTCGGGCTGTTTTTCGTCACCGTCGGCATGAAACTCGACATCCCGCTGGTGCTCGGGAACGCGCTGTGGGTCGCGCTCGCAGTGTTCGTGCTGATCGCGCTCAAGGCGTTGCTGATCGGCGGCTTGAGCCGCCTGTTCGGCAGCGACACCGGCGCCGCGGCGCGCACCGGACTGGATCTGGCGCAGGGCGGGGAGTTCGGTTTCGTGCTGTTGTCACTGGCCGCGCCGCTCAATCTGGTGCCGGAGGCGGCGCTGCAGGCCGCGCTTGCGGCGATGGTGCTCTCGATGCTGGCGGCGCCGTTCATCATCGAGCGCAGCGAGCATATCGTGCGGCATGTGAGCGGCGCGGACTGGCTCGCGCGCGCAATGGAGCTGCACAATGTCGCCGTGCAATCGATGGCCGTGGACGAGCACGTCGTGGTATGCGGTTACGGGCGCAGCGGCCAGAATCTGGCGCGCCTGCTCGACCAGGAGGGCATCGGTTTCATCGCGCTCGACATCGACCCGAAGCGCGTCGGGGAAGCGGCCGCCGCGGGCGAGCACGTCGTCTATGGCGATGCCGCGCGGCGCGAGGTGCTGGTCGCGGCAGGCTTGCTGCGGGCACGGGCGTTGGTGATCTCGGTCGCCGACAGCCAACTCGCGCTGCGCATCCTCGCCCAGGTGCGGGAGCTGCGGCCGGGATTGCCGGTGGTGGTGCGCACTCCCGACGATACCGATCTCGACCGCTTGCGGGAAGCGGGCGCGGGCGCGGTGGTTGCGGACATCATGGAGGGCAGCCTGATGCTCGCGGGGCATGCGTTGACGCTGCTCGGTGTGCCGTTCAATCGCGTGCTCAGGCGTATCCGCGATGCGCGCGCGCAGCGTTACAGCCTGCTGCGCGGTTATTTTCACGGCGCATCCGACGCCGCGGAGGACGCCGCGCACAAAGCGCAGAAGCTGCTGCATTCGGTGCTGATCACTCCCGGTGCGGCGGCGATCGGCAGAACGCTCGAAGAACTCGCGCTTGCGCGCTACGCAGTGGAGGTCAAGGCGGTGCGACGCCGCAACGTGCACGCGCAGGCGCCGCAGCCGGGGTTTCAGATCGAATCCGGCGACGTGCTGGTGTTGCTGGGCTCCGAGCAGGACTGTGCCGCGGCCGAGATGAAACTGATGCAGGGTTAGTTAAAGCAGGCTTGCGCCGCCGCAGTTCGGTTCCGAAGTTGTCGCCAGCCAGGTACCGGCGTTGTGACAGTTCGCAGCAGTCGGCGCGGTGCCGCCCTCGGTGTAGGCCGAGAAGCGGAACGTGCCGGTCTGCGCGTTGCCGTCGTCGACCTTGCGATCGAGTTCGGCGATGATGCCGACCGGAATCTGGTTGCCGAGCTTGAGGTTGTGCCGGGTGGCCGCCGCGCCGGTGTCGGCATACGCGTTGTCGTAAATCAATTGCAGGAACACGCCGTAGGCGTTGGTCGGGTTGGTCGCGGAACTCACCGCGGCGTTGTAAGTGTACGAGCCCGTGAGAAATCCCGCCTTGGAAAGGTGCTCCCATACCGCGATGGATTCGAGCATCGCGCCGTTCAGCAGAATCTGGCCGTCGCCGTTGCCATCCGAGGTCGCGGCGACGTTGGGAAGATTCGCCGAGGCGAGGTTGTAATCACCCGGATACGCGCGGAAACGGTCCCAGAAACCGAAGAATGCGGTCTTGACCTCGTCCTGCGTGGCGGCCAGGTTGCGCACCCGCGCGCTCTGGATCAGTTCCTGGCCCTTCAGCACGCCGCCAAGCAGCAGGCCGATGATCACCAGCGCGATTGCGATCTCGAGCAGCGTGAAACCGGTCTGTCTGCGCATGCTTTATCTCCGGTAAGGAGCTAGATGTACAACTTCTGAATCAGTGTCAGCGGAATTGGGCTACCTCATATTACGCCAAGTAACATTTGAATAAGTTCGTTTGAAAAAACGTCGTCATTCCGGCGAAAGTTACTGGATCGATGCCACTTGCGCTGGCTGTTCTCAAGTGGGCACGATCGACTTTAAACAATAGGTGACAGGTTGTCTGTCGGGAGAACCTGACAAACTGGCCGAGTGGCGAGATCTGTTTGCCGCGCCGCGCGGTGTTTCTCTCCAAGATTCAGCGCGTAGCGCCATAAGCCAAGTGTGATCAAGCGGTAACAAAAAAGCCCGCTCGCGCGGGCTTTTTCGGGTCTCGCGCGAGCGAGAACTATTAGAACAACGTAGAGCCGCCGCAGTTGGTGGTGCCGAAGTTGGCGCCCCAGACGGAGGTGGTGGCAACTGCGGTGGTGACGCAGGAGGGAGCAGCCGCACCGGCGCCGGTTGGCGCCGTGCCGTTGCTCGCGTAGGTCGAGAACTGGAAAGTGCCGGTGCCCGGCAACCCATCGTCGACCTTGCGATCGAGTTCGGCGATGACGGAAACAGGAATCCCGGGGCCGCTCTTCAAGTTGTGACGCACTGCGGCAGCGGCGCCGGTTACGCCGTAGACGCCGTCATAAACGAGCTGAAGGTAAATGTTGTACGCGTTCACCGGCGTTGAAGTTGCGACGTCAGCACCTGCAGCCACACTGCAGGTATAGGAGCCATTGATGAAGCCGGCCTTGGACAGATGTTCCCATGCGAGGATTGATTCACCGGCTAATGCGATCTGGCCATCGCCGTTGCCGTTGCCGGTGACAGCGCCGGTGCAGCCGGCGTTCGCAGCGACGCCGGTAATGTTGGTGGTGGCCGTGGTGTAATCACCCGGCAGCGCGCGAAAACGATCCTGGAAGCCGAAGAACGCCGCCTTGACCCCATCCTGCATCGACGCCAGGTTACGGACCCGCGCGCTCTGGATCAGTTCTTGGCCCTTGAGCACGCCGCCGAGCAGCAGGCCGATAATCACCAGCACGATCGCGATCTCGATCAGGGTAAAACCCGATTGCTTACGCACGATTGACCTCCCTTGATAATTGACCTTAACGGTAGGAGCAATTTCCATGCCATCCTAGATTGAACGGTGCGCTTGCGCACCGTTCGGCAGATGGTGCGCAAGCGCACCATACTTTATTACTTTCAGGACAGTTATTTAATGCTTATTATTGCGCATAAGCATTAAATAAGGCTAGATCGCAATTGAAAACAAATGACTATATTTTATAGTTTTCGTCATTTTTTCGACGAACGTGACGATTTTTCGGCGTTTTTCATGCTTTCCAGCCGTTCCGCAAGAAACCGCAATTCGCGCTCATCCTTGATTTCCCCGCTTTCAAGTAGTCCCCCCAGCAGTATCTTCGCGCTGTCGAGTTCGCCGATGCCCTCGAGGATGAAAATGCGCATCTGGCGCGCCCAGCCGGGTGCTGCCGGCGCGAGGCGCGCGATATCGTCGGCAAAACGCAGTGCGAGCGCAGTGTCGCGGAGGCGGTGGTGGGCCATGATGGCCGAGTGCGCGAGCCAGCGCCAGCGCCGGTTCGGGTCCTGCAGGAACTGCTCGTGAACGAACTCGAGCATCAGGCGCTCGCGCGCGGGATCGGGAACCTGCGAATAAACCTGCGCTGCCATCAGCAGCGGGTACTGGCCGGCCGCATCAAGCTCAAGTATCGTTGCCAGCCACTGCGTCACCCGCCGGTAGTCGAGATCGCGAAATGGGATGCTGATTCCGGGTTGGTTGTCGAACGCCTGCAGGTACAGTGTCGTCAACTGCGCGAGCACCACTGGTTCGCCGAGACTTGCGACGCGCAGCACCGCGACGGGCGGTGGCGCGCCGAGAGCCGCGGCGCTAGCGACCGGTCTGGGCTGCGCGCTTTGCCACGCGATCTGCAGGATCAGCGCGGCGATCAGCGAGAACCAGACGCCGCGCGACACGTCTGTGAGTGAGCGCTCACCGGACGCCATTACAGATTGCGCCGGTAGAAGTCGAACATTGCAGCGGCGCCGAGCAGCACGACATAGAGCAATGCCTGTGCGGCGTTGGCGCCGACCATCTGCCATGTCCCGGTGCTGTCGGCGAGCCAGACACTTTGGGCGAAGCGGTCGAGCGCCGGCAGCAGCAGCGCCAGAGCATCTACGAGCCGCGAAATAACCTGGTGCGACAGCGCGTCGCCGCCGACGAGCGGTGTGTCGCTGATCAGCCGGATCGCGGTCAGCGCGCGCGCGAGCAGGTAAAACCCGAGCACGAAACTCGCCGCCGGCATCAATTGCGTGAAAGTCACGATGCAGAAAAGGCTTAACGCAGTCACGATCGCGAGCTCGAGCGCGAGCGACAACCCCCATTGCAGCGCCGCCTGCGGCGGCGCGAGCAGCAATTGCGGCAGGGTCGCGAGCAGCGCAAAGACAGCCGCGATCAGGGTGTAACCGCACAGGCGGCCGAGAATATAGTGGGAGCGCCGCAAATCGAACGACAACGTGAGTTCGAGCCCTTTGTCGTTGAACTCGCGCACCATGCTGGTCAGGATATGCAGGCTCAGCACGAATACCGTCGCCAGGCGCGCGGCGGCGGCGGAAAATCCGATGTGCAGGCGCGTACTTTCAGTGATCGCAAGCTGCTGGATGAAGTAAGCGGTGACGAGGATCAATGCCAGCACGATGACGAACAGCCACGCGAGGCGCGTGCGCAACGCCTCGAGCAGCGTAAAGCGGGCAATGGTCGCAATTTGCGGCTGGCGCATGGGATAATCGTTGCGTATCTGAGCGGCTCAGTATAACCAAATCCCGGCCGCGGTTCGTAGCGCAGGCGCCTCGCCTGCTATCGTACGGAGCAGGCGAGGCGCCTGCGCTACAAAACCGAGCTGGCGAGGCGCTACTCGGGGATGAGGCAGAAGCAGTGAACGAAACTACCATCGGGTTGCAGCAACGGCTGATCGGCTCCCATCCGCAATGGTGGATGGGGGCGATGCTGTTCGCATTGCACTACGCGCTGGCGTGGGGCATCGACGATTGGCCGGCGCGCGCGGTATTGCTCGCGCACTTGGGGTTCTTCCTGATCTGGCAGACGGCGCAACGCGGCGAGCGCATCCTCGAATTGCGCCAGGCATTGCTGGTCGTGATCGTCGGACTGCTGTTTTCCAGCTGGAACAACTGGTGGCTGATGGCGGTGTGGCTGGCGGTATTGGTCGCCTTGACCGGCGGCAACCTGCTCGGCAGTCCGCAGCCGCGGCAGCGGCTGGCCGCGATGCTCGCGGCATTGTACCTGCTGTCGCTGCTGCTGATGTGGGTCGTGCCGCACCTGTTTGCCGAGCAGAGCTTCGAACCCGCGTTGACGCTGCTGGTGCAATACGGTTTGCAGCTGCTGCCGGTTGCGATCATCTTCATACCGATTCCCCAGGACAGCAAATTCGCGCCGCTGGCGGTGGATTTCGTCTACAGCCTGATGCTGTTCATGCTGGTCATGGGGCTGGTGCTCGGCAGCTTCGTCGTCAAGCAGGTCAGTCAGGGCGATTATCCGTTCGCGCTCGCGCAAAGCCTGCTCGGGGGCGCGTTGGTGCTGGTGACGCTGAGCTGGCTGTGGAATCCGCACAGCGGCTTCATGGGCATCGGGCACGTG
>Ga0102851_10000617_pt1 | contig 18508 bp, 18 predicted proteins | sample Mud3Dept3metaG_FD_79558 | JGI IMG/M metagenome (GOLD analysis project Ga0102851, IMG submission 79558) | Freshwater wetland microbial communities from Ohio, USA, analyzing the effect of biotic and abiotic controls - Mud 3 Core 4 Depth 3... | ecosystem: Environmental > Aquatic > Freshwater >... | reverse complement strand
GAGGGGCTCGTCCGCGAGGCACGCGCGGGCGGCTTCGTGTCGCCTTCGGGTGAGAGCTTCGTCAGCACCGGAGATGCGCCCGCAGCGACTGGCACCCGCGTCTACGCCATCAAGCGAAGCCTCTGCGACGAGCGCATCGCGCGCGCCGCCGAGCACGCGGGCGCCGAGCTTTTCGAAGAGGCCGCCGTGGTGCGCAGCGAGCTCGAGAGCGACGGCCTCTGGCACGTTGCCTGCCGCGATGGGCGCCGCTTCCGGAGCCGGATGCTGGTGGCGGCGGACGGCGCCGCCAGCCGCGTGGCGCGCCGGCTTGGTCTCCTCACGAGCTCGCCGACGGGCTTCGCCGCCCGCCAGTACGTGCAGGGCGGCAGCCACAACTTTCGGGCGGACGGCGTCCTCTTCTATCCGAGCTACATCCTGCCAGGCTACGTCGCCCTCTTCCGGCACTACAACGACGACATCGACGTGGGCAGCTACGTGATCCCAGGCGGTGTCGCGTCGGGCAAGGATCTGCCGCATCTGTACGAGCGGCGCATCCGCCGCGATCCGCTGATCTCCGCCGTGCTCGGACCGAAAGTCGAGTACCTCGAGCCTCTGCGCATGGCTCCGTTGCGGCTGGGCGGCGTGGCGCGCAGCTATGCGCGCCAGCTCCTGCTGGTCGGCGACGCAGCCGGTCAGACCGACCCGTTGACGGGAGAGGGCATCCACACTGGCATGCAGGCGGGCCGCATCGCCGCGCGGGCGATCCACGAGATGCTGGCGAAAGGCGACCTCTCCGCGCGCGCCTGCTCCCGCTACCACCGGCGCTGGATGTCTGCATTCGGCCGCGAGTTCCCGGCCTCCGCGCTCGCAGCTCGCCTCACCGGCCGCATGCCCCTTCTGCTCGACGCGGCCAACGTCGTGGCGCAGCGCCGGGGCGATGCCTTCATGGAGCGCTTCGGCGCGGCCATGACGGGCATGGCTCCGAAGACCACCTTCCTCGCGCCTGCGCTCGCGGGCCCGCTCGTCCTCGAGCTCGTGCGCCAGTGGCTGCGCCGCGGCGGCTCGCCCGAGGCGCGCTGGGCGGACGGCCTGCTCGCCGATCCGGGGCGGCCGACCGCCTTCCGGAACGCCTGCCTGCGCGAGCAGATCGAGATCGGCTGAGGCGGTTCATGCGGGGATTTCGGGTTCGATGGCTAGCGTCATGGCAAGCAGTCGCCGGGGAGCGGAGGCTCGGGATCCGGCGGGCTTTCTCTCGAGGAGAAGACGATGAGCAGCGACAAAGAACGGGAATCTCTCGCAGCAACGTTCGAGCGCCACGCGGACGAGGAGGGCAAGATCCTGACGGAGTACCGCGCCCTCTCGGAGAAGTTGGGAGACAGCTCCGCCGGCAATCTGGTGAGCCACATCCTGACGGAGGAGGAGCTGCACCATCTCCTCTTGCGCACCTTGGCGAAGTGGATGCGGGAGCGCCCCACGGAGCAGGAGCGCGCCATCCCACGCAGTGCCAATCGCGCTGAGCTCCTGCGCCTGACTCAGATGCTGCAGAAGCACGAGCTGGAAACGATCGAAGCGTGTCGCGGCATGAAGTCCGCGCTTCCCGGGGAGAGCGCCGATCTTCTCGGTGCCCTGTTGGATGCGATGATGTTGGATAGCGACAAACACCACCGCTTGCTCGACGCCGTAGCGAAGCTGCTGAAGCTTTGAGGAGGCAAGTCATGGCAAGAGAGCGGTACGACGTGATCGTGATTGGCGCCGGCTTCGGTGGCAGCACGTGCGCTGGCTTGCTGGCGCAGCGCGGGCTCAAAGTCTTGCTGGTCGAAAAGAACGCCCGCGCCGGCGGCAAGGCCATGAGCCTGTCGAAGAACGGCTTCACCTACACCCCCTGGGTGGTCATTGGTGCGCCGGTCGTCGGTAATCTCTACGAAACCGTGGCCAGGGAGCTGGGCGTCGAGGACCTGGTACAGCTGGTCACGCCCGGCTCGCCGGCAAGCCTGTACAGAACCTCTTCCGGTAAGTACACCCGCGTGCCCGACATGCCGGTAGGACAGAGCGACCCGAACGCCATCTTCGATTGGCTGGAGATCGAGCCGGAAGACCGCGCCGCGGCGCTGATGTTCTTCGCCGAGCTCACGATGATGCCACCCGAGGAGATCGAGAAGTTCCACGGCATCAGCTTCCAGGAGTGGATTGACCGGCACAACGTCCCGCGCTCGCTGTACGCATTCCTGGTGAGCAACTGCTGCGACGGCATGTTCATGGTGCCCGTCGATCAGCTGGAAGCGGCCGAGGCCATCGCGAGCTTGCAAGACATGTTTCTGCGTCATGGCGGGATATTCTGCCGCGGCGGCTTCGGTTCCGTCGCGGAGGCATACTGCGAGGCGGTGCGGCGTCATGGCGGCACCGTGCTCATGAAGGCCAAGACGGAGAAGATCGTGGTAGCGGACGGCAAGGTGACCGGGGTGGTCACCAGTCAGGGCACGTTCAACGCACCGATCGTCGTCAGCAATGCCGGTCTGCAGCCGACCGTGCTGAAGTTGGTGGGTGAACAGCACTTCGGACCGGATTATCGGCAATACGTAAAACGCCTGGTGCCCTCATGGGCGTTGCTCGGGCACCGCTACTTCTTGCGCAAACGGGTGACCAACGTGCCATACGGCGTCGTGTTCTCCGATGACAGCCCGTGGAGCCTCGAGCGGCTCAACCAGGCGCACGCCGGCCGAGCATCGCGTGAAGGGGTCGTCTACTTCGAGGTGCCATCGAACTACGATCCGATGGCCGCACCGCCCGGCAAGCAGCTGATGATCACCGGCTCGTTCTGCCCGCCGAGCCCACAAATGACACAGGAGGAGATCGCCGCGTGGGCCAAGGCCGGCGAGGAAATCATCTTCAAGGCGTTCCCCGAGCTCGAGGGTGCGATCGAAGACAAGGAGCTGTACACACCGAAGGACGTCTCGAACCTGACGCGCGAGTCCGTGCTCCCCGGCCATGGCGGTGAAACGATCGGATTGGGACAGATCGTCGGACAGTGCGGTCCGAACAAACCCTCCATTGAAGCGCCGGTCCGCGGCTTGTTCTTCGTCGGCTGCGACGCCGGCGGCACAGGCGTCGGCACCCAGCAGGCGATCGAGTCCGGCATGAACGTCGCCGACGCGGTGCTCCGCCAGCACCAATCGACCAAGACGGTTTGATCGCTGCGCCATCCAGGGTGCGCAGACGGCACTTCTTCATTCCAGGTACATCTTGATGTAGCGCTCCATCACCGGTGTCGGCTTCCACCACTTCGCAACGCCCAGATCTTCGGCCACTTTGTTTGCACCCAGGTAACCCGGCCCGCCGAGGACGAGCCCTCCCGGGTACACGGACACGCCGCAGACATAGAGCCCTTCAATGGGCGTCTTTGTGCTGGAACACTCCTGATTGGGGCGATAGCAGCCCATCTGCAGCGGCCGATAGTCGCCGTGTTTGATCGAGCCACGGCGCATGTTCGGGAAGCGGATTTCGATCTCCTCGGGATCTTCCATGGCGGTGCGGATGATCTTGCCCGTCAGATTCGGGGCGGCCTTCTGCCACTTGGACAGCATCGCCGCCTTGATCTCGTCGCGCCGATTCACCCAGCCGCCTGCGATCCCATAGGGTGCATGGATCTGGAACATCGAGACGAACTTGCCCGGGCGATCGCTGAGAGTCGGGTCGAACAGACTCTCGCACGTCGAGTGGCCGCCGAAGTTGTTCAGATCGATCTTCCCCTCGGTCACGTTGTCCCAATGCACGAGCAGCTGATCGACGCTCTCGATGCCGATGACGGTGGCAAAGGCTTCGTTGATCCACGGGTCGTCCGTGGCGTACTGGGGGGCCTCGTCGGCGGCGATGTGGAGCGTGTTGAAGCTCCACTTGTCCCAGACCCATCCCCTGACCGAATCCGCGAGCGACGCCGGCAGAGACGCCTCGCCGATCATGTCGAGGAACGTGGTGTGCGGGTCCAGCGTGGACATCACCGCTTTGGCGCGCAGCACGCGGTCCTCGTGCGTGATGTGCACGCCCACCGCGCGGCCGTTCTCGATGATGATCTTGTCCACCGTGGCGGCTTCCAAGATCACGCCGCCGTTCTTGACCACCTGGCGGGCCAAGGCGCTGCCGAATTTGTGCGACCCGCCGTAGCAGTAACACTTGTTCATGGCGCGATCGAGCATCAGCGGGACCATGAAGCCGAGCCCGGTCTCGCGCGGATCCAGTCCCCACATGCAAGTGGCATACAGCAGCAGCGCCCGCACCTTGTCGTGCTCGAAGGTCTCGGTGATCAGCTGCAGGGGGCTCAGCTCACCCATCTCCAGCATTTGCTGGCCAACCTTGGTGCGCTGCATGGCCATGGTGATCTCGATCGGATCCATCGGCGGGATGTAGGTGGCCGGCGCGATGATGTCGTCGACGATCTTGCGCCACTCGCGAATCACCTTGCCGAAGGTGACCGCATCCTTGAACGAATATTTGCTGATCGAATCCTTGGTATCCTGGACCATGCGCGTGAGCAGCACCGACGAGCCGTCCTCGAACAGCATGCCGGTCTGGGCATTCGGTCGGATCCACGTCAGCGCCGGACCGTCCAGCTCGAAATCGCGGATCGCCGGCATGTAGTCAACCATCATGTGGTAGAGGACGTGGGGGTTGGACGAGTAGCAGGGATAGAGATTCTCCTCGGTCGCCAGGCCGCCGCCGCACTCGAAGCGACGTTCGCAGACGGCAACGCTCAGCCCGGCCTTGGCGAGATAGGCAGCGGCGATGAGCCCGTTGGGCCCGCCGCCGATGATCACGACGTCGAATTCGCTCTGCTTTGGAAACTCCTCCTGCATGTGTCCGAACACATCAGAAGGGTCGTACTTGAACTCCGACTTGTACTTGAAGTCTGCCATCGCGTCCCCTCAGTCCTGCGCGTCAAGCGCGTTTCGCGGAGATCTTGCCCTGTTGCGGGATGTACCACGGCGACGCGTACCACCAGTCCCCGGGCTCGGCGATGCCGTCCTCGATGAGGATGTGCATCAGGTTGTACGGGATCGCCATCAGGCACAGCCCGCCCGGATGTCCCGATGTCTGATGGGCGTGGTACAGGCCCTCGATGGGCGTGCGGTAGCGAGCCAACTCCGGGATGGGACGGTTCGTCCACAACTGATCTTCGTCGTGGCGGCTGCCGCACCAGGTGCCGCCGATGATCCCGGTGTTGCGGAATTCCACATCGCGGCCGGTAGCGCTCCAATGGTGGATGAGGTTGTCGTCTTCGAGGCCGTCGAGCATTTGGCCGTAGGCCTGGCGCATATAAGCGTCCATTTGGGGCTTGTACTTGTCGGGGGCGTCTTCACCTTCCTTGTGGTAATCGGGCGAAGTAACCGCCATCTCGTACGCTTGCGAGATATAGCCGCGTGCCGGCGGGTAATTCGCCTGGCAATCCGTTGGGTCGAAATTCTGCGGCGGCGCTTGGAACCACAACGCGCGTTCCGGCGGCACAGTCGGCTGCCCCTTGCGACCGTCCACATCCGCAACGTTCTCGTAGTAGATCTCCCGCGAGTCACACGGATAGATACCGAGGAACGGTTGCTTGTTCGGGCCCATGAGGCGGTCGTCGCTGGCCCACTTCGGCTTGAGCCGCAGCTGTGTCTTGGTGTGGAAGACGGACACGTACAACGTCTGATTCTTCAGACTGATGTCCTTGACCTTCTGGATGAAGCCTGGATCCAAGTGACGGCGGCCGACCAGCTCGCGAAAGGCCTGGTGCACATCGACCGCGGCGATCACCGCCTTGTTGGCCCAGATCGTTCTTCCACCCATGGCGGCGGTCTCCCGGAGCCGCACGCCAACTGCCCGTCCGTCTTCGATGAGGATCTCGTCCACCGGACAGCAGGTGCGGATGACCGCCCCCTTGTGCACGGCAGCGCGATGGATGGCGTGCAAGTAGCCGTGCAAGCCGCCGCGCGGGATGCTGTTCTGCCCGGTGCTCGGCAAGGTGAGCAGTTGCACACACAGGGCAGCCGGAATGGCCACACCTTCCCAGTGTCCCGCGGCACCGGAGGCCCAGGCCGCGAACGCCATGGCGGACTTGAAGTGCTCCGTCTCGCAATGCTCGTCGAGGAGATCGAACATCGTCATTTCACGCAGTTCATGGGTGTACATGTCAGGTTGGCGCTGCTTGTACACCTGCATGTACGGCACGTTGTCGTCGGTCACCTCGACTTCCGGCGGATGCGGAGGACACCAGAATGTGGCGCGCATCAGCTCCTTGGTGAACGGCGGCCCGCCGAGCAGCCCGCCCAGCTTGGCCCAGCCCATCTTGTCCTGCATGGAGATGGGGCGCCAGCCATCGGTACAGGCGAGGGCGGCTACACTCTCCATCTTCCCGTAGTCGGGGTGCCAGGTCATGCGGAAGCCGTACTTGTGCAGCTCCAATTGCTCGAATCCCGGCGCTGGCGACGCGTACATCAGCATGGCGTGCGGATAGATGCGCACGCCGGGAATCGGCTCCTGCGTCTCGCAGGCGCCGCCACACTCGGTGCGCTCTTCCAGCACGCAGACACTGAGTCCACACTTGGCCAGATAGGCCGCGGTCGTCATCCCGTTGGGGCCGGCACCGATGATGACGATGTCGAACCTTTCATCCTTGCCCACGATATTCCTCCCCTGAATTCCGGACGTTGCCGGCCTTGCTCGCTCGCTCGTCGATGGCTTCCTCAGAAGTCGCCGGGATGCGTTGGCTCCTTGAACCAGGCGCGGAGGTTGAGCAGGAACGAAAGTACCGAGAGTTTCATCATCGCCCTGAGGAGCATGCGCAGGTCCTTGTGGCTCAGCCCGCCACGGATCTTCCAGCGCACCGGCTTGGTGGTTCGCAACTCCATGATCAGATAGTCGCCCTGGCGTTTCAGCCCGACGATCTCCGCAACGAGCTCGGCCTTTCCCAACCCGGTCGACCTCATCAGCATCGCACCGTGACGAGCTTGCGCATCGCCGGGATCGGAAGTTTCCTGCTTGCTCGAAAGCCGTTTCTCGCCTGCGACGAGGGGACGTTCTTCCATCTGCCCAGCCGCTCCTGCCGGATTGGTCATGCCGACACCATTGAGAGTTTCTCGAGAATGGCATTGAAGATATCGGGGGTGAGCGCCCGTGCCTTTTTCAGGGCCGGATTCGAATTCAACACGATCAAGTCGCCCAACTCCTCGTCGCTGAACAAATCCGCGTACACTTGCTCGGTGACCTCGATGCCGCTCTTGAACTCTTCGTGATACCCTTGCCTGGCCTTGCGCAGATCATCGGCGAAGCGGGCGTTGCCTTCCATTTCCGCCTTGTGGATGAAATAGGTCAGCGTGCACTCGACGATGCTCGAATAGTGCTTGTGTGCCTCGGATTCTTCCAAGAATCGTCTTGCTATTTCTCTGCTTGCCATCTGTTGCTCTCCCGTTGGGACCCGCTGAGACGTTCCCGCCGGTCCCGAGCATCCGCTCCCGGCGATTGTTTTGCCATGGCGCTAGCGATCGAACCGGGAATCCCCGCTTGTTCTCGTTCCTCCAATGCTCCGAGTTCCTTCATGATGGATTCCAGGGGGCGGGGAGCTGCCGAGCAGAGTCCGCTAGCAGGCGAGATTCCACAAGCCATCGCCTCCCGGGGTGAACGGTGGGCGTCGCGCCCACGATTCGCGTGTGAACGCGGGCTTGCGGCACTTCGCCCGGCAATGCCTCGCTCGCGTGCGCGGGTCCGCGTGCCGGCGTGGGAGAGGACGGAACGTCCCCACCCGGACGTGAAAGGCCCGCTGATCCGTTCTATCCACTCCCTCGAGGCCGTGCCCTGGGCCGTGCCCTGAAGCTCGTGCGAAGCGAGCGCTTCGGTCGCTTCCCGCGCTGCAACCTCGTGATCGGACGCACGTCGGCGCCCGGCAGCGCGACGTTCGCATCGGCTAGAAGAGCCAGGAGACCCCCGTGCCGGCGCTGCGCTCCACCGCCTCCGATCCCTGCCTGCTCGACGCGCGCGACCTGCTCGAGCGGCTGCGTCGTCGTGAGCTCTCCGCGCGCGAGGTGATGGCCGCGCATCTCGCGCGCATCGAGCGGATCAACCCGCGGCTCAACGCCATCGTGGCGCTGCTCGACGGGGATGCCGCGCTGGCGTTGGCCGACGAAGCCGATGCGCGCCTGATGCGCGGGGAACCGGTTGGACCGCTGCACGGCCTTCCGTTCGCGTTCAAGGACATGCAGCCGGCCGTCGGCTTCCCGTGCACGATGGGTTCGCCGATCCTGCGCAATAACCAGCCGCTCGCGGATTCGGTGCTGGTCGAGCGGATCCGCCGCGCCGGCGCGCTGCCGATCGGGAAGACCAACGTGCCCGAGTTCGGACTCGGCTCCCACACCTACAACGCGGTGTATGGAACGACGCGCAACCCGTGGAATCTGGCCAAGAGCGCGGGCGGCTCGAGCGGCGGCGCGGGCGCCGCGCTCGCGGCCAACCTGTTGCCGCTCGCCGACGGCGGCGACATGGGCGGCTCGCTGCGCAATCCGGCGAACTTCAACAACGGGGTCGGCTTCCGGCCCTCGCCAGGCATCGTGCCGAACGCACCGTCGGCGCTGCCGTTCGAGAATCTCTCGGTCTCGGGTCCGATGGCGCGCACGGTTGCGGACGCGGCCTTGCTGCTTTCGGTGATCGCCGGCGCCGACGCGCGCGATCCGGCGTCGCTGCCGATCGACCCGGGCCGCTTCGCGGAGCCGCTCGGACGCGACTTCGCCGGTGTGCGCGTCGCCTGGTGTCCAGATCTCGGCGGACTCCCGCTCGACCGCCGCGTGCACATGGTCCTGGAAGCGCGCCGCGCCGTCTTCGAGGAGCTCGGCTGCATCGTCGAGGAGGCGCAGCCCGACCTGCGCGACGCCGACGCCGTATTCCTGACACTGCGCGCCTTCTCGGTTGCGACGCTGCTCGGCCCGCTGCTCGAGCGCCACCGCGCCGAGCTCAAGCCCGAGGCGATCTGGAACATCGAGCAGGGGCTCGCGCTCTCGGCTGTCGACGTGGGTCGCGCGATGACCGCGCAGGCGGCGCTACTCGACCGCATGCGCCGCTTCTTCGAGCGCCACGATTTCCTGCTCTGCGCGGTCAACCAGGTGCCGCCCTTCGACGCAGCGCTCGATTGGCCGAAGGCGATCGAAGGCGTCGCGATGGAACACTACATCGCGTGGATGAAGTCGGCGTACTGGATCAGTGCAACGCTGCAGCCGGCAATTTCGGTGCCGGCGGGCTTCACGCCGGAGGACCTGCCGGTCGGCATCCAGATCGTCGGTCGCACGCGCGACGATCGGGGCGTGCTCGAACTCGCGCACGCGTTCGAAGCAGTGACCGGCTTCGGACGGCGCCGCCCGCCGCTCGAGCAGACCTGATGACCGCAATCCGTGCGTCGCGCAATACGAGCGCGCTCGGCAAGGACTCGGAAGCGCCGCAGGGAATCGGAGGACGCGACCACGAATCCCCGGCGCGTGGGAGGAGACGCTTGGGACGGATTCGGATGTGCTGGAACTGCTGGCGCCGTGCACGTCGCGCGACAATCAACCGATGTGGATGGCCGGCGTGGAAGACGATGAGTATCGGCGTGCCGGCGGCGTCTGGTTGCACGCGCGCATGGGGCTCAGCGTGCACTTCTTCGCGCCTCACGAACGCGGCGGGGCGAAGCGTTGATCGGCACGACACGCACCCCATGCGCGAGCCGGCGCTGCCCATGCGGACCCGCACTGCTCCAGGAAATCCCGACCGCAGCGACGGTCACGCGGATTTCCGCCGCCGCCCGCGCGGGATCCGCAGCGGTGGTCAGGGCTGGGCGGGAGCAGGCGCTGGCGTGGCCGGCGCTGCCGGCGAGGGCGGCGCGGCGGCGGCGGCGATGCGCTTCAGCGGGGTGGTCTTGCTCGGATCGGCGGACGTGACCAGCGTGGCGCGGTCGCCCGCGACGGTCAGGGTCATGCGGATGGGGATCCCGGCCTTGATCTCCTTGGTCCAGCCGATGGTGACTGCGTCGCCCTCGATCTTCTCGACCTGGTAGGTCGACGTCTCGATCTTGCCGCCGGGATTGGTGATGACCACCTCGTCCGCGGTGACGACGAGGCGCACCTGCGCGAGGAGCGGCAGAAGGCTCGCTTCGAGCCACTTGGCCTGCTGCTGCTTCTCGGTCGGAATGCCGCCCGGGGTCGCCGCCCGTATGGCGTCGATGTCCGCTCCCCAGGTGCCGATGATCTTCTCGGCGGGGGCGGTGTCGTTGTTGCAGGCGACGAGCGACGCCAGGGCGACGCAGAGGAGGGCTGTGGCGAGCGGCAGCAGGCGCGACATTGTGGCTCCTGAGGTGAGGGGTGAGTTTCGCGGCAGAAGAGTTTGCGCCGGCCCCACCGCGGGCACAAGGGCGTGAACGGAACGAGCGGCGCCGAGTTCCGTCTCGATCGAGATGCTGGGGCTGATGCGCGGGCGGGAGTCTCTCTCGGCTCCGTCCGCCGACGGCGATGCCGGCCGGCCGAGGCGGCGAAGGCCCTGCCCGCTCTCGTGGAGGGCTGACGCGAAACGCCTCCGGCACCAACGGACGAGGCCTTGACCGGCGTCTTCGGCAAACATATCGTAATTCTACGATGATTGAGCGATCTCCGAGAGCGTGCTGCGAGGAGCAGAATTCACCGCCTGATCTCCGCCCGGTCGAAGGCAAGGATGCTGACGAGGAGCTTGCGGAGCTCGCAAAGGCCGTCGGGCACGCGGCACGCGTACAGATCTTGCGGATTCTCGCCCGCAGGAACGATTGCGTCTGTGGTGATCTCGTCGATGAACTGCCCCTCGCGCAGTCGACCGTGTCCCAGCACTTGAAAGTGCTCAAGGACGCGGGGCTGATCCGCGGCGCGGTCGATGGCCCGCGCGTTTGCTACTGCATCGAGCCCCGTATGCTGCGCCGCCTGAAGGCCCTGGTGGGCGGGCTCTGAGGCGGGGCCTCGAGGGACATCGTAAATCAACGATCGATAGAAGGAACTTCGCATGACCGCCGTACACGTCTTCGATCCCGCGATGTGCTGCTCGACCGGAGTCTGCGGGCCCTCGGTGGATCCCGAACTCGTGCGCTTCGCGGCCGACCTCGACTGGCTCAAAGGTCAGGGCGTGTCGGTCGAGCGCTTCAATCTCTCCCAAGCACCCGGCGCGTTCGCGGCCGACGCTGCGGTGAAGGCGGCGCTCGAGGCGAAGGGCGAGGCGGGACTTCCGCTGGTGAAAGTGGATGGCGCGGTGAGGAGCAGTGGCGTCTACCCGTCGCGCGGAGAGCTGGCGGCGGGGAGCGGCGTCGCGGCCCCCGAGGCGAGTCTCTTCACGGAAGCCGTGGCGGAGCTCGTGGCCATCGGCGCCGCCATCGCCGCGAACTGCGAGCCTTGCTTCAAGTTCCACTACGACAAGGCCCGCAAGCTCGGCGTCTCGCGCGACGACATGCATCGCGCCGTCACCCTCGCGCAGAGCGTGAAGGACGCACCCGCACGGGCCGTCCGCGAGCTCGCGGAGCGCTTCCTTCGCGGCGACGCTCCCACCTCCCAGAAGGAGACGGGCGCAACGGCGACCAGCGGTTGCTGCGAGCCGCAGGGAGGCAAGGAATCCGCGAACTCGAAGTGCAGCGGAAGTAGCTGACCGATGGAATTCCTCGAGCGTGCGCCGCGACAGTTGTTCTTCACCGGCAAGGGAGGTGTCGGCAAGACCTCCGTCGCTTGCGCGACGGCGATCGCGCTCGCGGAACGCGGGAAGCGTGTGCTGCTCGTGAGCACGGATCCGGCCTCGAACCTCGATGAGACCCTCGAAACGAAGCTCGGTGTCTCGCCCAAGAGCATTGCTGCGGTGCCTCGACTTTTCGCGCTGAACATCGATCCGGAGGCAGCAGCACTGGCCTATCGCGAGCGCGTGGTGGGGCCGTACCGTGGCGTGCTACCCGACACGGCGGTGCGCAGCATCGAGGAGCAGCTGTCGGGAGCCTGCACCGTCGAGATCGCCGCGTTCGACGAGTTCTCGAAATAGCTCGGAGACGAGGCGGTGACGTCGGAGTTCGACCACGTCGTCTTCGACACCGCGCCCACCGGACACACGCTGCGCCTGCTCGCGCTGCCCGCCGCGTGGACCGGCTTTCTCGAGAGCAACGTCGGGGGAACGTCGTGTCTCGGCCCGCTCTCGGGCCTCGAGGCGCAGCAAGCACTCTACGATGCGTCGCGCCAGGCGCTTACCGACGGCAAGCAGACGTCTCTCGTCCTGGTCTCCCGCGCCGAACGCGCGGCGCTCGACGAGGCCGAGCGCACGCGCCGGGAACTCGACGAGCTCGGCATCCGCAGGCAGGAACTCGTGCTCAACGGGATCTTCCACGCGAGCAGCGCGACCGATCCGATTGCCGTCGCGATGGAAGAGCGCGGGCGACGGGCCGTCGAAACCATGCCGGCGGGGTTGCGCGGCCTTCCGCGCACGGAGCTTCCCCTCTTGGCGTTCGGGCTCGTGGAGATCGAGCCGCTTCGAGCGCTGTTCCAGACCGAAAGCGCGGCGCACGACGCTCCACGAGCAGTCTCTTCGAGCGCCGCGCTCTTGCCTCCGCTCGCCGCACTTTTGCCCGAGCTCGAGGCCGACGGGCGAGGCGTCATCATGACCATGGGCAAGGGCGGTGTCGGCAAGACCACGGTCGCGGCCAGCATCGCTCTCGAGGTCGCGCGGCGCGGCCATCGGGTTCACCTCACGACGACCGATCCGGCTGCACACGTTGCAGACGCACTCGGCTCTCCCGTCGAGGGAATTCGGGTGAGTCGGATCGACCCTGCCGCAGAGACGCGCGCCTATTCCGATGAAGTCGTGCGCGGCGCCGGCGCCGGGCTGGATGCAGCCGGGCGGGCGTTGCTGGAAGAAGACCTGCGCTCGCCCTGCACCGAGGAGATCGCGGTCTTCCGTGCGTTCGCCCGCATCGTCGACGATGGGGTGCGTGGCTTCGTCGTCATCGATACCGCGCCCACCGGCCACACATTGCTGCTTCTCGACGCGGCGCAGGCCTACCATCGCGAGGTTCTGAGGACCGCCGGCCAGGTTCCCGAGCAAGTGCGTCGGCTGCTCCCGCGCCTGCGGGATCCGGGCTTCACGAAGATCCTCCTCGTCACGCTGCCCGAGGCCACGCCCGTTCACGAAGCGGCCCAACTTCAGCGCGACCTCGAGCGCGCTGGCATCGAACCCTTCGGATGGGTCATCAACCAGAGCCTCGTCCCCCTCTCCGTGACGGACCCGCTCCTCCAATGCCGGCGCGCAGACGAGAGGCCCTTTCACGAAGAGGTACAGAGGCTCGCCAAACGCGTCGTGCTCGTTCCCTGGATGAAGCCGCCCGCAAACGCGCGACTCGAGCTTGCCGCTGGCGATCAGAACGGTTCCCGCGTGAACGTCGGCTCGTGACACCCGAGGGTCCTGCGCGGCGGAGGCGCGCCGCTGCGGCGATCCGTCAGGCCAGCGATGCCAGGCGTGTGAGCAACGCGGTCAGCTCTTCGCGACGGCGCGCGTAGGCGGCGATCGGAAACGCCGCGATCGTCGCGCCCGCTTCGCGCAGGCGCGGGATTCCTTCGGCGATGCTGCGATCGAGATCGGCGCGGCCGTCCGCGCCGCGCGCAATCGGGACGTTCGCGCGCACGCCGAGCGACGCGGGATCGCGACCCGCGGCGCTGAAGGCGGCGCGCAACGCGCGCACGCCGTCGGCCAGCGCGGTGACGTCGGCGCCGACCGGCATCCAGCCGCTGCCGATCTCGACGACGTGCGCCACGTGGCGCGCGCTCGCCGCGACGCCGAACCAGATCGGGATGCCGCCGGGCTGCACGGGCCGCGGCTCACACCAGAGTGCGTCGAACGAGACCGTCTCGGAGTGGAACGACGCCGGCGCGTCGCGCCAGAGCACGAGGCACGCGCGCAGCACGTCCATCATGCGAGCCGTGCGAGACCCGAAACGGACGCCCGACGCATCGAACTCCTCCTTCTGCCAGCCCACGCCGACGCCGAGATCGACGCGGCCGCCAGAGAGCGCGTCGAGCGTCGCGAGCGACTTGGCCAGCAGCAGCGCAGGACGCAGCGGCGCAACGAGCACCGCCGTCGCGAGTCGGATGCGCCGCGTCGCGCCGGCCATTGCCGCGAGTGTCACCAGCGGCTCGGGCCACGGCTCGTCGTTCGGAAACGGAAACGTGCCGTACGGATAGCGATCCGTGCGCGGGCCGATCGCGAGGTGATCGGTCATCGCGATTTGGTCGATGCCCGCGTCCTCAGCGCGCTTCGCGAACTCGACGAGCTGCGAGAGATCGTCGCCAAACAGGCGCTTCACCCCGGAGACGGTGAGCGAGATCGGAAGCGGTTCACTCACTTCGGCCCGATCGACTTCGTTCGGCTGCGCCTCACTGCGCGCCGCCTCCGGCGGCTTGCGGTGCAACCGACTTCATGCGCGCCATCTCCCAGTACGCGCGCAGCGCGAGTACCTTGCCGCGCGCGTCGACGCGATAGGTGAAGACGCCGTTCACGATCATGATCGCGCCGTTCGACAGCACGGTGTTCACCGTCCCCACGTTCGCGCACTCGCTGCCGCACGCGAACGACTCGCGGACGTCGAAGAAGACGCGGTTCGGGCCGATCAGCTTGTCCCAGAACGCGGCGATCGCCGCCTTGCCGCGATGCCCCTTCCCTTCCGGGTCGAAGATCGAGGGACCGATCGGGTCCTCGACGACGCCGTCGTCGGCGAAATTCGCGATCCACGCGTCCTTGTCCTTGGCGTGCACGGCTTCCATCGAGCGCCTTGCAGCGAGCCGGGCGGGATGTTCTTCGGGAGCGTTCGACATGAGTCCTCCAGCGGGGGCCGCGAGTATACTGGCGCGCCATGAGCGACCAAGACTCCGAGCAGCGCATTCTCGACGGAACGGCCTGGGCGGATTTCTGCGACGCATTGAAGCGCGCCGGCGACGTCGTGCTGCGGCCCGGCTCACCGCTGGACGCCTTCGATCGCGCCGAAGGCTTCCGCTATCTGTCGCGACTCTCGCGTGTCGCGCTCGAGTCGTACATCGAGTTCGCCGACCCGCTGTTCCCGGTGCTGCGCCGTCCCGCGCACGAGACGGTGAAGATCGGCGCCGACAACCCGGACAACTACTACCAGAGCGCGGCGATCAGCGGCGCGCACGAGTACAAGATCACCGGCACGCGCAACACCGTGCACTACCTCGGCCTCGGCAGCTACGCGGGCAGCTATGGCTCGAAGACGCGCCGCGGCCAGACCGGCTACCTCGACGCGCGCGAGATGAAGATCGCGCCGGACGGCCGCTTCGAGATCATCCTCTCGTGCAACGAGCAGCCGGGCAGGAACTGGCTGCGCATGGAACCGGACACGTCGTCGCTGATCGTGCGACAGACCTTCCAGGATCGCGCACACGAGCGCATCGCCGAGCTGCAGATCGAGCGACTTGGCGGCGCGCGCACGCCCGCGCCGGTGACGCCCGCCTTCATCGACCGCGGCCTGCAGGCGGCGGCTGCGTACGTCGCGGGCACGGCGTCGATCTTCGCGGACTGGGCGGAGGGCTTCGCGAAACACAAGAACGAACTGCCCCGCTTCGACCCCGCGATCGCCGCCGCCGCGCACGGTGATCCCAACATCGTCTACTACCACGGCTATTTCGAGCTGGCCGACGACGAGGCGCTGGTGATCGACCTGGTGCCGCCCGCCTGCGAATACTGGAACTTCCAACTCAACAACCACTGGATGGAGTCGCTCGACTACCGCTACCACACGATCGCGCTGAACCACTTCGGCGCGAAGGCGCGCCCCGACGGCTCGGTACGACTCGTCGTCGCGTCGCGCGACCCGGGCGTCCCGAACTGGCTCGACACGGCGGGACACCGTCGCGGCACGACCTGCCTGCGCTGGGTGGGCGCGAAACAGCACCCGGATCCCAAGACGCGCGTGGTGAAGCTCGTCGATGTCGCGGGTCTCGGTTAGGTTCCGCAGGTCGCCGTGCGAGTTTCCTCAGCTGGGAGAAGCGCCTTGAAGCCCGAAGACTGCATCCTCTACAGCGGCGCCGCGAACGGCGCCGAAGCCCGTTTCGGCGCCGCCGCCGAGCGCCACGGCATCGACGAAGTGAACTTCAGCTTCGAGGGTCACAACGACGCGCGGCGCCGCGGCCTCCGCGTGCTCACCCGCGAAGAGTTGGAACACGGCGACGTGAGCCTCTCCTACGTGAGCAAGCTGATGCACCGCGCCTATCCCGACACGCCGCTCTTCAAGCGCGTGCTCCAGACCATCTACTTCCAGGTGAACCACGGCCAGGAGATCTACGTGGTCGGCACGATCCTCGCCGACCAGACCGTGAAGGGCGGCACCGGCTGGGGCGCCGAGTTCGCCAAGCTCTGCAACAAACCGCTCTTCGTCTTCGACCAGGATCGCGACGGCTGGTTCCAATGGAGCGGCGAGAGCTTCGATTTGTCCAAGGACCCGGTGATCCGACATACTCACTTCTGTGGCACCGGCACGCGCTTCCTCACCGAGAACGGCGCGCTCGCGATCGACGCGCTCTTCGATCGCTCGTTCCGCTGAAAGCGACTCAGGCCGCGCGGCGCGACGAGCCGGCGCGCACCAGACCTGCAAGGCCGAAGGCCAGCAGGAGCGCGGTGCCGGGCTCCGGAACCACCTGCAGCGTGCTCCCTTCGAAGACGAGATCGCCGGCCTTGCAGCCGTTCGCGGTCACGCAGCGGGCCTTCAAGCTCGCGTCGAACGGATCGAGCTCGAGCGACGTTCCGATCGGCACGAAGGCGTTGAACACCCACTCGTAGATCCCCGCGAACGGCAGCGTCGCAGCGCTCGTCGAGTCGGACGTCGCGCAGGCAAATCCGTTCGCGCCATTGCCCTGGCAGCCACCGGCGTTGATGCCGCCGGAGAGCGCCGTCCAATTATCGGCGCCGCCCGGCGCATCCAGCAAAGTCACGCCTTCCAGGTTGGGGCTGATCTTGAAAGCCACGTCGTCGATGCGGACACCGCTACCCGTGTAGCCGGTCGTGTCGATCCGCAACGTGATTTCCCAGATCGTGCTGGTCGCCGTCGAGCCGACCGGCTCGGAGTCGTACAACAACTCGTAGATCGAGCCCTGGCAGGTGTCGCAGTCCGGACCGATCGGGGCGGGCCGCCGACGGCCGACCCGATGCCATCAGCAACAGCGCCGCAGGACCCGCGAGAAACAACGCGAGACGCAACATCGAAGCCTCCTAGGGGGGATTCCCCCCTTGGAGGCAGAGTGGCTACGGATGGCGGAACGTGGGAGGGAAAAGGTCGGGCGTCCGGGGCCCGGGGGCGTCGTCGACGAGCACCACGCCGCTTACGCGAGGGCACTGCGCCTTCACGTGCGCGCCGTCGAGAACGGCTTCCCGGTCGCTTTCCGGTGGCTCGAGGATCTACCGGCCACGCCCACGCGCGATGCCGGCGTCAGCCCGCAGCGGCTGCAGCCAAGCAAGCACAGGAATACCTCCATGGCCACAGGGGATACCGCGGACGCGTGGAGAGAGCGGGCATCTCCATCCGGGTACGACCCTTCTCGTGCCGATGGCGAGCGTTGTGGCAAAATCTCGCAGGAATCGAGTGTCAACCGACCCGATTCGAACCGTTCCAGGCGTCCGGCACTCCGCGTCACGTCGTATCGAAACGGGTGTCGCGACCGAATTGGCGCAAGCCCCCGAAAAAAGATTGGCGCCGCATCATTCGCGAAAAGCCTCCCGGCAGAAGAAGCAGATCCGCGCCCCGGAACGAGCCCGACGCCCGTCGAATCCACGACGCATTCCGTGCACGTGACTTCAAGACGAAACCACTGATCTGCCTGGCCCTCGCCGGGCTCACCTTCCTGGCCTTCTGGCAGGTCCTGTCGTTCGACTTCGTGAGTTACGACGACCCGCTCTACGTAACACAGAATCCAGTGGTGATGGCGGGGTTGACCTGGAACGGAATTGCCTGGGCGTTTTCTTCCAACCACGCGACCAACTGGCATCCGGTGACATGGCTTTCGCACATGCTCGACGTGCAACTCTTCGGCCTCGATCCCGGATGGCATCATCTCACCAGCCTCCTCTTTCACATCGCCAACACCCTTCTGCTTTTCCTCGTCCTCAACAGGATGACCACCACGCTCTGGCGCAGCGCGTTCGTCGCCGCGCTGTTCGCCCTGCATCCGCTCCACGTCGAATCCGTCGCCTGGATTGCTGAACGCAAAGACGTCTCGAGCGCCTGCTTCTTCCTGCTCACGCTCTGGACCTACGCCGGGTTCGCCCGATCCCGAACCCGCAATTCACGGTTTGAACCCGGAAGCTACTTCCTGGCGCTGTTGTTCTTCGCGCTGGGCTTGATGAGCAAACCGATGTTGGTGACGACGCCGTTCGTGTTGCTGCTGCTGGATCATTGGCCGCTCGGCAGATTCGAGACTCGCGGCCCGACGTCGAAAGTCGTGCGCAACCTGCTGCTCGAGAAGATTCCGTTCCTGGCTCTTGCACTCATCTC
>Ga0102851_10000616_pt1 | contig 18534 bp, 14 predicted proteins | sample Mud3Dept3metaG_FD_79558 | JGI IMG/M metagenome (GOLD analysis project Ga0102851, IMG submission 79558) | Freshwater wetland microbial communities from Ohio, USA, analyzing the effect of biotic and abiotic controls - Mud 3 Core 4 Depth 3... | ecosystem: Environmental > Aquatic > Freshwater >... | reverse complement strand
TCGACAAGCGCAAGATCATGCTGGAAGAGCCGATCAAGCGGACCGGCGACTACACCGTGCCGGTGAAGCTCCATACCGACGTGGTGGCGGACCTCAAGGTATCGGTCATCGCCGCAGAATAAGCACAGCACGAACCAGGATCAGGAGCCAGGGGTCAGGGTCAGGGAAAATTCTCCCGGCGCCTGATTTCCGGCTCTTTTTTTTTCGCCCGAATCCGTTGTATATCAAGAGGTAAGGCAATGTCCCTCCAGGAAGAGGTCTCGCTCCAGAAGCTCCCTCCGCAGAACATCGAGGCCGAACAGATGGTCCTCGGCGCCATCCTGATCGAGAACAGCGCGATGGAGAACGTCAGCGATATCCTCGTTCCCGAGGATTTTTATAAGGATGCCCATCGTCGGATTTTTACCGCCATGCTCGACATGTCCGAGCGCCGAGAGGCGATCGACCTCGTCACGCTCACCGATGCCCTGCGCCACGGCGGCGGCATCGAGAAGGTGGGCGGCGCATCCTACCTCTCCACGCTGGTGAGCCTCGTCCCCACGGCGGCGAACGTGAAGTACCACGCCCGGATCGTGCGGGACAAGTCGGTGCTTCGCCAGCTGATCCACGCCTCGACGGACATCATCACCAAGAGCTACGACGACTCGCCGGAGGCCGTCAAGATCGACGAACTCATCGACCAGGCGCAGCATTCGATCCTCGAGATCTCCGACAAGAAGATGACCGAGCCGTTCACGCCCATGCGGGCCCTGATGCACTCCAGCTTCGAGGCCATCGGGAACCTGTACGAGCGCAAGGAACTGATCACGGGGATACCGACGGGCTTCGTGGACCTCGACAACATGACCTCGGGCCTGCAGTCCAGCGACCTCATCATCGTGGCAGGCCGCCCGTCCATGGGCAAGACCGCGTTCTGTCTGAACGTCGCGGCGCATTCCGCGCTCAAGGACAACAAGACCGTCGCCATGTTCAGCCTCGAGATGTCCAAGGAACAGCTCGGTCTCCGGCTGATCTGTTCCGAGGCGCGGATCGACGCGCACAAGCTCCGGCGGGGCTTCCTGGCCGAGACGGACTTCGGCCGGATCGCCAACGCCACGGGCCTGCTTGCCGAGGCGCCGTTCTACATCGACGACACGGGCGCCATCGGCGTCCTGGAGATGCGCACCAAGGCCCGGCGGCTCAAGGCGGACAAGGGGCTCGACCTGATCATCGTTGACTACCTGCAGCTCATGCGCGGCAGGGGGGAGGACAGCCGGGAACAGGAGATCTCCAACATCTCCCGGTCGCTCAAGGCGCTGGCCAAGGAGCTCAAGGTCCCGATCATCGCCCTGTCGCAGTTGAACCGCGCCGTGGAGACCCGGGGCAAGGACAAACGGCCCATGCTTGCGGACCTGCGCGAGTCCGGCGCCATCGAACAGGACGCCGACGTGATCCTGTTCATCTACCGGGACGAGGTCTACAACAAGTGCACCTGTGTCCACGACGGGGAGTGCATCTGCGGTCAGCGCGGCAAGGCCGAGGTCATCATCGGCAAGCAGCGGAACGGCCCGACAGGCATCGTGGACCTGACCTACATCAACAGGTTCACGAGGTTCGAAAACGCGGAAAAGAGAAGCTTTTAGATTTCCCCAAAATAAGATATACTAGCGACCGTGGGCGTTCCTTTCAACCGCCCCTGATCCCGAACTCACGGAGGAGGACACCTTGGCTTCCGAAAGAGCGCAGCTCACCGAGAACGTGCAAAAATACATCCAGAAGAGCGACTGGAAGAACGCCATTGCCGACCTGGAGAAGCTTTTCGCCATCGACCAGGACCCGCAGGTCAAGGTCCGGATGGGCGATGTGCGGCAGAAGATGAACCAGAAGCCGCAGGCCATCGTCGAGTATATGAAGGCTGCGGAGATCTTCGCGGACAAGGGTTTCGTGGTCAAGGCCCTGGCCATGTACAAGATGGTCCTGCGGCTGGACCCGAGCAACGACAAGGCCCTGGCGCAGATGTCCTCGCTCCATTCCAACAAGTCCGTGACTGAACTGAAGCTCGAGCCCGTGGAGCTCGGCGAGGTGGCGCCCCAGAGCAGCATCGTCCCGCTGTTCGCAGACCTGACGCAGGAGGAGTTCAACGACTTCACGAAGCGGATGGTGTTCCATACGGTACCGGAAGGCCAGGTCATCGTGAAGGAAGGAGATGTCGGCGCCTCGGTCTATGTGGTCACCCGCGGCACTGTCCGGGTCGTCACGACCATGGAAGGGAAGCCGGTGGAGCTTGCCGTGCTCCAGCCCAGCGACTTCTTCGGCGAGATCGCGTTCCTGACCGGCAAGCCGCGCACTGCGACGGTCGTGGCCGCCGAGGAGTGCGATATCCTCGAAGTACACGAGGACCAGCTCAAGGAACTCATCGGTTCGAAGCCCCGTATCCGCGAGGTCATGCAGAACTACTACAACCAGCGGGTCTCCAACACACTCATGAAGCTGAAGGGGATAGGATAGAAAGAGCGTGAGACGTTAGACGTGAAACGTAAGGCATAAGGCGGAAATCTCCAGTAAGAGATTCTACAAACGCATCCGGAGGCGAAGATGGCCGCAGAGAATAAAGCACAGCTGATTGACAACATCCAGGCGTTCCTGGGCAAGGGCAAATGGAAAGAGGCCGTTGCAGACATGGAGAAGCTCTTCGCCCTGAACCCGGACCCCATCATCAGGGTCCGCATGGGAGATGCCTATCAGAAGCTGAACTCGAAGCCCGAGGCGACCCGTGAATATGTCTATGCGGCGGACCTCTATGCCGAGAAAGGCGCCGTGGTGAAGGCCCTTGCGCAGTACAAGCTCGCGCTCCGCATCGACCCCGAGCACAAGCGCGCCCAGGACCGCATGGCAGCGCTCCACTCCAACAAGACCATCGCCGAGAAGAAGGCCGAGCCGGTGGAGGAGGGCAAGCAGAAGCCGGCGAACAGCGCCATCCCGCTCTTCGCGGGGTTCACGCAGGGCGAGTTCCAGGAGTTCACCAAGCTCATGAACGTGCACACCCACGGCCCCGGCGAGATCATCGTGCGCGAAGGGGACAAGGGCAAGTCCGTGTATATCATCGCCAGCGGTTCCGTCAAGGTCTACACGACCATGCTGTCGGGCGAGGTCGTGGAACTGGCCAAGCTGTGGCCCAGCGAGTTCTTTGGCGAGATCTCGTTTCTTACCGGCAAGCCGCGCACCGCCACGATCGAGACCCTCGAGGACACCACGGTCCTGGAAATGACCGAGGACAAGCTGCACGACCTCGTGGAAAAACACCCCCGCGTCCGTGAAGTTCTGCAAAAGTACTCAGAGATGCGGCTCAAGGGCACCATCGAGACGGTCATCAGCAAGTCGGTGGAGTGAGTACCAATTGCGGATTTCGGATTGCGGATTGCGGAATTAACGAGGGATAAACAACCGTAAGGATTGTATTGAACCTGATCAACCTGCCTCCACGCTTGTCGTGTTGATTTATGTTCTCCGCGACGGCACACTCCCTGTTAACTCAAACAGCATTCATCAGAAACCCAAAGCGACAGTTTAATGAGTCTTCCCTTTGATCTTTGCCTTCCGTGCTATAATTAAAGCATCTTAACAATCCGCAATCCGAAATCCGCATTCCGCAATTGAGAGGTCCCCATGCCCCGTCAACCGGCTGTCGCGGGATATTTCTATCAAGCTTCTCCTTCCGCCCTGAAGAACCAGGTGGAGCGGTTCCTGGTCCCGGGGGCGAAGAAGATCAAGGCGCTCGGCATCCTTTCTCCCCATGCCGGGCTCATATATTCAGGCTCCGTTGCCGGCGCGGTCTACTCCAGTATCGAACTGCCCGGCACGTTCGTCCTGATCGGCCCCAATCACACGGGTCTGGGCGCGCCGGTCTCGCTCATGGCGAAGGGGCAATGGGAGACGCCCCTCGGGACCGTCCGGATCGATGAAGAGCTTGCCGCTGGCATCCTTTCCCGGTCCCGTCTTGTCCGCGAGGACGCGCTCGCGCACATGAAGGAGCATTCGCTCGAGGTCCAGCTTCCCTTCATCCAGTATCTTAAAAAGGAATTCTCGATCGTGCCGATCCAGATGATGGATACGAGGTTTGAGACGTGTATCGAGCTGGGAAATGCGATAGCAGAGGCAATACAAGGGCAGGGGCCAGGGTCCAGGGTCCAGGAACAGGGAGTGCTGATCGTGGCCAGCTCGGACATGAGCCATTACATCTCCGCCGAATCAGCGAAGAAGAAGGACCACAAGGCGATCCAGCGCATACTCGACCTGGACGCGCAGGGGCTCTACGATACGGTCCGCGACGAGAACATCACCATGTGCGGGTACGGGCCTGCAGTGGCCATGATCACGGCCTGCAAGGCGCTCGGCGCGAAGAAAGCGGTGCTCATCAAGTACACGAATTCGGGTGAGGTGAGCGGGGACTATGATCAGGTCGTGGGGTACGCCGGTATCGTGGTGTCCTGATGATCTGCGAACAAGAGCATGAGCTCCGTTGCCGCAGAGGTCTCAGGGCACACCGAGAAAAGATTTCAAGAACACCGCTTTTACCTGCTTTCCCGGTGTCCCCTGTGGTACAAGAGGTAATAGTGGGCGCACTTCCAAATTATTCCCCGGGTCGACACACAGCGGGGTAATCTGTAAAAGTTCCCTGAGCCTGCGTTCACCATGACGGAGGCTCTCATTATTTCGGATGACCCTATGAACGAACGGTACGACGTCATCATCATCGGCACCGGTCCTGCCGGCATCTTCGCCGCGCTGGAACTGGTGAAAAGTCGCGGGACCCGGGTCCTGATGATCGAGAAGGGGAGCGATATCGAGGTCCGGTCCTGTCCTATGCACGACGCGGACGTGCCCTGCGCCCAGTGCGAGTTGTGCGGCATCCTCTGCGGCTGGGGCGGTGCGGGCGCGTACAGTGACGGCAAGCTCACGCTCACCTCGGCGTTCGGCGGCTGGCTGGGGGAATACCTGCAGGCCGGGGAGCTTGAACAGCTGATCGAACAGGTGGATGCGACCTATTGCCACTATGGAGCGGGCAAGGACATCCATGGCGACGACCGGGAGGCCGTGGAGCGGCTCCGGAAGAAGGCCCGGAGCTACGACCTCGAACTGGTCCCTGCGCGCATCAGGCACATCGGCACGGACCTCTGCAGGGAGGTCTTGAAGAACATCCGCGGCCGTCTCGAAGGGAACGTGACCGTGCTGTTCAACACGCCGGTCGCGCAGGTCATGACGGAGCGCGGGGCGGTCACCGGGGTGGAGACGCGGGACGGAAAGCGGTGCGAGGCGCGCGCAGTCATCCTCGCCGTAGGCAGGGACGGTTCGTCATGGCTCTCCACGGAGGCGAAGCGGCTCGGCCTCTCGCTCCGGACCAATCCCGTGGACATCGGCGTCCGGGTGGAGCTGCCCGCGTCCATCATGAAGGACATCACGGACATCACCTACGAGGCCAAGTTCCTGTACACGACGAAGAAATTCCATGACCGCATCAGGACCTTTTGCATGAATCCCTACGGCGAGGTGGTGCGGGAGAACAGCGAAGGCGTGTTCAGCGTCAACGGCCACAGCTACAAGGACCTGCGGACCGGGAACACCAACTTCGCCCTGCTCGTGAGCACCGACTTCACCAGGCCCTTCCATGAACCCATTGCCTACGGAAGGTACATCGCCGGGCTTGCGAACATGTTGGGGGGAGGGGTCCTGCTGCAGAGGCTGGGAGACCTCAAGATGGGGCGTCGCTCCACGCCGGAACGGATCAGCGAAGGGTCCGTCCGTCCGACGCTCGAGGATGCCACGCCGGGCGACCTGAGCTTCGCCTTGCCGTACCGCCATCTCATGGCCATCCTGGAGATGCTCGAGGTCCTGGACAACGTGGCGCCGGGCGTGAACTCCGGGGACACGCTGCTGTACGGTGTGGAAGTGAAGTATTATTCGATGCGGTTGAAGCTGACCAAGAACCTGGAAACGGAGATCAATAATCTCTTTGCCGTCGGCGATGGCGCAGGGATCACGCGGGGGCTCATCCAGTCATCTATTTCCGGGGTTGTTGCAGCGAGAGCGGTGGCGGAAAGACTGCGCTGACCGATCGGCAAATTTCAGCGTACTATTTCTTCATCAATGCACATGCATGGCTGACCTGCCGTACGCATTGTCATCTGCAGAGATGATCTGCATAGATCACGGTCGAATCTCCCGAGGACCATTTCACGCTTTCTTCATGCGGTCCTTATTGCCAGGTCCATCTGAGAATACTGTATTTCTCGTCGGATTTCTGCCACAGGTACACATCGCCGTTCGGCGCTATGACCGGATCGCCGTACATGATATACACACCTCGCGGCGGGCGTCCGGGAACCGTGATGAGCTTCTCGTGGGAACTCGGCAAGGGGAGCGCATCAGTTTTTTTTCCGGTCTTGTCGAAGCGGATGACCGTTTCCACGCTGATTCCATAGACGAATCCGGCGGCATCCCGCGTGGCGATCGTAAAGTCCTCTTCTGAATCGACCACCGTGTTCTTATCGGGAAAGACAATGGTAACACGGTAGGTGGCGGCACCAACCTTCATTGACTGCACTTGGAGGGCCTCGCGGTTCCTTTGAGACAGGGGAACAAGGGACCTTCGCTCTTGCCCTTTCGCGTCACCCCATTTCAACTCGTCGAGAAGAACACCTTTGTTGTTGAACACGATCTGTTTTCTGTTGACCGGGTCTGAGATGATGACCTGCTTTTCAGCCGTTACGGACTCAATGGACGGCACCACGGAGAAACCGCCTTCCGACCTCAAGCCGAATTGACCTTTCCCCGCACCCCATCCGCCACTGATGATCTCTACCGGTTCGGACCAGGCTGCATCTGCAAAGCTGCTCTTGAGGACGAGCAGGAAAAACGATAGAACGATGAGGGAAATACGCGGATTCATGTTCGGCTCCTCTATGGATGGGCTCGGGTGTCACACTTGTTCTTTCGTCGGCATTACGAGGGGAACCATGGCAGATACCCTGCATGCGAATGCGGAACCAGGGCGGTGATCGAACATCTACGAGGTCAGCACTTCCACTAACGTATCTCCAAAGGTCTTCGCCGCGTCGGGGCCTATGGCTGTGACGATATTGCCGTCGACGACCACGTTCTCGTTGGACGGGACCGCGCCTTTTGCCTTGAGGATCGGCAGGGAGGAGGCGAACGAGGTCGCTTGTTTCCCTTTCAGGACACCGGCGTTCGCCAGCGTAGCTGGCGCGATGCAGATCGCCGCAGTGAGCTTTCCGTGGCCGAAAAAGCTCTGCGCGAGCTTATGCGCGACCTGACTATCGAAATATTCTGCCGCGCCTCCGCCTCCCACGAACACGATCCCGTCATAATCCGCTTCACGCACATCCGTAAGAAGAACGTCGGGCTTCACCTTTAAGCCGAGCATGCCTGTGGCGATGTCGCGCGAGGAGGACGCGACGGTGATGCCCGCTCCTTCGTCTTCCAGGACCTTCCTCGGCTCCCGGTATTCTTCATCCCGGAATCTGTTCTTTGCGATAACCATCAGGATCTTTTTGCCCGTAAGCTTCTTCATAATGATGTCGTGCGTCCCGAGATAGAATGTATGTATAAGCGTGATGTCGTGATATAAGGCTATCAAAAGGCCGCGAGAAATGCAAGAATTCTTTCCCATCAAGGAAGCATGGCGTGAGTTCACTGCAATATTCAGTTGAATTTAGTTGATCACTAGGACATTTATATCCACCAAGAAAATAGTTGAAGGATGTCAAGAACATGAAACCGGAGTTATAGTAAAAAAGTTTCATATTCGTTCTGTAATTTTGAGACGCCTAACTTGTATTTGCTCTTCTGATGAATCGATAGCAGCAGAATGTGATCGAAAACCAGGAATCTCTGTTGCACAATGAGTATGCCACGTTGCATTTGTCTGCAAAAATAATCATGGTAATAATCACGCTTGTTATCTTGACAAAAATCATTCTAAGGTACTTAATATAGATGTGATTTGGGAAGATTGGTTACATCGCACTTTCTACGCTGCTAAAATAATGAAAACCAAAATAATTTTGTCAGCAGTAAGAGCGTTGGTATTCTGACGTTCGAGGGCGTCATCAGGCGTCGACGCAACTGACACTGACGAGGATCATGAACGATCAGCATTGATACAAGCACGCACCTGTTGATATTTTCTCCATCCTACTATTTGTTCTATCTCAAAGGAGGCGATGTTATATGACCTGATTGACGGTGATTAAGGTATGACGCAGTGGAGCCTGTTTCCATGAATCTTTACAAAGAAAGGGGGGTACAACAGTGGCAATAACACGAAGAAAGTTCCTGGGTGTCAGCGCTGTCACAGGCGCCGGTCTCCTGCTCCCATGGAAGTACGGAGCACGGCCAGCCCATGCGGTCGCCCAAACCCCGAACCTGGCCAAGTGGATCCAGCCGCTGCGCGGACTCACCGCGTTGGGCGATCCGACCGGCATCCCGGTGCTGGGCAGTACACCTGATCCGGTGTTCGCCAATACGAACATGTTCAACGTGACGGCGGGCGAGTTCACCGATCAACTGCATCCGCAGCTTGGCCCGACCAAGCTCTGGGGCTATTGGGACACCAACAACCCCGTCAAACGGCACCTGGGCGGACTGATCATTGCCCGGCGGGGCACCGCATCGCGGCTCCGTTTCACGAACACCCTGCCTGCGACCAGCCTCATCCCGATCGATACCACACTCCCGGGCGCGAACCAGGCGCAGAACCGGATGGCCGTACATCTCCACGGCGGCTATGTTCCCTGGATCAGCGACGGCGGCCCCTTTGACTGGTGGACACCGGCGGGCGCAAGCGGCCTCAGCTTCCTGAACGGTCCCGGCAGCGTGCTGGACAACATCCCGACCACGCCGATGGTGGCCGGTCAGGCTGACTTCTACTACCCCAACGACCAGAGCGCCAGGCTCATGTGGTACCATGACCACGCCCATGGCATCACCCGCACCAACGCCTACGCGGGCCTTGCAACCGGTTATCTCCTGCTCGACGCTGTGAACGACGGCTACACCGCCTTAGGCAAGATCCCCGGACTGGGGAGCACGATCCCGCTCGTGTTCCAGGACAAGACGTTCGTGGACCCGGCGACCATCACTGTAGGAGATCCCACCTGGGCGACCGTGGCGCGGCCAGATGTGCAGACCCTTGGCAGTCTCTGGTACGAGCATGTCTATGATCCATTGAAGTTCATCCTCGCGACAGGCCGCAGGTATATCCGGCCGGTGCCGAACCCGTCCTGCATCCCCGAGTTCTTCGGCGACACCATGCTGTGCAACGGCACGGTGTATCCGCTCGTGACGGTCGAGGCGAAGCGGTACCGGTTCCTGATCCTGAACGCCTGCAATGCGCGGTTCCTGAACTTGAACCTGCTGCAGGCCGCCCCGGGCGGCGAGGTAGCGACCGATCCGGTGACGGGCTTCGCGAACCTGCTGAACAACCCGCCTGGACCGCCGATCATCCAGATCGGGAACGAGGCAGGTTTCCTGGTCACGGAGACCACGTACCCGAACGGCCTCCCGGTCAACCCGATTACCTTCACGGGCAACCTGCTCCTGGGTCCGGCGGAGCGCGCGGATATCATCATCGACTTCACCGGAATGGCGGGCAATGAGTACGTCTTTTACAGTGATGCGCCCGGTCCGTTCCCGGGCGGCGCACCCACGAACGACTACTACCTGGGCAACCCGCTGAACCCGGTCCAGCCGCTTCCCGGCACCGGTCCGGACACGCGCCAGGTCCTGCGGTTTAAGGTCGTTCCGGCAGTGACCCCCGATCCGCAGCCCGCTGGGCCGATCCTGAACCCGGCGAACATCGATCCGCCGCTGCTGGTCCCCTATACCACCACGGTAGCGCCGATCCCGCCGCTGCCGCGGCCCGCAGGTGCAACGGTCAGGAACCTTACGCTGAACGAGGACTTCGACCAGTACGGCCGCCTGAGACAGAAGCTCGGCTTGACGTTCCCGACGGGAGTTGTAACCGGAGGTGTGGGACCGCCCACGCTGACCTTCGGCCTTGATTATCTGCAGACCGCCACGGAGCGGCCGGCTGTAGGCGCTGTCGAGGTATGGCGGATCTTCAACCTCACTCTGGACACGCACCCCATCCACTTCCACATCGCGAGCTGCCAGGTGCTGGCTCGCCAGGCCTTTACGCAGGCCGGGTTTGGCGGCTTGAGGTTCGTCCCCACACCCGGTACTCGGCGCGGGCCTGAGCCGGACGAAGTGGGCTGGAAGGAAACGGTGAAGATGAATCCAGGCGAGGTCACTGAAGTGGCATTTAAGTTCGACCTGCCGCCGGTGCCCTTTGCCGTGCCGGCGAGCCCGAGGACGGGCAACAATGAGTACGTGTGGCATTGCCACATCCTCGAGCACGAAGAGCACGACATGATGCGGCCGCTGGTCGTGAGAGGGGCCAACCCGCTCAGCGCGATGGTCGTAGACCCGGCGACACAGACGGTCACTGCATCGGGCGCTCCAGCTCCCCAGACCGTGATATTCAAGATCAGCGGAGGCACGCAGCCCTACACGATCACCTCGAGCATCCCCGCCTTAGCGGCAACACCGCTCTTCGATCTGAAGGGAGCTGTGTACGGATTCTCGGTGACGGTGCCGCCGACTGTCGTCGGATCGCCACCGGTGACGGTGCTCTACACCATCACGGACGCGGCTGCCGTGCCCGCAACCGTGACGGCGACGCTGAACATCCTGTAGGATAGGATCGTCAGCAGGCCGATTCACCTACCAACGATCACCCGTCTATGGGGAATACCCCGGCGCTTCGGCGCCGGGGTATCTTTTGGTGCAAAAAACAGCTGATACTTTGGTGCTCTCCATCAAAACACGTTGTTTTCCGGCTTCTCAGGTTGCACGGCATCATGCTCTCTTGTATAATGGAATCTTATGAACAAGCGCATACTCATCCCCGGCATCCTTCTCCTGGCCGTCATTTCGTTCCTTGCCGGCTACCTGGCAAGCCCCGGCCATAACGGGCCGGAGAGCGCCGGCAACCGGAAAGTCCTGTATTACGTCGATCCCATGCATCCTTCCTACAAGTCCGACAAGCCCGGCATCGCCCCGGACTGCGGCATGAAGCTCGAACCGGTCTACGCCGACGGCACGGCCGGCGGGGAAAAGTCCGAGGATACGGTCGGCATGCCTCCCGGCACGGTAAGGATCTCGAGCGAGCGGCAGCAGCTCATCGGCGTCAAGGTCGGCACGGTGGAGAAGAAACCGATCAACCAGACGATCCGCATGCTGGGCAGGGTCGCGGTGGATGAGACGCGGATCTTTCGCATCAACGCCACGATCGATGGATGGATCACCCAAACCTATCCGAACGCCTCGGGCAGCTTCGTGAGCAAGAACGAGACCCTGGCCGGCTTCTACAGTCCCGAGTTCCTGTCGGCGCAGCAGTCCTACCTGTTCGCCCTCTCCTCCCGGGACCGGGTATCTTCCCAGAAACGCGAGCTTCCGGGTCGGGAGGCCCAGATCCAGCAGTTCGGCATCAACATCCAGCAGTACCGCGACGGCCTCAAGAACCTGGGGATGAGCGAGGTGCAGGTCGAAGAGGTCTCCCGGACGCGGCGATTTGCACAAACGATCAATATCACGTCTCCCGCCGACGGCATCATCCTGGCCCGGAACGTCTCCCAGGGCCTGCGGTTCGAGAGGGGGACTGAGCTGTACCGCATCGCCGACCTGACCCGCGTCTGGATCCTGGCGGACGTTTTCGAAAACGAGGCGCAGTTCTTCAAACCCGGCGTCACGGCCACGGTGACCCTGCCCAACCAGAACCGGACCTTCAAGGCCCGGGTGAGCAACTCGCTGCCGCAGTTCGACCAGGCATCGCGCACCCTGAAGCTCCGGCTCGAGGCGAACAACCCCGGCCTGGCGCTCAAGCCCGACATGTTCGTCGACGTGGAGCTGCCGGTGAACTACCAGCCCGGCATCGCTGTGCCGGTCGACGCCGTAAGGGACACGGGCATGCGGAAGATCGTTTTCGTGGACCGGGGGGACGGGACCTTCGAACCGCGCCGCGTCGAGACGGGCTGGCGCCGGGGAGGGCTCGTGGAGATCACCCGCGGGCTTATGAACAAGGAGCGCATCGTGGTGTCCGGGACCTTCATGATCGACTCCGAGAGCCGCATGCAGGCCGCGGCCATGGGCATCTACGACGAGGGGGTCATGGACCCGGTCTGCGGCATGTACATCGATGAGAAGAAGGCCAGGGCTGCGAACCGGACGGTCAAGTTCGGCGGCGAAACATACCTGTTCTGTTCGCCTGAATGCCAGCATGATTTCGAAAAGAGCCCAAAAAAATTCCTCAGCCAGGGGGAAGCGCCCCCTGCGGTGCAAAAGCTCAAAGAAGGACAACACACGGAAGGACAGCACCGGGAAGCGCAGCATGAGAACGAGCAGCAGCATCAGCGTGAAGGGCAGGCGATGGACGTTCAGATGATGGACGATCAGCAGCGGCAAGGGCAGTACCAAGACTATCAGTCCTCTGACGATCCGAATCAAGACGACAAGAAAAAAGAAGATCAGAACAAGAACGATCAGAACAAAGATGATCAGGGCCAGGATGATCAGCAGACGGAAAAGCAACTCATGGAAGATCTGCAGATGCAGCAGCAGCTGTGGAAAGAGCAGCATAATCATAATGAAGAGAAAAACAAGGAGCTGAGCGCAGCACACATTACCCTGACGGGCGCCCGCCATGATTAACCGGATCATCGACTTTTCGGTCAATAACCGGTTTGTCATCTTTTTCCTCGTCGCCACCGCCGTCATCGCCGGCTGGTGGTCGATGAAGAATGTCTCTCTCGACGCCATCCCCGACCTGGGAGACACCCAGGTCATCATCTATTCCCGCTGGGACCGCAGTCCCGACATCATGGAAGACCAGGTGACCTATCCCATCGTCACCGCCATGCTGGGAGCGCCGCGCGTCAAGACCGTCCGCGGCTTCTCCGACTTCGGCTATTCCTTCGTCTACGTCATTTTCGAGGACGGCACCGACATCTACTGGGCGCGGTCGCGAACGCTGGAATATCTCTCCGGCGTGCTCCAGGGGCTCCCGGAAGGGGTGCGTACCGAGCTCGGCCCTGATGCCACCGGCCTGGGCTGGGTGTTCCAGTACGTGTTGGAGGACCAGTCGGGCGAGCGGAGCCTGGCGGACCTCCGCTCTCTTCAGGATTGGTACCTGCGCTATCATCTCAAGTCCGTGCCCGGGGTGGCCGAGGTGGCGCCGATCGGCGGGTTTGTGCGGCAGTATCAGGTCAACCTGGACCCCGTGCGGCTCCAGGCCTTCGGCATCACCATCAACCGGGTGGTGGAGGCCGTGCGGGGGAGCAACATCGAGGTGGGCGGCAGGCTCATCGAGTTCGGCGGCACGGAGTACATGGTCCGCGGACGCGGCTACGCCCAGTCGACCCAGGACTTCGAGAACATCGTGCTGAAGGCGAGCGACACGGGCACGCCGATCCGCGTCAAGGACGTGGGCCACGTGACCACGGGGCCGGACATCCGGCGGGGCGTGTCGGACCTCGACGGGAAGGGCGAGGCGGTGTCGGGCATCGTGGTGATGCGCCACGGCCAGAACGCCCTGGAAGTGATCGACCGGGTCAAGGCCAAGATCCGGGAGATCGAGCCGGGCCTGCCGCAGGGCGTGAAGATCGTGCCGGTCTATGATCGTTCGGAGCTCATCCACCACTCCGTCGATACGCTGAAGGCAACGCTGATCGAGGTCATCCTGACCGTCGTGTTCATCATCCTGCTCTTCCTCTGGCATGTCCCGAGCGCCCTTATCCCCGTGCTGACGCTGCCCATCGCGGTCCTGGTGTCGTTCATTCCCTTTCGCATGATGGGCGTCACGGCCAACATCATGTCCCTCGGCGGCATCGCCATTGCCGTGGGCGAGCTCGTCGACGCGGCAATCGTGGTCGTGGAGCAGACCCACAAGAAACTGGAACGCTGGGAGAGCGGGGGACGGCGCGGCGATCACCGGGCGGTCATCGTGGAGGCCATCAAGGAGGTGGCCGGGCCGAGCTTTTACACCCTGCTGGTCATCGCGGTCTCGTTCCTGCCGGTGCTGGCGCTCGAGGCCCAGGAAGGCCGGCTGTTCAAGCCCCTGGCCTACACGAAGACGCTTGCCATGATGATCGCCGCGGTCTTGGCCATCACCCTCGACCCGGCGCTCCGCGTCACCTTCACGCGCCTCAAGGGCTTCACCTTCCAGCCCCGCTGGCTTTCCCGGACGGCGAACGCGGTCCTGGTCGGGACGATCCATCCCGAGGAGCGCCATCCGGTCAGCAAGTTCCTTATCCGCATCTACGAACCCATCGCCTCGTGGGCCCTCCGCCGGAAGCGGATCGTGCTCGCCTCCGCGGTCATCCTGATGCTTGCGACCGTGCCGGTCTTCGTGATGCTCGGAGCGGAGTTCATGCCTCCCCTGGATGAGGAGTCGCTGTTCTACATGCCTACGACCATGCCAGGCATCTCTATCAGCCAGGCGCAGAAGGTGTTGCAGACAACGGACCGCATCATTCGCCAGTTCCCCGAGGTGGACCGCGTGCTCGGAAAGGCGGGAAGGGCGGAGACCTCCACGGACCCGGCGCCATTGTCCATGCTCGAGACCGTGGTCATCCTGAAGCCCAAGTCCCAGTGGAGGAGGGTCGAGACCTGGTACTCCTGGATGCCGGAGTGGATGAAGCCGCCCTTTCGGCACATCACGCCGGACACCCTTACCACGGAGGAGCTTGTGGAGCAGATGAACCAGGCCCTGAAGATGCCGGGCCTGTCCAATGCCTGGACCATGCCCATCCGGGGCCGCATCGACATGCTCACCACGGGCATCCGCACGCCCGTTGGCCTGAAGATCTCTGGCCCCGACCTCTCGATCATCGAGGACATCGGCACGCAGGTGGAGTTCCAGCTCGCATCGCTCAAGGGGACGCGCAGTGTATTCGCCGAGCGGACCGGCGGGGGCTATTTTCTGGACTTCGTCTGGAACCGCGACGAGCTTGCCCGTTACGGGCTCACGGTCAATGACGCCCAGTCGGTGGTCCAGAACGCCATCGGCGGCGAGAACGTGACCAGGACCATCGAGGGACGGGAGCGCTATCCCGTGAACGTCCGGTACCTGCCCGATTTCCGAGCCGACATCGGCAGCCTCGGCCGCGTGCTGGTGCCGGTCTCGGGCGACCGCCAGATTCCGCTGTCGCTGCTCGCCTCGATCCGGCCGAAGACCGGTCCTGCCATGGTGCGCGACGAGGACGGCCTACTGACGGGTTACGTGTACGTGGACCTCGTCGGAACGGATCCTCAGAGCTACATCCGTGAAGCGCAGGAGCTGCTGCGCGACGTGATCAAGGTTCCGGAGGGCTACTCTTTGGCCTGGAGCGGCCAGTTCGAGGCGATGGAACGCTCCCGACAGCGCCTCCTGCTCGTCGTGCCGGTCACGGCGTTTCTGATCGTTCTGCTCATCTATCTGAACACCCGCTCCTGGGTCAAGACCTCGATCGTGCTGCTTGCCGTGCCGTTCTCGGCTATCGGAGCAGTCTGGTTCCTCTGGTTCCTGGACTACAACATGAGCGTGGGTGTCTGGGTCGGGATGGTCGCCCTGCTCGGCGTGGACGCCGAGACCGGCGTGTTCATGCTGCTCTATCTGGACCTGGCCTACGATGAGGCGAAACGCGAAGGCCGGATGAACGGTCTGGACGACCTTCGCCGGGCCATCCTGCAGGGCGCCGTGAAGCGGCTCCGGCCGAAGTTCATGACCATGGCGACCACGGCCATCGGCCTTGTCCCGGTCATGTGGTCTATGGGCACCGGAGCCGATGTGATGAAGCGGATCGCGGCACCGCTCATCGGCGGCATCTTCACGTCCTTTATTCTTGAATTGGTTGTCTACCCGGTGATCTACGAGATCTGGAAGTGGAACTTTGATCTGAAAGGGTTGTCGGCACATGCCGCGGAAAGCAGTGCCGCAGGTCCGGCCACAGGAGGAGCGGAGCGATGAACGGAGCACCGGGAAAAAAACGCGCGTTGCATTACGCGGCACTGGTCGTGCTCCTGTGCGGACTCGTGACAGCGGCGAACAGTGCGGAGCGGGTGATGCTCAAAATCGGCGATCCGCCGCCGCGCTTCACGCTCCCGGACCTCGAAAAGCGGAACGTGACGGTCCCCGACGACCTCAGGGGCAAGGCTGTGGTCATCCACTTCTGGGCGGACTGGTGCCCCTACTGCCTTGAAGAAATGCCGATCCTCGATAAGCTTTACCAGCAGTACAAGAACCAGGGGCTTATGGTATACGCTGTCAATGTCGGACAGGGGCTCGATGCGGCCCTGGCCTACAGGAACCGGGTGAAGATCACCTATCCGGTGCTGCTGGACACCGATAGTAAAACGGCGAAGTCCTACGGCGTCGTGGGCCTGCCGCGGACCTTCTTCATCGACCGGAAAGGCAACATCAAGTATAAGCTTCTCGGCGAGGCCTCCGGGGAAATGCTTCGCAAGCTCGTGCTGAACACCCTGTAGCCGGCCTGTCCCTGCGAACAAGCGCCTTTGGCAGCGGAATGCCAAATTCATATTATCAAATCCATCACGATCGAGGCGGGTTCCATGAGGAAGACTGTTATTCTCGCGCTGGCAATGCTGGTCACCGAGGTTTCACGGTGTTCTCCCAGGGTGACGGTGTCAAACTGTCGCCGTTGTGCAAGTATTGCGGCATGAACCGGGAGAAGTTCGGCCACAGCAGGATGCTCATCGAATACGACGACGGTCTATCCGTCGGGACCTGCAGCGTTCATTGCGCGGCCGTTGACCTTGCGCGGAACATCGGTAAGACTCCCCTTGGGTTCGCTCCTGGGGCCGCAGAAGGGACGATAGAACTCTCGGCATGCAAACCTGGATAGAGAAGCAACGAAGCATCCTCGATTTCACGCTTTCCTCCCTGGCGCGCAGACGGGGGAGGAACATCGCGCTCTTTCTGGTGTACGCCCTCCTGGTATTCCTGCTCGCCTCGGTCATGTTCTACACCCATGCCTTGCGGAAGGAGGCGTCCCTCGTTCTGCAAGGGGCCCCGGAGATGGTTGTCCAGCGGCTGGCGGCGAGTCGTCACGATCTGATACCGGCGCGGTATCTGAACGCCATCCGCGGAATCCGGGGCGTTACCGCGGTACGCGGCCGGCTGTGGGGCTATTATTATGACGCTTTCACGGGCGCGAACTACACGCTGCTCGTGCCGGAAGGGCCTGCACCCTCTCCGGGAAATATCTCGATCGGCCGCGGCATTGAACGTACCCGGCTCACCACGGCGGGTGACCTGATCTCGTTTCGCCGCTATGACGGCGAACCCATGGTCCTCGCGGTCCATGAAACGCTCTCCGGGGAATCCGAGCTGGTCTCCTCGGACCTTGTCCTCATTTCCGAGCAGGACTTTCGGCCGCTCTTCGGCATGGCGCCCGGGATGTTCACCGACATCGTCCTGACCGTGAGGAACGCGAAGGAGGTCCCGACCGTGGCCGGGAAGATCCAGACGCTCCTGCCCGACACGCGTCCCATCACCAGGAGCGAGATCCTCAGGACGTACGACATGATCTTCGACTGGCGCAGGGGGTTTGTTGCGTTCATCCTGGCCGCGGCGGTGCTGGCCTTCGTCATCTTCGCCTGGGACAAGGCGACAGGGCTTTCCGCCGAGGAAAAGAAGGAAATCGGCATCCTGAAGGCCGTCGGCTGGGAGACATCGGACGTGCTCCTGATAAAGTTCTGGGAGGGCGCCGTGATCTCCCTGTCCTCCTTCCTGGCCGGGGTCCTCCTGGCCTACGTGCATGTGTTTTTCACCGGCGCGGCGCTGTTCGAACCGGTGCTCAAGGGATGGTCCGCGCTCTACCCGTCGTTCAGGCTTGTCCCGTTCGTGAGCGCCTACCAGGTGGCCACGCTGTTCTTCTTCACCGTGGTTCCCTATACCGTGGCCACCATCATTCCCTCGTGGCGGGCGGCCACCATCGATCCCGACTCGGTGATGAGGTCATGACGATGATCGAGCTCAGGGACATCCGGAAGGTCTTCAAGCGGGAAAGTCCCAAGCGCTGACCGCCGTGGCGTGGTGAGCCTTTCGCTCGACGTCAGGAGGGTCACCAGGTTCCGGAGACCCAGCGGCTCGGGCAAGACAACGCTCCTTTCCCTCGTGCAGTGCATGGCGCGGCCCACGGGGGGCTGAACATGCTCTACGACAGGGAGATTACCAGCCTTCCCGATCGGTTCCTGACCGAGGTCTGCCGCACAACCATCGGCTTCATCTCCCAGCAGCTCAGCCGGGTGATGGGGGTCACCTCGGGTGAGATTCATCATTAATTATTGATGGTCTCGTAAAAAGTCCTCCCTGCTGTCATTGCGAGGAGCGAAGCGACGCGGCAATCTCGATTTTTCAGACAGATACGGACTACGAGATTGCTTCGCTACGCTCGCAAAGACGGCTTTCTCGACTTTTTG
>Ga0102851_10000615_pt1 | contig 18538 bp, 15 predicted proteins | sample Mud3Dept3metaG_FD_79558 | JGI IMG/M metagenome (GOLD analysis project Ga0102851, IMG submission 79558) | Freshwater wetland microbial communities from Ohio, USA, analyzing the effect of biotic and abiotic controls - Mud 3 Core 4 Depth 3... | ecosystem: Environmental > Aquatic > Freshwater >... | reverse complement strand
CTGTTCGGGCTCGACGGCAAGCCGCAGGGCGAGATCGCACTGCCGGAGCCCGGCTCGGTGACCGAAATCGGTGGCCGCAACGACGGACGCGAGATGTTCCTGAACTTCACCTCCTTCCTGCGGCCGGCCACCGTATATCGCTACGACCTCGCGTCCTCGGCGCTGGAGTCGTTCTATCCGCCGCAGTCGCCGTTCGACGCGTCGAAGTACGAGACCCAGGCGCTGTTCTACCTGTCGAAGGACGGTACGCGCGTGCCGATGTTCGTCACGCTGCGCAAGGGCACGAAGCTCGACGGCCGCAACCCGACGGTGCTGTACGGTTACGGCGGCTTCAACATCTCTGTGGTGCCGAGCTTCCACCCGGCCGTGGCAGGCTGGCTCGAGCTGGGCGGCGTCTACGCGGTGGCGAATCTGCGCGGCGGCGGCGAGTACGGTTCGGCCTGGCACCGTGCGGGCACGCGCGAGCGCAAGCAGAACGTCTTCGACGACTTCATCGCCGCCGGCGAGTACCTGGTGCGCGAGAAGTACACGACGCCCTCGCGGCTCGCGATCCGCGGCGGCTCCAACGGCGGCCTGCTGGTCGCCGCCTCGATGATCCAGCGGCCCGACCTGTTCGCCGTCGCGCTGCCCGCGGTCGGCGTACTCGACATGATGCGCTACCAGAAGTTCTCGGGGGGGGCGTTCTGGTCAGACGACTACGGCTCGTCCGACGACCCGGCCGCGGCGAAGTACCTGCTCGCCTACTCGCCTCTGCACAGCCTCAAGCCCGGCACCTGCTATCCGGCGACGCTGATCACCACCGCCGACCGTGACGACCGCGTCGTGCCGAGCCACTCGTTCAAGTTCGCCGCGGCGCTGCAGAAGGCCCAGGGCTGCCCCCGGCCGACGCTGATCCGCATCGAGGTGGCGGGCAGCCACGGCTACCGGCCGACCGACCGCATCATCGCGGAGATGGCGGACGTCTGGGCGTTCGCGCTGGCGAACATGGAGCGCTAGCGTCGCAGCCGCGCGCGCGTGCGCTTCATGTGGGTGACGTGGGTGCCGTCCCGCGCCACCTCCGAGTCGCCCTCGCCCGCCTGCAGCCGCAGGTAAGCGCCGTCGGGCTGCATCTGCCACGCATTGCGCTTGTCCTCGAGCTGCACGGCGAGGTCTTCCCACAGCCGCTCGCGCAGGTGGCGCACCTTGACCGGCGTCACCGCCTCGACGCGCCGCGACAGGTTGCGGTCCATCCAGTCGGCCGAACCGATGTAGAACTCGCCGTCCACCGGGTCCGCCTCGCCGTTCGCGAAATGGAAAACGCGGCCGTGCTCCAGGAAGCGTCCGACGATCGAGCGCACGCGCAGGTTGTCGGTCCAGCCCGGGATGCCGGGCCGCAGGCAGCAGAAGCCGCGGATGACCAGGTCGACCGGCACGCCCGCCTGCGAGGCTTCGCTGAGCGCCTCGCACACCGGCAAGTCCTCGAGCTGGTTCATCTTGGCGACGATGCGCGCCGGCCGCCCGGCGCGGTGGTGCTCGATCTCGCGCTCGATCAGCGCGACGAAGCGCTCGCGCATGTTGAGTGGCGCCACCAGCAGGCGCTCGAACGTCGGTGCCGTCGAGTAGCCGGTGAGGTGGTGGAACAGGTTCACCACGTCGCGCGTGATCTCGGGGTCGCAGGTGAACAAGCCGTAGTCGGTGTACATGCGCGCCGTCTTGACATGGTAATTGCCCGTGCCGACGTGGGCGTAGGTGCGCAGGCCGTCCCCTTCGCGGCGCACCACCAGCGCGAGCTTGGTGTGCGTCTTGAGCCCCTGCACGCCGTAGATGACGTGCACGCCCGCTTCCTGCAGCTCCTCCGCCCAGTGCAGGTTGCGTTCCTCGTCGAAGCGCGCCTTGAGCTCGACCAGGCAGGCCACCTGCTTGGTGTGTTCCGCCGCCTTGATGAGCGAGTACACGAACGGCGTGTCGTCACCGAGCCGGTACACCGTCATCTTGATGGCCGTGACCGCCGGGTCGTCGGCCGCGTCGCGGATGAAACGCTCGACCGTCGCGTCGAAGCTCTCGTAGGGATGGTGCACCAGCAGGTCGCCCGCGCGGATCACCGCGAACAGGTCGGCATCCTCGTCGAGCGCCGGCGGCACCACGGGCGACCACGGCGTGTCGCGCAGTTCCGGCAGCGGCAGCGATGCGATGGCGAACAGCGAGGTGTAGTCGAGGGGCCCGGGCAGCTCGAAGACGTCGCTGTCGCGCAGCTCGAAGCGGTCCATCAGTCCGTCACGGATCTCCGGGCGGGGCGACTCGCCGAACTCGAGGCGCACCACGGGCTGGAAGCGCCGCTGCCGTACCTGCTCCTCCACGAGCTCCCGAATGCTGTTGTCGGTGTCTTCCTCGATGGCGATGTCGGCATTGCGCGCGACGCGAAACAGCGTCGCGTGCTCGATCACCACCCCTGGGAACAGCTTGTGGGCGTTGTACCGCACCAGGTCCTGCAGCGACGCGAAGCAGCGCTGGCCGTCCGCGACGCCCGTCTTCAGCGCCATCCACGGCGGCAGGTTGCTCGGCACCTTGACGCGCATGATCACGGGCTCCGGCGTCTCGGGATCGCGCAGCACGAATCCCCACGACGTCGACAGGTTCGACATGAACGGCAGCGGGTTCGACGGGTCGAGGCTCAGCGGCGTCAGGGCCGGCGAGACGTGCTGGTCGAAGTAGTCGGAGCACTCCGCGCGCTGTTCCCCGGTGAGTTCCGCCCACCCGGCGAGCTGCACGCCGTGCGAAGCGAGTTCGGGGCGCAGCCGCTCGTAGCACGCGGCCCGCTGCTGGAGCATCGGGAACAGCACTTCGCGCAGCCGCTCCATGTGCGCGTGGAACTGCTCGATGGCCGGGACGCTGCGGCCGGCGTAGGCGCGGGTGCGCATCGCACCGACGCGCTTCATGTAGAACTCGTCGAGGTTCGAGGTGAAGATCGCGAGGAACTTCAGCCGCTCGAGCAGCGGCGTGCGCTCGTCGAGCGCCTCGTTCAGCACGCGGCGGTTGAACTCGAGCCAGCTCACGTCACGGTCGACCCAGGCCTCACGCAGCAGCGCCTGGCGGGTGGACCGGGGGTCCTTGCTCACTGAATCACTCCAGGGACGATTCGAACAGCTTAGCGTGTTCGCGGATCATTGCGGATCCGTGACACCCCCGGCGGCGGCGTTCCGCAGCGCCGCGGCTCGTACCGAAGGGCTGTGCGCCGCTTCACAGATTGGGGCACGTTTCGCGGAACGAGTTGTCTGCCCGGGAACCATCGCGTAATTACCCTCTACCGCCCCCGCAGCTCGAGGACCCATGGCGTTCGTCATCGTTTCCGCAGGCCACCTGACCGACTCGCGGCTGCGCACGCTGCGGGCCCTGCCGGTGCTGGTCGCCGTGGCGGCGGGGACGCTCCTGCTCATGGCGGCCTGCCTCGCCCTCGGGTTCCACCTGGCGCGGCTGGCGACCCCGGCCGTCGCGGCGCCGGCCGCGACGCTCGGCGAGCCCGAGCTCGGCGTCATCGCGAACCGCGTCGGCGCCCTGGCCGGCCGGCTCGCCCGGCTGGAGCGGGAAGCCGCCACCCTCGCCCGCCAGTTCGGCACCATCCCGCTGACCGCGGCACTCGACCCCGGGCCTGGCCTGGACTCGAGCGGCGGGCCCATGATCCCCGCCGAGGACATCGCCGGACTCGAAGCCGGTGTCGCACGCCTCGAGGACACGCTCGCCTGGCTGTCCGACTCGGCGACCGATCGCGAGCTCGAGGCGATGGCCTTTCCGAACCGCATGCCCGTCGCCGGCACCCGCGTGCCGGTCAGCTCGCAGTTCGGCACGCGCCACGATCCGTTCAACGGCCGCCTGGCACGGCACACGGGGCTCGACATCCCCGCGCAGTACGGCACCCCGATCCTCGCGAGCGGGGGCGGACGCGTGGTGTTTTCCGGCAGGCGGGGCGCCTACGGCCAGGCGGTGGTGATCGACCACGGCGATGGCCTCGCCACCCTGTACGGCCACGCCTCCAGGCTCCTGGTGAAGGTGGGCGACGTGGTGCTGCCGCAGCAGAAGATCGCGCTCGTCGGCTCGACGGGCCGCTCGACCGGTCCGCACCTGCACTTCGAGGTGATCCGCAACGGCAACCGGGTCGAGCCCCGGCAGTACCTCGCGCACGTCCTCGACCCGCGTCCGGGGATGGCTGCGCGATGATCGCCGCGGACCGCCGACGCCTCGCCTCGGCGCGCTTCGAGGTCGTCTCGGATGCACGTGCGCGCCGCCTCATGCGCACGGCGCTGGTCGCCGTGCTGGCCGTGGTCGCACTCGCGGCCAGCCTGCGCCTGGTGGCGGACGGGGCGGCCGTGGCCGATGAGCGCGCGCGCCTGCAGCGGGATAACTCGGCACTGCGCGCCGAGCTGGCGCGGCTCGAGGCCGAGCTCGAACTGGAGCGTGCGACGCACGCGGGGCTCGACGCGCAGGCCGGGAAACTCAACGAGCAGGTCGCGGAACTCGAGCGGCAGCTCGCGTTCGTGAATGCGCAGCGCGCGCGCACGCACGCGGCCGCGCCGTCGAATTGAAGCAGGAGGAACGCCGATGATGTTTCGCAGGAAGTCCGACCAGTTCATCGAGGTCACCCGGCTGTCGAGCCTGATCGACCGCGGCGTCGAGATCGTGGGCGACGTGATCGTCACCGACGGTCTGCGCATCGACGGCCACGTGCAGGGCGACGTGCGCACGAAGCCCGAGTCACGCGCACTTCTGGTGCTGAGCGAGCACGGCAGCATCGAGGGCTCGGTGCGGGTCTACGACGCCGTCATCAACGGCACGATCACCGGCGACGTCGACGTCGAGCACTTCATCGAGCTGCAGCCCAACGCGCGCGTGGTCGGCAACATACGTTACCGGCAATTGCGCATGGAGTGCGGCGCCGCGGTCGAGGGCCGTCTCGAGTGCCGGGCCGAGAACGCCGCCGAGGGCGCCGCCGCCGACAACGTGGTGAACCTGCCGCGCGCCCAGGGCGGCGCCTAGCCCTCAGCTGTACAACCGCTCGATCTCCGCGGCGTACTTGGCGTGGATCGGCTTGCGCTTCAACTTCATCGTCGGCGTCAGCTCGTCGCCGCCGGGCTGCCACTCGGCGTCGAGGATCACGAAGCGCTTGACCTGCTCGACGCGCGACAGGCTGGCGTTCGCGGCCTCCACGGCGCCTGCGATTGCCGCGTGCAGGGCCTCGCCGGACAGCCCCCCGCCCGACGTCTTCGCAAGCACCTCGCGGTCGAGCACGACCAGCGCAACGTTGTAGGGACGCCGGTCGCCGACGCACACGGCGTGGGCAATGAGCGGGCTGGCTGCACGCAGCGTGAGCTCGATGTTGGCCGGTGACATGTTCTTGCCGGCCGCGTTGATGATCAGCTCCTTCTTGCGGTCGACGATCGTGACGTAGCCGTCGTCGTCGATGGTGGCGATGTCGCCGGTGTGCAGCCAGCCCTCGGCGTCGAGCGCCTCGGCCGTGCGCTCCGGGTCGTCGCGGTAGCCCTTCATCACCAGCGGCCCACGTACCAGCAGCTCGCCGTCGCCGAGCAGCTTGAGCTCGACGCCCGGCAGCGCCTTGCCGACGGTGCCCATTCGGAGCTCGTCGGGCGGGTTCACGGTGGCGAAGGCCGACAGTTCGGACATGCCCCAACCCTCGTTCAGCGGCAGGCCGAGATCGTGGAAATACTGCAGCACGGCCAGTGCCGCCGGTGCTGCGCCGCTCACCCGAACGGTGCACTGGTCGAGCCCTAGCCGCGCACGGACCAGTGCCTTGCCGGCCTCGGGCAACTGCGCCGGGTCGCGCAAGCCCGCGGCCTCCAGCCCGGCCTTGAGCTTCTCCCAGACGCGCGGCACGCCGCCGAACACCGTCGGGCGCACTTCGACCATCGCCGGCGCGATTTGGCGGGGATCGACGACGGACACCACCGTCCGTCCGTAGCAAATGGATGCACCGTAGTGCGATCCGAGCCGGTCGCCCACGTGGGCCACGGGCAGGTAAGAGATCACCCGGCCGCCCGGCTGGCTGTTCACGACGTCCTCCAGCGCGCGGCACTCGAAGAGCACGTTGGCGTGCGTCAGTTGCACCGCCTTGGGCGGACCCGTGGTGCCCGACGTGTAGATCAGCGTCACGACGTCCCCCGGCTCGACGGCACGCCACGCCGCGTCGAAATCGAAGCCGCGCACGTGACTGCGCTCGAGGTCGTCAAGCGTGAGCAGGCCGCGCCCGGCCGCGTCCACCACCACGACGTGCTCGATTTCGGGCGTGCGCGCCTCTAGCACCCGCGGCAGGAACTGGCGCTCGGTGATCACGACGCGCGCGCCCGAGTTGCGGAACAGGTGCTGGATCTGCTCGGGGCTCAGGGTGTTGTAGATCGAAAACCCGGTGGCGCCGAGGTGGAACGCGGCGACGTCCACGAGGTTGAACTCGGGGCGGTTGGTCAGCATTTCGCCGACCGCATCGCCGCGGCGCACACCCAGCGAATGCAGGCCTTCCGCCAGCCTGCGCACGCGGGCCGCGAACTCGGCGTACGTGAACTCGAGCCCGCCACCGAAGGCTCGGTGGGCCACCTGGTGAGGCCGCTCGGCGACCACTGTCTGGAACGCCCCGCAGAGCGTCTCGGCCGCAAGCGGCGCGTGCCGCGCAAAGTTGCTTTCCGTCATGCTTTCCTCCCCCTGTCTCCGGCGGCCGCGCCGAGCCCGGGCGCCGCGGCAGCGTTCACTCCTTGCGCTTCGCCCATCCCGCCAGCGGCCGGCTGGCGTCGGGCGCGATCGGCTCGCCGCCGTCGCGCTCGCGCACCGCCTGCTTGAAGCCGACCTCCTCCGCGCGCCGCTTGAACCACGCGCCCTCCGGGCTGTGGCGCGTGATGCCGTCGAACAGCGTGGCGAACCGCTGGGTGTTGGCGAGGCCCATGGCGTCGTAGGCCTGGTTGACCATCATCTTCTGCATCATGAGCTGGTTCTTCGGCACGGCGGCGATGCGCGCTGCGATCGCGGCCACGCGCGCATCGAGCCGGGCGCGCGGCACGGCCTCGAGCACCAACCCCAGCCGCGCGGCCTCGCGGCCATCCACGAGGTCGCCCGTGAGCAGCATGCGCTTGGCGCGTTCCGCGCCGAGGCGGTACACCCACATCGCGGTGGTTGGACAGCCCCAGACGCGGGCCGGCGGATAGCCGATCACGGCCTCCTCCGCCATGATCACGAGGTCGCAGCACAGCGCGATGTCGCTGCCGCCCGCCACCGCCGGGCCATGCACGCGCGCAATGGTGGGCTTGTAGCTGCGCCACAGCGACATGAAGTGCTGCGTGCACTCGTACATGCCGAAGAAGTCGGCCATCGGGTCCCAGGGGCGCGTGTCGCCGTCGGCCGTCGCGCCGAGCTGGGAGCCCGGCTGCTCGCCGGCGGCCTCGGCAAAGTCCTTCAGGTCGTAACCGCTGCAGAAGCCGTCGCCGGCGCCGGTGAGCACGATCACGTGCACCGCGTCGTCGCGATTGGCCCGGTCCACGGCGGCGGCGATCTCGCCGGGCATCGCGACGTTGATCGCGTTCATCCGCTGCGGGCGGTTGAGCGTGATGGTCGCGACGCGGCCGTCGACCACGTAGTCGAGCGTCTCGTAGGTCATGCATCCCCCTGTGGGCCGACGTTACGCCCGGCCCGGTTCCGGGCGCAACCTGGCCGGCGCCGGACCCGGGGCTGCAGAAACTACGACTGTCGGCGCCGTCGCCAGGTGCCTAGCCTGCATCCCCAGAATCAGTCCCTCATCCCGGCCCTCTCGCGCCCCGCACCCGCCGGGGCGGGAGGGGACGATGGAGCAGCATTCATGAGCGAGAAGATCCACCAGACGATGGGCCAGCAGTCCGGGCGCCGCTCCTGGGCCGAGCCGTGGAAGATCAAGATGGTCGAGCCGCTTCGTGTCACGCGGCGCGAGGACCGTCAGAAGGCGCTCACCGAGGCGGGCTACAACACCTTCCTGCTGCGCTCGGACGACGTCTACATCGACCTGCTCACCGACAGCGGCACCAGCGCAATGAGCGACCGCCAGTGGGCAGGCATGATGCTCGGCGACGAGGCCTACGCAGGCAGCCGCAATTTCTATCGGCTCGAGGCTGCGATTCAGGCGTACTACGGCTACCAGCATGTCGTGCCGACGCATCAGGGGCGCGGCGCCGAACACCTGCTGAGCCAGGCCACGATCCGCAAGGGCCAGTACGTCCCCGGAAACATGTACTTCACGACCACCCGCCTGCACCAGGAACTGGCCGGCGGCGAGTTCGTGGACGTGATCGTCGATGCCGCCCACGACCCCGCGGACCTCTCGCCGTTCAAGGGCGACGTGGACCTCGACAAGCTCGAACGCCTGGTGAGCGAAAAGGGTGCCGCCAGCATCGCCTACGTGAGCCTCGCTGCGACGGTGAACATGGCGGGTGGCCAGCCGGTCAGCATGGCGAACGTGAAGGCGCTGCGCGCGCTGTGCGACCGCCACGGCATCAAGCTGTACCTCGACGCGACGCGACTCGTGGAGAACGCGTTCTTCATCCAGGAGCGCGAACCCGGCTACGCCGACCAGTCGATTGCGGTGATCGCGCACGAGTTCTGCAGCTACACCGACGGCGCGTGGATGAGCGCGAAGAAGGACAGCCTGGTCAACATCGGCGGCTGGCTCGCGGTGCGTGACTGGGCGCTGTTCGAGGAGCTGCGCAACCTCGTCGTCGTCTACGAGGGATTGCACACCTACGGCGGCCTCGCGGGGCGCGACATGGAGGCGATGGCGATCGGCATCGAGGAGTCGATGCAGGACGACCACGTGCGCTCGCGCATCGGCCAGGTGCGCTACCTCGCCGAACTGCTCGATGACTGGGGCGTACCGATGGTGCGGCCGGTGGGCGGTCACGCCATCTTCCTCGACGCGCGGGCGTTCTACCCGCAGTTGTCGCAGGACCAGTTCCCGGCGCAGACGCTCGCCGCCGAGCTGTACCTCGACTCCGGCATCCGCTCGATGGAGCGCGGCGTGGTGAGCGCCGGGCGCGACCCGGAGACCGGCGGGCATCACTATCCGAAGCTCGAGCTCACGCGCCTCACCATCCCGCGACGCGTCTACACGCAGGCGCACATGGACGTCGTGGCGGAATCGGTCAAGGCCGTGTACGACGCCCGGGCGGCGGCCCGCGGGCTGAAGATGGTGTACGAGCCCCGGTACCTGCGGTTCTTCCAGGCGCGGTTCGAACCGTTGTAGCGATACAAACCGTTACGCAGCGATACCGCCGGGCCAACGGGCGGTTACAGACGGGCCGCAGCATCTTCCTCAGGCACCGGCATCCCGCCGGTCCCAGCGAGGAGAGCAACAATGAGCGCAATCAACAGGATCGCAAGTGCCATGCTCGTCGGCGTGCTGGTCGCGACGCCGGGGGTCGTGATGGCGCAAGGTGCCCGCAACGGTCACGCCAGCGCCAATGCCCCGGCCACAGCCGTGCAGCAGCGCGACCGGACCCGCGAGCACGCGCGGACCGCGACGCAGGCCCAGGAGCAGCAGAAGCTGCAGAAGCGCACCCGCGTCCGTACGCAGGACCAGGCCCAGGACGGCACCGGGACCGGCAACCAGACCCGCAAGCGCAACGGCGGCTGAGCGGTAAACGGTGTCAGGTTTGCAAGATGTGCAAGTTGGGGATTTCCGCAAGCGCAAGCACCCCGCCGGACCCATCGCCCAACTTGCACATCTTGCAAACCTGACACCGTCTGGAGCCGGCTGGTGTAGCCTGTCGGCATGGCCCCCTCGGATCGCTACCCGGCTGGCCTGCTCGCGGCATTCGTCGCGATCTTCGCGGCACTCGCGATCGCCCCCTCGTACCGGCAGGACTGGCTGCTCGAGAACCTGCTGGTCTTCATCGCCGTGCCGCTGCTGGTCGCGAACTACCGGCGCCTGCGCTTCTCGAATTTCGCCTACACCTGCCTGTTCGTGTTCTTCGTGCTGCACGAGATCGGCGCGCACTACACCTACAGCGAAGTCCCCTGGCGCGAGTGGCTGGCGACGCTGACCGGCGGCGAAGCCACGCTCGCCGGCCGCAACCACTACGACCGCTTCGTGCACTTCGCCTACGGGCTGCTGCTGATGCCCGCCGTCCGGGAGCTGTTCGAGCGGCGCGCCGCCCCGCAGGGCCTGTGGCGATGGCTGATGCCGCTCATGTTCCTGATGGGACACTCGGTCATCTACGAGATGATCGAGTGGCTCGCCGCAATGCGCTTCGGCGGCGATCTCGGCGTGGCTTACCTCGGCACGCAGGGCGACGAGTGGGACGCGCAGAAGGACATGGCGCTCGCCACGCTCGGCGCAGCGACCGGGCTCGTGGTGGTGGCGCTCAGAGGTACTTCTCGATCAGCGCGTGCACGTTGATGCGCGCATGCAGCTTCGCGCAGATCAGGAACGTACCGATCAGCTTGCGGTGCAGGAACATGGTGGCCGGCGGCGGCGCCCGCAGGCCGTGGCCGAACGCCGCCTCGATGCCGCGGTTGCGCGCGCGGCTGATCAATCCCGAGGCCGCGAAGTCGTAGATGCCGCGGTGCGCGAACGGCTCGCAGACGAGCCGCATGATGTCGATCGCGTTGTCCACCATGGGTTGCGGATCGTCCGGGTGGCCGTAGCCCAGGTCGAAGATCGCCTCGCGGATCGCCCGCGTGTCGTCGTGCAGGACCCCGCGGCAGATGCGGCGGTAGCCATCCACGAATTCCGCCGGGTACTCGCCGACCGAGCCCAGGTCGAGCAGTGCCACCTGCTGGGTCGCCGGCAGGTACAGGTAGTTGGCGATGTTCGGATCGGTCTGCACGAAGCGGAACTCGAACAGCTCGCGGAACATGAGCTCCTGCAGCGTGCGCGCGACCGCGTTGCGGCGCGGCTGCGGCGCCACCTCGCCCGCGAGGTGCTCGAGCGGCTCGCCCTCGACCCAGTCCATCGCGAGGATGTGCCGCGTCGTGAGCGACTGGTCGACCCGCGGCACCAGCACGCCGGGCATGTCCGCGACGAACTTGCGGTAGCGCTCGAGCTGGCGTGCCTCGCCCTCGTAGTCGGTCTCGAGCTTGAGCTGGCGTTTCGCCTCGGCGGTGAGCGCCGGGATGTCGAACTTGGTCGGCAGGAAATCCAGCCGGCGCAGCAGCGTCGCGAGGTTGTCGACGTCGCTGTCCACGCTGCGCGCCACGCCCGGGTACTGGATCTTGAGCGCGAGCTCGCGGCCGCCGTGCTTGCGCACGCGGTGCACCTGGCCGATCGAGGCCGCGGCCACCGGGTTGTAGTCGAATTGATCAAAGCGCTGCTGCCAGCCCTTGCCGTACTCGCGGCCGAGCACGCGCCGCAGCTGCGTGTCCGGCATGGCGTAGCCCTGCGAGCGCAACATCGCGAGCGCGTTGCGGAACTCGTCCGGCACGAGGTCGTCGGCCTGGATGGAGAGCATCTGGCCGACTTTCATTGCCGGGCCGCGCAGCGCCGCGAGGCGCCTGGCGAGCAGCGCCGCGTTGCCCGGCGTGAGCACGGCCGCGGCGAGGTCGGGGCGCTTGCCCGTGGTCAACTGGCGCGCCGCGCCGAGCGCGGTCGACAGCGCGATCTCGCTGCTCAGCATGCCGAAACGCAGCATGCGCCCCATGCGGGAGGCAGGAACGGCGGAGCGCTTGCGGTCGGGTGGGTGGGCCATGGTCGCCACGGTATCAGGGTTTGGCCAGACGACGCCGCTCTCCGTCGTCGAACACCAGTTCGCAATCCGGCCAGCGCAGCGCCGCGAGCCGCGTCTGCCACGGCGGGCCACCGCCGCGCGCGCGCTCGGCATAGCGGCCACCGGCTGAGTAGTCCACGCAGAAGACGTTGCCGCGCGGTCCCATCCATTCGTAGGCGCCGTAGTCGCCGAGCGGGTAGTCCCAGTCGCCGGTGACGGCCGCGGGCTCGGCGCGATCGTCACGGCGCCAGTAGTGCCCGACGACGACCGCAGGCGCATCACGGTACTCGTTCCACCAGCGGGCGCGCTGGGTCATCCGCCAGCGGCCTCCGGCCCAGATCGGCCGCTCGGACGGTCCCTCGAGGCCCGAAGTGATCACCTTCACCGGGTTACCGTTCTGCAGCAGCGTCGCCTCCTCGGCGCACGCCGGCAGCAACGGCAGCGCGGCGCTGCGATCCTTGAAGGCGTGCCGGTGGACCTGCACCTCGCGCGCCGCGCGCGCATTGATGCCGCTGGCGCGCAGCAGGTCGCGCGCGCTCCGGTCGAGCTCGGCGTGCACGGCCGCGTACGAAGCGCCGTTCACGAGCAGCGGCCCGAGCCGCGCCAGCGCCGCGTCGTCCCAGCAGGCGTGCACCACGCGCAGGTCGTCGCGCACCAGCGCCAGCGGCAGCCGTGCGAGGAAAGCGATCCAGGCGGCGCGCCGCTCCGGCGTGGCGGCCCGCGAATTCAGGAACTCGCCGTTCGCCAGCTCGTGGTTGCGGTCGAAGAACCAGCCGTTGCCGTGCTTCGGTTCGCCGAGCAGCATGTTGAGCTCGTGGTTGCCGAGCACGCACTGCGCCCGCCCGGCCTGCACCCAGCGCATGACGAGATCGAGCACGGCCGGGCTGTCCGGGCCGCGGTCGCACAGGTCCCCCACGAACACCGCCCGGCGTCCGTCCGGATGGGTGCCGTCCGTCGCGTAGCCCAGGTGCCTGAGCAGGGCCTGCAGGGCATCGATCTCGCCGTGGACGTCGCCGATCACGTCCAGCGACCCATCGAACAATCGCGCCTGGGGACGGTCTGAGGAACTCACGACTGCTTGCAACATGCCACACTGATCATTACAAAGCCCGGCCGGCCCGACGATCGTGGATGACTCTAACCCATTGAAGCTCGCGAATAGATCCAGTCCATGGACTCCCTGACCCAGATTGCGCTCGGCGCCGCCGTCGGCACCGCGGTCCTCGGCCGAAAGGCCGGGGCACGCGCCGCCCTGTGGGGCGCGGTCTGCGGCACCCTGCCCGACCTCGACGTGCTGATGCCGTACGGCGACCCGGTGCGCGATTTCACGTTCCATCGCGCCGAGAGCCACTCGCTGTTCTGGCTCACCGTCGCCTCGCCGCTGCTCGCCTGGGTCGTCGCGCGCCTCAACCGCAAGGTCGGGGCGAGCTTCCGGGAATGGTGGCTGCTCGTGTGGCTCGCGCTCGTCACCCATCCGCTGCTCGACGCCTTCACGATCTACGGCACGCAGCTGCTGCTGCCGTTTTCCGACTACCCGGTGGGCGTGGGCAGCGTGTTCATCATCGACCCGCTCTACACCGTGCCGCTGATCGTGGGCGTCATCGCCGCCCTGTGGCTGCGCCGCCGCGATCCTGCGCGGGCGATGCGCTGGAACGCGACCGGCCTCGCACTGAGCACGCTGTACCTGGGCTGGGGTGTCGCGGCCCAGTCGCACGTCGAGGGCGTGGTGCACCGCACGATCGCTGCCACGCCGCTCGCCGATGCCCGCGCCCTGGTCACGCCGACGCCCTTCAATACGCTGCTGTGGCGCGTCGTGGTGATGGACGACGGCGGCTACCACGAAGGCTACTACTCGTTGTTCGATGAGTCGCCGCAGGTGCGACTCACGCGGCACGCGAGCGACACGCAACTTCTGGCACCGCTGCGCGACGACTGGGCCGTACGCCGGCTCGCATGGTTCTCGAAGGGGTTCTACGGCGTGAGCGAGGCCCCCGCGGACGCGCGCGTCGCAGAGGGCTCCGCGAGCACCCTGGGCCAGCTGCTCGGCCTCGTGAAGACGGCCACCGCCGCCGAAGCCGTCCCGGATGCCGGTGACGTGCCGGTCGTCATGACCGACCTGCGCATGGGCCAGACGCCGTGGTTCGTGTTCTCGTTCGTGGTGGCCGAGCGTTCGGGCGACCGGGTGAGCACCGTGCCGTCGCGCCAGGTGCCGAGCGAGCGACCGCCCGCCACGGTGCTGCCGTGGCTGTGGGCGCGCATCTGGGACGAGCGCGCCTAACGCCAGATCAGCAGCTGGTTGTTGGCCGGCATGGCGTGGTCGGTCACGAGCTTCAAGCCCGCAGCCTCTGCCAGCGCATTCACGGCCTCGAAGTCCCGCAGTCCGCTCTGCGGGTCACGCTCGCGCAGCATCGCATCGAAGGCCGCATTGCTGTCGGTCGTGAACTGCCCGCCGTACTTGAACGGCCCGTAGATGGCGAGCACCCCGCCTGTTTCGAGCAGGCGCGGCAAACCCGCCAGGAAAGCCTCCACGGCCGGCCACGACATGATGTGCAGCGTGTTCGCAGTGAACACTGCATCGGCCCGCAGGTCCGGCCAGGGCTCCTGCAGCACGTCGAGTTCGACGGGTGACGCGAGGTTCGGCGGACCTTCCGCGGCAATGCGCGCGGCGAGATCCGGCAGATAGTCCGCACGGTCGGTGGCTTGCCACTGCAGGTGCGGCAGGTGCCGCGCGAAATGCACCGCGTGCTGTCCCGTGCCCGAGCCAATCTCGACCACGCGCCGGCGGTCGGCGAACGCCGTGCGCAGCACCTCGAGGATCGGGCCCTTGTTGCGCTCGCAGGCGTCGGAGAATGACAGCATGATCGTTATGTCAAAAGGACGTTGCGATCGGCGCGCGGGATCACTAGCGTAGCTCGCGACTGGAACCACATAAACAATCCATTGGAGGGGTCATGAAGGGGAAATTCCTGTTCGGTGCCGTTGCTTCGCTCGGCCTGCTGATGTCGGCGCCGCACCCTGCCGCGGCACAGGGCCAGAGCGCGTCGCACCCGAATCCCGTTGGCACGTGGCTGCTGGACGTGACTTTCCTGAGCGGCAACCCGCCGCCCTTCAAGGAAATGATCACCCTGCATGCCGGCGGCACGGTCACGGAGACCAACGCGACGTTGAATGCCGCCGCCGGCTCGCTGCCGCCGCCCTTCAACCTGGTCGGCAGCGACGGGCAGGGCCACTGGAAGCGCCTGCCCGGTGGCATGATCGGCGTGTCGCTCACCAAGCTCGTATTCTGCGGCCCGGCTTCGGTGGCGTTCTGCGCGCCGGGGCAGGAGGGACAGCAACTTGGCTACCTGCGCCTGAGGTTCAAGGCCAGGGTCTCCGGTAACAGCCTGACGATCGCTGCGACCGACTCGAGCACGGAACTGGTGTTCGGCCCCGACCCGAATGTGCCGGGCATCGATTTCGGGCCCGCCGCATCGACCGGGTTCCGGCTGCACTGATCGCGGTCCTGACGGCCTCCACCGCACCCTCGCGGGCGGCCGGCCACGGGCGCAGATGCGTTAAGCTCTGCGCCCGTTTTCCTTGCTGCCGGTGCCCGCAATGATCCCGACCGTCCGCACGGCCGCCCTCGCCCTCTTACTGCTCGCGCTCGCAGCCTGCCAGCACCAGCCGCGCGACGATGCAGCCCGCGACGCAGCCGGCAACGTCGCCATCGTCAAGCCGCCGGCCGGCGTGGCCGCGGCCAATCCGATCGCCGTCGAGGCGGGCCTCGAGGTCCTGCGCAAGGGTGGCAGCGCGGTGGATGCCGCCGTGGCGGTGCAGGCCGCGCTCGGCCTCGTCGAACCGCAGAGCTCCGGCATCGGCGGCGGCGCGTTCCTGCTGCACTTCGACGCGCAGACCAGGCGCATCACTGCCTATGACGGGCGCGAGGTGGCGCCGCGCGGCGCGACGCCGGACATGTTCCTCGACGAGCAGGGCCAGCCGTTGTCCTTCGCCGACGCCGTCACCAGCGGCCGTGCCACCGGCGTACCGGGCGTGATGGCCATGCTGGGCGCCGCGCACCTGCAGCACGGCCGGCTGCCGTGGTCGCAACTGTTCGACGACGTCGGGCGCGCGGCCGACGAGGGGTTCATCGTGCCGAAGCGACTCGCGCGCTTCGCCAACAGCCAGTTCCGCCAGGCCACGCTGCCCGACGCACGCGCGCTGTTCGGCAAGCCCGACGGCAGCACGGTGCAGGCCGGCGACACGCTGCAGAACCCGGCCTATGCCGCCACCCTGCGCATGCTCGCCGGGCACGGCCCGCGGGCGCTGCTCGAGCCCCCGATCGCCGGGCAGATCATCGAGCGCACGCGCGCGGAGCCGAGGCCCGGCACGCTGGCACCGATCGACTTCGCATCGTACCGACCGCGCCAGGGCGAGCCGTTGTGCCGCCCGTATCGCGTGTACGTCGTGTGCGTCCCGCCGCCACCCTCGAGCGGCGTGGCACTGTTGCAGATGCTCGCCATCCTCGAGCACACCGACATCGCGCAGCGCGGCCCGCGGGATCCGCAGGCGTGGTTCCTGTTCGCGGAGGCGAGCCGGCTCATGTATGCCGACCGCGACCGCTACGTGGCCGACCCGGCGTTCGTCGCCGTGCCCGTCAACGGGCTGCTCGACCCCGCCTACGTCGCGAGCCGCGCGCAGCTGATCGGCGCGCGCGCGGGTGCCGCCCCGGCGGCCGGCGAGCCGCCGCAGCTCGCAGCGGCAACCCGCTTCGGCGAGGACGCGACGCAGGAGGTCGCGGGCACCAGCCACTTCGTTGTGGTGGACGGCGAAGGCGACGTGGTGTCGATGACCACCTCGGTCGAGTCGCTGTTCGGCTCCGGCCGCGCGGTCGGCGGGTTCTTCCTCAACAACCAGCTCACGGACTTTTCGTTCGTCGCGGTCGAGAACGGCCGCCCGGTGGCCAACGCCGTGGCGCCCGGCAAGCGCCCGCGTTCGTCGATGTCGCCCGTGCTCGTGCTCGACCGCGACGGGCACCTGGTCGCCGCGCTCGGCTCGCCGGGTGGCTCCGCGATCCTCGCCTACAACGCGAAGACGCTGGTCGGGCTGCTGGCGTGGCGACTGCCGCTGCAGGAGGCCATCGACCTGCCCAACCTGATCGCCCGCGGCGAGAATTTCTTCGGCGAGGCTGCCAAGTTCCCGCCCGAGGTCCTCGGGGGCCTCGAGTCGCGCGGCATCGTGGTCAAGCCCGGGCGCGGCGAGGAATCCGGGCTGCACGGCGTCGTGCTGCACGCGGACGGCCGGCTCGAGGGCGCCGCCGACCCGCGGCGCGAGGGCGTCTGGCGCCAGCCGTGATTCGTCGAAGCCGTCAGGCCTGCAGCAACTCGAGCACGGCCGCCCTTGTGGCGAGCCCGTGTACCGGCAGCGCGAGCACGTCGCCGGGCCGTCCCCACTCCAGCGCGCTGCGCACTGCGTCGATCTCGGTGGGTTGCATCGTGAGCGAGCCGCCCGGCAGCCCGGCACGCAGCAGCGCCGCACGCAGGATGCGCGGCACTTCACCCGGCTCGCGGCCGCGCAGGTAACCTTCGAGCTCCTTGACGACCACCATTGCGGGCGCGAACTGCGCCGCCGTTGCGGCGAGCCGCTCGATGTCGCTGTCCTCGCGATTTCCGGCGTGGCCGAGCACGAGTCCGAGCCGCCCCCCCTCCGTGAGCAGCGACGTCGCGACCTGCAGCAGGCCCGCGAGCCCCTCGGGGTTGTGCGCGTAGTCCACCAGCACCTGCACGCCGTTGCGCGCGAACCGCATCATGCGGCCGGGATTGTCGGTGACGCGCTCGCCGAAGCGACTGAATACCCTGGCCACCGCCGCCGCCGGCACGCCCAGCCCGACGGCCGCAAGGGCGGCGGCCGACAGGTTGGCGACGTTGTAGGCCGCGCGCCCGCCGACGGTGAGCGGCATGCGCGTGACCTCGCCGAGATCGTGCTCGACGCCGCGGTGCGCGAGAACGAGGCGCCCGGCGCGGACGCCGCAAGTCGAACCACCGCGCGCGCGGTGCGCCGCAAGGTACGGGTCATCCGCCTCGACCGCGAACCACGCGAGCGGCGGGCAGTGCCCGAAGCGGCGCGCCAGTCCCGCGGACTTCGCGCGCAAGGTCGCGTCGTCGGCGCTCAGCACCAGCATGCCCTCCGGCGGCACGACCGAGCCGACCGTGAGCTTCACGTCCGCCAGCGCCTCGAGGTCGTGGATGCCGTACTCTCCGAAGTGGTCGGCGCTCACGTTCGTGACGACCGCGACGTCGGCCCGTGTCGTCGCGAGGCCGCGTCGCAGGATGCCGCCGCGCGCCGTCTCGAGCACCGCCGCTTCGACATGCGGATCGCGCAGTACGCGGCGTGCGCCCGCAGGCCCGGAGTAGTCGCCCGCCTCGAGCAGCGTGCCGCCGACGAATACGCCGTCGGTGCAGCAGTACCCCGGGCACAGGCCTTGCGCCTCGGCGCAGGCGGCCACCAGCCGTACCGTCGTGGTCTTGCCGTTCGAGCCCGTGACGAGTGCCGTCGGCACCGACTGCAGGCCGTGCCACGCGACGTCGGCCGCCGACGGCAGCTCCGCCAACCGGACACTGCGGCCGCGCGCACCGGCGCCCAACGTCAACAGGTCGTCGTCGACGATGACCGCCAGGCGGCGGGCCCGTGCCTCGCGCACCAGTTCCAGCAGGCCGGGACGTCGCTCCTGCGCGGCGATGCTCGTGAGCCGGGCGAGCGCCGCGTGCCGTTCGATCTCCGCCGGGAACGCACTCGACGGCGAGGGCCCGGACTGCTCGGCGTACGCACGCAGCGCGTCGCGCAGCCCGGCCCAGTGCGTCGGG
>Ga0102851_10000614_pt1 | contig 18540 bp, 14 predicted proteins | sample Mud3Dept3metaG_FD_79558 | JGI IMG/M metagenome (GOLD analysis project Ga0102851, IMG submission 79558) | Freshwater wetland microbial communities from Ohio, USA, analyzing the effect of biotic and abiotic controls - Mud 3 Core 4 Depth 3... | ecosystem: Environmental > Aquatic > Freshwater >... | reverse complement strand
GGGGAAATTCCTTGGTATTCAAGAATTCCGGCGATCCCGCACATCACGAACCTTTCTTGAGGCCATCATACATTTGGGTGAGCTGCCTTCCCAACTTTTCGTCGTCGTGCAGACGCAAGATCGAGCTACGAGCCAGTTTCCGCTTCCTTTCCAACTCTTCTGGATGCTGCAAATAGTGCTCGAGCGTGTTCGCGAGGTCTTGCAGGGTGGTAAAAATGAAGCCGGAATTCCTTAGTTCCTCGGTCATATATTCGGGACGGACATAAGTCACGGCAGGAACACCAAGAAACATGCTTTCGATCTGAGCATTCGCATAGTACCCCATTTTCAACTTGCCAATCGTCAAGTCGGCGTCCGCCATCCCCCGGAGCGCCATCTCATGGCTAATCCCGTGCAAAGGGGAAAAAACAATCGGATATCCTTTCGCCTGCAGATGTTGGATGGCCATCTGGATTTGTTTTGTTCCTTCGATTCCAGGGTGGCCGGTAACATGAACAATTTTTATTATTTCCCTCGCTGCCCGTTTATTTTCAGCCAAAGCGTAATCCTCATATTGAACCTGGGGCAGAAAAAAAGGAAAATATATCCCCTCTGGAACAAAATTTTTCATATCCGGGGTGGTCACAAGAAATAAATCCCCATATTTTCTGGCCAACTGGCACCAGTCAGCCCGAACCGGATCTTTGCAGATCCCCCCCTTGTAGTCGCATTCTTGGCAGATGTTGCATTCGGGACGCAGGGTCATATTCAATTCTCTGTTGCGGATTTCGCATCCTCGAAAGTGCACCACAATCTTGCGATTCATACGCTTTAGAAGCGGAAATTCCCATCCTGATTGGGTCAACCTTCTGCCGAAGTGGCAATGAATAAATTCATATTTCGCCACAACCTTCCAAAAAAATAAAAACTCCTGCAGAGCTTTTCGAAAGGGGATCGGATTGGGAAGAAACAAATAATCCGACTTATCCCAAACTGGAGAACCATTTTCAAGGGCCAAATAATCTGCCCTCATACCGAATCGTCGCAAAAGGCGAGTCGTATCATACGGAATGTGAACCATGTAAGAAATATGAAGAACGGAGTTCCGATGTTTAACATGCCGCAGCAGGATTGCGAGGAAATGATTCAAAGGAGTCAAGAGGCGAATCGCAGTCTCATAGGTTTCCGGACGGCGTTGGAGGCGGATGACGGAATCCCGCAATTTAAATTTGGCCCTGGCAAATTGAAATTGCATCCGCCCCATCCAGACGGTTGGGGTTTTAACCAGTAGGACCCGGCAGGTTCTGCTGGCAAATTTATGCATCTTATCAGGCAGTCGGGTAATGATTTTTTGTGATACGCTCAAGAGCCTGTAGGGAAAGCCCTGTCCTTCCGTTTTCCGCAAGAATGCAACCAAGTTGCGAACTTCATGATCCGCTTCGCTCTTAATGCGTTCGATGAACATATTCATCCCAGAGGGAGAGAATCAAAACAAACCACAGTCGCGTAACCCAGGCGTGGTCTCCCTTAAAAAAACGATTGCCTATATTCTGGACATAAGAATACTTGATCCAGTTGAAGATTGGGTTTGACCTATTGCGTATTTTTGATTCCAATAGCGGCCGGAGCGGACCAAGGCACCACTCCACGATGGGAATGCCAAAACCCTGTTTCGGCCGAGAAAGGAAAGATTCCGGATAGAAACGGGCCGCGCTCTTCTTTAGCAGGTACTTCGTCTCGATTCGACGCGCAGTGTCATCTTGACGTAGTTTCAGGGAGAGAGGCAGGGAAAAGGCCAATTCAACAATCTTGTGATCCAATAGCGGCACGCGGACTTCCAGGGAGTTGGCCATACTCATCCGATCCACTTTGGTCAGCACGTCATCCACCATATAGGTTTTGAAATCTTGAGCCTGGAACATGGATACCGGGTCCACATCTTGAGTGAGGATATTCACGGAAAAAGAAACCTCTGGCGCCACTGGAATTTCTTCCGAGAGGAGCTCTCGAAGGCTGGAATCATTAAAAATCTGCCGCTGCGCGTCATGCTTTGCCTGGTGCAAATGGGTCCTCTTCTCCCGTGCCCATCGCCTCAGGGCGGGAAAAACCCCATGCTGAGCAGCGAAATTGAGAAGGGCGTGGTACCATTGCTGATTCGGGTTGGAGAAGTCCTGAAAAGTGATCGGATAACTGTTATAACCCCCAAAGAGTTCATCCCCCCCATCACCGGAAAGCACCATTTTGACCCGACTGGCCGCTTCTCTGGAGACATAATATGTTGGGATAGCTGAAGAATCCGCAAAAGGTTCACCAAAGTGGACCACCAATTTTGATAAGACTTCTTCAGCCAAGTCTGGGGAGACGATCTTTTCGTAATGATTGGTTCCAACAACACGGCTGGCCTCAGCAGCAAAAGGTATTTCGGAGTGCTTTTCTTCATTAAAGCCAATGGTAAATGTTCGCACGGGATCGTCGAGGTGTTTGGCCATCACAGCCGAAACGAGACTTGAGTCCACTCCACCACTTAGAAAGGCGCCGAATGGTACATCGCTTCTTACATACATCCGAATGGTTTCATCCAGCAGAGTATTGAACTCCTCCAGAAAGTCTTCCTCTGCACGATTCAAAATATTAATCGGCAATTCCCAATAGCGATGTTTAGTCACATGGTTTCTGCGAGTATCTACCTCCAAATAATGGCCTGGCTCCAATTTGTATAAATTCTTATAAATGGTTGCTGGGGTAGGCACATACTGATATCGAAAGAACCCCGAGAGGCTCTCCGCGGCAATCTCGCGCCGCACGCCATCGGCGCGCAGCACGGAAAGAAATTCCGACGCAAAAAGCATCCGCTCCGGCGTGGAATAATAGAATAAGGGTTTAATTCCCACCCGGTCACGGACCAAATACACTCTATTTTTGTTTTCATCATAGAGGGCGAATGCAAACATTCCCCGGAACCGCTCCAGGCAGTCAATCCCCCATTTCTCATAAGCCCGCAGGACCACTTCCGTGTCTGACTGAGTCCAGAAACGAAAATCGTTCCCCAGTTCCTGCCTCAATTCCAGGTAATTATAAACCTCACCATTGTAGGAAAGAATGAGTCTACGATCTTCACTGTAAAATGGCTGGATTCCTGCACGCGGGTCAATGATCGCCAAACGGCGATGAGCAAGGCCTACATTCCCTTTGCAAAAAATCCCGTCGCCGTCCGGTCCTCGATGAATCAGGGCAAGATTCATTCTCTCCAATTCGTCCCTGGACGCCGGTTCTCCGTTTAAATTTATGATACCTGCGATCCCACACATAAAAAAAATTCGGACATGGGCTCGGGGTGGAAAATTCCGCTCCGCGATTCCATCAAGTCAATCGGCAGTTATTTTTTGCATGATTGTGCTGATACCGCTCAAAGATACCTGGATATGACGCATTTCCAATCCTTCATTTCGGCACCAAGCCCGCACGTCATCCTCCCGATAACGGAAGGCGTGAACCGGGCGGTACCAGTCAAAGTTTACCATGACATTGGTCTCAAAATCATAGTCATCGTTCCAAAAGCACTTCAGAACATGATCGTAAAGGAGCCTTTGTACGTCGTAAACTCCTCTCTGGATACCAAGTTCCGCGATATCATCCTCCACCTCGACCTTGGCCTGCAGGCGAGTTAGATTCCTCCCCAGTCGGGTTATCTTCTCGGAGAAATCGACACACGCTTCCAAGGAAGATTGGGTATAGATTCCCCGCAGAAAATCATCAGCGAATTCGCGCAGCGGACCCTTGACCCTGTACACGTAAAGAAGGATTTGGCCACCTAGCCGCAACTTCCGCACCAACCGTCTGAAATAATCCACCGGAGCAGGGGTATGGTGCAGCACTTGGTCGCAGGAAATCACGTCAAAAAAATCATCCTGAAAGGGCAACTGACCGATATCCGCCTGCACCAGTGCAATCCGCTCGTTTTGATGGAACCGCTCATAGGCCACTTCAATGGCATTGCTGATGTCTAAGCCAAATAGTAGTCCATCGAAGTTTCGGGCCAAAAGGTCCGTGTCTACCCCGGTACCAGTCCCGGCCTCAAGCACATATCGAGCGGATCCCAAGAAAGCCTGCACATCTGCGTTTCCCTTCGGAAAGTTGAACCTCTCGAAATACCATCGTTCTCGGTTGGCCTTGGTTGCCTGCTCATGGGCATAGGTGGGAATCCGTGACCACTTGTAGGCAAATGTATCGACTGTCTCCTTCTGCTCCCTTACCATCCCTTCAACCGCTATAAACCGCGGGATACCCCCCCGAATCGGGTACCGACGGGCGGAATCGCAGATATTGATCAGCTCCCCTTCGACAACATGATCACCCTCTCGGCGATAAACCTCCATTCGCAAGGGCGCACCCGTAACCGGACAACAGAGATGTTTCAAGATCAACTCACGCATACTTCTTATCCCAATTGTTGGATTGCTTGTATCCCGGTTTTTTGGATTTCTCTACTCAACGATTTTAAACCCTCGTTCATTCATTAGGAAGGATATTGCGCTTCAAAATCAGTTTTTTAAAGATCGAATCCAGTTCGCGCACACAATCCTTCAGATCATGATGAACCTTTACATACTCCTGAATATTCTTAGAACACCTTTTCCACCATTCTTGCTCGGAGATGAGCCGCTTTAGCCCCTCTATAAGCTGTTCCACGTCACCTCCGGCAACAAAGCCACACCCGTATTTCTCGATGAACCCATCCGGATCTACATGCAAAGATAAAACAGGGACTCCGAATTTCCCGCACTGCAGGAACGTATTCGGAAAGCCTTCGAATTTCGACGTATTGACAAAGGCGAAGGCCTGGGCAAATAGGTTTTCGATCTCAGCAAAGGGGACGCTTGGCAGGATTCGGATATTGGATGGGGCCGACTGTGAAATCCGAATAAAAATCTCGGGGTCTGACTGGTTAAGTACCATTGTGAAAAAGAGGTCTGGGCACTGCGTAGCGACCTGCAATAGTAGCTCCGGCTGCTTGATTCTATCCGCCTTGCCAACCCAAAGTATCATGGGCGTTCGAGTCTCGATTCTCCCCCTGTCCACCTGGTGGACCAGATCAACCGGGTTGTAGAGCGTAGTGGCTTCACGTCCAAAACGCTCTCTGAGCAATTCAGCTTGCCGGAATGTTTGCGTGACAATCAGATCTGCTTGCATGAGGGCATAGTAACAGATATTTCCCAGGGAGCCGTAGGCGTTTGTTTCTTTCGAGTCAGGATGATAATTTTCTGAAAAATCTAGATCGCACCCAGCAAATAGAACCAACAATTTACCCTCGCGCCGACAAACCGCAGCCACTTCGGCAGACAAGGTATGGACACCAAAAATACAATAAATATCAGCGTTCACCCGCTGCAGAAAAGAAACCTTTTCTTCCTGGAACTCATATTCCCCTATGCGCAAAAAATCCACCCTATTTCCCTCTGGCCAGAGAGCCTCAGGCGGAGAAGAATAGATCCTCAGAAGAGACGAGGCGCGATAGACCTTCACCCGATTGTAAAATTCGATCGGCTGCTGTCCATGATCTAGCACTACAAACGAGACTTCATTCCCCGGCACTTGAGAAAGACTCTGGCCCAACATCCATGCTCTGACTTCGCTTCCGCCAAAAACGTAACTCGCGCGAGGGTTAAAAAGTGAATAGGCATGCGGAGCAATAAAACAGATTTTTGTGGGGGGGACTTGGAAATCTTCATCTCCTTTTAATTCCTTTTGTTTAGAAGCCAAGATTTGGCGAAGAGAGACTTCCGCATTTAACTGCTCACGCGATAAGACAGCGATTCTCTGATCCAGGGTAGTGCGAAAAGCGGAAATCTCCTGATTGATGGCAGCTAATTCCCGCCGGAGCGTGGCTGTTTCCTGTCTCAGGGCGGCTGTTTCAGACGATAGCGTGGCCGTCTCCTCCGCTCGGGCAAGATGAAGTCTGGAAAAAATCAACGCCAAGACCGAAACAACTTTTCCTTTAATTTTTAGAAGACTTTCCCGAATCATGGCCCCATTACCTGGAAAATTTGAGGGCGTTCCAAAGTGTATCTACCACTGAATTCTGATCTTCTTCGGTCATCCCCGGGAAAATGGGCAGGGTAATCGTGGTGTCTTCCCCGAGGCAGGAGTTTGGGAACATTTCCGGCTTCAACCGGTATTTTTCCCGATAATATCCTAAACGATGCACAGCGTGGGTTCCGGGACGGCTCTGAATTTTCCTTTCCGCCAGAAGATCCATAATACGGTTGCGTCTTTCAATCCCCCCGCTTTTCAGTCGGATGACATAAGATTGGTAGGTATGCCCGCACTTTCCTGGAGGGGGCGGCAATACAAGGTCCTCTATGGCGATTAGTTTTTGGGTGTAGCGTCGAGCTAAACTGTCCCGTTCTGCAAGGAGACTTTTTAGTTTAGCCATCTGGGCCAGCCCGACAGCAGCCTGGATATCGGAAAGGCGGAAGTTAAAGCCCAACTGGTCGAACCGCCCCATGGAGTATGGTTTGGTGGGGCCGGCTTCAATATCTGGTGAATCGGAAGACCCGTGGTTGCGGAGATAGCCAATTTTCTCTGCCAGAACCGGATTGTTTGTAGTCACCATCCCGCCCTCGCCGGTCGTAATAATCTTCCTAGGATGGAAGGAAAAGCAACCCACGTCACCCATTCCACCGACGGGAATTCCATTATAGGTCGTCCCAATTGCGCAGGCGGCGTCTTCGATAACGTAAAGGGAATGCCGCTTGGCGATTGTCAGGATCTCGTCCATTTCGGCGGCGAGACCAAAAAGATGTACGATGACTACTGCTTTGGAACGGGGGGTAATCGCCACCTCCAGGGCGCGGGGGTCCAAATTGTATGTATCTGGATTCACGTCGGCAAAAACCGCTCTCGCTCCTACATATTCTGCACAATGGGCCGAAGTGACCCAGGTGAAGGCAGGAACAATAACCTCATCGCCTGGTCCTAAACCCAGGGATAGAGTGGCGAGATGAAGAGCTGTTGTACAAGAGGTGGTTGCCAAGGCGTATTGCACCTGATGGTACACGGCCACCGAGGACTCAAATTTCTTCACCAACGGCCCCTGGGTTACCCATTTGGAAGCCAAACAATTATTTAGAGAGTCCATTTCCGCCTGATCGAATTTTGGTGCTGTAATATTCATTTGGCAGTCTCGCTGTATTTTGCCTTAATCATCTTTCGCCTATTCGAAGAATTTTATAAAGGATTCTGCCATGTTTATGAAAACTCGAAATCATTGACCTTTTGTGTTAATTTCAATGTTAAAAAACCGGTTCGATTCCATCCGCCTCGACCGCCCCCAAAACCTTGCAGGGGACGCCATAAGCCTTACTGCCGCTTGGTATGTCGCTCAAAACCAAACTGTTCGCCCCGATGACGCACCCATCCCCTATGGTCACGCCTTTGGCTATGACCGTTTGCGGGCCTATATAACAGCGGGATCCAATTTTGGTTGGTTCCCTTTCATAATCGGCCTTGCCGCCGCTGATCGCCCATTTTTTGCTGTCATGGGTATAAATCTGAACCCCGGCAGATATGGAACAGCAATCACCGATGGACAGGCCTCCAGACCCGTCCAGGATGGTGAAGGGCCCGATCCAGGTGCTTTTTCCCACTTGCACATCTCCAAGGACCAGGGCGCTGTCATAGATACTGGATCCTTCGCCGAAACCGAGGAGCCGAGCCTTTTCCCATCGATCCACAAAGTAGTCTCCGAAAGGAATCGTACGTCTCCATTTCCGATTCACTTCTCCCTGCAAATGCCGCCAGAGTTTGTGAAGTTTTTTAAATAAAAGAGTCTGGCGCGGATCTTCTTTTCCATCAATCTTCCTGTTTGGCTTGCGCGATTCCACAAATCACCTCGATTCGGAAAATCCGCTGAAGGTTCATCAAACCCTGTTCGTGGCCTTACTTAGGAAACCGGGCAAATCGTTCTATTCTCCCCGGCGTCGTTTTTCCCATTTACCATTACTTCTTGATACCGATGATAGTGAAATTTTCAGGTTCATTTCCCCGCGCTTCCGGTTGCCCAACCTTTGGAGCGCGTTTGCAGGGCCTATCCGATAGGCGACTCCGCGCATATGAATAAATATCCTTTAGTCGCTCTACGCATCCCTCCGCCTTTTCGGGCTGTTGGCGGGAGGCAAGATAACAATCAATTCCATAACTCGCCAAGGACATTTCAACCTGCAAAGGGAAGAATCCCCTCTCAATTACCACCCCTGTAGAACCGGGATTGGTGGGACAGACTCCCCGGCGGTACGGGCGGCGAATTAACTCACCGCTACGAACATATTCATCGATCACCCGGAGTAGGAAATCGCCAAACAACCCCGAGGTGTTCAGGGCTAATTCCTCCACGCACGCTGGTTCGAGGTCCGGATGATGGGCCTTGATGATTTTTTTCCGTCTCGTCAAATAGGATTCGACAACTGTATCGCGATCCGTCTTCATCCCATCCGGTCCGTTTTCCCAGGCCTCATAAAACGGCAACAAGGTTCCCAAGCACTGCTTATTTTCCAGGTTGTTTCCGTCTGAAATCAAAAGGATCCCTCCGGGCTTCAAGATTCGGGCAAACTCGACATAGACGGTCTCCAGATAACCGGGATTGATGTGAGAGATCACTTCGTTGGCAACAATGATGTCAATCGTTTCTGGTTGAAGCGGAATATAGCCGAATTCGGATTTGAGGATCCTGACATTGGGATATAAGATCTCAAAAACGGCTTGACCAGCCTCCACGTAGCTGTCTTCAGCATCAATGCCGATCGCCTCTTTGGCCCCTTGGGCAACCAACATGGGCAGTAGGTGACCGTATTTGCAGCCAAAATCAACGACCGATTTTCCCTCAAAACCGGTTTTGACTTTTTCAAGCAATGCCCAATACATTTTCCAAATGCCCTGGGACCACTCTTGAGAGATATTCAGCATGTACTCCGGAAGTTCTTTGCTCTGGCAAAAAGCCATCAACCGCTTGTATTCGTTTTCAATTGCGGCTTCAATTTCCATCGCTTGCTTATGTCCTCAAAGGGCCGCCACGTTTCGAGAACGGTCCCTTGTACGTCGCAGTTTCCATTAGGGTTGTCGATTGTTTCCCTGATTCGTTCTTCGACAAAATCCGTCCGATCACCAGGCTCGGTATCTCCCCGATCACCTCTACCCTTTGGTCAAATTCCTCAGGTCGCTCCACAATGTTCGTTCGATAATGTTTCAAGTGTGCATGGTCGCTGACGATATAGGAAACGTTATACCGGTCTACGATCCGGCGAAAATCTCCTGAAGGATAAGGATATTGGCCGTAGACCAGCAGAAACTCATCCTTGCTCAACAACGATTCATCCATATTGCCACCATACGTGAGGACGGGAAACTGGGCGTGGTAAAGCACCTGCCAATGGAAAGAGCCCAAGGGAAAAATCAAGCCCGGTTTTTGTTGATTCAGATTTCCGTAAAGCGCTTTTTTCCGTTCGAAATCTCGATCCAATGGGGCGAAGGATTCATGGTATTGCCGCAAACTGTAAAGGGAGGAGAAAAGCGAGTATCCCAGGAACACATAAAGCACGATTTCCCATGTGCCAATCAAGTACCTGGCGGATAGGAAAAGAGACGGAAATAAAGCAAACTCAAGGTAGCGTTCCCCCTCCCCCAAAAAGAGCAACGGGCGGGTTTTTGTAAAGACAAACCAGATGAAGCCCGCCGCCATCCAGATCAGCAAAAACTGTTCTAAGGGATCCGACAAAACGCCTGGAATGAAGAGGTAAAATAGGAGAAGAAACTGTGGATACACCGTCAGGAGAAGGTGCAAATAATACCGCTCCCCGTAAAACCAACGGAGGAAAGCTTCCAAATTGCCCGTTCGGATCAATCTTCCAAGCTCTTCGCTTCCTCGCTGAACCCAACTCCCGAATGAACCGGTATATGGAAACAGGAATACCCGCTGGAGGTTCTTGAAGTAGAAAATGGAATGCTTTACCTGCCCCTTAACCACGGACCACGCATGACCCTTGGTGAAAAGGAGAGCAAGCAGAAAGCAGCCGAGCAAGAGCAAAGCGTATTGGTACGAGACCCAGACAACAAAAAAAGCACCAAAAAAAACCAAAACCTGGTTGCCAAACTTGGCGGTAACGACGAGGCTTGCTCCAACCGACAAGCTGATCGCGAGGCCGATCAGGCTATTCGTTTTGAGGGCATAATACGCGGAAAGAATGTGCAAAAGATAGAGGGTTTGACCCACAGTACGCGGGCTCCCATTATAGGCTCTTGGGCCGCTGTAAATCCGCATTAATGCAGGCGAAAATGCAAATAGGGCTGCTACGACGATCGGCAGTGACCTCAAACGGATGTCTCCCATCTGCAGCACGCCCCATTCTGAAAAGACGTAAATGAATACCAGGCTGAGAGTATCGAAAAAAGCCCCCGTTAACCTCTCAGCCCAGAGACGGAATTTCATCGGCAGGCAGGCGAGAAGATAGTGGTAAAGAAAGGGGTAAGAGTACCGATGGGGTAAGATGATCCGGGGAAGCCGATCGGGCAGGCGAAATGAATGCTCGCGTATAGCAGCCGCGCAATATAAATGAAAATAGGTGTCGGAGGCCAAAGAATTTCGAAGACGTAGACGGGGCAGCGCTCGAAGCAAGAAACTCGCAGTGACGAGGAAATATATCATTAAATCAACTCGCCCAGTAACAGGGATGCGTCAAGATCAAAAAACAGACACCTTGTGACAAGAATCTCTCCGGATGAATGAAATCTTCAGTGAGATAACGCAATTTTTTCTCTCCGTCCAAATAACAATCCTGGATGACGTAATCGTAAGTTCGCAGTTGGGAACAGCAGTCGCTGAATTCGTAGCCGAACTCGCTCAGCCGTGATGCGATCTCATCATAAAACTTCAGCCTTGCATCTAGTCGGTATCCCCCTAACCCATGGGCGTTAAAGCTTCTGGGCCGGAAGCCCGCTTCGCGGATGAATTTCTCAGTTTCACGCCGAAAGGCTTCCATAAAGTTATCCTCAAGGTAGCATAAGGTATGCAGCCCCACCTCGAAGCCAGCCTTGAGCGCAGCCTGAGCTTCTTTTTTGAAATTAGAAAGAGAGTACTCCTGGTCATCCACCCGAAAATAGAGCCCTGCTTGGAGGCCAAATTCAAGGTCAACGTCCATGAGCAAGGACATATTGTGAACACAGGCAGCAGTATCAATATCATGACGCGCATAGAGGTTGGCCGTGGAAGAGGCTCTGGAGACTTTGGCGGAAAATGGCGCCAGGCCAAGATTAGGTATTTGTTTGGCTTGATGAAGCAGCTGACGATAAATTTTTACCGAATAGGGGGAATAAAGCCTATATTCTTTCAGCGGCACAGAGCAAACCCCCTTTGTGGGTCTCTCTTTCAAATGGACGCAATAAGCTCCAGAATAGAAAGTTCAGGGGAAAGTTCTTCTGAGAAAGGGTTTGCCCCGTGCGTAAGTAAAGAATGAATTGGGACCAGGAGATATAAGCGCCTGCCCAATGACCAGGCGTATAACCCACTTTCCGGATCTGGAAACCATTCGTCTTCAGCAGCAAACGCACATCCTCCTCCTCCAAAAAATCCTTACGCCCGGTTCCAAAAGTCTTCTGAAGGATAGCGCAATATTCTTCATAGGATTTCGGGAATCGCTCTGGGTACAGCCTTTCCGCCCAGCGAATGAAAAATGAGCGTCTGGCGATTGCCCGGCGAATCCCCGGATGACCGGCTCCGTTGGATATAACCAACCTGCCGCCCAATTTGAGAATGCGTCGGATTTCCCGGAGGAAATCATTGGGGTCGGCAATCATGGGCAAAATTTCACTGGCCAATACTCTATCAAAGAATCCATCTGCGAAAGGCAGACGCGTACCCGAAATCTGGATGAATTTCAACTTTCCCTGTAGGATCGAAGGAATTCGAATAGTGTTGATGTAAGGATTAATGTCAATTCCATAAGCTTGGGATGCCAGTTTCGCCATCTCCACGGTAAAATAGCCCGCTCCGCACCCAAAATCTAATACTACATCCCGCGGTTGGATTTCCAGGTAGGCCATAATGTCTCTGGCCTGCAACCTTTTCAAAAGATTCCGGTGCCCAAAAATCCAACCCCACAGGTCATTCGAAAAATGACCATTGGGAATGAACCCGAAGGAATTATACCGAACCTTCGTACCAATCTGGATATTCATTTGTTCAAACCTGAAAATCTTTTGGAATTAAACCAACCCATTTAGCGATAGCAAAGTCAAACTGATAGAATAAGAAAAACCATCTTTTCAAACGGAATTTAGCCAATCGAAAAAGAATAAGAAGCATTGTATGCCGAATAAACAAAAACCATGTTTTGCCTTGCGGCCTTCTATCGAACCAGATTAATGCCGAGTATTTCTCAGTAAGATAAAGCTTTTGTTTCTCCTTGTGAGTCAGGTCCATCAGTGTCCACTGGTCACAGATCGACCAAACATTATTGAGATCTACTTGGGCGTAATCCTCGAGGCTATGAGGGCAAAAGCCGTTCACGTTGGCATACTTCATCATCTTAGTGTTAGGTAGGGGGAAAAGGACTCCGTAATACATTGAGAGATTATGGCTGAACTCATATAGCGCTAACCCATCTCGAATATCTTCGCGCAATTCGCTCATACGTTGGAAAGGAAGAGCCATTAAAATCTCTGTTTGTACGGAAATACTTGGCGCGTATTTTGCAAATTTTGAGATAGCTGCAATCACCATCTCTTTAGTTTGCTGTTTGTTAATAAGCTTCAAAAGGCGAGAATTTAAAGATTCTGTGCCGAAAAAAACTGAAGCGACTTCAAGCCGAGAAAGAGTTTTTACAAGATCTTCAGAGAGGTTATTTATCTTAATATCCAATGAACCAGTTCGCAAACCTATTTTATATGCATCTTCTAAGATGCCTACGGCGCGATTCTGATCAGCAAAAAAATTGTCGTCAGAAAAAGTGATGAAACTGATCTCATATTGTTTTCTCAGTCTTTTAAGTTCATTAACTACATATTCGCGACTATGTTTTCTCCACTTACGATTGTTGAAGGCGTTATTGTAGCAAAACGCACAATTATATGGACATCCTCTAGATGACATTATTAGCCCGTAAATAGCTCCCCCAAATATATACCGATTTAGGTTAATTAAAGAGTAATCAGCATGATAATCATCGAGATTCTTGATAAAGTCTCGACGAGGATTGATTACAATATGCCCTGCCTCATCTTTAAAAGCGAGGCCTTTAACCTCACTGAAACACATTAACCCATTATAGGCCTTGGCAATATCAACGATTAGATCTTCACCCTCACCAACTCCAACGGCATCAACGAAATCCTCTTTTAGGCACGCTTCTGGAATAGCCGAAGGTTGAACACCTCCCCAGACGATTGGGATTTCACTCTGCATAGTTTTAATCTTTTTTGAAAATGACATCGCACATCGTAGGGAATAACCTGTCATCACTGAACAAACGCCGATGAAAAGTACATCCCGAAGATCAATTCTATGAAGTTCTCTATCTATCTCCTGTTCCATTACATGATATGCTTCAACTTTATATCCATTCCGTTTAAGGGAATCGCCTAGATAGAGCATTCCCAGAGGCACCCTCATGTCCATTTGTTTGCCTCTCCAAACCGGGAAGACCTGAAAAAGCAAAATTCGTTTACTGGCATTTGGAATCGGCATCTTTTTCACTGATTATAAAGATAGGTGACCGGCACCCTCATGTTAATCTGACCAAAGTCCATACATGAAATATTGTATTCTTTAATGACAGCAAATTTAAGCCCATTCATTCTAGTGTCAAAAATTGTACTATGAGGAAAATTATTCTGGGGGTCCCATCCATTAGCGCAAATCGCTGTGACTATGTATTCGCCAGCATTGAAGGCATTATTCGTGAACTGAAAACAAACCGTCACTTTCCCAGAGATTTGATGCAGATTCTCTGTTTCCATGCCGCTAGATTGCCAGAAGACATACACGCCATCCGACCGGAGGATATGAATTAATACATCCGCTCGGGGTACCAAGCGATTGGCGTGCAGGCATACTCTGATTTCAAAGGGTTGGCGCTCCGTGACGGTGTGGGCTTCTTTGTCATCCGCCATCAGAGTCACACGAATAATCTCAATGGCCGGTTTTTCATCTTCAACAGCTTTTTGCAGCGCCCGTTGAAATTGACTTTCGGAAACCATTGGCAATTCGCAGGCGGTTGTAATCCGCTCCCATTCAGCAGCACATTTTTCCCGCCGCAAGGTCTCGGCTTTTTTCCATTCTGCGGAAACATAATCCAAAAATTCTACACCTAGTGCTTCACGGCCTGTATGGGAGTTCTCTTCAAAGATTAATTCCAACTTTAGGATAGAAGACTTCTCCAAATCAGCAATGCGTTTCAGCAAAATATGACCGCCATGACTTTTACCTGACTGGGCCGTCAGGACACGACACTCTGCATTCCCCCGATCATATAACCGCCCCCAGTCAGAACTCAAAATATCCAGCCAAACGGTCGTTTCCGGGCTAGTCGGATCCTGTATGATTAAAGGGACCTCTTGAACCTCATTTCCGCTAAGGACCAGCTTGATATTGCGGATATAGTGAGTGTCCGAAAAGGCCGAGTTTCCTCCGGCAGGTACAATCCTTACGCGATAAACGTCCGCAGAGAACATTTCATTGGGCAGGATATTGAACAGGCGCCTTTGTTTACGGGCAATATTGCCTGCTCTTTCTGTTTCGTTTCGCTTCTTCGTGTAATCCTCTTCGTATTGCGTACAGATGTAATCAGCTGGTCCCTTGTTGCGCACGGACCCATTTTCCAGCCAAATGACCGTGTTGCAAAGATTCCGGATCTCTTGGGTTGAATGACTGACAAAAACCAGTGCGCGCCCACGGTCTACCAATTCCAACATCCGCTTGCGTGCCTTACCCATAAAATAGGCATCCCCAACACTCAACACTTCATCCACGACTAGTATCTCAGGGTCCATAGCAGTGGAAATTGCAAAAGCTAAACGGGCATTCATGCCAGAGCTGTATGTTTTTACTGGCGAATAAATAAAGGCGCCCAACTCGGTGAAATCGACTATATCTTCTGTTAAATGCGGTATGTCGGACGGCCGGCACCCATTCACGATCAAATTGAAATGGATGTTGCGTAAACCGCTCTCTTCCGGGTTCAGCGACGAAGCCAGGCTCAACAGGGCTGAAATTTTCCCGTTCGTTCTAATATTTCCTTGCGTGGGCTGCAAATTTCCGGTGATTAATTTCAAAAGAGTACTCTTGCCCGCACCGTTTGGCCCGATAATCCCGAGGCGTTTTTTTTCTTCGACGGTAAAGCTGACATCTCTCAATGCCCAGAAGGTGTCATGCCGAACCTTCCGCGTCAATACTTCCCAGACCATATCTAACGGCTTTCTATAGATGGGATAGGCTTTGCAAAGTTTTTCGGCAACGATCACCGGGTTTGTGTTCATAAAACATTCCCGAACATGGTTTTTAATTTTCGGAAAATGCGGTAACCGGCATAAAAAATTCCCAATGAACCCGTCATAAAAACAAACCAGGCCCAAGGATGTTCAAACCTACCAAAGTAGCAGACGTCCTGATAACACCAGACCAGATAGCTGAATGGGTTCAAGTAAAGCAGGGGGCGGAAAAGTGCCGGCACCTGAGCAGGCAGGTAGAAAATGGGCATTAAAAAAACACCGATCACAGTAAACACCTGGATGAAATCCTTCAGATCCCGGAAATAGGGGCCAATGGAAGAAAAAATATAAGAAACGCCAATCATTGCGAGTAGTTGAAAAAAGAAAAGAACGGGCAGGAGAGAATAGGTTACAAGGAGGGTGCCGTGTTGGAAGAAAACGTAAATTACAAGGATCATAGTGGAGATCAATTGTGTCACAAAGGACGCGATAACGCCCTTCACTGGAAGGATTTCAATGGGGAATACCACCTGTTTGACCAAATTGGCAGAGCCAACGATTACCATTGCGCTTTTTGCCATCGATTCTTGAAACGCCATCCATGGGATCAATCCACTCAGCAGGTAGGTGGTATAATCCAAAGGAAGTTCGCGCGATCCGCCGATCCGCACCTTGAAGACAATAGCAAAAATAAAAACGTAAACCCCCATCAAAATCAAGGGATGTCCTATGGCCCAAAAAAGACCAAAAAATTGACCAACATAACGATCAGAGATTTCCCGTTTCGTCATTTCCCAGGTGAGGTGACGGTAGCGAGTCAGTAACAAGATAATTTCGTTAAAAGCCTGGAAATGACTTCTGAGATGGAATAAAGAGTTCATAGAGATTGGTTCAAAGGTGAAAGCTCAAAGGTGAAAGATGGAAGGACAAAGCTCAAAGAAAAATCCTCCATTTCATTGATTCCTCGATTTTCAGTTTTTCCCCTTTCAGCTTTGGGCTCTTTTCTTTGAGCTTTCAGCTTCGAGCTTTGAGCTATGTTATAGATACTGCTGACACCAATTTTCGAAATTGAGGAGGGACCAAATCAGGAGACGTCGGTTTTGCTTTCCCTGGAGGTGCTCATCAACAAGGCTCTGAACCACGGCTCGATCCATAAAATTATAGATCCGCGCATTTCCGTTATACAAAACCCGCCGCACGTAATTGATGCTCTCGCCCTTGAACCAGGATGCATCCGGCGCTGAAAACCCCTGTTTTTCTCTTTCGGTGATCTCCGGTGGAATAATTCGTTGCATGGCTTTCCGCAATATATTCTTGCCGTCTTTGGTCCGCTGATAGTACATGGCGGCTTTAGGCCCCGGCTCGTTCTCGTTGATTTGAATCACCTCTCCGATGTGATTCAATTTCAAAGGCACCGGAACCTTCATGGCAAAATCAACCAAATCATTATCCAAAAATGGAACGCGGGTTTCGAGGGAGTGAGCCATACTTAGCTTGTCTTCGATAACCAACAGACCATGAAGAAAGGTTTTGGCTTCAAAGTAGAGGGAGCGGTTGACGTAGTCTTCGGGCTTGGTCAGCTTGTGCTCATGATGGGAAAAGACATTCCGGAAAATGTCTCGGGTCCAGACGTTTTTAACCTGTTCCCTGATCGGAGCGAATATCTCGTTGATGACACGATTTGGAATCAGGCGCTTCCAATACAGATAATATTTATCGATATAATCCTCAAACCCGCTGTTCACCACTGCACGGTAATACCGCCAGGGATAACCTCCAAAGAGCTCATCTCCGCCGGTTCCCGCCAACACCACCTTGACAAATTTGCTTGCCAATTGGGCGATGTAGTAGTTGGGGTAGCTCTGTCCGACTCTGGGCTCCTCAATGTGCCAGGCCACACGGTCCATGATCCTTTCCATGTCGCCGGCCTTCAAAACCATCTCGTAGTGTTCGGTTTTAAACAGGTAGGACATGGTTTCGGCACTTTCCCGTTCGTCATAACTTACCTCAATCCCGGAGGCCGAGTTTAGATCAAAGCCACAGGTAAATGATTTGATATAGGGAATTTGTTGTGCGGCCACCGCAGTAATGGAACCGGAATCCATGCCACCGCTCAAATAGGCCCCTACGTCAACATCGCTCACAAGCTGGCGGCTGACGGCACGACGGAAAAGCCGTTCAAGCTCTTCCAAATATTCCTGTTCCCGCAATGGATGCTCGGGATCTTGGAAATTAAAATCCCAGTAACGGTGCAAGCTCAAAGCGGAAGGCTGAGAACTGGAAGAACCCAATGCGACCTTGGCGCAGCATCCTGCCGGCAGCAGCCGAATCCCCTTCAGCAGGGTTCTATCCGTAAAAATATTCTGGAAGGTGAAATATTCAACGAGGGCCTCCAGATCGATCTCCTTTGAGACTGCCGGGTGGGTGATGATGGCTTTTTGCTCGGAAGCGAATAGAAAGGTGTTGCCTTGAAAAAGATAATATAAGGGTTTGATCCCGTAACGGTCCCGTGCCAGAAAGAGTTCCTGCCGGATCTTATCCCAAAGCGCAAAGGCGAACATGCCGTTCAACCGTTGAAGGCAATCCGGGCCCCATTGTGCATATGCATGCAGGACAACCTCAGTGTCCGTTTTCGACAGGAATCGATGCCCGACCGCCTGCAGTTCCGCCCGCAGTTCCTGAAAATTGTAAACCTCGCCGTTATAGGTGATGGAATACTGCAAGTCCGGAGTGACCATCGGTTGGTGTCCGGCTGAGGACAGGTCGATGATCGCCAGGCGGCGGTGCCCGAAACCGATGAAACTGTCCGTGTAGAACCCCTCCCCGTCCGGTCCTCGATGGGCGATGGCATCCGTCATGCGGCGGAGGAGAACCGGAGAAACGGGTTCACCGTTTAGGTTAAATATTCCTGCAATTCCACACATCTTAGTCGCTTCTCGAAAGATGTTGGTCTTTGATGTCTATCTATAGTAAGCGTCATAAATAAATTGACATATTAAGAATTGTATAGGATAATTCCTCCCACAGCCAGCTATCCAATTTAAAATTGGGAGGATAAGATGAAAGCACTGACGATAAGCAATTTGT
>Ga0102851_10000612_pt1 | contig 18569 bp, 12 predicted proteins | sample Mud3Dept3metaG_FD_79558 | JGI IMG/M metagenome (GOLD analysis project Ga0102851, IMG submission 79558) | Freshwater wetland microbial communities from Ohio, USA, analyzing the effect of biotic and abiotic controls - Mud 3 Core 4 Depth 3... | ecosystem: Environmental > Aquatic > Freshwater >... | reverse complement strand
TTGACGGCCACGGACATCCGGGTTCACCGATGTGAGTATGACGGCTATGCCGACGAAATCCGGGTGAGAATCTGGGAGGTCGCACGGGCCAACTATAACAGCGGCTGGAAAAATATCTCCCAGGGACAGACCCTCATCCTCAGCCATAATATCGGCGGCAACCCCGACGATTTTGTCATCTACCTGGAATTCAAGGACAACGAAAGCTACGGCATTCACCAAAGAAGCTACGGCGGGCCGGTCTTCGGGACGGGGTCGGAGGGGCCCGAGCTGACGCCGGTATCGGTCGGAGCCTATTGGTCGAACCTGGACGGCTCGGCCATTCGGCTTTTCCGCTGCCCGGACGATGGGGGAGTGGACCAGATCAGAGTCCGGATCTGGAAGGCAAGCCATCCGGACTATGACAGCGGCTGGCAGGCGGCGGGAGCCGAGTTGCCGTTCAGCCATAACCTGGGAGGGCCCTGGAACGATTATGTCGTCGACCTCCAGTTTAAAGATACCGAGGTTTTCGGAGTCAATCAGCGGTTTTATGGAGGGGCGCCATTAGCGGGCTTCGAACCGGGAGCGTATTGGCGAGGACTCAATGGCTCTCAAGTCTCTGTCACCAGGCAAAGCGGCGCAGGCCACATCGATCAAGTGAGAATCAGGCTCTGGAGATCCTCGGCGCCGAAGTACGACTCGGGCTGGATAAGCCTGGGCCGGCTCACTTCTCAAACCTTGACCCACAACCTGGGCGGAAATTCGGATGATTATGTCGTCGACATGCAGTTCAAGGATTCGCTTTTCGGCGTCAACAATCGCTATTACGGCGGCCGCATGTGCTACGATGCGCTTTCGACCTATACAAAATACCGCGGCGCCTATTGGTATGGCCTCAACAACAGCCAGATCACGGTCTACCGAGCCGGCGATGATGCCATGGCCGGGCAGGTTCGGGTCCGCATCTGGCTGGCTCCCAGCGCGGATTTTGACAGCGGCTGGATAACGACGCCTGGACCGGGAGAATGGCAATACAACCCAGGGCTGAGCAACGATGACGACTGCATTGTCTATTTGGAGTTCAAAGGCGAAAACACGGTCAATCATATGGACTATGGCGGCGACTGGTGGTGGGACGCTTCGGCTGTCCTCCATATGTACGGCGCCTACTGGAGCCATCTCAGTCCGACGAGCATTCGAGTCACGCGTCAGCAGAATGACATTTATGTGGAACAATTCCGGGTGAGGATCTGGAAAAATGACCCCGCCCCAGTCCCCCGCTATTCTTGGAAGAGTGATTGGACATGGTATGAGGTGGGCCTGTGGAATATGGTGACGCATGGCCTGGGCGGGAATATCGATGACTATGTCCTGGACATGAGGTTCCAGGATACGGGAACGTATTTCAAGAATCATTTCTTTTATGGGTCGATATACGGGAAACAAACGAAAGCCGGCGCCTACTATCAGAACTTGAACACCAGCTCGCTCGAAGTCGTCCGGGAGCTCAATGACGGCGTTGCCCCCTATATCATGCTGCGTATCTGGAATACGGGATATGCGCCGAAGACGGTCTATGTGAGCGGCCGGATCAGCACCGCCGGGAGCCCGCTTTCCGATGTCGCCGTGACCTTCTCCGGGACGGGAGGAGGGACCTGCTATACCAACGGGAGCGGCTATTATTTCATGTCTCTGCCCTACAACTATTCGGGGACGGCGACCCCCTCGCGTGTCGGCTACATTTTCACCCCCGCCCACCGGGACTACAGCTTGCTTGTGGCCAACGCCTCGACCGACTACGCGGCCGACACGGCTCCCCAGATCACCGTCACGGCGCCGAACGGCGGCGAATTCTGGGCCGTTGGCTCAAGCCGAAATATCACCTGGACATCGCAAGGAGCGTCGGCCAACGTCAAGATCGAATACTCGACAAACTCTGGGTCAAGCTATTCCCTCGTCGCGGCTTCAACGGCCAACAGCGGCACATATCCCTGGACGATGCCGGACACGGCCTCCGCGACATGCCTGGTCAAAGTGAGCGACGCCGCCGCTCCGAGCCTCTTCGACGTGAGCGATGCCCGTTTCGCGATAGTTTCGATTCCCGAAAAACGGCTTTCCTGGAGTTCCGGCCAATCCGGCAATGCCGCCATTGCGGTTGAGCCATCCGGCAAAATCCATGTCGTCTGGCAGGATGACACGCCCGGAAATTTTGAGATCTATTACAAAAAGAGCCCGGACGGTGGAGTCGGCTGGACAACAAACAAAAGGCTCACCTTCAGCTCGGGCAATTCGGGCAGTCCCGCCATTGTCGTCGACGCCTCCTTTAATCTCCATGTCGTCTGGGAGGAGGACCTTACCGGAAACTCTGAGGTCTATTACAAAAAGAGTACGGACGCGGGAGTGACCTGGACGGCGGCCAAAAGGCTTTCCTTGACCGCGAACGCTTCCTATAATCCAGGCATCGCCGTTGATCCCTCCGGCAAAGTTCATGTGGTCTGGTCGGAAGATATCTCGGGCAACGAGGAGATTTCTTACACGAAGAGCAGGGATAGCGGAGTGACCTGGACAGCGGCTAAAAGGCTCTCCTGGACTCCGGACGAGTCGGAGAATCCGGTGATCAAGGCCGGCTCGTCCGGCCTTCTTCACCTGGTCTGGAGCGAGGAGATGTCCGATAACGCCGAGATTTTTCACAAGAAAAGCACGGATGGGGGAGCCACTTGGTCAGCCAGCAAAAGGCTCACCTGGAATTCGGGCTATTCCCTCCATCCGGTCCTGGCCGTTGATTCATCTGCAAACCCGGGCGTGGTTTGGTCGGATAATACGCCCGGCAACGAAGAGATCTATCATAAGAAAAATACGGATGGGGGGGTCACCTGGACCGCCAATAAAAGGCTCACCTGGACGCCCGGCTTTTCCCTTGAGCCGGCCGTGACCGTCGACTTCCTGGATTATCTGCATGTGGTCTTTATGGATGACTCTCTTGGGCACTTCGAGGTTTATTACAGGAAAAGTTTGGATGGGGGATTGACCTGGACGAAAAACAGAAGGCTGACTTGGAGCATTTACGCCCAAGGGTCCCCGTCCTTCGGCGTCGACTCCTCCGGCAATGTCCATCTGGTTTGGGAGTGCATGGCGCCGGGGAACTATGAGATCTATTACATGAGGTTCAAGTAGAAAGATAAACGGATGAGCGTGGGCATTATGCGGTTACTCCGGGTGATTCTGGTTTCCTTGCTTATGGCGGCGGCGGCCTGCAGCACCAAGTCCGCGCAAAAGACCCCGGCTCCTGAGCCGAATCCGCCGAACCCCGATACTCTAAACCCCGACGCTCCCGCTCAAGCCGTGCGCCTGATCTTCATCCATCATTCGACGGGGGAGAACTGGCTCGCCGATGAGAACGGCGGACTGGGAAAGGTGCTGCGCGATAGCAATTACTTTGTGAGCGACACCAACTACGGCTGGGGACCCGATTCAATCGGCGACCGGACCGATATCGGCAACTGGTGGGAGTGGTTCCGGGGGCCCGGCAGCGCGACTTATCTGAATGCTCTTTACAGCGAGGGAGACCAGAACTGCTCCTATTCCCGGCTGTCTCCGGCTCCATCCGGGGCCAACGAGATTATCCTGTTCAAATCCTGTTTCCCGAACTCCGCCCTTCAGGGAGACCCCGACGATCCGGTCCCTTCGATCGCTGACAATCCCCTGCAGGGGGAGGGGAGCGGGAGTGAATATCATACGGTTGCCAATGCCAAGGGGATATATCGAGACCTCCTGGAATATTTTGAGACACGCCAGGACAAGTTGTTTATTGTCATCACGGCGCCGCCGTTGAGCGATCCGACATACGCCGCCAATGCCCGGGCGTTCAATCAGTGGCTGGTGAATGACTGGCTTAAAGACTATCCGGATAAAAACGTTGCCGTCTTCGATTTTTACAATGTCCTGACAACCAACAGTGGGAATCCAGATACAAACGATCTCAATCAGGAAACCGGCAACCACCACCGGTTCTGGCAGAACGCTATTCAGCACAAGACGGACGGGGACGATGACGGCAACCCTCATATCCTGGAATACCCGAGCGATGATGACCATCCCAGCCGGGCCGGCAATCAAAAAGCCACGGGGGAGTTCGCGACCTGGCTCAATGTGACGTACCATATTTGGAAGGACGGTTGACATCGCGGGCCCCAATTTTGATAATTGACTTCCTAACCTTTGATAAAAGAGGAGAGACTCATGTCCCATTTTCCCCGTCCAGCCAAATCAAGATGGATGTTTGTCTTCATTCTCCTGGCCGTTTCCATCGGCCTGCTTTCCCTCGCCCAAAGTCAGCCCCAGGCCGACCCCTGGGATGAGCCGGAGCTCGGCTGCACGAGCATCATGGCCGGACGCCTGGCCACGATCGACGGCTCCGTCATGACGGCCCACACCTGCGACGGCAACTACCGCCAATGGCTCAACATCGTGCCCCACGCCCAGCATTATGAAGGCGGGACAGCCAAAGTCTATATGGGCAAAATGCACACCGAAACCTCCACCGATCCCCGGAACATCACCGAGAAGGGAGAGGTGCCGGACGTCAAGGAGTCTTATGCCTTCCTCAACACGGCCTATCCCTGTCTGAACGAACACCAGTTGGCCATCGGGGAGACGACGATCGGCGGGAAGAAAGAGCTTTTTAACGCCTCCGGCGTCTTCATGATCGAGGAGATCGAGCGGCTGATGCTGGAGCGGTGCACAACCGCCCGGGAGGCCATCAAGCTGGCCGGACAACTGGTCAAGGAATACGGCTACGGGGACTGGGGCGAGTGCATCACCATCGCCGACAAGAAAGAGGTCTGGCATTTCGAGATCTTCGGCTCCGGCCTCCGTGAAAAGGGCGCCATCTGGGCGGCCGTCCGGATCCCCGACGACCACATCGGGATTTCCGCAAATATCCCGCGGATCAGCGAGATCGACCTGAAAAACCCCGACCGTTACATGGCCTCGGACAACGTCATCTCCCATGCCGTGGAGAAGGGCTGGTGGGACCCCAAGAGCGGCGAGCCGTTCAAGTTCTGGAAAGCCTACAGCGGACAGAAACCCTTTTCCATCCGCGAATTTTATGTCCTCAGCCGTCTCGCTCCCTCTCTCAACCTCAGCATGGAAGCCGAGGAGCTGCCGTTTTCGGTTAAGCCGGACAACAAAGTCTCGGTCCGTGACCTCCTTAAAATGTACCGGGAGACCTATGAGGGCACCGAATACGACATGACCAAGAACCTCCTCGTCGAAGACCGGAAAAGCGGAGGAACGGCCAAGAGCCCCTTGGCCAATCCCTGGATGTCGAGGGAGATGTTCACACTCCTTAACACTTTGAAACCTGGAGTCATCGAGCGCTCGCGGACGATCGCCATCTCCGGCTGCGCCTACGCCACAGTCCTTCAATGCCGCTCCTGGCTTCCCGACCCCGTGGGCGGGGTCTGCTGGTTTGCCTTCGATAACCCGGCTCAGAGCGCCCGGATACCGATCTTCGCCGGTGTCACCGAGCTCCCGCAGAGCTTCGAGATCTGCGCCCAGCACCGCTTCCGGACCGATTCCGCCGCCTGGGCCTTCCGCCGGGCCAACCGCCTTGCCACCGTGCGGTGGGGCGAAGCCAAGCCGCTTGTCGAGGCGGCCATCAAGGAATTCGAGGACAAGGCGTTTGAAGACCTGCCTTATCTCGAAAAACGCGCCGTCGAACTCTACGGCAAGGGCGACAACCCGGAGGACATCAAAAGGACGCAGCAGTTCCTGACCAAATACACCAACGATTTCGCCCGGGCAGCCATGAGCAAGTATTGGGAGCTCGGGGACAAGTTCTGGACCATGTTCTCGCGGGGCTTCTGACCCGGAGTCCTTGGGCTTTTCTCCGTTCCGCACCGACTTTTTCGACTAAATCCATGGCTGGTGTTCCGTCCTCGGACCGCGCCGGCCAAGATCGGGGTACTGAGGCGAGACCGCAGAGAGTTGAATTTATCACTTTTTAATGCCGCTCTCTCACCCAGGGATGGGGGCTGAGTATTCCCTGATTTTCAATTTTTATCAAACAGGCGCGACTAAACGGGGTGGAGAAAGGCATATGTATCCAACAACGTTTTCAGCCGATAAACAGCTTGCGACAACCCTCTCCGGCAACGGATGGAGAATCCTGGTCGTCGAGGACGAGGCCATCATTGCTCTGGATATCCAGTATATCCTGAACAAGATCGGCTTCGGCCATTCCGAAGTCGTCCATTCCGGAGAGGAATCCATCAGAAGAGTCGCCGCGGGAAAGCCCCATCTGGTCCTCATGGACATCAAGCTCAAGGGCAAACTGGACGGGATCCAGGCGGCCCAAGAGATCTCAGGCCAATACAATGTCCCCGTGGTCTATATCACGGCATTTGGGGACGAGGGCACGCTCGAAAGGGCCAATGGAACGGCCCGCTACGGGTTCATCACCAAGCCGTTCGAAGAAACCACCCTGGAGTCGACCATCCAGAACGCCCTGCGCAAGGCGTACAACTAGCCCTCAATTTCTTTTTTTTAACCTCCTCCGCTTTCTTGTATCACTTCGGGGAAATTTGCCCGAGTGAAACGAATTAGGGCAGGGGAGTCCTCCGACATCAATCCCTTTCGGCTTCGGCTGGCGATTTTGGCGGTATGGGAGGACCTTTGTGCCGGAAATGATGCTTGACAATCCATAATAATGTGTAATATATTACATATCAGAATATATATGGTGTTGGTATATGTCCGACGCTCCTGTTCTCAATATTAAGTCCCTCAAGGAACAGGTCTATGATTACCTTAGGGAACAGCTGCGAAAAGGCGACTTGCTCCCTGGTTCGGCCATTAACCTCGATGAGACAAGCCGCAAGCTGGGTGTCAGCCGGACGCCCCTGAGGGATGCGCTGCTCCAGCTCGAATCCGAAGGCTTCGTCACGATCTACCCCCGCCGTGGCGTTGTGGTCAATGTCCTCTCCCTCCGGGACATCCGGAACTATTATCAGATCATCGGAGCGCTGGAAAGCACCGCGCTTCTGCAGTCCTTTGGCAGACTGGGTGAAGCCGAGTTCCGGACCATGGAGCAGATGATCGAGACGATGAAACGGGCCATTGAGTCCGATGACTTCGACCGCTATTACGAGATCAACCTGGCCCTCCACGATGTCTATCTCGCTCCCTGCGGCAACGAGAACCTGGTCCGGATCGTCCGGACGCTGAAGCGGCGGCTCTATGATTTCCCGCGCCAGCAAGGGTTCGTCAAGGAATGGGAGGCGTCTTCGATCACCGAACACATCTCGCTTCTCGACCTGCTGAAGCAGGGAAAGGCGGCCGAGGCGGCGGCCTATATCCGGGAAGTGCATTGGTCTTATGAGGTTCAGGAAAAATACATCAATCAATACTACAAAACCGCCTTTGCCGTCCCGGCCCGGCCGGAGGAATAGCCGATGGACACGAAGGCCGGGGGCTTGATTTTCGACCTCAAAAAATATGCCATCAACGACGGGCCTGGGATCCGGATGACCGTCTTTCTCAAGGGCTGCCCCCTGCGCTGCCGTTGGTGTCACAACCCCGAGGGGCAGTCCTTCGGCCCCGAGATCATGATCCGGGCGTCGCGATGCCTCGCGGACTGCCGCGAGTGCGTCTTCGTCTGCCCGGAAAAAGCCATCACCAAGCCCGCCGCGGCGCCGGTTCTGGACCGGCCGAGGTGCACCGCCTGCGGGAAGTGCGCCGACGCCTGTCCGGCCCAGGCGATCGAATTGGCCGGGCGCCGCTTGTCCGCCCCCGAACTCGTCCGGGAGATCGAGCGGGACCGGATCTTCCTCGAGGACTCGGGCGGGGGAGTGACATTTTCCGGGGGGGAACCTCTGTCCCAGCCCGATTTTTTGAGCGAGGTCCTCGACCTCTGCCGGAAAAAAGAGATCCCGACCGCGGTTGATACGTGCGGGTTTGCGGCGGCCGATGTCGTGGAAAGGATCGCCTCGAAGGCAGACCTCTTCCTCTACGACCTCAAGGTCATGGACGAGAAAAAGCACCTCGCCTATACCGGCGAGTCCAACCGGCCGACGCTCGAAAACCTCAGGAGGCTGGCTGCCAAGGGCCGCAGGACTGTCATCCGCATCCCCGTGATCCCCGGCGTCAACGACGACGCGGAGAATATCCGGGAGACGGCGGTTTTCCTGCGATCCCTCGGAACGATCCGCGAGATCAGCCTGCTTCCGTATCATAAGCTGGGACGGGATAAATACACCGGGCTCGAAAAAAAAGCCGGGGGCGATGACTTCACGCCTCCTTCCCCGGAGTCCATGCAGCGAATAAAAAACAGCCTGGAAGAATACGGCTTCCGGGTGAGTCTGGGAGAGTGACCATGAACGAACGCATCAAAAAACTGAGAGAGAAAACGCTCCAGGCCCAGCCCTCGATAACGGCCGAGAGAGCCCTTCTCCTGACCGATTTCTACAAGAGAAACGCTTCGGCGACTTTGTCTCAACCCATGAAGAGGGCCTTGGCATTCCGGCACATCCTGGGAAATAAGACGATATTCATCGACGAGGGGGAGTTGATCGTCGGGGAGAGGGGAATCGGCCCGAAGTCGGCTCCGACCTATCCTGAGCTCACCGCCCACAGCCTTGAGGACCTGGACATCCTGGACACTCGTCCCAAGACGTCCTTCAGGGTGGACGGGGAGACAAGAGAAGCCTACGAAAAGGAAATCATCCCCTTCTGGCGGGGCCAGACCATCCGGGAAAAAATCTTCGCCGAGATGGACGCGGACTGGAAGGCCGCTTATGAGGCCGGCATATTCACCGAGTTCATGGAGCAGCGGGCGCCCGGCCACACGGTTCTCGACGACAAGATCTACAAAAAGGGGATGGCCGATTTCCAGTCGGACATCCGAAGGACGATCGAAGGCCTCGATTTCCACTCCGATCCCGAAGCGTTTCAAAAGAAAGAGGAGCTCGAAGCCATGTCCGTGGGGGCCGGCGCCCTTATCCGCTACGCGGAAAGGCACGCCGAAAAGGCCCGCGAATTCGCGGCCCGGGAGAAGGACCCGCTCCGGAAGGCCGAGCTCGAAAGGATCGCCGCGGTCTGCACTCATGTCCCCCGGAACGCCCCCCGCGACTTCTGGGAGGCCCTTCAATACTATTGGTTCGTCCACCTGGGAGTCATCACCGAGCTCAACACCTGGGATTCCTTCAACCCCGGACGGCTGGATCAGCATCTCTATCCCTTTTATAAAAAGGGCGTCGAGGACGGGTCGCTTTCCGAAGAGGCGGCCCGGGAGCTTCTCCAGGCCTTCTGGATCAAATTCAACAACCAGCCGGCGCCGCCCAAGGTCGGTGTGACTGCCGAGGAGAGCGGGACATACACCGACTTCTGCCTGATCAACGTGGGCGGGGTGAAGAGGGATGGATCGGACGGGGTCAATGACCTCTCTTTCCTCATCCTCGATGTCATCGAGGAGATGAGGCTCCTGCAGCCGAGCTCGATGGTTCAGATCAGCAAGAAGACGCCCGACCCCTTCCTGAGGCGGGCCCTGCGCATCGTCAAGACCGGGTTCGGCCAGCCCTCGATCTTCAACACCGACGCCATCGTCCAGGAAATGATCCGGCAGGGAAAATCCCTCGAGGACGCCCGGCTCGGCGGGGCCAGCGGCTGCGTCGAAGCCGGGATCTTCGGGAAGGAGAATTACACCCTGACGGGCTACTTCAACCTCCCCAAGATCCTGGAAATTACCCTCCATAACGGCATCGACCCGAGGACGGGGAAGAGGATCGGGCTGCCGACCGGAGACCCGGCGAGCTTCGCCGCCTACGACGATCTCTTGGAGGCCTTCCGCCGGCAAGTCGGACATTTCATCGACATCAAGATCAAAGGCAACGGCATCATCGAGCGGATCTACGCCGAGTACATGCCCACGCCTTTTCTCTCGCTCCTCATCGACGACTGCATCATCCGCGGCAAGGACTATCACGATGGGGGAGCCCGCTACAACACCTCGTACATCCAGGGCGTCGGCATCGGGACCATGACCGACGCGCTGACCGCGGTCAAATACAACGTTTACGACCGGAAAACGCTTTCCATGCCCGAGCTTCTGGAGGCTCTCGATGCCGACTTCAGCAGCAAGGAGGCCCTGCGCCTGAGGCTTCTCAACAAGACCCCGAAGTACGGCAACGACGACGACTACGCTGACGCGGTCATGGTCTCGGTCTTCGACCTCTACCACGATGCCGTGAACGGGCGGCCCAACTTCAAGGGCGGGACCTACCGGATCAACCTCCTGCCCACCACCGTCCACATCTATTTCGGGAAGGTCACCGGCGCTACCCCGGACGGCCGCCGGGCCGCGGAGCCCCTCTCCGAGGGGGTCTCTCCCGTCCAGGGTTCGGACCGGCACGGCCCCACGGCGGTGATCAAGTCGGTGGCCAAGATGGACCATCTGCGCACCGGCGGAACCCTCCTCAACCAGAAGTTCACGCCCCAGCTCCTGTCGACCGAAGAGGGGATCGGCAAGCTGGCTTCCCTCGTCCGGTCCTACTTCAAGCTCGACGGTCATCATATCCAGTTCAACGTGGTGACGGCCGAGACCCTGCGGGAGGCCCAGAAACACCCGGAAAAATACCGCGACCTCATCGTCCGGGTCGCCGGCTACAGCGATTACTTCGTCGATATCGGACCCGACCTCCAGGAGGAGATCATCCGCCGCACGGAGCACCTCTCTCTGTAGGATGTCCTTCCGCCCGATCCCGGACATTCCGTCCCGACGGTTGAATTCTCCGCCTCAATCTGGTATACGCTAGGGGTCATCGTTCTCATAAAAAAGGAGATGCCATGTTCAACCCCAAGACTTATAGCCAAAGAAGATCGCTCCTTAAGAAGGCCTTGAGATCGGGCCTGGTCCTCTTCCTGGGCAACGAGGAGAGCCCGATGAACTATCCGGCCAACACCTACCCCTTCCGACAGGACAGTTCATTCCTCTACTTTTTCGGGCTGAATACACCCGGCCTCGCCGCCGTCGTCGATATCGAAGCCGGCACGGACACGGTTTTCGGCGACGACATTACGCTCGAAGACGTGATCTGGATGGGCGAGATCCCCAATATCAAGGACAGGGCGGCGGCGTCCGGCGTCTTCCTGACTGCGCCCGTCTCCAAACTCGCGGACACGGTGGCCGAGGCCAGGAGGCAGGGCCGCCCGGTTCATTATCTTCCCCCTTACCGGGCCGATTCGCTGGCCAGACTATCCGGGCTCTTGGGAGTTCCATCCGCAGAGATAAAGAGGAATGTCTCGGTCGAACTGATCAAAGCGGTGGTAGCTCAAAGGTCGCTCAAAAGCGATGAAGAGGTCGCCGAGATGGAAAAGGCTCTGGCGGTCACCCGCCGGATGTACCTTGCCGCCATGACCTCGACCCGGCCCGGGCTCCGCGAGAGCGACGTCGTCGCCGCGGCCGAGGGCATCGTCCATGCCCATGGCCTCCAGACGGCCTTCCCGATCATCCTGAGCATCAACGTGCACGTCTTCCATAATCCCCATCACGACAACAAGCTCCCCAAGGGCCGCCTTCTGGTCATCGATGCGGGAGCCAGCTCCTCCCTCGGCTACGCCTCCGACATCACCCGGACCATCCCGGTGAGCGGTGTTTACTCGCCAAAACAAAAGGAAATCTACGAGATCGTCCTGAGAGGCCAGCTCCAGGCCATCGCCATGATGAAGCCGGGAATCCCGTATAAAGAGGTCCACCTGGCCGCCGCCCGGACGATGGCCGCCGGGCTTAAGGAACTTGGGCTGATGAAAGGGGATACGGAGGAAGCCGTGGCGGCCGGGGCCCATGCCCTCTTTTTCCCGCACGGCCTCGGCCACATGATCGGCCTTGATGTCCATGACATGGAAGGCCTGGGCGAAAATTTTGTCGGCTACGATGAGACGGTCTCCCGGAGCTCCCAATTCGGGCTGGCCTACCTGCGGATGGCCAGGCAGCTCCGGCCGGGGTATGTCCTCACCGTCGAGCCGGGGATCTATTTCATCCCCGCCCTCATCGACAATTGGAGGGCGGAAAAACGCCTGGCCGCGTTCATCGACTACGCCCGCGTCGAGGACTACCGGGATTTCACCGGCGTCCGGATCGAAGACAACGTGCTCATCACGAAGGACGGAAGCCGCGTCCTCGGCCGGCCCATCCCGAAGAAAGCGCGGGACGTCGAAAAGACGATGGCTGCGGGAAAGAGCCGGCGATGAAGGTTGCCCTCGTCCAGCAGCACGCCTCGCCCGACCTGGCGGAAAATGTCCGGCGCGGTGTCGAGGCTTTCCGGGAAGCGGCCCGGGCCGGGGCGGACCTCGTCGCTTTCGCGGAATTGGGCTTGCTCAGGTTTCTTCCTCAATATCCGGCCACCGCTGAATCCCTGGCGATGGCCGAGGCCATACCCGGCCCGACGACGGAGGTGTTCTCGAACTTGGCTGGAGAACTCGGGGTCTGCTGCGTTCTCAACCTGCTCGAAAAGGACGGCGGCGGGACCTATGATTCTTCTCCGGTCATCGACGCCGACGGCCGTCTCCTGGGAGTCGTCCGGATGGCCCACATCATGGAAGGGCCCGGCTTTCACGAACGGGGTTTCTACAAACCCGGCGACCGGGGTTCGCTCGTTTTCCAAACGCACGCCGGGAAGGTCGGTGTGGCCATCTGCTATGACCGCCATTTCCCGGAATACATGCGCGGGCTGGCCCTTCAGGGCGCCGAGGTCGTCATCGTACCCCAGGCCGGCGCGGTGGACGAGTGGACCGAGGGGATTTTCGAGGCCGAGCTTCAGGTCGCCTCTTTTCAAAACGGTTACTTCGCCGCCCTTGCCAACCGGGTGGGCCGGGAGGAGGTCAACCATTTTGCCGGCGAGTCCTTTGTCGTCGACCCGGACGGCCGGGTGATCGCCCGGGCGCCGAGGAACCGGGATTCTCTCCTTATCGCGGATTGCGACCTGAGCCGGGTCGGGCGGTCGTTCGCCAAAAGGCATTTCCTCCCGGACAGGAGGCCCGGATTCTACAAGACACTCAAGCTGAGCGATTAAACGTAATGGCCCGCTGGTACGTCATCAGCACCAAGCCCAAGAGGGAATTCCAGGTGGAGAAGCTCTTCACCGAGGGTGGGTTCACGTATTACAACCCCGTCTACAAGCAGGAGGGCCGAGTCCGCCCCTTTTTCCCCGGCTACGGGTTCCTGGCCTTCGATTTTCCCGGCCAATACCAGATGGTCAAATATACCCGGGGGATCAAGCGGGTAGTGGGAAACAAGGAGGGACCCATCCCGATCCCCGACGAGGTCATCCAGGAAATGAGGGCCCGGGAGATCGGGGGCCTCGTCGAGCTCGAAAAACACGGCGCCGCCCCCCAGGTGGGGGATGAGATCGAGGTCGCGGAAGGCCCGCTCAAGGGCCTCCGGGGGATCTTCGAAAAAGAGATCGACGACAAGGAACGGGTGATGATCCTGCTGAGCTATGTCTCTTACCAGGGACAGCTCCTGATCGAAAAAAGAAAACTCAAAAAAGCCGGCTCATAGGGAGAAAGCGAATGAACATTCCGATGCTCGACCTGAAGGCCCAGTATGCCTCCATCAAAAACGAGATCGATGCCAAGGTGCTCGAGGTCCTGTCCAGTCAGAATTTCATCCTCGGGGCGGAAGTCAAGGCCCTGGAAGATGAGATCGCCGCCTTGAGCGGCGTCCGCTTCGCGGTCGGAGTTTCGTCCGGTTCGGATGCGCTGATCATCTCCCTGATGGCGCTCGGGATTGGGCGCGGCGATGCGGTCATAACGACCCCTTTCACCTTCTTCGCCACGGCGGGGGCGATTGCACGCCTGGGGGCCAGGACGATATTCTGCGATATCGATCCGCTGACTTATAACATCGATCCCTCGCGCCTTGAAGAGCTCCTGACGAAGCTGCGCAAGGCCCGCCGTCTCGGCGCTGTCAAGGCCATCCTGCCGGTCCACCTTTACGGCCAGGTTGCCGATATGGACCGGATCATGAAGCTGGCCGAGACGTTCGGCCTCAAGGTCATCGAGGACACCGCCCAGGCCATCGGGTCCGAGTATCCGGGCCGAAAAGGGGTCCGCAAAGCCGGCGCCATCGGCACTGTGGGCACGCTGTCCTTCTATCCTTCCAAGAACCTGGGCGGCTACGGAGACGGCGGCATGGTCCTCACCGACGGGGCCCGGCTGGCCGAGAAACTCAGGATGCTCCGGGTCCACGGCGGATTCGGGAAATACTATTACAAATACCTGGGCGGCAATTTCCGTCTGGACGCCCTTCAGGCGGCCATCCTCCGGGTGAAATACAGGCATCTGGAGGAATGGCAGCGGAAACGACGAGAGCGGGCGGGTAACTACGACCGGAAGTTCGCGGCCTCGGGGCTTGCGGATACCCGGCTCGTCGAACCCCCCATCGCCGTTTATAAGGACAGCGCAGCCCGGGAATTCCACACCTATCACCAGTATGTCATCCGGGCGAAAGGCCGGGACAAGCTCCAGGCCCACCTCAAGGCGAAAGGCATCGGAACGTCGGTGTTCTATCCCTTATCGCTCCACGAGCAGGAGTGCTTCGCGGACTTGGGCTATAAGCGGGGGGACTTTCCGGTTTCGGAAAAAGCGGCCAAGGAAGTCCTGGCCCTGCCCATCTATCCCGAGCTGACCGCAGAACAGCAGGACTATATCGTCGACAGCATCAAAGAATTTTTCGCCGAGAGGCGGGCCTCCTGAATCGCATGACGGGAGACTAATGGCAGGTGCTGCAGGATTTGGTCGTGCAGGATGTGCACGAGCTTGAGGCGGTTTTGAGGCGGCTCGTTCCGCCTCCGATCCCAAATGAGGAGCAGAGCTTCCTGACCTCGGCACTCCCACACTTGGTACAACTCACGCCGCTTTCCCCGCCCAGGCGGACGAGCGCCTCAAAAGCGTGACCGCATTTTCGGCAGACAAACTCATAAATCGGCATTATTCAAGATCTTATAAAAAAAACTCTTTCATGATCCGCTTCACATGCTCAAGGGCTTCAAAAAGATGATCGAGGACGGGGCCCTTTGTCTATAGGGCCAGGGCGATGGCCTCGATCTCAACCTTGGCGTCGCGGGGGAGCCGGGCCGCCTGGACGGTCGCCCGGGCCGGATACGGAGTCTTGAAGAACCCGGCATAAACCTCGTTAACCTTGGCGAAATCATTCATGTCCTGGAGGAATATCGTCGTCTTGACCACCCGGTCCAGTGAGCTGCCGGCGGCCGTCAGGACGGCGCCCAGGTTCTTGAGAACGAGCCGGGCCTGGTCCTCGATGGAGCCGCTGCTCAGCTCGCCGCTCGCCGGATCCAGGGGAATTTGGCCCGAGCAGAAAACGAACCCGTTGGCGATGATCGCCTGCGAATAAGGGCCGATGGCCTTCGGGGCTTTGTCGGTTTTGACTTCCTGTTTCATGTCCTCTTTTCCTCCTGCGCGGCCGGACGCCCGCGTCTTGAAGAGCGCCAGCCCGCCCAGCGCGACGAGCGCGTTGCGTCTTCTCATTCTTCATTCTCCTCGAAGGAGATTCAGGTCAGGATGATCACCTTGACCGGAGCACTCTCCAGCGGCGATCCGTCCCTGACCATCGTCGCCTTTATTGTATATGAACCGGGCCGGAGATTCCAGAAAAGCGAGAAGGAAGGCGACTCGGCATCGCCCACTTTGGAGCCGTTGACCCACCATTCGATTCTCGAAATCCTTTCAGCTTTCGGGACTGAAGCCCGCAGCTTGATCCGCTGATGCTCCTTCCTCAGGACCGGGTCGAGCTTGAAGATGTCTCCGTCATGGGGGAAGGCAATCTCGAACCGGGAAGGCCCGGGCGGGTTTCCAGCCCCACCGGCCGTGACCTGGGCGCCGGGATTCTCCGCATGATAAGCGCACGGGTCCCGGGGCTCCGTGCCGTCGACAAAAACCTCTGTGGCGACTGCCGGGCACGACCCGGTCGGCTTCTGCCCCGACAGCGGACAGACGTCGGCCCGGATAAGGCCGTCGGGCTCGGGGAATTCCATCCCGGGTTCTTTTTCCTGAAGCAGGAGCATGATGTCCTTAAAAAGCGGGCCGCAACCGCTGATTCCCGAAACGTTGTGCATCGGCTCGCCCTCGAAATTCCCCACCCAAACTCCGACGCTGAATTTCCGGCTGTATCCGACCGTCCAATTGTCCCGGAAATCCTTGGAGGTCCCGGTTTTGGCGGCTACGGCGAAAGGCAAAACCAGCGGATTGTGATAGCCGAACGAGGGACGCCGGGCGTCCGGGTCGGACAGGATGTGAGTGATGATAAAAGCGACCTGGGGGGAAAAGACCCGCTCGGCCCTTTCGCGGACCGGCGCCTGCATCTCTTGACCGTCTTTCCCCAGCAGGCGATGGATCGATTTCTCCCGCATGTAGAGTCCCTGCCGGGCGAAGGACGAATAGGCCCGGGTGAGTTCGAGAAGGCTGACCTCTCCATTCCCGAGTGTCAGCCCCAGACCGTAGAAGCCGGGGTCCTGCTTGAGGCTGTCGAAGCCGAGCGAATGGAGCCTTCTGTAGAGGAGGTCCGGTCCGATCGCCTGGAGCACGGCCACGGCCGGAATGTTGTAGGAGCAGGCCAGAGCCGCCCGCAGGCTGATAAGACCATGGTACCGGCGGTCGGAGTTCTGCGGCCGGTAATTCCCCTCGACACGGTTGACCTGGGCGGGCGAATCGTCGATGAGCGAGGCCGCCGTCATCCCATTCTCCAGGGCGAGGCCGTAGGTAAACGCCTTGAGGGTCGACCCGGGCTGGCGAAGCGCCAGGGCGCCGTTGACTTGACCGTCATGGACCTCATCGAAGAAATCCCGCGACCCGACCAGGCTCAAAACCTCCCCCGTGCCGTTGTCGAGGACGACGGCCGCTCCGTTGCTTATGCCCCGGTCCCTCATCACGCTCAACCCGTTCCTGAGAAGGGTTTCGATTTTGCGCTGGAGCTCAAAATCGAGAGTCGTCCGGATTATACTCAGGTTTTTCCTGTCCGCGGGGGGAACCTGGCCGAGGATCCAATCACAGAAATGGGGCGCCCTGAATCTCTCCGAAGCGGGCCGGAGAAGCAGGTCCTCCGTCTCGGCCATCTCGCGCTCGGCCCCCGGAATGAATCCCCATCCCTCCATCTTGGCGAGTATGTCGATCTGTCTCTTTTTGACGGAATGGAAGGCGCGATAGGGATTCAGAAGGGCGGGGGAGCGGGGGATGGCCGCAAGGAAAGCGGCCTCCGCCAGGCTGAGCAAGGAGGCGGGCTTATCGAAATAAAGACGGGACGCAGCTTCAATCCCGAAGGCCTGGTTTCCGTAGGATATCCGGTTGATGTACTGGGTGAGAATCTCCCGTTTGGAGACAGTCCGCTCCAGGCGAAGCGCCAGCCAGGCTTCGCGCAATTTCGTCCGGACGGTCCGGGGGCCGGGAACCAGGTTCCTCACCAGCTGCTGCGTGATCGTCGATCCCCCCGAGACGACCTCCCCGTGGCGCAGATTCTGAAGGAGCGCCCGCAGCACCGCAAGAGGATTCACCCCGCGATGGAAGAAAAACTGCTTATCCTCCGCGGCCAGGGTCGCTCGCAGAACGTGCGGGGAAACATCCTCGAGCCTGACCCAGCGGCAGCGGCCGCCTTCACCGGAAAGCACCTCCCTGAGAAGGACACCATTCCTATCCTCGAGGCGGAGTGAAATAACGGGCCCCGGGGCTAGCTTGCCCTTGGGAAAGGGAAGAAAGAAACTGAGGAACAAGAGCCCCGGAAGAATCAAAAGAGCAGGGAGCAGCCGTCGTTTCATTTCGGAGTACTGACTCGTACGACTTTCTCCGGACTCCGGCCGAACACTTCGGGAGCGTACATTTCGCCGGCTTGAGTTCCAGGCAATACGAAACGCCCGAAACTCAAGGCCCGCGCCAGATAGCGGTGGGTATGGACGCCGGCTGCCAGCGAATCGGCGAACAGGAGCACGCGGTCGTCATGCATCTCGAAGTGGTTGAAGCCCCGCCACCACATTTCCCTGTGCGCCGGGCCTTCCTCCTCGAGGACAAGGAGGGATTCCGAGCTTTCGGTCTGGAATTCGGGGTTGACCGCCTCGAGCCCGGCCGGAAGCGGGTCATCGACGACGACAAAGAGGGTTTCCTGGGGGACGGCGACTTCGACGGTGACCACGACCAGAGCGCCCGGCGGGACGACGTCCAGCGGCTTGCCGTCCAGCGACTCGATCCTCTTGGCGACGGCGATACCCTCATCCCTGGCGGGCAGGGCCTGGCGCGGCGCATAAAGAAGCCTTGCGCCATAATACAGAACGCCTTGCCCCTTTTTTTCAACGTGCAGCCGCAGCTCTTTGCCGGCGCCCGGGCCGAGTTCTGAAATTTTGAGATTGGCGCGTTTGACCTCCTGGCGGGTTCCGCCGAATTCCGATTCGAGGAGCGTCTTTCCCGCCAGTGCAATCATCCCGCGGAACTCTGCCCCGGCTTCCTCATGCTTCCGGTAGTAATCATTCAAGGCATAGAAAACGAACAGGTTTTCATGGGTCGAGAGCCGGGAGCCGGAACGTTGCTTTTCG
>Ga0102851_10000611_pt1 | contig 18577 bp, 26 predicted proteins | sample Mud3Dept3metaG_FD_79558 | JGI IMG/M metagenome (GOLD analysis project Ga0102851, IMG submission 79558) | Freshwater wetland microbial communities from Ohio, USA, analyzing the effect of biotic and abiotic controls - Mud 3 Core 4 Depth 3... | ecosystem: Environmental > Aquatic > Freshwater >... | reverse complement strand
TGATGGGGAAGTTGGCCGATCAGTTCGGAAAACTTGACCGCACGCAAGCCCTATTCCTTGGTAAAAAATTGGGGCTAGATCAAGGCTCGATCAACCTGCTAATGCAAGGCCGTCGCAGTATGGAGGAATTGATTGCACGCCAAAAAGAGCTGGGAGTAGTCACCCAAGCGCAAGCCGATGCCGCTACGAAATTCGAGATTGCAGAAGTAAAAGCGGGCATGGCAATCGAAACTCTCAAGCGCGAATTGGTAAGTGAACTTCTTCCCGCATTCACATGGCTGATTGAAAAAGTTGAACAGGCCACTGACTTCATGCGCGACCATTCCGGCATGATGAAAACAGCCGCAACCATCGTTGCAATCGCCCTCACTCCGGCGCTATGGGGGGCGGCTACGGCGGCATGGGCATTGATTGCCCCGATACTGATAGCTGCCGCCCCGTTCATCGCCTTGGGCGCTGCTATTCTGCTTGTGGCGGATGATATTGACACGTTCATGAAGGGCGGAGATTCGATGCTTGGGCGCATTGTTCAGAAATGGCCGATCATGGGCGATATTTTCCGAGGTATCGGCGCGGCGGCGCGCACCATGCAGGATATGCTGTTGAAGGTTATCGACCAAGTATTGCACCCGTTCCAGACTTTCCATGATTTGATTGAAGCAATTTTCAACATGATTAAATCCGCTCCCGCAGGGGTGATGAAGTTCATCGCCAGTGTGACGGGCGGGCATTATGGCGAGACAGGCGAACCGACAGCAGAGAAAGCTGCGCAAGCGGCGCAAAAAGCATTGACAACGCCAAACGCTTCAAGAGGTCAAGAGATAGCCCAAAAACTGCAAGCGATGGGATGGTCACCCGCGCAGGCGGCGGGGATGGCTGGCAGCTTAATGCAAGAAAGCCAAGGAAAAGCGGATGCGGTTAATTCAAAGTCTGGCGCTTATGGTGTGGCTCAATGGCTCGGAAGTCGGGTCAAAGACTTCAAGGAGTTTTCCGGCAAGGATTTAAAGGGAAGCTCTCTCGATGACCAATTGAAATTCATGGATTACGAATTGCGCAAAGGAAAAGAGCGCGCAGCAGGTCTGCGGTTAATGGCCTCTGAAAGCCCAGAAATGGCGGCGCATGTGCATCGTAAATATTACGAACGCCCGGGCGAAGAAGAAGCGAATGACGTTCGGAGAGTTTCATTTGCGAATGGCATTATGGCCGCTCAAGCGCAGCTTGCCGCCACTCAAACACCTCTGAACGGAATGAGCTCGCAAGCTATTGCAAGCAACACAATGAACACACGCGGTGGGAATAGCTTCGCTTTCCAGATCGGTGACATCAACACACAGGCAAACAGCCCAGAAGGAATTGCGGACAGCCTTCATCGCGTCTTGTCTGGACATTACAACGATGCGATCAATAATGCCGATAACGGGATGCGCGCATAATGCCATTTTTCCCCGTTCCCTTAATCCCTAAGCCATCGCTTAAAACACTAGCGAGCATTTATGGTGCGCGGAATTTACTGACAAAGACCGCCGCCGATGTGGTCAAGGTGTCGCTGGATTCAGACCCAAGCGCACAAGTATTCACCGCCGCCCGTGCGATGAAGGTAAACCTTATGCCTTCGTCAAAGCTGATGGATCATCCTATTGAGGATGGTTCACTGGTGACGGACTTCCGCATAGTCAACCCGAAGGAATTGGAGCTTTCCGTTATCTGCACCGGGAAGAACTGGAAGACGGTATATAACCAGATCAATACCGGATATTTGAATGGCGAGCTTTACACCATCACCACGAAGTCTGGGGTCTACCCGCACATGATGATGCAAGCGATCCCGCATGATGAAGTGCCGGATATGTTTGACGTTTTGGCGGTGTCGATAAAATTCCGCGAAGTGATGATGGCGGTGACAAATTACACCAAGCTGCCCGCGAAGCAGGTTAAAAAGCCGGATGATGTTTCGACTACAAATAGAGGTGCAGTGTCATCAACCACGACATCAAAGAGCGTTATTTCGAGCGGCGCTGATTGGCTCACTAAAACATTCCCCGGCGTGACTAACTTTGTAAAGGGATTATTCCCGTAATATGCAAACGATCCCGCTTTCCAACACTACTCCGCGCCAGCAATTCACCGTTACGCTGGACAACATCCTCTATGACATAACTTTAGTGGCCGTTCAGGATTGCATGTACGCCACAATCCTGATGAATAATGTCGCGGTTGTGTCTGGCGCGAGATGCGTAGCAAATGCACCGATAATCCCGTTTCACTACTTAGAGGGATTGGGCGGAAACTTCGCCTTTTTTACTCAGAACGACGAAAACCCGTGGTGGGATCAGTTCGGCGTAACTCAGGATTTGCTGTACGCATCGGCGGCTGAATTATTGGCGGCGAGGGCGGCATGAGTTCAGCAGCTTTCGATGACCGTCTAATTCAAGTGGTGATGAGTTACACCTTGGCTAACGGTACGATTCAAAACGTGCTGACTTTGAACGAATCGTTTTATATCCGCGCCACTGGAATGAAATATGCCGATGTGACGCAAAACGAATGTACGATTCAGATTGCGAACTTGAAAAAAGAAACCCGCGACCAACTCGCTACACAGTTCACGCCGTTCAATCAAGATCAACGCCGCAAGCAGGTTGTGCTATCGGCAGGACGAAAAAGCACAGGGCTTTACACGATATTCGAGGGTGACATCACCGAATGCGTGATAAGTCAGCCGCCAAACATCGTTGTCACGATCAAAGCCAAGACGATGCAGTTCTACAAGTTCAACTATTTGGGGCAGGCGCAAAACGTCACCGCGCCGCTGTCTAAAATATCCGCCGACATCGGGCAGTCGCTCGGTGTCAAGCAGGTTTTATTCCAAGCCACGGATATGACTGTGGCGAATTGGAGCTATTCCGGAATGGCGCTGGGCGCGATCAAAAAGCTGAATGACATGAAGCAACTCAATGTTTACGTGGACGACAATACGCTCATCGTGAAAGATGCCGACAAGTCGCTCGAAGGCGCGACAATCGACATCAATATGAACACGGGCATGGTCGGAACGCCTGAGCTTACCGAATTGGGGGTGAGGGTAAAAGTGTTCCTCGCGCCGGGAATGAAAATTGGCGGGAAGTTTAATCTGACCTCAAAACTCAATCCCACGATTGACGGAGAGTACAACAGCTATCAACTGGCCTTCGACATCGCCAGCCGAGATACGCCGTTCTACGCTACTTGGTTCGGCTGCAAGTTCCCTGTACAGTTTGGTTTTGCGAATCTGCCACCACCATGACAAACCCAACAGTCCCCAGCCGCAATCCGGCAAAGAATGGAACGCTTTCCGGCGTGATGGAGGTCGCCATTCGCAAATCTATGGAATCGACCGATGGGCAGTTGCCGTGCAAGGTGATTTCATACAACCGGGTCACCAACAAGGCCGTGGTGCAGCCGCTAATCAGCATCGTGACCACGGATGGGAAAGACCACGACCGCGCACAACTGATGAGCGTGCCAGTGTTGGCGCTGGGTGGAGGCGGGTTCTGCATGAGCTTCCCGCTCGTTGCGGGCGACTTGGGATGGATTGAGGCAAGCGACCGGGATATTTCCCTATTCATCCAAGCTCTGAAAAAGAGCATGGCAAGTGCGAAGCCCAACACGTACAGAATCCACAGCTTCGAGGATGGGCGGTTTATCCCGGATGCTTTCTCGCAGTACACCCATTCCAGCGCAGACAATGCCAATATGGTGATTCAGTCGCTCGATTGTACGGTTAAAATCGCGCTGGGGCCGGGGCTGATAAACATCAATGCCGACAATGTGACGGTGAACAGTAAAAATGCCGTAGTGAATGCCACAGTGGACGCGAAAATAAACACCGTCACGGCGGAAGTCAATGCGACCACCTCGGCAACGATCACCACGCCTACGCTGACTCTCGCTTGTGCGACTTCGATCATTGCCAATACTTTGGCGTTCATGGTGAACGGCGCGCTCACGGTGAGCGGGTTATTCAGCTTTGGCGCTGGCATGACATCCACTGGCGGCGGGGCGGCCAATATGGGTTCAAGCGACATCACCACCACCGGAAATATTACAAGCAACGGCAAGGTACTGGCAACACACACACATCCAGTAACAACCGCACCGGGAACAACAGGAACGCCAACATGACCATCACAATAGCCGCAAACTCATTCAACGACATGGCGCTGAATTCCTCCGGCAATATCTCGTTTCTCACCGGAATAGATGCCTGCGTCCAAAACTGCCACACCGCCATGCAGACATTGCAGGGCGAGATGATGTACAACCAACAGGGCGGGATGCCGTACCAGACAACCGCATGGGATAATTTTGACCAGAATTTGTTTGACGCTGCCGCGCAAGCCGTGCTATTAAACGTGCAAGATGTCACCGATATTATCGAGTTTTCATCCGCCTTAGTTGATGGGGTTTTGAACTATGCAGCCACGATAAAGACCATTTACGGAACCGTTCCGCTTTAACCGACAATGAGCACAACCCCATATCAATACATTGATGCCACTGGCGTTATCTTAACTGATACGGCGGTTATTCTTGCCGACGTTGAAGCGGAGTGGAAGACGGTCTACGGCGCGGACTTGGTGGTGACTGCCGACACGCCTCAAGGGGTGCTGATTAACCAAGAGGCGCAGGCGCGCTCGGCGGTCGCAAACAACAATGCGGCGGTGGCGAATCAGATCAACCCGAACGAGGCGGGCGGCGTTTTCCTTGATGCGATCATGGCATTTCTCGGAGTTCAGAGGGTGGCCGCTTCATATACTCAGGTTCCGGGTGTTGTCATCACCGGAACGCCCGGAAAGGTTATCCCTGCAAATTCCCAAGCAACAACCACGGCGGGCGATATTTTCGTCAGTGCCGCCGCAGTCACCATTCCATTGTCAGGCACTACAACCGTCAATTACATCGCGCAGTCAAGCGGCCCCGTTCCGTGCGCACAAAATACCCTGACCCATATTTCACCGTCAACCGCCGTCATCGGATGGGAGACGATCAACAATCCAAACGCCGCCGTTCTCGGCGTGGCTCAAATGAACGACGCGCCAGCGCGCACATATCGCAATGCCACTCTGGCAACGCAAGGCACAAGCTCGGCTCTGGCAATTCAATCCGGGCTTGCGCAAGTGATTGGTGTGACCAGCTTCGCTTTCCGCGAAAATACCTATCCCGTTCCGCAGGGGATGATTGTCGGCGTGACGGGTGGCGCGACGCTGTCGGGTAAAACATTCTGCCTGACTACGGCCGGAGTCGGCACGCCCGGACAAATAACCGTAGATTCGACCTCGCTGGCATATTCTCAGACAGGGCAACTTGCGCCGATTGCCGCGATCAACCCGTGGCCGACTGCTGCATTTTCAACCACCGGAAACGTGGCGCTAACAGGACTCGGCACGCAGGGCGGCGGCGACTGGGCGTCATCTTTAACCGATGGTCAGATAGTTCTAGCCGTTGCGCAGGCCGCCCCGGCTCAGAATGGCCTATGGCTTGCGCATGCTGGGGCGTGGACTCGGCACGCTTACATGGCATCAGGTTCTTTGTTGCTCGGAGCAAATAGCGGCATTTCGCTCATCCGAAACAGCTATTGGGCGTGCGTGCAGGGCGGGGCGGATGCCGACATCGGAATGGTGTTACTCGAAGAGAAGTCTGGCGGGTGTGGCTGGAATGGCAGCACTTCGGTATCAGTTACGGAGCCGATAAGCGGGCAGATTTACGGTGTACTATTTGACCGTCCGACGCTTGTGCAAATTGCCGTCACGGTGACATTGAGCCAAGGCTCAAACACATCAGACCTGCAAACAACCGCGCTGCAAGCGATGATTGATTTCACCACCGGGCAAATGTCGGGTGAAGCTGGATGGATAGTAGGCGCGGCGGCATCGCCGTTTGACTTGGGCGCGGCAATTGTCAGTGCGCAGCCGGGGGTGCGCGTGCGCGAGGTTCAGATTGCATCGGCTCCGGGGCTGGTTTATCAAACGACTGAAATTGCCATTGCTCAAAATCAACAGGCTACGCTATATCTGGCCTATATCACTATTAACGTGGTTCCATAATGGCCGCGTCGAAAATCCAAATACAAGCGCCACAGGTTGATTTAACCGAGGCGCTGCTATGGCAGCATGACATCGCCACGTACTTGCCGCAACTCGTCCAGCTAAAAAATGACTGGTATCAAGCGCACCATGTCGCATTCTGGCAGCAATGGGTTATTGATACATTCGACATCAGGACGTGTAACCAATTTGGGCTTGTGGTGTGGTCGATCATTCTGAATATCCCGCTGGCGATTTCGCAACCTCCATCGCGGCAGGGGAAGCCTACGTTCGGATTCGGTGTGCTTAATCAGAATTTTGGGCGCGGGAACTTTTCAACCGTCGCGCCGACTGTAATCGTTTTGACCATAGACCAACAGCGCGATTTATTGTTGCTTCGATACAATCAGTTGACCGGGAAGTGTTCAATTCCGTGGATTAACCGGATGCTGAATCGGATTATCGGCGACTATGGAAAAATTTATGCTTTAGACCCGCTGGATATGTCATCCATCACTTACGTGTTGGACTACAATCCCTCTGCGGGGCTTGCTTTTGTTTTGGCTCAGTGCGATGTTTTGCCAAGGCCGTCTGGCGTACCGATCAAAATTGTTTTAAAACCGCGCATCCCGTTTGGTTTTGGAATTTATAATAAAAATTTCAAGAGCGCGAATTTCTCTAACCCTTTTTTAGTAAGTTGAGGCAAACATTATGCGCCAAAAATATATTTTATACCCATTTGCGACCGCAGGCGATCAGTCGGTAATTCCGGATCCTACGCAGGTATCCGGCTCGGTTAGCTTTCAACAGGGATATGGCTTTGACTATGAGCGGGACTTGGCTTCCGACCCTTTGGCGCTCCCTGTTGACCGAGCGGCAATGAATTGGCTATTCCTTGCGATCACGCAAGCAATCCAAGCACAACAACAATTTTTTGCACCCGAATGGATAACTACTGCCAACAATGGGGGAGCTCCATTTGCGTATGACTATGGCGCAATCGTGCGTTATTCTGCCAGTGGGCTACCTCCTTTTGTAACGTACCAAAGTATCGTTGCCGGGGCTGGCACAAATACCAGCGTGCCGGGTGCGGATGCTAACTGGCGAGTTTTGGCGGCGGCTCCATTTTATCAGGCTGCGGGAATTCCGACAGGGGCGATCAACGGGGCAAATACTTCGTTTGTTTTGCCTCAAGTACCAATCGGCAGCGTCGCAATTTTCATCAATACAGGGTTGGCAACTTTGGGAGTTGATTACACTCTCGCTACGGCGCTGGGGGTTACGACAATAACCACGCTCGGAACTCCTTTGGGAACTGGCGGGGCTTCTGATACAATTTCCTTCACTGAGTACCGCTACTAGGAGTAGACATGAAAAAACTGATTATCGGCTTTGTATTACTTTTAGCATCTGCCTGTGTTTATGCGGCTGGCGGCGCGGTGACTTTGTTGCTGAATGTTGGTACTACGGGTGCTGGTACTGGCGTGAATTATGCCGCACTCGGCAAGGGCATGCCGATGCCGAATCGCTGGTTTCAGGCTACGCTAAATGGCGCAAGCGCGGTATCTGCTACGGTTAATATTGAAGGGTCAACGGATGATGTTAATTATGTGCAAATTGCATCTATTAATCTGACTGCAGCATCGGCCACTCAGGCCATCGCTACAGTACAGACCGCGCCATTTATTCGCGGTAATGTGATTGCTATTTCCGGCGTTGGCGAAACAGTTACATTGCGGAGCGGCCAATTATGATCCGCGCCCTTCTTATTGCTTTTGCAATCTTCTCGTCTCCCGTATATGCCGATATAACATATACTGAGGCGGCAGGCATTGCTGGAGCGAATGAGAAATATACGCAATATGGAATGGTCGGCTCTAATACTGACCACTATGGCACACAGCAATATAACGCCCCAAACGGTGAAGTCGTTGCTGTCCCGCTTTATAAGCTGGTAGGCGATACGTTCTTTGATTCGATTTTAGATCTGGGACGATGGATACCATCAACAGGCATAGGAGGTTCGGCATCAGTTGTACTGGGGGAGCTTAATCTAGCCACTGGAACGACTGCAAATAATGCAACTCACGTTACCTCTGTACACGTTGCACGATTTTCAGGATTAGCCCCTAATAAGCTACGCGCCCCAATACAATTACCTGATGGCGGAACCGTAAACAACATCAGAGAGTGGGGATTGGGCACAACTTCTGCGGGTGCTGTAGTAGATGGCGCGTTCTTTCGTCAAAACGGAATGACATTGCAACTCATCACCAAAAAATCCGGTGTAGAAACCATCGTATCTTCAAATGGCTCGTTTAATGGTCAATATGGATCTACATTCTTAGTTGGTACGGTTTCTCATTTCTTCGAGATAGTTTATCAGCCTAGGCAAGTAATCTGGCTGGCAGATAACAAAATAATCCATACTTTAAATGCCAATGCCGCTACGTGGACAGGGAATCTCCATTTAAATATATGGCTATCCAATTACAACACTAACGGATTGGCCTCCAATGTTGTATTACAGACTAGATTGGCTGTTATTGCTCGTTTCGGAATTCCAGAGACTCAAGTTGATGGATATTTTCAACAAGGATTAACTGCGGGAGTGCAATTAAAGTATGGCCCCGGCAATGTAGGGAAAATAACCTTTAGCGGGGTAACAAATAATGCCGTAATAACGCTTTATGATGGCACGTCTACGGCGGGGTCAGTTATTTTTTCCACTGGTACAATGGGTGCACAAACCGCACCATTTAACGCGGATGGTGATTACGAGGCATTCAATAATGGTTTATTCCTAACCGTTACAGGGGCGGCGGCAAATGCTTGGGTTCATTTTGATTGATATGGTTTAATTGTTATATTTTAAGGAGATCGTAATGAGTAAATTGTTTTCTGCTTTTGTTTTTTCGCTTTTGGTTGCCATCAGCGCAATTATTGCAGCTCCCGCAGATTACGCGCGCGCGGCCATTTCTTTAACGCCCGTTCCAAAAAGTTTTGACCCTGCTCGGCCGAGTGCAATTTCTACAATTTTGAATGCTGACCTTGCGATCATTCAGAGTGGAGTGGCGGCAACGGTCGGGTGTACTGGTGCGTCCGGCGTCTCTTGTACCACTAATGGCTCGATTACCGACCCTCGCCTGACGATAGGCATCAACCCTGCATCGTCTATTACTGCGGCATCATTCAATGGTGGGATCGGATTGCAAAGCGCGCATGTTGCTGATAGCGTGACTGCCCCGACAATTGCAAGCGGATTCGGAACTAGCCCATCAATTGTGGCAAGCAACGGAACTGCGGCATTTATTCTGAATATTGGAACGGGTGGCACGGCAACGAGTGGCGTTGTGGCAATGCCTACAGCTACAACTGGATGGGCTTGCTCTGTTCAGCCTGCATCTGCTCCACAAGCTGGCGCGGCGATGTATTCCATGCCTACTAGCGCATCATCCGTCACGATCACAAATTACAACGTAGCGTCTGCTGTTGCTGTTGCGTGGACTTCTGGCGATATTATTTCTGTTCAATGCCGAGGATATTAAAAAATGCGTAAACTATTCGATCCTTCGTGGATTTTTCTGGCGCTTGCTCTTTTAACAGGGCAAGCGGTTGCGGCGGGGTCAATCAATCCGGGACGGGATATTCAGGGATTCGTCTATAACTCCGATTTGTCAGGCCCCGCGTCAGGAGTTTCAATCGCATCGCCTGCGCACCTATCTACTCAGATTCCGCAGGCTGGGCAAATGGCTGGTAAAAACGTCATCGTAAATGGCGGCATCGAGATCAGTCAGATTCTCGGCACTGCATCGGGCGTTCCGGCCACGGCCTCATATCCTGTGGATAACGTTCAGATCACCACCAGCACGGCGAGTGTATTCAGTACGGTGCAAGTCAACTCTACGAATGTGGCGACATATACGGCGGGATTTCTCAGCTCACTCGGCGCGACAAATGCACTGCAAGTGGCGGTTAATGCCACACACGGCGCACCCGCTGCGGCGGATGAATTCGCCCTGTACCTCCCGATTGAAGGTCTAAATTTCTCGCGCTTCCAGTACGGCACGGCAAACGCAAAAGCAGGTTCTTTGCAGTTCAAAGTGCGATGCTCGGTGTCCGGCACGTATTCCGGCGCGATAAAAAATTACGCCAACACCCGTGCATACCCGTTCAGTTTTGCATGCACATTGAATACTGACACACAGGTTTATATCCAAAACATCCCCGGCGATACGGGCGGCACGTGGGTCGGCAATACCAATGCAGGCGCAGCGTATATCACCTTTGACCTCGGATCTGGTGCAAACTTCCTATCCACCGCAAGCACGTGGCAGACTGGAAACTATAATGGCGTGACGGGTCAGACGGCGATGTCTGCGCAAGCGAACGGTGCGACGCTGACAATCACGGACGTTCAGTTTGAGGTCGGTTCGTTCGGCACGCAATTTGAGCGAAAATTATATTCGCAAGTTTTAGCCGACTGTAAGCGATACTTGCCCTATTTTGAGGTAAATACTGGCGACCCAGTTGGTCTAGCAATTATGTATTCGACTACCATAGCAATGACGATTGTACATCTTGATGTTCCCACAAGAACACCGACTACGGGGCTCGTAGTTAAGACTGGAAATTTAAATGTGTACCAAGCGGCCGTGCTTGTTGGTAATGGTGTCGCTCCAAACTTTAATACAGCCACCGTGGACGCCGTGCTAATGGCTCCCACTATTGGCGGAGCTACTGCTGGTTATTCCGGTCGCGTTACGGGAGGATCTCCGCTCGCGTTTTATTTTACAGGAGCACAAATATGAAAAAGCTATTCGCATCGCTATTTATCTTGCTGGCAATAATTTCGTCTGCGTTTGGGGCGACCAATTGGAAACTCTCACAAGACGGCAATTGCGCAAGTCGAGTGAATGCTGACGGCTCATTCGAATCTAGGCAAAAAATCGCAATTCCTGCGGCAGAATGGGCTACAGCGTTGCCCGCTGACGTAACGCCGATATCCACTCTATCGGCATCGGCAATTGCGAAGACTTATGCCGACACTGATGCAATATACGCTTCGGCAGTCGGCAATCGCAGCGACGAATACAAACTGGCCGAGACTGATGCGCTGGCATTCAAAGCCACAGGGTATGCTGGTACGTGCCCGATAACCGTATCTAGCTGGAAGCCATCCTCTACGCTGACGAATCAGCAAAAGGCCGACACCATCATTGCTCAGTCCGTGGCGTTGCGTGGTGCGATTACTGCAATGCGTACCCAGCGGTTTGCCAGTCAGGACGCAATGAGTAACGCGACTACACAAGCGCAGTTGAATGCCGCCGTAGCAACATGGGATGCGTTTATCGCCGCAACTCGTACCTCATTGGGGCTGTAATGCGAATCATGTTCTGCACCTCTGACAAAATCGGCGCACGGCTGATTCGTGCCGTCACTTGGAGTTCGTTTAGCCATGTTTGCATTCTTGACGGTGACGAAGCGATAGAAGCTGTTTGGCCTCGCGTCCGGTGTGTTCCGATATCCGAGGTTATTTGGTCGCACACGCGATACGCCATTGTCGATATTACATGTCCTGATGATGCGGCAGGCATTGCTTGGGCGCGTGCGCAGATTGGGAAGCCCTACGACCTGTTCGGCATGATCGGGCTGGGGCTAAACCACAACTGGCAGGATGATGCAAAGTGGTGGTGCTCTGAGCACTTGACTGGCACGGTACTTGCCGCAGGCCGTCAGATATTCCGCGAAGGTATGATGCACAGAATCACCCCGCAGCATCTTTGGATGCTTAATTTTAACGAACTGTAAGGCGCTATTGTGGATTCTCATGTCATTGTCACTATCGTTATCGGCTTGGTATTTAGCATAATTGGATGGCTACTTTCAAACAAAGACGCGAAACAGGCCGAAGAAATAAAGTTGCTGTTTAAAAAGCACGAAGACGATGTGACGGAATTAACCAATCTGCGCATCAAAATTGCCGAACAGCACTATCAAAAACCCGAACTCGATGCGAAATTTAGCGACATAAATAAAACCCTTGAAAAAGGATTCGCCGGGCTTGAAGCGAGCATTAAAGAAATGTCAAAATCGTTCCTGACGCACGTGTCCGAACACAACCACAAGGACGGGCAATAATGAGTAGCCGTTCGATTGATGACCTGACGCCGATTGTTCGGCAATCTGCCATAGATCATATTCAATTATGCGAGGTAGACGGTGTGGAGTTGCTGATTTACTGCACGCTGCGCACCAACGCTGAACAGGATGCGCTCTACGCGATTGGGCGCACAACCTCAGGAGCTATTGTTACAAATGCCCGCGCCGGAGAGTCGGCGCACAATCCTGACGACACATGCAAGGCTTCGGCATATGACTGTTGCCCGATGATCGGCGGCAAGCCGATGTGGGACTCGAAGCACCCGTCATGGCAGATCGTAATTAAAAACGGCGAACTCGCTGGGCTGTCGGCATCGGCTCGATGGGCGGGTAAACTTAAAGAGCAGGCACATTTTCAAGACTCTAATTGGAGAAAACCATGAACGCAAGTTTTTTGCAGGACGATAAAGGAAACAACTCATCCACCCGCCTCGGCACGCTGTTATGGCTTGTCGGCATTCTGGTTGCATGGCTGTATACCGTTTTCACTACTGGCACGATTACTGACCTTCCGCCGGGTATTCTCGCTACGCTTGGGATGCTTCTGACTGCAAAGGTTGCACAGAAGCACGTCGAGGGGCAATCACCCGCTGAGCCATATCGAGACGCTGCGAAATGATTAACATGAACACGCCATTTACGCCGCGAGTGGTCGGCATCGCAATGGCTGCGTTTCTCGCCTTCGTGATATCCGCGATCATCGCTGCATGGTTTATTCTTCGCAAGCCTGACCCAGTAAAGAAATCAACGCCCGCACCTGTTGCCGAAGAGGTCAAGGACTCGCCAAAAGAGGCCATACAGCCCGCAATGGTTGTTGTCTATACTGCGCCAGCAAAAAAGAAGCTCGGACTGTCAGAAGCTATTGTAGCGGCTCCCGAAAAGCACGTTATCCTTGCTGTCGATATTCCGGCCAGCGATCACGACACTAAGGCGATCGGCGTACTTGATCACGAAACCGGAGAAACGAACGTCGAATATCAGGAACAGCCGCTACCGTGGTTTAAGCCCGAATCGCGCCATGAATTGCGGCTTGACTACATCGTTAAGCGCGGGTTTTCTCACTGCGCCTCAGCATCGTACCGCTACGAGTTTTTGAAGGTTAAGACCGTCAGCTTTTCGTGTGTCGGTTGGCTGGATTCTGATATGGAAGCGCGCGCCGGGTGCGGTGTTGGCGTGACGTTCTAATGTACGTTCAATGCACATGCGGCCAGTGGCAGAAGTGGGGTCGCAGGTGCATCAATTGTGGCGCATCATTGCCAGTCGATTGCGTTAGGAAATAACTAGCGTCCAGTCACTGTAAAGATTTCGACGCGCCGTACCGAATGTTCCGTCCTTCTTTTTTTGGTTTCCTTCAATCCACGGTTTCCCGCTGTATGAAGTATTTACATTCGTTACTTTATGCTCAACACCTTGTCGGTTTTTCACGATAGACCCAACACGAACACCAAACTTCTGTTCGGAAATTTTCAGTTTTTCTTTCGTGATTAAATCACGCACATTACCAAGCTTGTTAGCAATTGATTTTCTTGCCGTTCGAGTTCTTTTAGCATTCCTTCCCCTTCACCATTTTAATTTTACCCGCCCTTGGATTGCCTGATTCTACAATCCGTGAATTGTCGGCAAATACCCATTGATTACCAATCCGTTTAGGAATGGGTAAGATACGCCCTTTTTGTGGCGCAATCGCACGAAGCCGCTGCGATGAAATGCCCAATTCTTTTGCGAACTCAGTTGTATTTTTCATTTGCGAGATACTCTCATGATTTCCATTCTTTTGTATTGGCATTAAATTCAGAAAGCTCGCGTTTAAGTTCAGCCAACACCCAAGTCGATACCTTTCTCAATCGTCCTTTTAAAAGAACGGCCATTGTTTTTGCGGCTTCGTCAGCAGCATTTAGCGTTGACTGTGCATTAGAAACCGCCGATCTCATTTCATAAAATGGATTACTCATTTTCTACCCTTTCCAATTTTTCAATACGTTTCAATTTAATTGCCAACTTTTTTAGCTGGTAACGATCTGCCTGTTGTTTTTTGCGGCACGGCGGGCAATATGTCGTTGTTACCGTGCCGCCGCATTTTGGACAAATTCTCTCGGCCATTTTTTAGTATCTGATGTTAAAAAATACAGCCGCTGCAAGTGCCGCCCCCATCGCGCCGCCCAGTACCCAAGGCGCGAGGTGCCGCAAGTAAAACACCCAAGCACATCGCATGGAATATGCAATCGCACCCTCGTTGCGCAGCCGGAAAAGTTTGCGGGATTCAGGTAGGGAAAATATGCGGTTGCCCATTATTCGTACTCCTTGAAATTTCCGTCATCGTCAAGAGTGTAATAGGTATCTTCCTTGATTCCATTTTCTCCAACTTTTGAGGCGCGAATGTGGCGAATGTTATATGCAGAGTCGTGATTACAAAGAACGATTGCGCAATCCTTTCCGGCCTTCGCTTTTCCTTGAATTCCGATATTCATTGCTACGGAATTTTTACCCGTCGCGCTGCTCGCTGCATGATCACCCGTCGCGCTGCTCGCTGCCTGATCACCCGTCGCGCTGCTCGCTGCCCGATAACCCGTCGCGCTGCTCGCTGCCTGATAACCCGTCGCGCTGCTCGCTGCCTGATCACCCGTCGCGCTGCTCGCTGCCCGATCACCCGTGGAATGTTTTGTTTTAACAGGATCGCATTTTTCTGTAATCCAGCTAATTGCGGCAGCCACCAACTCCGGTATTTTCAATTCCGCCTTAATGTGCAAATTTGCAGATGCGATTTTTGTATCGCCGTTAGTTTCGCGGTCAATACTTCCAGACGCTTCGACAATTGCAAACCTGCTTTCTGCTGGCGCATAGTAATAAAAAACATTTAGCGGATATTCGCAGGCATGAAAACCAGACGAACATTTTTTAACCTCACCGTCATGCGAATACGTCTTTCCGATTTCAAACTGGTATCCACGGCATTTTAGGTTAATGTCAAATCCTTTATAGGCAATTATTTTTTCGTAGCTCATAATAAAAATCTCCAAGGTAAATTAGCAAACTTCATTTTCAACATATTTCGCATCTGCTTGCTTCAAAGCGCACTTTCCCCAGTAGTCGCGGCAAAGCTGGCGAATCGAAAACGTAGTGCATTCCTGCGCGACGTGGTTATTCGGGTTTTTCTCCGCTGAGTAAATCTGCGCAGTAATCGCCAGCATCGAGCCATTGTCTGAATTGCAAAGCGCCTCGACGATATTCTCATGCGCGAAAGGGTAAAACTCCCCGCCCTCCAGCATCATGCTAGAGGCTAGTGCTTCCACGGCCTCGGCTCGTTTGTCCTGCGATTCCTCTTTGTTCAGTTGCGCATCAAGCGCGGATGTGTTTGCGTCGATCATTTCAAAATACCCTTAGTTTGCCTTATTATTCTGGACTTCTTCAATCGCCCATGTCATCACTTCGGCAAGCTGAGAGCAAACGCGCTCATGTTTTTGGATTACCGCAGCCCAAATCTCCGAGGTTGTTGTATTGTGCTTAATTGCCAAAAATTGAACTGCGCTTTCAAGGATTGCTTGCGCTGTTTTAAAGTTTTCTTCTTTGTTCATTTTGATCTCCCGTTGCGTTGTTGATGTCGCCACTATAGCGAAGCCGCAACAGAAAAACAAGCCCATTGTGCATCTTTTTTTATTTGTGCCGGATTAGCAGATTAAGTGTCCGGCTCACTTGTTTATACCGGATGCGCTAACCATCACGTAAACGCATCCATCCATCTGCAATAGATTAGTCAAACAGGTCGCCAGTTTTCAAACGGGATTCGTCAAGGTTGCGACAAGCAATATCAAAATATGATTTTTTCAACTCCGCGCCTTTGAATTGTCGATCCATGCTTAATGCGGTTACGCCCTCGCTGCCGATGCCTGTAAACGGACTAAAAACAATATCGCCGGGGTTGCTCCACAATTCAATGCTACGCTGGATTACGCCGATTTGAAGCGGGCAGATATGGCGTTCTTCGTCCTTCTCTTTGGCGAGCTTGTAGTTCAGCACGTCCGTTTGGTCAATATCGAACCATACCGGGGAGGCATAACGCTGCCACACGGCGATGCTGTACAGTCTTGCGCGCTCTTCTTCACTGCGGGCGCGGCTTACATCCTTCAATGCGGGAGCTTGGCAGGTAGAACCTTTGTAATCAAAGAACCTCTCCCCGCCAGTTGTGACAGAATCCCACTTTTCTTCATCACCCCACTTGCGCATGACGATCATATAGTCGGCCATTCCCTGACGGCTTGCACTTGAATCCTTGCACAGTTGTTTGTAGAGCAGGCCGTGGTTTTTCGTGCGCTGCATTTCAATGACAGGATCTTTCCAGATTGTCACGCGGCTGTGATATTGCCATCCCTTCGATTCGTACATTTTGATAATCTCGCCGGGGAAGTCACGCAAGCCAGCCGCACCGTCTCGCCCCTTGTACATCGGCAAGTCTTTGCAATGGATAGCGGTTAGCCTACCGGGCTTTGTGATGCGGAATAACTCTTCGGCTAGATAGCTGTAATGCTTCATAAACTGCCCATCGTCAACAGAATTGCCCATGTCGAATTCCGAGTCTGAATAGATGTACAGATTTGAGAATGGCGGCGAGTAAACGCTAAACCCGATTGAGTCATCCTCAATCAATCCGGCAACGTGTACGCAGTCTCCGTGATGAAGTTCCCAATTGTCGCCGGATTGTTTTCCGAAATACGGAGTGTCGTTTTCCGCTTGCTCAAGTAAGTGCGCATTGCTGATAGCTGTAGTCATTCCTTTTTTCATCTCCATGTGTTTAACTTCTTTTTTGCGGATTATTTCAATAATCGACCGCTCTGAATCTGCCGCCATGACATAGCAATAAACATCACGCACCTGACCAAAACGCCAGCAACGTCGCACGGCCTGATAGTAGTCCTCATACGAATATGAAAGACCGACAAAAGCCATATTTCGGCAGTGCTGGAAGTTCATCCCCATTCCGATCATCGAGGGCTTACCGATCAGAACTCTGATTTTCCCGTCCACAAAATCAAGCGGCACTTGTTCTTTTTTATCATCGCTATCAGAGCCGCGAAGTTCTACAGCGTCAGGGATTAACGCCTTCAATGCGTCAGCCTCATAGTTCGTGTTGCACCAAACTAGCCACGCCTCAGAACTTGCATTAACGAGTTCCGCTACCTTTTCGGCGCGGCGTTCAATCGTTATTCGGCCTTCTTTGTGAATTGACGTTGCGTTAATGACTACAGTGCGAAAAAGCTCACCCTCAGTAGCGGGAAGTCCTTCTGTGCTTACCTCAACAAACTCTTGATTGAGATTAGGCAAAATATAATTCGAACCATCAAATCCAATATCGGAAGGATTCGATATGCACAAGCTCCATGATGCGCACCACTGCCAAAACGATTCGGCGGCGTGAGGCTTCAAAACGTAGCTTCCGGCCTCCATTGTGTCATTCTGGAAGAACCGCATAATCATTTCATTGCTAGGCATAACCCCAAGCCATTCGGAGTGATTGCCCAATTCAAGATAGTCGTTAGGGGACGGAGTTGCAGAGCAAGCAAGCCGGTAATTAACAGTCTTGCACGCGTCAACTAATGCGCGCTTGGTTTTACTCATGTACGACTTCAAAATACTGGACTCATCCAAAACCACGCCAGCCAAAACAGACAAGTCGAACTTGTCCAGTTTTTCATAGTTGGTGATATTAACGCCAGTCTGTAATTCGCTCTGATCGTGCGCAAAGTTCACCCGTGCAAATCCGAATTTTTCAGCTTCTCGGATAGTTTGAAACGCCACGCCGAGCGGGGCGAATATCAACACAATCCCGGAAGTATGTCCGGCGACTTCCTGCGCCCAAGATAGCTGCTGAATCGTTTTACCCAGTCCAGTATCTTCAAACAGCGCAAACCGTCCACGCTTCAATGCGATCTTGACTGCATATCGCTGAAATGGCGCAAGCGCACTATTTAGATTCTCTTCATTAGCATCATGCCCATATAACTTAGGCTTTATTCTTTTTGATTCGATGAACTTTTGATACTCCATTATTGCAATCCCCGTTTGTTAAAAGACGCGCTATTCTATTGCGAACGCGCAACACTTGTAAGCACTTAATCATATCTCAACAATTTTTCCAGCACCGCGTCCACATCGGCCTCTGATTTATAACCGACCTGCTGCAAAATATTTTTCCACAGCACGGCCTTAATCGCAGAATAGACGCGCTCGAATTCCTCCTCACCCATGTTGGCGAACGATAGCGAATCGGCCTCAAGCTGCACCTCTCCGCGCACGTTGAATTGTGGCGTGAAATATCCGGCCAGTATCGTGATGTCCTTGCGAAACTTATTGAAATTGCG
>Ga0102851_10000610_pt1 | contig 18592 bp, 13 predicted proteins | sample Mud3Dept3metaG_FD_79558 | JGI IMG/M metagenome (GOLD analysis project Ga0102851, IMG submission 79558) | Freshwater wetland microbial communities from Ohio, USA, analyzing the effect of biotic and abiotic controls - Mud 3 Core 4 Depth 3... | ecosystem: Environmental > Aquatic > Freshwater >... | reverse complement strand
GCGCGGCTGGCTCCAGGGGCTGTTCAAGCGCGACGAGTTCGTCACCCGGTTCGGGCTCCTGCCTCACGTCGAGGATCTGGTGCAGGGGATCGAGCCCCAGGGGTCGCAGCCGAGTCCCGTGGCGTACGTCGAGACGGTGGTGGTCGATGCCGTTCGGCCGATCAAGTTCGGGATCAGCCCGGCGCTCGGGGTGACCACGGCGCGCGCGCAGGGCGAGCGGGTGGCGGCGTGGCTGAAGAAGCGCGTCGAGCGCGACGTGCGGCCGGTCGTCTGCGGCGACTACCAGGCGCTGGTCGATGCGATCGCGGAGGGCGAGGTCGACTTCGCGTGGATGCCGCCGGTGTCGCTCGTGCAGGCGGCGGAGCGTGGCGTCGGGGTGGTCGCGATCGCACAGCGGTTCGGGCGCCCGACGTACGAGTCGGTGATCGTCGTCAAGGCCGACTCGCCGATCAAGGAGCTCGAGGATCTCCGCGGCAAGGCGATCGCGTTCGTCGATCGTGACTCGGCGAGCGGGTACCTGTTCGCCGCGGATCTGATCGCGCGCGAGGTGGGGAACCCGGCCGAGGTGTTCAGCGAGCAGCACTTCCAGGGCTCGCACAAGGCGGTCTGCGACTCGGTGCTGCGGGGCTGGGTCGACGCGGGCACGACCTACGTCGTCCGCAACCCCGGCGGCGAGATCGTGCACTCGGGCTGGATCGACCTGATCGAGCGCGCCGGGGATCTGCGCGTGATCCGGGTGACCGATCCGATCCCGTGCGATGCGATCGCGTACCGGCCGGGGCTCGCGTCGGGGCTCGTCGATCGGCTCGCGAAGACCGTGGTCGACGTCGCGCCCGACGACGTCGAGGGCCGCGCGGTGCTGTCCGAGGTGTTCCACACGACCGGGATGGTCCGCGCGGATCTGCGGATCTACGACGTGGTCCGCGAGGCCCTGCATCGCATGAGCAAGCTCTCGTGACGAGGTCCGGCCCGGCGTGGTAAGTCCGCGCGATGTCACGCGCGCAGATCCTCGACTCGATCCTCGACGCCGCCGGCCACACGCCGATGGTCCGCCTGTCTCGCATCGGCAAGGGCTTGCCGGGCGAGCTGCTCGCCAAGTGCGAGTTCATGAACCCCGGTGGCTCGATCAAGGACCGGATCGGGATCCGGATGCTGCTCGACGCCGAGCGCGAAGGTCGGGTCAAGCCGGGCGACACGCTGATCGAGCCGACGAGCGGTAACACCGGCATCGGCATCGCGATGGCGGCGGCGGTCCGCGGCTACCGCGTGATCATCACGCTGCCCGAGAAGATGTCGCAAGAGAAGCAGGTCGTGCTCGAGGCGCTCGGTGCCGAGATCATCCGCACGCCGACCGAGGCCGCGTGGGACTCGCCCGAGAGCCACATCGGTGTCGCGCGCCGGCTCAAGGAGATCATCCCGAACTCGCACATCCTCGACCAGTACTCGAACCCGTCCAACCCGATCGCGCACGAGGAGGGGACGGGCCGCGAGATCATCGATCAGTGCGGCGGCAAGCTCGACGCGGTCGTCATGACCGCGGGCACCGGCGGCACGATCACCGGCGTCGCCAGGGCCATCAAGCGCGAGATCCCGGGCTGCAAGATCATTGGCGTCGATCCCGAGGGCTCGATCCTCGCCGGCCCGGGCGAGATCAAGAGCTACAAGGTCGAGGGCATTGGCTACGACTTCATCCCCGACGTCCTCGATCGCCGGCTCGTCGATCAGTGGATCAAGTCCAACGACCGGGACTCGTTCCTCGTCGCGCGCCAGCTGATCCGCCAGGAGGGACTGCTCGTCGGTGGCTCGTCGGGATCCGCCGTGTGGGCCGCGATGCAGGTCTGCAAGCAGCTCGGCGAGGGCAAGCGCGTCGTCGTGATCCTGCCGGACTCGATCCGCAACTACCTGTCGAAGTTCGTCGACGATCGCTGGATGCGCCAGCAGGGCTTCGTCAAGGGGGACTGGGAGGTCGGCACGGTCGGTGACATCGTGCGCGCGCTCAACCGCCGCGAGGTGATCTCGCTCGATCTCAACGACAAGCTCGGCCGCGCCACGGAGCTGTTCAAGGAGCACGGGATCTCGCAGATGCCTGTGCTCGACGACGGCAAGCTCGTCGGCATCCTGACCGAGAGCGACCTGCTGCACCACCTCGTCGCGGGGCGCGTCACCAAGGACACGGTCGTGGCCGAGGTGATGGAGCGCAAGGTCTCGACCGTCGGGCTCAACGCGAGCTCGAGCGAGCTGCCGCGGATCTTCGAGAAGGGCGAGGTCGCGATCGTCGTCGACGATTCGCGCAACGTGATCGGGATCCTGACGAAGATGGACCTGATCGAGATGCTCGCAGCGCGCAAGAACCAGATGCCCTGACGTCCGTAGTCTGGGACACGTGATTGCCGCGGAGTGCACACCGGTGTCCTCGACGCTGTGCACCAAGATGCACAGCGATCGGGCTTCCCAGGCGACGCAGATCTGGATATAGCCCCCTCGTGACGAGAGTGGGCGAACGAATCGGGGAGTACCGGATCGTCGGGGACGTGACGCAGGCCGCGACGTTTTCCACGTACGAAGCCGTCCACGTGGTGCTGCCACGGCGCGCCTTGATCAAGACGATGTCGTCGGCCGTGAAGCGGATCGCGGTGCGCGCGCTCCGCGAGGCGTACTTGCTCGACACGATGCAGCACCCCGGCGTGCCACGGGTCTACGAGTCCGCGCTGCTCGCCGACCGGCGGCCGTGGTTCGCGCGCGAGATGGTCGATGGCTCGACGCTGGCGACCCTCCTCGGGACGCCCCAGCTCGATCGCGTCGAGGTGATCGGGATCCTGCGGGACCTCGCCGAGGTGCTCGCCCATGCCCACGCCCACGGGCTCGTGCACGCGGGGCTTCGTCCCGATCGGGTCGTGCTGACCGCCAAGCCGCGCGGGTTCCCGCTATGCATCGTGGACTGGAGCGACGCGCGTGCCCACGATGCGGCACCGGTGCCGTACGTCCCGCTCGCGGGGTCGTGGCACTACACGGCGCCCGAGCTGGTCAGCGGCGAGGTCGTCGACGATCGCGCCGATGTGTTCTCGCTGGGCGTGATCGGCTACCAGCTCCTGACCGGCACGCTGCCGTTCGATCGCGGGGCGATCGCGATGCGCGAGGCCGCCGGGCACCACGTGCCGACCGAGGTGCGTTGCCCCGATGCGCCGCGCGAGCTCACCGGCATCATCGATCAGATGCTGAGCTTCGATCGCTGGGATCGGCCGAGCAGCGGCGAGGTCCGCGCCGACCTGTCGTGGCTCGTGGAGTCGCTCGCGACCTCGATGCTGCGGATCCGCAAGCCGCGGTGGACGCCGCACGTCGAGTTCACGGCTCTCGAGGAGCTCGAGGACTACGAGCAGCTCGACATCGATCGTAGTGCGCCTCCCGACGACGAGCCCGGCGCCCAGGGTTCCTGACCGGCGCGCGCTCAGCCGTCGGCCCGCAGCTCGTCGAGCAGGGCGTCGATCAGATCGGCGGCATCGTCGGGCGTGCCGCCGATTCCGGAGCCACACGCGGTGATCGCGGCGTGCGTGCCGTCGTCGAGGATCGTGATCACGCAGCTGCCGAGCGGATCGGCCTTCGACGCGAGCCGCGCGGGCGAGGACACCGCGCACGCGGGCGGCATCGGCACGTCGAGCCGGATCCGCGACAGGCACGCGCGGCCCCCGACGACCTCGGCGATCCGGTCGAGCCAGCGCGGGCGCGACGCCGAGAACGTCTTGCGCTTCCACGCGAGCGACACCGGCGCGGCGCGTGCGGCGGCGAGCAGGCGCGTGCACAGGCCGCGGCCGGCGGCCTCGCGCGCGAGGATCTGGCGCGCGCGCGCCTCGAACGCCTCGTACGGCTCGGGCTCGCCGTTCTCGAACCGCACGCTCATCGCCGAGGGCACCACCCGTCGTAGCCGGCGATCGGGGTCATCGTGCTCGCCGGGGGCGATCGGGATCTGGAACGTCGGCGAGAACTTCGCGGCCGGGCGCTTCGCCGCGCGGTGGAGGACGCGACCGAGGGCGTAGGCGAGCGGCAGGGCGCGTGGGGCGGGGGACGGCAGCTCGCGCCACGCAACGCCGAGCGGGATCGCCTCCGCGATCCGCACCAGCGGCGGGATCTCGACCTCGAACGTGCGCGCACCCGTCCGCGCGCTGGTCGTGATCGCCGAGTCGGTGGTCGCGGTGCTCGTGCCGGCGACCCGATCTTCGCGCGTCGCGGGCGTGCGGGTCACCAGGCGCGCGTGATGCTCGATGATCTTCGCGGCCAGCCACGCGTGGCCGTAACCGTCGACGACCATGTGACACGTCGAGACCGTCGCCAGTCCGCCGCACCGTCCGAGCCCGAGCCAGGGGCCAGCGTGGTCGATCCAGGCGCGACGATGCCCGTGCCGCGCCGTCGACAGGGGCTCGTCGCCGATCGACACGCACACGAACGCGACGCCCTCCGGCGCCTCGTGGTCCGGATCGCCGCGGACGGCGGACAGCAGGCGCTCGGCGAGGGGGCCCTCGTCGGCGACGTCCGCGGCGAGCCGCGCGCAGATCACGCGATCTCCGATGGCGAAGGCCGCGAGCTCGAGCGAGCTCGCGATCGTGCGCGCCGCGTCACCCGCGCCCACCGTCACCGCGAGCGGTTGATCGGGGAGCTGGCCATCGAGCTCGCGCAGGGCCGCGCGGGCGGCGTGCGCCCGGGCGATCGCGTCGGCGAGCCGGTCCGGGGGCTCCGGCGATCGGATGCCGATGAAGGTGTCCCCGTCGGGCTCGGCGTTGGAGTTCATGTAGCTCGCGCGCGGCGGGACGGTCTCGGCGACCGCCGCGCTCCCGGCGAGGAGCCACCATCGCGGGTCGACCTCGGCGATCGCCGCGAGCTCGTCGTGGAGCTCGGTCGTGCGGCGCACCCAGCCCCTCACGGGAGGTCCAGGGGGGGCGAGGGCGGGAAGGACACGTCGCATGATGTTTGGCCCGGATCGCGGCCCCACCGCAATGGTGAGCTGCGCCACACCAGGTTCCTGCCCCGACGACACGGGCTCGGTGCTAGGTTCGGCGCACTCCGGGGGGAGACCATGCAGAAGTCCTTCGCGCTCAGCCTCGCAATGCTCACGGGATCCTTCGCCGTCGCGTGCGGCGGTGACGAGAACACCAGCGGCATCCCGAACGAGTGCAACCCACTCGGCGGAGAAGGCTGTCTGTTGCCGTGGCCATCGGCCACCTACCTCAAGACCGACACGGCGTCGGTGACGGGGTTCCGCCTCGACATCCCCCTCGAGGCGATGCCGACGAACGAGGACAACGTCACCGTCGAGTCGGCACCCCTCAACCGCTACGACGGCTTCACGATGAGCGGCCCGATGCTCGTCGCGTTCCCGACCGGCGTGTCCGCCGCGGGCCTACCGTCGTTCAAGAACCCCGACGAGTCGCTCGCGGCCAATTCGCCGATCGTCCTCGTCGACATCGCGACCGGCGCGCGCGCGCCGTTCTTCGCCGAGATCGATCAGAACACCGTCGACGTGGCGAAGCGCGACCTGATCATCCGTCCGCTCGCGCGGCTCAAGCCGGGGACGCGTTACGTCGTGGCGATCCGCAAGGCGGTCAAGGCCGCAGACGGCGGCGAGCTGACGTCCCCGCCGGGCTTCGCGGCGCTGCTCGAAGGAAAGGACTTCCCCCACCCGCGGTTCGGCGAGATCAAGAAGCGGTGGCCGATGATCGAGAGCGGCCTCGCCGCGATCGGCGTCGACAAGAGCGACCTCGTGCTCGCGTGGGACTTCGTCACCGCGTCCGACGAGTTCATGCGCGGCGATCTGACGACGATGCGCAACACCGCGGTGCCCGCGATCGGCACGAACGGCGCGAACCTCTCGTTCGCGATCACGGCGACCGAGCCGAACCTGCCGACGACCTTCAAGCGGTACCTCGGCACGTACAAGGCGCCCGACTTCCTGACCGCCGGCGAGACCGATGCGTCGATCCTCCGCCGCGGCGCGGACGGCCTCCCCGCGATGGAGGGCATGCGTGACGCACGGTTCGCCGCGATCATCCCGAGCTGCGTGACCAGCGGTGCGTACCCGCTGCCGCGCCCGACGGTGATCTTCGGTCACGGCTTGTTCGGCTCGGCCAAGGAGTACCTGTCCGATGACTTCGTCGGCGATCTCGCGAACGACCACTGCCTCGTGATCATCGCGGGTGACTTCATCGGCCTGACGTCGCGCCAGCTCCAGCTCGCGCCGCTCGCGGTCAACGACATGAACCGCGGCCGCCAGATCAGCGAGAAGCTCGCGCAGTCGGTGATCGACTTCATCTCGCTCGAGAACGTCGCGCGTGGCCCGATGGCGGCCGCGGCCGAGTTCCAGTTCAACGGCCAGGCGGTGATCGACCCGAACCAGATCCATTACATCGGCGGATCGCTCGGCGGGATCATGGGCAACACGTTCATGGCCTATGATCCGAACATCACCAAGGGCGTGCTCGCGGTGCCCGGCGGCGTGTGGTCGATGCTGCTCGAGCGCTCGGCTGCGTGGTTCGCGCTGCTCGGCGCGGCGCAGGGCAGCTACCGCGACCCAGCGGTCTACCAGCTCGTCGTCGCGTTCCTCGGCTTCGCGATGGAGCCCTATGATCCGATCACGACGGCGTCGCACGTGATCAAGGATCCGCTGTTCGCCGCGCAGCCGCCGAAGGACATCCTGATCTGGTACGCGCTCGGCGACTGCCTCGTGACCAACATCTCGACCGAGATGATCGCGCGCGAGATGGGCATCAAGGTCCTCGGACCGTCGGTGAAGTCGCCGTGGGGCCTGGCGCCGGTGCCCGGGCCGCTCGCGAGCGGCGTCACGATCTACGACGAGCACCCGACGCCGTTCCCGCCGGACACGAACCAGCCGCCGAGCGAGGACAACGGGACGCACTCCGGCGTCAACCGCAACCCGGCGGCGCTCCGCCAGGTCGAACAGTTCTTGCTGCAGGACAAGGTCGTCGGGGAGTGCAAGAGCGGCGCGAGTGTCGTCGCGTGCAACTGCAACCCCGATGGCGGCGGCGTTTGTGACTAGGGAGACCCCGATGCGCTTCTCGTTCTTGATGGCCACCGCAGCTCTCGGCGCGCTCGTCGCGTGTGGGCCCTCGTCTCGCAACAACGGGGACGATGCGCCACCGATCGACGCACCCGAGCCCGCGTGTAGTGATGGCAACCATCGCTGCTTCGGCAGCACGTATGAGGTCTGCACGAGCGGCATGTGGGCGACGCAGGAGGACTGCGCGGTCGCGTGCAACGAGATGCTCGGCTGTGTGCAGTGCTCGCCCGGCAACAGCGTGTGCCAGGACGGCAACGTCCACAGCTGCACCTCCGCCGGCGAGGTCGGTCCCGAGACGATGGCGTGCACCGGCTCGACGATCTGCCAGAACGGTGCGTGCGTGAACGCGTGCGAGGACGCCGCGATGAAGCGCAGCTATACCGGGTGCGAGTACTGGGCGGCCGATCTCGACAACGCGGTCGAGGTCGTCGGCACTCCGACGGGAATCTTCGGCTGCTCGCTCGCGGGCACCGGCTCCAAGCAGGCGACGATGAACGTCTGCATGATGGGCCAGACGCTCGCGGGCGAGTGCGATCCGCCGGGCGACACGTGCCCGGCGGGCTTCACCTGTCAGTCGGCGAGCGTGTGCATCCTCGATGCGCAGAAGTCACCGTTCGCGGTCGTCGTGTCCAACCCGCAGGCGCGCGCCGTCGAGGTCACGCTGTTCGGTCCGAACAACGAGATGTTCACGCGCACGGTCGCCGCGGGTGCGGTGCAAGCGCTGTTGCCGCAGCCGACCGGGATGCCGGCGCTGATCCCCGATCAATCGATCCAGGGTACGGGCAAGGCGCGCAAGGGCTACAAGCTGACGTCGACGCTTCCGATCGTCGCGTACCAGTTCAACCCCCTCGACAACGTCAACGTGTTCTCGAACGACGCGTCGCTGCTGATCCCGCGCGCCGCCTTCGACACCGAGTACTACGTGATGAGCTACGCGACACTGAATCGCCGGACCCCGGCGCCGGGCAACCACCCGTACTACGGCTACCTCTCGATCATCGGGTGGCAGGACGGAACCACGATCGAGGTGACACCGAAGGCCGCGGTCCAGGCGAGCGCGACGCAGCCGGCGATCGCGGCAGGGACCCCGACGATGTTCACGCTCGACGCGTTCGAGGTGCTGACGCTCCAGGCCGCGATCGGTGGCGATCTCACCGGCACCAAGGTCAAGGCGATCGGCACCAACCAGACGTTCGGCGTGTTCGGAGGCCACGAGGCCACGGTGTTCGGCGAGACCACGCCGCCCAATGCGACGATGAGCCAGGGCCCGTGCTGCGCCGATCACATCGAGGAGATGATGTTCCCGACCTCGACGTGGGGGAAGACGTTCGCCCTCGTGCGCAGCCAGTCACGCGGCGCGATGGAGCCCGACATGCTGCGGATCATGGCGCAGAAGGCGAACACGACGATCACGTTCATGCCGGCGCCGATCGCCGGGTCGTGCGGGACCCTCGGACCCGGTGACTTCTGCGAGGTCAAGATCCAGGTCGACACCGCGATCGCCTCGAACGAGCCGATCCTCGTCGGTCACTACCTGCAGTCCGCGATCTGGTCGGATCCGTTTTTCGGTGACTCGGTCGGCGAGGGTGATCCCGACCTGTCGATCGCGGTGCCCGCGGAGCAGTACCGCACCGACTACACGATCCTCGTCCCCAACGCGTACGCGAAGAACTTCCTGTCGATCTCGGCGCCGTCGGCGGGTGCCGTCCTCGTCGACGGCACCGCCGTGACGATGACGCCGTTCGCGAACGGGACCTACCGCGCGAACCGCACGATGGTCGCCGCCGGCCAGCACAAGATCACGTGCCCGTCGGGCTGTGGAGTCGAGGTCTACGGCTACGGCAGCGCCGTCTCCTATATGTTCGCCGGCGGACTCGATCTCAAGCAGATCGTGATTCAGTAGCGCCGCACACGCGATCGATCGCCTGCTCGAGCTTCTGGAGCGCGACGGGCTTGGTCAGGTGCTCGGAGAAGCCGGCCTCGCGGCTCTTCTCGATGTCCTCGGGGCGGCCCCAGCCGCTCATCGCGATCCCGCGGATCGGCATGCGGGTCAGCAGCTCGCGCATCAGCTCGTAGCCGCTCGCATCGGGGAGCCCGACGTCGCTGACCACGAGGTCGAAGTGATCCTCGCCCGCGAGTCGCAGGGCATCCTGGACGGTGCCGGCGATCGTGACCTTGTGACCGCGCATCTCGAGGAGGCTGCACAGCAGCTCCGCGGTGTCGCGGTGGTCCTCCACGACGAGGAGGCGCAGGCCTTGGACGATGGTCGACACGTGCCCCCAATCTGAGCGCCTCGGCGCGCCACAGCAAGGACCAAGTGGGCAGCTACCCCAGGTTTGGGTGACCGCTGCTCACTGGATCAGCAGCGACGCGGCCTCGATCGCGGCCGCCATCTCCGTCGCCGTCGCATAGCGATCGGCCGGGTACTTCGCGAGCGCCCGTGCGATCACCTCGTCGAGCTGGCGCGGCAACGCGGGATCGAGCGGCGGAGGGGCCTCGTTCAGGTGCTTCTCGATCAGGTCGAAGTCGTCGTCGCTGTGGAACGGGGGCTGGCCCATCAGGAGCTCGAACAGCATCACGCCGATCGCGTAGACGTCGCTGCGCTGATCGATCGGCTCGCCGCGCAGGCGCTCCGGAGCGATGTAGCGCAGGCTGCCGACGACGGTGCCCTGGGCGGTCAGCTTCGCGCTGCCGTCGAAGCTCGCGAACCCGAAGTCGATCAGCACCACGCGCTCGATCGGGCCGGGCGACGGCTCGAGCATGATGTTCGCCGGCTTGAGGTCGCGGTGCAGGATGCCCGCCGCGTGGACCGCCGAGAGGCCCTGGAGGGCCTGCCACGCGTAGCTCGCGGCGCGCTTGCCGTTGACCCGCCCCTCCTGCTTGAGCACCCCGCGCAGCGTCTTGCCGCGCAGCAGCTCGACGACGAGGTACGGCTCGAGCTTCTCGGTGACCCCGGTCGCCAGCAGCGCCGCGATGTTGCGGTGGCGAAGCCGCGCCTGGACCTCGCCCTCGCGCTGGAACCGCTGCATGATTGCCGCGTCACTGACGAGCGCCGAGCGCAGGACCTTGACGGCGACGTTCGCCGAGGTCTGGAGGTCGATCGCGCGGTAGACCTCGGCCATCGCGCCCTTGCCGATCAGGGCGTCGATGCGGAATCGTTGGCCGATCACCTGACCGGTTCGATCGACCCGATCTACGGACACGGCGCCACTTTACCACTTCGCTTCTGCTATGAAAGGTGCGTGCCGCGCCACCTGGTGAGCATCGCTGACCTCGACGGTCCCGAGATCCTCGCGATCCTCGATCACGGCGACCGCTACTGGCCGTCGGTGTCGTCGTCCGACGGCGGAGCGATCCCGAAGCTGACGTCGCTGCGCGGGCGTACCGTCATCAACCTGTTCTTCGAGAACTCGACGCGCACGCGGACCTCGTTCGAGATCGCCGCGAAGCGACTGTCCGCGGATACGATCAACATCTCCGGCTCGGGCTCGTCGGCCGCCAAGGGCGAGACGCTGATCGATACGGCGCGGAACCTCCAGTCGATGCGCCCCGACGCGATCGTCGTGCGGCACTCGTTCGGCGGCGCGGCCGCGGTGATCGCGAACAGCGTCCCGTGTGCGGTGATCAACGCCGGTGACGGCCAGCACGAGCACCCGACGCAGGCGCTGCTCGACGCGGCGACGATCCGTCGCCACAAGGGCACGATCGAGGGCCTCGAGGTGGTGATCGTCGGCGACCTGGCCCACTCGCGTGTCGCGCGCTCGAACATCCTGTGCCTCGCCAAGCTCGGCGCCCGGATCCGGGTGTGCGCGCCGTACACCCTGATCCCGCGCGGTATCGAGGAGATCGGCGGCGAGCTGACGCGCCAGCGCGTGCGCGTGGTGACGCGGCTCGAGGACGGCCTCGAGAACGCCGATGTCGTGATGATGCTGCGCGTACAGAGCGAGCGGTTCGACAACGAGGCGTGCCGGTTCCCGAACACCCGCGAGCTGTCGCGGACGTTCGGCCTGTCGGAGCGCACGCTCGCCTATGCGAAGAAGGATGCGATCGTGATGCACCCCGGTCCGATGAACCGCGGCGTCGAGATCTCGCCCCAGGTCGCCGACGGCCCGCGTGCGGTGATCCTCCAGCAAGTCTCGTGGGGCGTCGCGATCCGGATGGCGGTCCTCGAGCGCGCGATCCTCGGAGACGCGCCGCCGTCATGACCCGGTCCGCGCTGTACGTCGATGACATCGCGAAGGCCTTCGGCAATCACGTCGCCGTCGATGGCGTCTCGTTCGAGGTCCCGCGCGGCGTCGTCTACGGCATCCTCGGCCCCAACGGCGCGGGCAAGTCGACGATCCTGCGGATGATCAACGACATCATCGCGCCCGATCGCGGCTCGATCCGGATCCTCGACGGGCTGCCGCCGGGCTCCGAGGCCGCTGCGAAGATCGGGTACCTCCCCGAGGAGCGCGGCCTGTACCCGAAGATGAAGGTCGGCGAGATCGTCGAGTTCATGGGCGAGCTACGCGGGCTGTCGCGCGCCGAGGCCCGGAAGCGGGGTGGGGCGTGGCTCGAGCGGCTCGGGCTCGGCAAGTGGACCAAGAACAAGGTCCAGGATCTGTCGAAGGGCATGCAGCAGAAGGTCCAGTTCGCGACCGCGCTGCTCCACGAGCCCGAGCTCGTGATCCTCGACGAGCCCTGGAGCGGTCTCGATCCGATCAACGCCGAGGTGCTGCGCGAGGTCGTCGGCGAGATCCGCGCGAGCGGCCGCACGGTGCTGTTCTCGACGCACCAGATGGAGCAGGCAGAGAAGATCGTCGACGCGGTGTGCATCATCGCGCGCGGCAAGAAGGTCCTCGACGGCAATCTCCGCGAGATCAAGAAGAGCTGGGCTGCCGAGGGCTGGATCGCGCTCGCGTACGCCGACGATGCGTCGCGCGAGCAAGCGCACGCACCGCTGAGCGATCCGGCGCTGGTCGCGGAGCAGCGCCCCCCGCACCCGGGCGAGGTCGCGGACTGCGAGGTCAGGCTCGCCGACGGCGTGGTCGCGCAGCAGCTGCTGTCGGCGCTGATCGCCGCGGGCGTCGCGCTCCGCAAGTTCGAGGTCGTCGTCCCGACGCTCCACCAGATCTTCGTCGACAAGGTTGGAGCCGAGGCGGCGATCGCCGAGCGCACGGAAGGTGAGGCCGCGTGAACGTCTGGCGCTCGACGATGGTGATCGCGCGGCGCGAGCTGCTCGAGAGGATCAAGTCGAAGTGGTTCGTCGTGATGACGCTGCTCGGCCCCCTGTTCATGGTCGCGCTCGTCGTGATCCCCGCACTGATCGCGACCCGCGGCACGAGCGGGGCGCGGATCGAGATCGTCGATCACACGGGGACGATCGGGCAGCCGCTGGCCGACAAGCTGAAGATCCTCGACTGGCACGCGGCGGTGGTGCCCGCCGAGACCCCCCAGCAGGCCGAGCTCGATCGGATTCGCGACGACGAGATCAACGGCTTCTTGACGATCCCGGCGGATGCGCTCGACGGCGGTCGCATCCTCTACCTCGGGGACAACGCCTCGAGCCAGGTGGTGCAGGGCGTGCTCCAGCTGTTCGTCACCGAGGTCGTGCAGAAGCAGCGCGCGGTCCGGCTCGAGCTGACCGACGCCCAGGCCACCGGCATGCTCGCCCGCGTCAACGTCGTCGCCGAGCACTCGACCGGCGAGGCGAAGGGCAGCTCGGGGCTGGGGGCGTTCTTCATCGCGTACATCCTGGCGTTCATCCTCTACATGGTGATCACGCTGTACGGCGTCGCGGTGATGCGCTCGGTCGTCCAGGAGAAGACCTCGCGCGTGATGGAGTTCCTCGTCGCGGCGGTCAAGCCGGGCGCGCTGATGGCGGGCAAGATCCTCGGCGTCGGCGGAGCGGCGCTGATCCAGATCACCGTGTGGCTCGGGATCGGCGCGCTCGCGCTCGCGTATCGGAGCGAGCTGCTCTCGCTGTTCGGCATCGAGGGCGGAGGCGCGGCCTTGCCGCCGCTCGCGTTCGCCGAGATCTCGGTCGTCCTCGTCTACTTCATCCTCGGCTTCTTCTTCTACTCCGCGATGTATGCCGCGGTAGGTGCGATGGTGTCGTCGGAGCAGGACACACAGCAGGTCCAGATGCCAGTGACCATGCTGCTGGTGATCGGCGTGATGTGCCTGCAGGTAATCTCGAACGACCCGCGCGGCTCGACCTCGGCGGCGATGACCATGATCCCGCTGTGGTCTCCGATGCTGATGCCGATGCGCTACGTCCTCGGCGGTGCGACGCTGGGCGAGGTCGCCGTCTCGCTGGCCATCCTGCTCGTCTCGACAGTGCTGGTCGTCCGTGCAGCTGCAAAGATCTACCGGGTGGGTGTGCTTCTCTACGGCAAGCGCCCCTCGGTCCGCGAGCTGCTCCGCTGGCTCCGCTATTGAAGTGGCCAAGGACTGTAAATCCGCCGAGAAGGCCCGTACAATTCACGGAATGCGTCGCCGGTGGGGACTCGCGTCTTTCCTGTCATTGGTGGCAGCTGCACCGCTCGCCTCTGCGCAACCCGCAGAAGTGACGGCCAGCTCCGCCGCGATGGATGTCGATCCGGTCGCGGCGCAGGTGATCGGCTACGGTGCGCTGCCGGGCGGTCTCCACGCACCGAGCGCGCAGACGCTGCCCAAGGGGACGGTGGAGGTCGCGACCCTCGGTGGCTTCGGCTGGCGCAAGGGGCTCCTCGGGCCCGACCACACGTTCAAGCGTGGCATCGGCAACATCGCGATCGCCTTCGCCCCGCACGAGCTGATCACGATCGGCTTGTCGCTCGACGGTCGCTACGACAAGCACGCCGGCGCCGCCGCGATGTGCACCGATGAGTGCAACGGCTATGTCGGCGATCCCCGCCTGCTGGTCCGCGTGGCCAAGGCCTCGGGGAACCTGCGGTTTGGCGGCCAGCTCGGGATCTGGATCCCGGGCAAGGACGCCCCGTCGGTCGCGGGCTCGGCGATCTCGTTCGATGCGCGGGGCCTCGTGTCACTCAAGGCTGGACCCGGGCTGCTGTCGTTCAACGCGGGCTTTCGCCTCGACAACAGCGCGAAGTCCGTCGAGATGCCGGAGAGCCTGTCGATCCACGATCGCGTCTCGCTCGGCGTGTCCGAGTTCCACGCGGTCGTCGCCGGTGTCCACCTCGGGATCCCGGTCGGCAACAAGGCGTTCGTCGGTCTCGAGAGCAGCCTCGAGTTGTTCCTCGGTGAGGGGGCGACCCCGGTCGGCGGGACCACGCCGCACGAGGCGCCCGGCCCGGTGATCCGGTTCGGCGCGAGCGCCGGCTATCACATCACGCCCCAGTACACGGTCCTCGCGTTCGTCGAGGGTGCGAAGGTCCCCGGCATCCTGCTCTCCGAGGCGATGGCGGGCGACATCCGGCTCGTCCCATACGAGGCGGTGGTCACCGGCGGGATCGGGTTCCAGGCGCGGTTCGGTGGTCCGAAGGGCCCATCGGGCAACGTCGGCATCAACGACTGCGCCAAGAACCCCGAGGGCGCGGACTGCCCGGCGATCCCGCTCGACCTGTTCGCGAGCATCGACGGCGAGATCGTCGACGATGCGGCCAAGCCCGTCGTCGGCGCCAAGGTCACCGTCAAGATGAAGAACTACACCGGCACCGGTGTCACCGACGACAAGGGTGCGTGGCGCGTCGACAAGCTCCCAGTCGGCAAGAAGGTCAAGGGCGTCGAAGCGCTCGACGATACGACGGCCGAGGTCACCGTCGAGGTCGACGGCAAGAAGCCGTCGAAGTCGACGGTCACGCTCAAGGTCGGCGACAACAAGACCGAGCGCATCGCGCTCGATTCGCTCCTCCCGCCGGGCCAGCTCCGCGCCGTCGTCCGCTCCGTCGTCACCGGCAAGCCGCTCGCGGGTGCGACGGTCACGATCGAGCCAGGCACCATCAAGGCGACGTCGGGCGCCGACGGTACCTTCACGGTGGATCTGGCGCCGGGGCAATACAAGATCACGGTGAGCTCCCCCGGTCTCGCCGAGCAGCAACTGGATGTGAAGATCGATCCCAACGGTGTCGCAATCAAGAACATCGAATTGCACCGGTAACATCGTGCGCTGCACGGTGCTGCTGGCGGTCTGCTCGATCCTGGTGTGGGGGGCGTGCGGCGGGAAGAAGTCCTCGGCGATCGCCGAGCTCACCAAGGCCGATGGTCCGGTCGAGAAGCAGGTCGGCGATGGACCCTGGGGTGGCGCGAACGTCGGCACCAAGTACTTCATCGGCGACGCGGCGCGCACGGCCGATGGGGGGGCGCAGCTCGAGGTCACCGGCGGCGCGCAGATCGCGATGCACCCGCACACGGTCCTCCGGTTCGGCGGCAAGCAGGGCAACAGCAAGATCGCCGTCGAGCTCGGCGCGATCGACCTCAGTGGTACGGGTAGCTACGGCCTCGATGTCGGCGACGTGCGGCTGTCGAAGGGCACGTTGCGCATCACGGCGAAGGGTCAGGGCCAGAGCTCCGTCGAGCTGACGATCGGTGACGCGCAGGTCTCCGACATCAACGGCAAGACCATCGATCTCGTGATCGGACAGGTCGTCGACCTGTCGATGGACGTCGAGGTCACGTCGATCGATGCGGGCGTGGCGGATGCCGCGGTCGCCGCCGCACCGATCGACGCGCCCGAGGTCGTGAGCGGCAGCGACGCGTCGATCGAGATCACGGGCAAGAAGGCCGAGATCCAGAACCCCGGCGAGAAGGGCTGGAAGCCGCTGCCCGCGGGCGCCGGCGCGCTGCCCAAGGGCGCGAAGGTCCGGCTCGGCGCCAACACGACCGCCAAGGTCACCGCGCGCGGCACCACGCTCGACATGGCGGGCGGCTCGCGGATGGCGCTCGGCGACGATCTGTCCTTCTCGCTCGAGAGCGGCAGCGCGCGCGCGTCGGCGGCTGCCGGCAGCGAGGGCAAGGTCGCGATCCCGGGCGGCGCGGTCGCGCTGAAGGGCACGCCGGAGGCGGGGTCCGAGACCAAGCTCGACGCCAGCGCGCGCGAGACCCGCGTCAGCGTTCATCGCGGCACGGCGAAGCTGACAGGGGCGACCGGCGGTCTGCTCGAGATGAACCGCGGTGAGACCGCGACGCTCGCGAAGAACGGAACGATCCGCGTGGTCGAGGCGATCCCGACCTACTTCGACTTCGGGATCGCCGTCGGCGAGACCGTGACGATCCACGATCCCAAGGGCTCCACCGCGGTGAAGTTCGCGTTCGGCGGCAAGTGCGCCGGCGGTGGGTTCATCGAGATGGACAAGGACAGTCGCTATCGCACCGCGAAGGTCAGTGCCGGCAAGGACGACGCGAACCTCTCGGTCGGCGTCGGTGGCTGGGCGTATCGCCTGCGGTGCTCGTCGGCGAGCGGTGACACCGCACCCGTTGCCTCGGGCCGGCTCGTGGTGCAGCGCGACGCCGGCAGCCGCGCGCTGCCGAAGCAGGAGGCGACCAACGAGATCGACACCGATGGTCGCAACTACCGCATCTCGTACCAGAGCGTGATTCCGACCATCGCCGTGCGGATCAAGGGCGAGGGTGCGCCGTTCACGCTCCATGTCGCCACCGGCGGCAAGGAGGAGACGTTCACGGGCAATGGCCCCAAGATCAAGGTGCCCAGCTCCAAGCTCAAGGAGGGCACGTACACGTACTGGATCGATCGCAACGGCGTGAAGGATCCCAAGGTCTCGACGCTGACGATCGACTTCGACAACACCGCGCCGCAGGTCTACATCTCGTCGCCCGTCAACGGTCGCCCGTGGGAAGGCGAGATCGATGTCCGTGGCGCCGTGCTGCCGGGCTGGACGGCCGCCGTCGATGCGATCACGATCCCGATCGACGGACAGCGCCGGTTCTCCGCGAAGGTTGGCAAGCCGCCGGGCAACGCGCTCGCGATCAAGCTCTCGCACCCGCAGCGCGGCGTGCACTACTACCTGCGCCGCGGCGGCAAGTGAGCTGATCTCGGACCGGCGTGCGCGCCCGCACAGCGGGGGCGATGCGCTCACCCGCGCGCCCGCGTCCCACCGTGGGGACCGCTCGCTGCCTGGCCCTGACGGTGCATTCCTCCGGACGTCATGCGCTGGCTTGTCTCGAGTGTGGTCGTGATCATGGGCTGCGGCAGTGGGGGAGGTGGTGAGGATGGCCCGTTCTTCACGGAGCCCATGTTCTTCAACCAGGACGTGCGTGACGCTCCGGTCGCGGACAACAGCGCCTCCGTGATCGCCGGCCTTCGCGGCGTCGGTGGTTGGGGGCGCGGAGACCGCTTCCAGATCGATTTCGCGTTCGACGTGTTCACGGCCGATGCGGCGACGCCGCGCCGGACGTTCGAGCCGACGAGCGATTTCTACACGCCGGACTGCGATCGGGTGCCGATGCCGGTCCCGGTGATCGGGAACCTCGAGGGCGAGACCGGCTACGAGTGTCGCGGCGACGGCGACTGCCACCTGCTCGTCCACGACGAGGCCGAGGGCAAGCTGTACGAGATGTGGCGCGCGAACGTGGTCGACGCCTCGTTCCGCGCCGGCTGCCTCGCCGTCTGGGACACTGGCGCCGCATACGGCGCCACGCTCCGCGGCGAGCAGTGCTCGAGCGCCGATGGTGCGGGCCTCCCGATCGCGCCGCTGCTGTTCACACCCGACGAGGTCGCCGCGGGATCGATCGACCACGCGATCCGGTTCGTGTTGCCCAACGATCGCGTGCGCCGCGCGTACGTCCGACCCGCGACCCACGCGACCGACACGTCGGGCCCGTCGAACGCCCCGCCGTATGGGGTCCACCTCCGGCTCTCCGCGCAGTTCGACGTCGAGGCGCTGCCGACCGAGGGCGCGCGCGTGGTCGCGCGGGCGCTGCAGCGGTACGGCATGTATCACGCCGACGGTGGCGAGTACGCGCTGACCGCCGTGAGCGATCGCCATACGACCGCGAAGTGGGCGGGCGTCCTCGGCGAGTCGGACCTCGAGGCGCTCGCCGTCGAGGACTTCGACGTGATCGACCACGGCGCGACCTTCACGGCCGCGTTCCGGTGCATGCGGTAGCGGCGGCGTGTACGGACGCTGCGTGCGCGGGGGCTGCGTGGACGGCTGCTGCGTGGACGGGTGCTGCGTGCTCCAGCAGTGAGCCGCCAAGGCCGCCAAGGCCGCCAAGCAGCGGGAGGGACACGAAGACATGAAGGCCACGAAGCAGAACGGGTTTCGGCTTCGCCGATCGGGCGTGTGCTCGGCGGTGGTCGTGCTCCTGGCTGGATCAACCGCCGATGCTCGTCGGGCACACGCCCGCCGGGCGGAGCCCGAAACCTCCTCTTTGCTTCGTGGCCTTCGTGGCTTCGTGGCTCACCTCCGGGCACACGCCCCGTCGAGCGAAGCCTCCGAGCGTCCGTTGCCCGCAGGAGCTCCGCCATGCACGCTCACGTACGACTGCGCTCGCTAGGGTAGACTGCCGCCCATGCGCTGGGTCTCCCGCCTGACGACCCTGGTGGTCGTCCTCGCCCTCGTGGCGGGGGTCGGGTTGTTCCTGCGG